>Ga0302202_10000204_pt1 | contig 73548 bp, 61 predicted proteins | sample II_Bog_N3_3_FD_194579 | JGI IMG/M metagenome (GOLD analysis project Ga0302202, IMG submission 194579) | Peat permafrost microbial communities from Stordalen Mire near Abisko, Sweden - II_Bog_N3_3 | ecosystem: Environmental > Terrestrial > Soil > Wetlands > Peat | place: Sweden: Abisko... | reverse complement strand
CAATGTGACTGACTCAGGGCACTAGCGTTATTAGCCTTCTCATCACCAGATGTCATCGCATGGCTGCATCAGCATATGGGGGGCGCTGCGGCGCAGGCGCAGCGCGTCGAAAGCGCGATCACCCGCACCCGTTCGGCAACGAACGGGAGGCCGACCGCAGCGGTTGACGAAGCGGGCAGCCGGGAGCAGCGCCAGCGGACGCGTGCGGCCCGATCCTGGAGTGCTGAAAAAGGCGTTGCGCGTATTGGAGTTCGTGTAAGCCGCGGTTCGTCCTGCTCGCACATCGCACACCCAAGCTGGCGGACGATACGCCGCACGTCGTCATCGTAGGCGCAGGGGTTCGATTTTGCGATGGCCCGAGTCTGCGCGTGCTGTGCGGCACCACGTTCGCCACTCGGACTTGTGGGCGGAGGTGCGGCTCGACATAACGCCGATCGGCGAGTTCGAAGGACGCTGGCCGTGGCTCCCGAGGAAAAGGCCGTCCGAGCCCCCATCGTCATAGACGGGCGCTGCCTTTGCGGTTCTTGGCGGCAACGAGGTTCTCACATCCCCATGGTTCATCGCTAACCGCTAGAGCTCGTCCATTCAGGCAGCTAACGTGCGTGCGCGTAAAGGAACAATGGGAAATGTGATGAAAGCCGTCTCGATCATCGCCGTCGTCCTCCTACTGGCGGTCAACACGCTCGCATTGCTGCCCGCAGCGAGCGTTTACCAGCTCTATCTGCTGGGTGCCGGGCTGGCGCTCGGCCTCGTGGTGCTGGCCTCGATCCTGGCCGCGCGCGGCTCGAAAGGCGAGAGCGGAGCTGCACCGGCCGAGGCAGCTCGACCGGCGCCCACCGGCACTGACGAAAAGCAGGCGGAGGCCGAAATTGTCAGCTTCCTTGCGACGTTGCAGGAGAAGGGCAGGCTGGTTGATTTCCTCATGGACGACGTCAATGCCTATGACGACGCCCAGGTCGGGGCAGCCGCGCGCGCCGTGCATGCCGGTTGCAGGGCCGCTCTGCAGGAGCATTTCCGGATCGGCCCGGTGCGCCAGGAGAGCGAGGGATCGACGGTGCAGGTTGCTGCTGGCTACGTGGCGGACGAGTACCGGCTGTTGGGCAGGATAAGTGGCCATGCGCCCTTCTCGGGCGTTCTTGTTCACCGCGGCTGGAAGACGGATTTCGTAAAGCTGCCGCGCATCTTGCGCAGCCCGACCGACCCGCTACCGACGATAGCCCCGGCCGAGGTAGAACTTAAGTAGGCCGCCGGAGCAGGCTGTCGTTTGGCCAGGCCGGCAGCCGGGGGCCCCCTGCAAGCCGGCGGCACTGGCGCCCTCCGCTTGCGGCGCGCCGCCGCCTTGCGGACGGGTCTCTCTGGCACGGCGCACCGGAATTTGATCCATGGACGCTCGGTTCAGCCTCGGCATCGATCTCGGCACAAGCAACAGCGCCGTCGCTATCGCTGATCTGGAGACTGACCGGACCGGAATCGTCGAAATCACGCAGGTCCTGGGTCCCAACCAAGTGGGCGAGAGGCCGACCCTGCCGTCGGCGCTGTATCTTCCCCACCCCGAGGAGTTCCCGCAGGGTTCCTTTCCTTTGCCCTGGAGCGTTTCCGGGGAGGCTCCAATCGTGGGTCAGTTCGCACGTGAGCACGGCGCGCTCGTGCCCGATCGTCTGGTCACGTCCGCAAAGTCCTGGCTCTCCAACCCGCATATCGACCCGAGACAGCGGACGCTGCCCTGGCGGTCCGACATCGCGGAGGAGAAACTGTCTCCGTTCGAGTGCTCCCGCCGCTACCTGAACCATCTTCGGGAAGCGTTCCTGCACGCCGAGCGCGCACAGGGGCGGGACTGGCCCCTTGCGGATGGCCAGATCGTCGTAACGGTCCCCGCCTCGTTCGACGAAATCGCACGAACGCTGACTGCCGAGGCGGCAGAGGCTGCGGGGCTCGGGAATGTCACATTGCTGGAGGAGCCGCAGGCGGCGTTCTACGCCTGGACGGCGCAGGCGGGCAGGACGTGGCGCGACCTGGTTGCTCCCGGCGATGTCGTCCTGGTCTGCGACATCGGTGGCGGAACAGCCGATTTCAGCCTGATCGCGGTCACCGATGCCGCTGGCTCCCTGGAACTGGAGCGCATCAGTGTCGGTGAACACATTCTGCTCGGCGGCGACAACATGGACCTGGCGCTCGCCTATTCATTGCAGGCGAGGCTGGAGGCGGCGGGCAAATCCCTGGACGCCTGGCAGTTCCTGGCGCTGGTACATGCTGCCTCCAAGGCCAAGATCACCCTGTTTGAGAATGATGCGCTGTCGGACGTGCCGATCGCCGTGCCATCGCGCGGCTCCAGCCTGCTCGCCAGGACGGTCTCGGCCAAGCTCGATCGCGCAACGCTGGAGCAAATCGTGCTCGACGGCTTCTTCGCCCGGACCAGCCTTGGCGATGTGCCGCGTGAGGGCCGGGGCGGCCTGCAGGAATTCGGCCTGCCCTACGCGTCCGATCCGGTGGTCAGCAAGCACCTGGCGCGCTTTCTTCGCCGCAGCCTGGAGAACGTGAAGGCAAGCGACAAACTCGCCGCCCTGGTCGGGCCGCGGAGCGGGACGGAGGCGCTCATTCCGACCGCTGTCCTGTTCAATGGGGGCGTCTTCAAGGCCGCGTCGATCCGCACCCGCGTGCTCGATCTCTTGGCGTCCTGGAACGGGGGACAGCCGGTCCGCGAACTGCAAGGCTTCGAGCCGGACCTCGCCGTCGCGCGCGGCGCCATGATCTATGGGCGTCAGCGGGCCACGGGCAAGGGGATGCGCATCAAGGCCGGCACCTCAAGATCCTATTACATCGGTCTGGAGACCTCTGCGCCCGCCGTTCCGGGCTTCAAGCCACCGGTGAAAGCGCTTTGCGTGGTCCCGCAGGGCATGCAGGAGGGCACGGAACTCCTGATCGAGGGCAGCGAGTTCGGCCTGGTCACCGGTCAGGCGGCGGAATTCAGATTCTTCTCATCGTCCGTGCGAAGCGGCGATACACCTGGACAGATACTGCCTAACGCCGAACGAGACCTGGACGAAACCAGCCTGCTCGAAATCGAGCTGCCGGCGGTCGCGGGCGTCCCGGTGGGGCAGGTCGTGCCGGTGCGTATCAACGCCGTCGTAACGCCGCTCGGAACACTGGAGCTTTGGATGAAGCACGCGAACTCCGAACGCCGTTGGAAGGTCGAATTCCAGGTCCGCACGGAATAGTGCCGGCGAGCCTCGGCGATGACGCGAGCCCGCTTCTCCATCGGTATCGATCTGGGCACGACGAACTCGGCGCTCGCGTTTGTGCCGCTGCTCGGCGAGACGAAGCCGGAGTCCTTGGTTATCCCGCAGTGGGAGACCCTTGCCGGCCTTGCCGAGAGGGCGACGCTCCCCTCCTTTCTCTATCTGCCGGAGCCCGCCGTTGCGGCCCAGCTTCGTGGCCGGGCCTTGGGGACAGGGGAGTGGGTCGTCGGCTGCCTCGCGCGCAGAAAGGCCGGCGAAACACCGGGACGCGTTGTCCATTCCGCGAAGTCCTGGCTTTGCCACCACACAGCCGACAGGTCGGCGCCATTCCTGCCATGGGCATCGGAGGATCTCTCGCGTGAGCAGAAGATTTCGCCGGTGCGCGCCTCCGCACTCATCCTCAACACCCTTCGCGCTGCCTGGAACGATCGATTCGCTAAAGCCGGCTTCGCATTCGACGATCAGCAGATCACCGTTGCCGTTCCAGCCTCGTTCGACGCGGCCGCACAGCGGCTGACCGTCGCCGCCGCTGAGCAAGCGGGCTTTCCGGATGGCGTCCGGCTGATCGAGGAGCCGCAGGCAGCCTTCTACTGCTGGCTGGAACAGCACGATCCGGCGCGCGAACTTTGGCATCAGTTGCCGGATCGCGACCCCGGGCAGCGTCATGTGCTGGTGATCGATGTCGGTGGGGGCACGACTGATTTCAGCCTCTTCGAACTGCGCCAGGACGGTCGAAGTCGGATCCCAGAGATCAGGCGCGTGGCGGTGAGCGACCATATCCTGCTGGGCGGCGATAATATCGACCTTGCGGTCGCGCATCTGGTGGAAGCGCGGTTCGCCGGGGAACGGGGCCAGCTTTCCGGGCCGCAATGGGACCATCTCGTCGCCGCCTGCCGTGACCTGAAGGAACAGGCGCTATCGAGTTCGGGGCTTCCGGGCGAGCATTTTTCCGTGTCGCTCCCCGGTCGCGGTGCGGGCGTGATCGCCGGCACGCGGACGGCAACGGTGACGCGTGCGGAACTCGAAGGCATATTGCTGGACGGTTTCTTTCCCATCTGCGACGCGCGGGCGCGGCCCTACCGGGCGCAGGCCGCCTTGCGGGAATGGGGGCTTCCCTATGCCGCCGATAGCGCGGTCACGCGCCATCTGGCCGACTTCATCCGGGACCGCCCGCGAGTCGATGCCATTCTGTTCAACGGTGGATCGCTCCATCCGCCGCTGCTGCGCCGGCGACTGCGCGGCCAGCTCGGAGACTGGCAGGACGGCTTCGCGCCGTTCGTGTTGGAGAACGAAGATCCCATTCTGGCCGTGGCGCGCGGCGCCGCGCTATCGGGCGCACTCGTCCACCGCAAAACGGCACGCATTCATTCCGGCGCAGCGCATGCGGTGTTCCTGGAAGTGCATCGGCCGGCGTCGCCGGATGGCGAGGCGGTGCATCCCTCGCTCGTGTGCGTTCTTCCCCACGGCGCTGCGCCGGAACAGGTGTTCGAAATCGCCGATACGGCGCTCCAATTGCGCATCAATTGTCTTGTGCGCTTTCGGGCCCACTCCTCAAGCCACCACGAGACCAGCCGAGCCGGAGACGTGCTCGCGTGGCGTGAAGGCGATTTCCATGCGCTGCCGCCGCTTCAGACAATTGTCGAGGGTGCGGAGTCATCCCGCCCTCCGACGGCTGGGACCGTGCCCGTCCGCGTGGCCGCGACGATGAACGCCTTGGGCCTGATCCAGATTTCATGCGTCAGCGCGGACCCAGCGATCCAGCGGTCCTGGCCGCTGGAATTCAACCTCCGCCCGCACGAGCAAGGCAGCGCATGGCAGCCGGACGCCGGCCAGATGGAGCCGAATGCGACCGCGGACGCGCTCGAAGCGGCGCGGTCGCGTATCGGGATCGTGTTCGCCCACCCTTCAAACGGAAGGAAGAAAGTGACCGCCGCGGCGGTTCTGAAGGATCTCGAACGCGTCATCGGCTTGCCAAGGAACGAGTGGAACGCAACACTTCTGCGCGGCCTCTGGCCTTTCCTGGAGGCGCGGTCGGACGGCCGGAGTCTTTCGGTGGAGCACGAGGAAGCCTGGCTCGCCGTAACAGGGTTCCTGCTTCGCCCGGGTGTCGGCGTTGCCCGCGACGACCTGCGCATCGACAGCCTATGGCGGCTGTACGAACGGCCGTTTTCCCCGACCCGGCGAATCAAATGTCAGGAATACATCCTTTGGCGCCGGTTGGCGGGCGGGCTTACGCGCGAACGCCAGGAGAAACTTATGGCCGGCGAAATCGACAGGCTCCGCAGCGGCAAGGCGCCGGCCGAGCTGGTGCGCCTGGCCGGGTCTCTGGAACTGATCCCGCACGAGACGAAGGCGGAACTGGCCGGCCTGTTCATTGATACCGCCTTGTCACTTGCACGCGCGGGGCAGTATTGCGCGCCCTATCTTGCCGCCCTTGGGTGCCTGCTGAATCGGGTTCCGCTCTACGGCGGCCCGGAGACTGTCGTCTCGTCCGGCCTCGTCGAGTACGCATACACGAAGTTTCGGTCCTTCGACTGGTCCCAACCGGAGCTGCTGGATCTTCAAACCCTGTTTCTTCGCGCCGCGCGCGTCGTCGGCGATCGGAGCCTGGACGTACCTAAGCCGCTGCGTAACATGATCGCCGGCAAGCTGGAGAGCGCTGGCGTGGCGCCGCTGCGAACCGCGAAGATCAGGGGGTTCACGCCCGTTGGACCGATGGACCGCGCCAGTCTGTATGATGAGTCGCTCCCTCCGGGATTGGTGCTCGCCACGGACGGGAACAACGTTTCTGGCCACTGATTCCGAGAGACACGAAGTCTTCGAGGAGAGTGCTTCGAACTTCGAAGGGTCGGCGCCGCACCTGCGTTTCCGCCGCGCTACCGACGACCGGCAACATCCAAAACAGCGCCCAACCGCGCGAACGCTGATGTGAAGGCTTTCGCTCCGAACGCGCGTCTCGCGCAACAAGTTGACGATCCCCGCGGGCTACCAGCGCACATCTCTCCGTTCTTCTCTCGCTTCCCATGTCATCGGTCGCTCGCCATGCGGACCAGCCAGGTCGTGTTCAGTTTCTTTCGTTACCACCGCAGCCATGTGCACAAAGCGTTTATCCTGATGGGCTTTCAGAGCTGGGTAGCTGGCCGGCAGGTGCCGCCCGGGGCGCTGCGGCTCTTGGGCTGTGGCAGCGGCAACATTCTCGATCGTGCCGGACCTGACGCGCTATTGTCTGATGAGCGTCCCGGCCCGGCCCGATGAAGTGATCCGTCTGCGCGGGACCAGGCTCTACCGATGGGTTGCGCGGCCGAGTATCGAGCAGCTCCATTTCGTGCTGCGGCCAGCAAGCGGACACAGGACCTGGGACGGAGACACGCTGTTCCAATACTCGAACCATCGCGTTGACGGCCGGCCGTATCCAGGGAGATGTGGCGCGTTACCCGAAGCTGGTAACCCTCGCCGCGGAGGCAGGGATCGACGCTGGCGATCCGATACCGACAGCACCAAACCTATGACGAAACACCTGCGGCGGCTGCCGATTTAGGTCTTGACCCAATAGTGAGCAGGGGTATATCGCCCCCCTCACGGGATTGCGAGCCCTTGTGGCTGCTTCCCCTCACCCATCCCGGTCTTGGCCGGGCCGATGCAACCAGCAAGGGTACACATGAAGCCGCGATCTAACAGCCAACCCACGGAAAGCCACAGTAGGCGCCTGCCGCCTGCCGTGACGGTTCTGTCGGGTTGGATCACCGCCCGGGTCGTGCATGTGACCGCAATGCCCACAGCGCGAGCGCGCCAGGGCTAGCGGCCAAGCCCTCCCGGGTTCGAGCAACCGCTTGAACCGAAGGAGAGGGCCATGGCCGCCTTTCTCACTGTCGATGTCCTGCGGGCGCATTCCGCGCCTGCCTTCCCGCCCGGCCCGTTCGGCCCCGTAGGCCAGACGGCATGCACCCGTCCGGCGCCACGGCGGCGGCCTGTGCTGCATGCGCATTGGCAGCTCGGGCCGGATGGCCGCCTGACCTGCCGGTGGCAGACAGACGTCTCGGTGCCCCACGGCCCTCCTCCGGATTGACGGCCCGGCGCGGCTCCGCCGCGCCTCCCTGCCCTTCGCCCGTTCGGTCCGCGCCGAGCAGGTCGCGATGCCGCCATCGCCGAGAGACCACCATGTCCGACCTCGTGCTCAACGACCCAGCCCGCCCAGCCGTTCTCGACAACGCCCCTGTCGCCGACATCGTTACTGTCGATCGGAGTTCCTGGACTGATCATCATGAGCGGCGACGCCGATGCTGGCGCAGCGCGTCCCGGCGGATGCCAACGCTGGGTGAATTGCCTCCATCCAACCAGAGCCTGAGCAGACGAGTCAGGATGGTTGTGCTGCGCGGCCAGGGATGATGCGGATGGCGCTAGAACGTATGACCCGAATCCCGTCAGACAGGCTGCCAAGACGATGAGCTTGCACGATGTCAAAAACCCGACGTGTCCGTTCCAGCCTCAATAGATCCATGATACCGAGCGCGCGATTCTTGTGCCAGCAGGGGACACAGTGCAGCCCGTAACCAAGGCCTATTACCACCTTCGCCGCGTCTGGAAAGCGATCGCCCTCTATCTGGTGATCTGCGGTCCCGGTATCGTGGTGATGGTCGCCGACAACGACGCCGGCGGCATCACCACCTATGCCGCCACCGGCGCAAAATTCGGCTACAATCTCATCTGGTTCCTGGTGATCCTGGGACCGGTCGCCTATTTCGTGCAGGAAATGACGGTCCGGCTCGGCGCGGTGACGAAACGTGGGCATGCCGAGGCGATTTTCGATGGCTTCGGGCCGTTCTGGGGTTGGTTTTCGCTGCTCGACCTGCTGTTCGTGGACTGGCTGACGCTGGTCACGGAATTTATCGGCATGACCGCGGCGCTGCGCATCTTCGGCGTGCCGGGCTGGCTGACAGTGAGTGTGGTCTGCCTGCTGATGGGCGTGATCGTGCTCAACGGCCGCTACTGGACCTGGGAGAAGATCGCGATCGCCTTCTGCGCATTGAACCTGATCTACATTCCGGCCGCCTTCCTGGTGCAGCCCAAGCTGTCGGACATCATCGGCCAGGGGCTGATCCCGAATTTCCCCGGCGGTTTCAACGGGACGTTGTTCTTCTTCCTGATGGCCAACATCGGCACCACCATCGCGCCCTGGATGCTGTTCTTTCAGCAGTCCTCCGTGGTGGACAAGGGGCTGAAGGAGAAGGACATCCCGTGGGGCCGCGTCGATACGCTGGTCGGTGCGGTCTTCACGGTGCTGGTCGCGGTGGCCATCGTGATCCTGACCGGCACCGTCTTGCATGGGGCCGATGTCGATGACGCCGCAGTGGCGGCGCGGATGGTGATGCAAACGTCGCCCTACGCGGGAGCGATGATGGCGATCGGTCTGTTCGACGCCGGCCTGCTCGGCGCGATCTGCATCTCGCTCGCCAGCTCCTGGGCGTTCGGCGAGGTGTTCGGCTGGGCGCATTCGCTCAACACCAAAATTCGTGAGGCGCCCTGGTTCTATGCCTGCTACTTCATCGCCCTGATCAGCGCCGGCCTGGTGGTGCTGATCCCGGGCGCACCGCTGGTGTTGATCACCCTGTTCGTCCAGGTGGTGGCGGTGACCCTGCTGCCGGCAGCGCTGGTGTTCCTGATTTTGCTGCTCAACGATCGCCGCACCATGGGTGAGCGGACCAACAAGCTGTGGGAAAACCTGGTGAACGGCGGCATTGTCGCTGTGATCATCGTCCTGTCCACGCTCTACGGCCTGAGCACCCTGTTTCCCTCGATGTTCGGCTGAGCGCGCAGGAGGCCCCATGTTGACACTCGCACACACTATTCGCACGATGACCGCGGAGTTTGTCGAAAAGATCCGCTCGATCAACCGCCGCTACGCCACCCCGCGCATCGAGATGTCGGGACCGGTTCGCGTCGCGCTGCTGTCACTCCGGATCTACCTGCTCGTTCTGGTCGGGCTGCTCGTCTACAAGTTCGTCATCACGGTGGCCGGCTGATGGCAACGGAAAACGGCGCCCCGAAGACATTCCTGCTGAACGATCTGATCGGTATCAAGGCCGTCGCAGGCGGCCGCCGCGTCGGCAAGCTGGCGGAAGTCGTGGCCACCGAGACGGAGCCGTTTCCCGAGGTCACGCATCTACTGATCACACGCCGGTTCGGCCACCCGTCGCTGATGGTGCCATGGGCAAAAGTGGGCGAGATCGGCCGCCGGTCTATCACTCTGGCGATCGAGGCACCCGAGCCCTATGAGGGCGAGCCAACGGAAGGGCAGGTCTGCCTGAAGGACCACCTGCTCGACAAGAAGGTTCTCGACTGCGACGACGACGAAGTCGAGGTCGTCTACGACATCAAATTGTCGCTTCGGGGAGGCCGGCTCTACGCCACCGACGTTGACTGCTCGCGTGTCGCATTCCTGCGCCGCATCGGGCTGCGGGGGCTTGCCTCGTTCGTCCGCGGCCTGGCGGCAAGACTGCGGGACGACACGATTCCCTGGACCTATGTGCAGCGGCTGCCGAAGGACATGGGAAGTTTCTCCGGTGCGGTGAAGCTCAACGTGCTGAAGGCGAAGCTACCCGAGATCCATCCCGTGGACCTCGCCGACATCCTGGAAGAACTGGACCACAACGAGCGCATGGCGGTGTTCAGTCAGCTTGAGACCGAGCAGGCGTCGGACACGCTGGAAGAGATCGAGCCCCGCGTGCAACGCGCACTGATCTCCGCATTGCCGGTAGAGCGTGCGGCGGAGCTGATCGACGAGATGACGCCGGCACAGGCGGCCGATACCCTGGCGGCGCTGCCGGAGCGGGACGTCGACGGCATTTTGGCGCTGACCGATCCCGACGATCGTGAGAAGATTCGCCGCCTGATCCGGCACCACGACGACAAGATCACCGACTTTGCAACAGCGCTGTTCGTCGCCTTTCCGCCGGAGGCCACGATTGCACGGGTGCTGGCGGAATACCGGGACGTCTCAAAGGAATCCGATCTTGGGATGTATATCTACGTGATCGACGGGGAACGCCGGCTGCTCGGCGTGATCGATCTGCGCGAGGTGCTGGAGTCGGCGCCCGAGGAGCGGCTGGCGGATCTGATGAGCACCAACCTGGTCACGCTGCACCCGGCGGACACGGTGAAGGACGCGGCGAAGCTTTTCGCGCGTTATAGTTTCCGCGCCCTTCCGATCGTCGACGACGCAGGAACGATCGTGGGCGTCATCCCTTACCGTGATGTGGTAAATCTGGAGCACCGGATGGTCTGATGCCGGGTTGCCCGTAACGGCCAGGACGCCTGGGGGCATCGGGCACAGGTTGCCGCGGACGCTGTTGGATGCGCCTGGCGCACGGGGTTGGATGGGCCTGGCGCACGGGCGACGAGCAACTGGCTGCGATCTGCGCGCCGCCAGGTCCCGGGCGTTACCCGGGTTCAAGGCGCTTCGCCGTGACGCGGCCATCGGGCGCACACGACCGGCGCGCGCCAACTCCCGATCGCCGCCCCGATGCCGCGGTGACGCCGTGCGACGCTCCTTCCGTCCAGCCGCTGGGCGGCGATCCTCCCGGGTGCCCAATTCCGACGCGCCAGGGAACCAGCCACGGCCGGGGGGCGCCATCGCACTCCGCCACATTTGATCACGCGCGATCGCATGACCAAGTTAGTTTCACGGAGACGATGCTGCTATCGGTTGCACTTCCGCCGGCTTGGCGACCCACCAATCCGGCATAGCTATCCGGGGTTGTTAACGTTGGCTTCCCGCCGCCGACCGATCTGATCGGCCGCCGTAGGATTCGTCGCCTCGACGCCGTCTCATAGCAGAATGAGGCTCCACGACGCACGAGCGCACGCGCAACAAACGAAAAGGGGGAGAATGATGCGGCGAATCCATTTCGATCTTCGGCACCTCGAGTCGGCACATCGGCTTGAGGTCCGGGTCCAAGGGCGGCGTTACAAGCTGCACCCGCACAGCGAAGTAACCCTGGCCGCGGCCGCGGCCGCCGATCCCGCATTCGTTGCGTTGTCGCCCCCGGCGCAGGCGCAGTTCGGACATTTCGCGGACGTCACGCACGACCACGTCTCCGGTGACACGCCGGTTCACCTGCATGTCGTGGAACCCGAGCAGGAGGGGGTTCACATTCCCAAGGTCGTCGCCATGACGATCCTGATACCGGAACCGTACCTGCGCAGATTCTGGGAAAGACAACTCGCATTTTATGCGCAGCCGCTTCACACGATCAGGAGCCTGCACCGCCATACCGTCAGGCGCCGGCCCCGCGTGTATTCGGGGAAACTTGCCGCTCTGGGCGTCACATTTATCAGCTCCGAACGAGACCTTGCCGTCGAGACCTTGATCAACAGCCAGCACCTTGTCACCCAATTCGACACGGCCGCCGCCCTGGTGGCACACCACCCGAACCTGGCCAACATACAACCCAGTACGACTGCAAACATTCTGAATAATCACATTCTGCCCGACCCCGATGTCGATCCGGACCAGTATAATGCCATGCAATTGCTGGCCCAGACGATCGTCGCGGCAGGCCCCGACTGGTCCCCGGTCATTCCATGCACCGACCAGGATGGCAATCCACTGACTGCCGGCTACAGCCTGTTGGACCCGGACGGCTCGGGCATCAAGGAAGGGCAGGCCCTTTACACCTATGGGCTGACGGACGATGTCGCCACGCAGTTGGCACCACCCTGCGCCGGGGCCAATCGGTCAGCCAGCGGCGATATGACCTTGGCCAATCAGACCTGGTCGCCGGTGACAGGAACCAGCGCCTTCGTGCGGGAAGGCGGAACGAAGGAAGCGGCGACACCGCAGGCGAGCGGCGGGCCGGTCTACAAGTGGACGGTGAACGAGCAGACGGACCACCACGGCGTTTCGGTGGACAGCGGTTCGATCGTCATCAACCCGGCAAACCAGTTTTCCATCGATGCCGCGAACAGCTATCTTCGGACGCTCTATGCCGGCTACCAGTTGCTGGACGACAAAGGAAATCCGATCGGCGACAAGACGAAGCTTTATTCGATCTCGGCCACCAACACGATTTTGGGCATTCCGGTTTCCACCGACCCGACCGCCTTGCAATTCAACCTGGGTAGCGCACCGTCCGTGCGGCTCTACTTCGGCAGCCTCGGCACCTCGGACTGGGATGGCGACGTCAGTACGCCCGGCGCGCTGCTGACCTGTCTTTGGCAATACGGTATCCCGATTGTCTTCCTGATCGCCGGCAAGGCCATCACGAGCACCTCCGCCTTCAACAAGATCGTCAACGACCGCGATCTGACGGTCGCCGCGATCGCGGTCGCCTTTCCGATCGTGGGCGGCGGCGTGGCAACCGGGGCCGCGCTGCTCAACACCAAGAAGGTCCTGTTCGCGTTCGCCAACGCCGTGTTGGGAATCGTGGTGCAAAAGGGCCTGGAGGCGCTGGGCAAATGGCTGCTGAGCCAGGTTGCCGCCGGCGCGATCAGCAACGCGTTCGGTCCGGTCGGATGGGTTCTGCGCGCCGCCGCCGCCCTGATGAATTTCGAGCAAATCGCCATCACCACCGGCGAGGTGCTGTCGTCCCCGGCCAACATCACAGTCACCGTGAGCCGCGCAATCGACGTGTCGCTGACTCTGCTGCCCGATCCGCGCCATGGCGAGGCCGGCAAGCCCCAGACCGCGGTCTGGCCGTCGATCGCGCGACGCTACGTCGTGACGCTGCAATACAAGGACGGCACCAACCGGCAACTCACCGGCGAGCTGCCGACCACGACCGACGATACGCCCTTGCCGCTGCTGTTCGTCTCGGTGCCCGCGGGCGGTCAGTTCAGGATCATTGCCGGGGTCTACAGCGCCAGCGGCTGGCTGGCCGGTTCCTGGCAGAGCGACTGGCTGGATGCGGTGCCCAACCAGGGATCGACGCTGGAACTCGGCCCGCACAGCATCACCGAAAACCTGGTTCCGCTTGCGCCGGACACCCAGTACGTCTTCATGGAGCGCATCGTCGCCGCCGACAAAACATTTGCCTGGCAGGCGGGCAGCCCGCCGACCGCGACCCTGACGGCGCTGAACTGCAGTGCAGCCAACTCGCTGTGCGAGCTGGTGGGGATCACGCTGAACAACAGCGCCTACCAGATCGGCTATGCCTGGCGGGCGTCCGGGCAGAACCTGCCGCCGGACTCCCCAACGGCGCCGCCGTCGCAGGACCAGCTCTACGTCATGCAGAACCTGTCGGTGCTGGCCCATCCCGGGTCGGTGCTCAAGACCTCGGACATCGGGCTCACCAACCGTCCCGGCATCGGCTACGCGCCCTCCACCAACAAGCGGAACGAGGTCGATCAGACCAATTTCATTATCGATCCGCGCGGCAGCGTGATGAACCTGCGCCAGGTGGTTCTGGACGACGCGATCGGGACGTTCGGGCTGGGCCAGAGCGGACTGCTTAGCTGGGGGCAGTTCCCCCTGGCGAACCTCGACGCAATGGCGATCCACCCGAGCAACATGGTCCTCGCCTGCTCGTTCAAGGACAGCAAGCTCCTGCTGGCGTCGCTGCCGCCCAAGCCGAGCCAGGACGCTGACGCGCCTTCCGCCGTGTTGGTGTCCGGCGAAGGCATCCGGCAAGGCCTGGTTCGCGGCCCGAAGGCGATGACCGTGGCGCCCGACGGCCGCATCCTCGTGCTGGAAAGCAGCAACCTGCGGGTGCAGGCGTTCGACACGAAGGGCAATCCAGTGCCCAGCTTTACGCCGGGCAGAGCGTTTTTTCAGTTGCCGACAGCGTCCGTCGCGGCATCGCTGGACCAGGGGCAGGTTCCGGATGCCCTTGCCGACGCGCTCATCGCCAACGGCATCGGCTTCCTGTTCACACTCTCCACGGATTTCGTCGCGCAGTTGAACAGTGGAACCTTCAGCCCGGAGAAGGACCCGCTGATCGCCGCCCTGTCGCAAGACGGCGTCATCCTCGCCTACGACCCCGAGCACATGGGCGATCCGAAGCTCAGCGCGACGATCACTGTGGTCACCGCGGGCCAGAGCTGGATCATCCGCGATCCGCGCGGCTTCGCGTGGCAGGTGCTGCTCCAGGATGGCGTCCTGAACGTCAGCAGCCGTCTCACCGCCGCGCGAATCCAGGTGATCACCGCCGGCGCGCGCTGGCTGGTGGTCGACCAGACCAGTCTGCAGGCATGGAAGCTTCTGCCTTCGACGGCCGATCCCTCGCAAACCCTGGTCTATCTATGCCTGTCGTTCTTCCCGCTGCGGGCGCCCAGGGTGGGCACGGCGACCTTCCTCGACATGGCCGTCGAGGCGCAGGGCTACATGTATGTGCTGTACTATCTCGGCGATGGCTCGCAACCATCCGACTATATCCTGGATGTGTACTCCCCCGACGGAAGCTTCTGCCTGCGCAGCCCCGACCCATCGGTGACAAGAGCGCCGCAGAACGTCGTTGCCGGCAGGATCGCCGTGGATATCTGGCGGAATCTGTTCGGTCTTACCTATGAGGCTCTGCGGTCGCCCTGGGGCACCCCGCAGCCCGGGATCGGGCATTGGACCCCGACGCCGCCCCTGTTCTCCTTGCCGCTGTCGGCACAGCGCGACCTCAACCAGCAGAACATCGGTGCCATCGCGCGCGACTTCGCGGCGCAAGGGATCACGCTGTCCAACCAGGCGTTCATCGACATCATCGATCCCAACGGCGCGTGGCAGGTCAAGGACCAGACGGTCATCTACAACATCTACCGATCGGGCGACGGGCTCCAGACCTATGCCATCCCGGCCTGAGCAAGAAGGGAGAAACACGCCATGCAAGCCATGACGCTCTCGATCGGCGCTGCCGGGGTCAACTATTTCGCCAAGTCGCTGGTTGCCAACCAACTGGCGGTACTTCTTGCCGGACTCACCCCGCCGAACCGGACGCTGAACATCCCCGACTTCAGCACCTATGGCTTCGGCTACAGTTGCAGCTTCAGTAACATCGTGATCAAACTGACAAACGGCAGCCTGAAGAGCTTCGCGCCAGCCTACCAGTCCGTCACACAGCTCAACGCTGGAGCGCCTCTCGGTAGCCAATTCCAGTTGAACCTGGCTGCCAGCAATTTCTCGGCCAAATACGACTGGAACGAAAGTTACCATGAGTACTGCTGCTATTCCGGTGGCCATGGGGCGGTCTGCAATGGCGATGACGAGACCGGCGGCTACACGTACACGCCCGGGTTTGGCACGCTCAATGTGGGTGTCACCACCGCGTTTCAGTACAACCAGACCAGCAACACCTGGACCATCACGACGGTCAGCTCGACGGCAACGCCGTCGAATGTCCAGGCGAACATCCCTGGCGGCAGCGTCGTGCAGAACCAGGACACCAAGTGCTTCTCGTCATCGGTCAGCGACGCCACGGCGAGCGCGATTTCCAGCATCGACTTCGGCAGCCTGATCAATGGCGTGATTCCACCGCTGCTGAAATCCATCCCGGCCAGCGGCGACCTCGGCAACGGCATCGTGTTCGAGTGGCAATTGGGCGATTCCGGCCTGACCTTCCCGAATGCGGCGGGCGTCTCCGCCGGCATCACCGGCAGGGTCAGCTACAAAGGGACCTTTTACCAGGGCCAGGCGCCGGCGACCCTGCCGGTGCCCCCGGTGCCGGCGCCCTCCGACACGCACCATCTGCAGGCATACGTCTCGGACTATGAGGTCAATGCCCTGCAATGGGCGTTCTTCCAGGCGGGCCTGCTGAACACCGTCGCCACACCCGGATCGATTCCCAATCCCAATGCGCTGCGGGTCAAAACCTACATCCCGTTCGTCGCGGCACTGAAGCCCTACGCGCTCTACAGCATGCAGGCGGATATCAAGCCGGGGCAGGCACCGGTCTGTACCTTCCAGCAGGTTTGGCAGTTCACCCAGGCAAACATCAACAGGCTGCAGAGCTCGTTGCCTTCCAATGTCTGGACGCTGATCAACGACAACCTCAGCGGGTACGCCTACACCGACATCAAGGCCCTGACGTCCGACCTCGCGGCCTTCGGCATCGACAGCAGCTACTATACGACCATCGAAGACGGGACATCGGCCGTGGGGATGGTGGTGACGCAGTCGATCGGGATGGTCCTGACCATCCTGACCGGCACAACCCCGCAACCCACCATCAGTTTCACGGTTGCGCGTACCGACATCCTGACAAACCTGGCGCTTGGCATCGCCGGGACGGCGCAGACCATGCAGTTCACCTTCCAGGAAGTGTCATCGAGCGCAACGTTCACCACCTCCACGATTCCCGACTTCCCGGGACAGAATATGGCCGGAATCTGGGGGGCCGCTGGCGATTCCAGCTACAATGAAACCCTCACAGCATTGGGCAAGATCGGCGTGCCGCTGCCGATCATGAGCGGATTTCAGTTCCTGTTCAACGACGCCACGCTCAGTGTTCAGCAGGGCTATGTGTCAATCCTCGCGCAGGTGCAGTTCAAGGGCAGCGCGTAGCGGGCGGCGCGAATAACGGCCTGGCGCGGCGACACCGGCGGCGGTCCAGGAGGCCAGCCATGTCAAACGTCTTCGCCGGAAAATACGCCTTCGCGGCGGTGGGCCTGGCGAAGACGACCTATCTCGGCGTCCTGGCCAGAAGAGCCGGGGCAAACGGTCCGACGCAGTATTTTCCGGCGATGAACGGCCTTGGCCAGGCCGGTGGGTTCGCCTGCATTCTCTACGCCGTCCCGGATGGAACGGTCCGCGTCCAGATGCCGAACCTGATGTGGGTCGCCCACGACGCGGTGCTGGGGAACCTTTATCTCACGACCGACCCGGCGCAGGCCTGCGCGGTGATACTCTCCGGCGCGCCGGCGGGGCACTTGTGGCAGGTCAGATCGGACAGCTTCCCGCTGACCGTCGGCTACTATCCGGACACCGATCCGCCGGTGCTGACGACCAACGAGACCGATGGCTTTCAGGCGCAGTTCACGCCTACGGTCATCACCCCGTCGGCGGCCGACATCGTCAAGGCGGGCGCCTGCCGCGGCGGCGATCTCGCCAATGTGGTGCTGGATGGCGCGAGCCTGGCCGGCGCCGACCTCACCAATGCCAATTTCTCGCAGGCAAGTCTGGTACGCAGCAACCTTGCCGGTTGTACCCTGACCACCGCCGTTTTCACCGCCGCAACGCTCGCCGGCGTCGGGCTGACCGGCGCCACATTGGACCGGGCCGACATGACCGGTGCGATCCTCGGACCGCCCTCCTGGGGTGCGCCGGTCAGCGCGACGGGCCTGATCCTCACGCAATGCAAGGCGGTCGGAGCGGTTCTGGGCGGGCAGGCATCGCCGCTGGACTGCACGCAGGCGACGCTGTCCGGCGGCGATTTCAGCGGGGCCAACCTGCGCGGCCTGATTCTGCGCAAGGCCGCCGCGGGGGGCGCCATTCTCGCCGGGACCGACCTGACGGGCGCAATCCTCGACGGCGCAGATCTGAGCAACGTGTTTGCCGCGGGCGCCATCCTGCGGCAGGCATCGCTCAAGAACCTCCGCGGCCCCAACGCCGTTTTCGTCGGCGCGGACTTGTCCAACGCCGACCTCAGCCAGGCGGCGCTTGGCGCCAAGACCTATCTGTTCCAGATCGCCAGCAGCTTCGCGGACGGCCTGGGCGAGAACGCCTATCCCTCGACCGCCCTGATCGGCGCGTTTGCGCAAAGCGGGGTCACGCTGTCGCCGGAGGCGCCGATCGCCATCCTGGTCCCCAAGGCGCGCTGGGAGATCGGCGACCCGCACGGACCCTATCTGCTGATCCAGGTGGCGGCGGGCATCGACGTCTTCCTGGCAGCGCCCGACTTGGCACCGGCGGTGTTCCGCGGCGCGGTCTGCCTGGCGACCAAGGCGCCCGGGGCCGGACTCGCCGGGGCGGACCTTCGGCAGGTGGCGTGGTACGGCGGCGGAGCCACGCTGGATCACGCCGATCTGGAGAACGCCTGTCTCGCTGGCAGCCTGCTCGCGTCCACCGATTTCACGCAGGCGTTCCTGTCGGGAGCCGACTTCAGCGGCGCGGTGCTCGCCCAGGCCATCTTCAGCGGCTGCAGCATCGGCACGGGCAGCGGCAACCAGCCCTTCTCTCTGGAGGGCGCGCAGATCCAGGGTTGCACCTTCACCCACGCGAATCTGCGCGGCGCCTTGCTGGTGGATGCCGGCGTGTCACTGGCGCAGGGCGTCCCGCTGTTCGTCCTGCCGGGTTCGGACGAACAGTATCTGACACCGCATGGCATCGCGACGCTCGCGCCGGCTTTCACCAAAGCGGGATACGCGCTCGGCACCAATCCAACGGTCTCGCTGATCCAGACCTGGGCGATCGACAACAGCAGCGACCCGATTACCTCCGACCCGCGGAGCTACCTGGTGCGAAGTTCTGGTAAGATGCTCAGGGTCTTCGACGGCGCGTCGAACGCCTACTACTTCGAGTTGCCCAGCTCTTACGCGAAGTATCTCAACGCGCCGCACCCAGCGGCTGCCCTGATCAACGCGTTCGCCGGTGCCGGCTATGGCCTCGTTGCAACCGCGACCACCACGACGGGCCAGTACTGGTCGATCCAGGCCGGTGGCGATGCGATACTCGCAGGCCCGTTCGGCTACCGCATCTTCACCGCGTCGATGACCGGAGACACGCTCACGGTCTTCGGCAGTACGATTCTGCTGATGCGGGACTGGCCGCAATATCCGGGCGGACTGGCCTTCGCGGCAACGACGGACCTTGAGGGAGCGCTGAACCCGGCCTGCCTGGGTCCAAGCGGTGCGCCGGCGGCGTGGGTTGCCGCCGGGCGCCAGTCCTGGACCGCATTTCTTACCGCCCGCAGCGGCTCTGTAAGGATGGCGGCGCCGCAGCCACCGGCGTTCGGAGACTATATAGATGGCTTAAGCGACGGGTCCGGCGCCGATGGCCGATGTGCGGATGGCGGGGCGAGCGACACAGGATAACGGCGCTTCGTCGCTCGGGCGCCACTTTGTTCCGCGCGAACCTGCATCGCTGAAGGGCTGCGAGGCGCCGCTCGCCCTTCGCCAGACCCGCATCACGCCAGCACAGCATCGTCGATCCTGTTGGTGTCGCTAAGCACGTCGAGCGCCTCGGCAGGGCGGGCGTGCCCGCCGACCCCACATGCCAGGCGCGTGACACGTCAGTCTTGGCAATCAGCCGGCGCGCCGCCTGCGGCTTGGCCGCCCAAGATTCTTCATTTCAGATTCTTCATTTCGGCAAACCGAAGAAGGTTCCGCGGGCTCAGCCCCGACAAGCGATTGCCGCTCCGCCCAAAAAACTGGACTCTTGGCGATTTAATGGACAGCAAGCGCGCCGTCCCAGAAAAATATGCCCGCTGCGGGCGATATGGCTAAAGAGTAAAATAATTCTCTGGTTTTTACTTCACCGAGATCTTTCGGACTCTGTATTTACATTAAACGTATATGCATCGCTACTCAATTTTACTTATTGACAACCGTAGACGAGGCCGGCATGGTCTGGACGTGCACCGGGGTCGCTCGATCTCGCTGCAAGCCGTCCCGCCTGCTGGGAAGCGCTTCGTTCCTCCGTTCCTCGCTCTGAAAAGCGCAGTGAGCGAGGTATAAGAGCTGCCCGCTCTCGAAACGCTCTACTATAGATTGACCACGATGACCTCTGGAGAGACTGCCCCAACCATGCTCTATTTTCCAACTTCATCGGGCAGTTCCGGAGCGTTTGGTAAGATCTGTTTGTCGTAAAACGGCAGCGCGTACAGCCAGTTTCAAACAAATGTCGGGGATCGAAATGCAGTCGAATACGATGACGGCGGCAATCGCCGCCGTGAAGAAAGAGTTTTCTATCGAAACGACGGATCGACCGGAGCTGGTCCGCGAGGCATGCCAGTTACGCTACCAAGTCTATTGCCTGGAGCGTAATTACGAGGCGGCTGAAGGCGGTATCGAGACTGACGATTTCGATGACCGTTCCCGTCACGTTGTGCTGCGGCATCGGGAAAGCGGCATCGTAATTGGCACCGTCCGTCTTGTGCTGATGTATCCCACCGCACCGGGTGATAGCTTCCCGCTGCAAAGGGTGTGCGACTCGAGCTTCCTTAGCCGCGTGTCGCTGCCCGATGTCGCCGAGATATCACGATTTGCAATATCGAAGGAGCTTCGTATCGCAAGTCCGGCGGCCCAGGGCCTTTTACGTCTCAGCCTCGTCCGCGGTCTTGTCCAGCTCAGTGGCGAACTGGGCCTGACGCATTGGTGCGCCCTGATGGAGCCGACGCTGTTGCGGCTGCTGAGGTCGACGGCAATGCACTTCGAGGCCGTTGGCCCGTTGGTGGAGCACCACGGCAAGCGCCAGCCGTCGTTTACCAGTCTCGAAGGCTTCCTGGGTCGGGTGCAGCGCGACCAGCCCGCTATCTGGGACTTCGTCACCGATAACGGCAAGCTTTGGACCAGTCCAGCCGCCGCCCGTGGTATTTCGGCGGCTATGCCGGACTACCTGGATTATGAGGCAATGGCTCTCTCTGCGTAGTCTGGCGATTATCGCGGTTCAGCCCTGGGCATCGCCCCGGGGCTGCCGGGCTTACCCGACTGTGGCGGACGGCAGCGCCTGATCCAGACTAAGGCCGGTTGGGTTTGCACGTTTGGCTGTGGTTTTCGAGCCGACAAAGCACCGACAAGCGCGCGCATGGTTTGGTTGGGGAGGCCGTTAAGGGCTCTCGGACCGGCTTGGCGAAGCTTGGCCCAGTGAGAAGCAGCTTATCCAGATTGCCGAATCTGGTTTGATGCCAACAGTATTGAATGGAGCAAGTCATGGCGATCGTCCCGTTTAAGCTAGTTACGGGGAATGGCCACAGACCGGGCGCTGATAGCGTTCATCAACCGCTTGATACCGAGGCTTTGGTCGCACGCTTGCTCGACATGGCGGAGTGGGCACGGCTGAAAGGCTCTCAAAACCACGCGAATCGGCTGCTACTGGCCGCATGGTCAGTCTATGATGATCGTCGCGCAAGCCCGAGAGTACCGGTATTTAGAAGGGGCTCGGTTCAGATCTGCTTCCGGACGCTGAAAGTCATTTGTATCGATCTATCGCTGTCTGGAGCCTTGCTTAAGTGCCAGCTCCCGCTGCCCGAAAACGGGATGATCACGCTGAAGCTGCGCGGTCTTTTTGCGTTACCGGCAGCGATCCTTGAAGGCGGCTTGTTGGCACGCGTCCGCTTTGAACGCCTCTCCGCGGCGCAGGATCGCGCGCTCGGGTCATTCCTGGGGACGCGGATGCATTCTCCGCGGTTTGTTCAGCAATTCCTATCGTCGGAGCACGTGGCGGCGGTTGCGGTCTGCGCGGGGCAGCCCTCGCCATAACGCGCGCCGATTTGAGGCGTGATCGGCGCGTTCTGCCGGCTGCGCCCGGGACGCAGCCGGGGCACCGAGCATGCGCCGAAGGCGTGCAATTCACAGGCGGCCCCCCTTCTGATCTGCCATGAGAGACGATATCCTTGCAGCCAGTTCGGTTCCCGGACTTGGTTTTCGCATCAACGCGAACGGACCCTTGATCGCGCGCCCCAAAGCCAAAGATACGCCGTCCCCTGCGTACCCGGTCAGCAAGACCGCAGGCAGGGTCGGCTGGCGCGCCTGGGCTTCTATGATCAGCGTCATCCCATCCATGCCAGGCATCGACAGGTCCGACACGAGCGCATCCACGGCCAGACCCTCGTCCAGCAACGCAAGCGCCTGCCCCCCGCCTCTGGCAGCGGTGACCACAAATCCCTCATCCCCCAACTGGGCCGCCAGCGTTTCAAGCACGAGCTGGTCATCATCGACCACCAGAATACGCAGACAGGCATCAGCTCCCGCTGCGCCGCCGTCTTCGTCCGCAGCTCCAGCGTCCGGTGCCCGTGCCCCGTCAGCGGCCTCCGGAAGCCAGACCGCAACCCTTGTGCCTTGTCCCGGCGTGCTGTGGATGACAACGCCACCGCCGGACTGCTCGGCGAAGCCCTTCACCATCGCCAGGCCCAGCCCCGTGCCCTGTCCCTGAGGCTTGGTCGTGTAGAAGGGCTGACAGGCGCGGCCGAGCGTTGCCTCGTCCATCCCCGTCCCCGTGTCGGCAACGGTGATGCGCACGTAGCGGCCGGGGGCGAGGTGAGCCCGGTGCAAGCTGCCCGGCGCCACGGTTTCCGCAACGGCCGACAGGACCAGCGTCCCGCCTTGGGGCATCGCATCCCGGGCATTGGCCGCCAGGTTGACAAGGGCAGTCTCAAGCTGGCCCCGGTCGGCCAGCAGCTTCGCCAGGCCGGGACCGACATCTGTCACTATCGTGATGGCGGCTCCCAGCGTGGGCGCCAGGATATCGCGCATGCCGTCCAGGACCGCGGCGGCTTCGATGGCCTCGGCGCGCAGGTCGCCGTGGCGCGCAAAGGCAAGCAGGCGCCGCGTGATCGAGGCGCCACGCTCCGCAGCCTCCACCACGATGCGGGCGTAACGGTGCACCGCCGCCTCGTCGGCCGCCCGCCGTCCGATCATGGACGCGCTTCCCTGCACGGCCTGGAGCACATTGTTGAAGTCGTGGGCGATGCCGCCGGCGAGCTGTCCCAGCGCCTGCATGCGCTCGGCGTGAGCGGCCCGAGCCTGCGCCGTCTCGCGTGCCGCGACCTCCTCGCGCACCCGCGCTTCCAGATCTTCGGTCAGGCGCCGGAGTTTGGTCTCCGCCTGTTTTCGATCGGTGATGTCCTGCGCGACGACCAGGAAATAGGGCGGCTCGACCCGGTCGTGGACCATCGAGACCGTGACCGACACCTCCAGCGCCCGGCCGTCGGCCGCGATATAGCGGCGGTCGCCGGTATATGATTCTATGTCGCCCGAAGCCACGCTGCGCAGCCCCGCCAGCACCTCCCCGCGTTGCTCAGGGTCTATCAGCTCCTGCACCGACCGGCAGAGCAGATCCTCACGGCTGTAGCCGAATCCTTCGCAGATCTTCTGGTTGACCCGCAGGAAGCGGCCGTCCGGCGCCATATGGGCGATGCCGACGGCGGCCTGGTCGAAGGTGGCGCGGAAGCGCGCCTCGGCCCGCTTTCGCTCGGTGATGTCGACCACCGTGCAGTGCGCCAGCCGGCGTCCGGCGATGTCCACCGGAACGGACGCGATGACCACGTCGCGGACCTCGCCGGACCGGGTCCGGTGCCGGGTCTCGAACTGGATCGACCGTCCCATCAGTACGGGCTCGGCCGCAGCAAGTCCGCCAATGGCCCTGCTGGGGTCGATGTCCGGTATCCTCATTCGCCTGAGCAAACCGCGCGCGTAGCCGAGCATCGTCACCGCGGCCTCGTTACAGTCCACGATGGCTGAGTCCTGCGGATCGACCAGGTAGCCGGGCAGTGGCGCGCCGTCGAACAGCTTCCGGAAGCGCTCCTCGCTCTCGCGCAGCGCGGCCTCGGCAGCCTTGCGCTGCGAAATGTCCTCGACCACCGAGATGAAATACAGCGGCGCCCCGTCCTCCGCGCGCACCAGCGACATGGTGAGCGCGACCCAGATCTGCTGTTCATCCTTGCGGAAATACCGCTTCTCGATGGTCAGCGTGGCGGCCTCGCCAGCCAGCAGGCATTCGAGGGCGCTCAGGTTTTCCGCAAGGTCATCAGGATGTGTCACGTCCCGGAATGTCTTTGTGAGCAACTCGGCACGCGTGTAGCCGAGCATTTCACACAGGCGGTCGTTGACCCGGATCCAGCGCCCGCCCGGATCGACGTGCGCCATGCCGACGGCCGCCTGCTCGAACGTAGCGCGGAACCGCTCCTCGCCCTCCTGCAGCGCAGCTTCGGCACGCTTGGCCTGAGTGATGTCGCTTGACACGCCAACCACGCCGAATGGCGTGCCATCGTCCGTCCGGAGAGGCGCCTTGGCCGAGCGGTAGATCCGCGTGCCCTGGCCCGCTGCGTCAAAGGTCTCCTCCAGCACCTGTGACAGGCCGCTTTCGATGATACGGCGGTCATTCGCCATCAGCGCCGCAGCCTGCACTGGATTGTGGTGCCACTCCAGGTCAGTTCGGCCTATCACCTCCTCCGCGGTCTTGCCGTAAACGGCAAGGCTGGCTGGATTGGCGAACAGATAACGGCCCTCGCCGTCCTTTGCGTACATCAAATCGGGCGTGCAGTCGCCGATGGCGCGCAGCAGGGCCGTCGTGCGCCGCACCGCTTCCTTCGCCTCCCGCCGGTCGGTGATGTCGAGGTTGACGCCGACAATCCGAAGTGGGCGCCCGGCATCGTCCGTTACCAGGCGGCCAAAACTGGCGAGCCAGCGGCGGGCGCCATCCGTTGCGCGCCGGATGCGGAACTCCAGCCGGAGCGGACCGGCCCCGGGCGCCTGCAACGCCAGTCCAGCATCCATGATGGATGCCCGGTCCTCGGGTTCGACAAGCTCAAGCCACTGCTGAAACACCGCCGGCCCCGCGGCCGGGTCAACCCCATAAAGGCGGTATTGCTCGGGTGACCAGGCCAACGACCCGCTGGCAAAATCGAATTCCCAGATGCCAATGCCCGCCGCTTCCTCGGCCAGACGGAGGCGTGCCTCGCTCTCTGCCAGAGCCGCCTCAGCCCCGACGTGAGGCGTACCACCAACCTCCTGACATGGGCGCCATGCGTAGGACGCATGGGTGTCGGTGCGTAAACTAGGCTCCGGGTGTTTCATTCCGTTTCCGCTGAACAGCGGTGTGGCGCGACAGCGCGTTTCCCGTCCATCGCGTCCTGCACCAGGGAAATCGAATCCATGCGAATTGAATTGTTGCCAGCCCAATACACTGCAGATTGTGAATGTGGCAACAGTTCGTCAACCTGAAATGGCGCGTCTCACAGCGAGCGCGCTGGCAGGCGCCGCGCCCCGGTTCCCGTTTAGCAACTTTAGCAACGCACGAATGCGCCTGCTGGCGCCTCACACTGGTTTCTGCAACGCTGAAAAGCTGCCGCTGACAGCCCCGCTTACCGCGAGGGCGGCACGGTCACCGGCGTAGCCGGTCAGCAGCGCCTAGGGCAGTCCTCCTGCACGGCGCATATGACGGCAACGCCATCCATTCCCGGCTTGGACAGGTCGGCGACGAGCGCGTCCGCCGCCTTGCCCGCAAACCAAGCAGCCTCCGGCGCTTGGGGCGGTTCACGACCTCAGCGAGTTGGTATAAGCGCGCCGCAACCGCGCCGCAACCGCGCCAACGCCGAGGACCCATGATTCGCCTGGACAACGTCAGCAAGCAGAACGGCAAGCGCCTGGTCTTCATCGAGGCCTCGGCGGCACTTCAGAAGGGCGAGAAGATTGGCCTGGTCGGCCCCAACGGCGCCGGCAAGACGACGCTCTTCCGCATGATCACCGGGCAGGAGGAACCCGACGAAGGCCAGATCCTGATCGACCGCGGCGTCAGCATCGGCTTCTTCAGCCAGGATGTGGGGGAGATGGCGGGCCGCAGCGCGGTCGCCGAGGTGATGGAGGGCGCCGGCGCGGTGAGCGAGGTGGCGGCCGAGTTGGCGATGCTGGAAGCCGCGATGGCGGACCCGGACCAGGCCGACCAGCTCGACGCCATCATAGAACGCTTCGGCGAGGTGCAGGCTCGCTTCGAGGAGCTGGGGGGCTACGCGCTTGACGGCCGCGCACGGGAGGTGCTTGACGGCCTGGGCTTCAGCCAGGAGATGATGGAGGGCGACGTCGGCAAGCTTTCCGGCGGCTGGAAGATGCGCGTCGCGCTCGGCCGGATTCTGCTGATGCGCCCCGACGTCATGCTGTTGGACGAGCCAAGCAACCACCTCGACCTCGAGAGCCTGATCTGGCTTGAGCATTTCCTGGCCGGCTATGACGGCGCGCTGCTGATGACCTCGCACGACCGCGAATTCATGAACCGCGTCATCAACAAGGTGATCGAGATCGATGGCGGCAGCCTGACGGAATTTTCCGGCGACTACGAATTCTACGAGCAGCAGCGGGCGCTGAACGAGAAGCAGCAGCAGGCGCAGTTCGAGCGGCAGCAGGCGATGCTGGCGAAGGAGATCAACTTCATCGAACGCTTCAAGGCGCGCGCCTCGCACGCCGCGCAGGTGCAAAGCCGGGTGAAGAAGCTGGAGAAGATCGACCGGGTTGAGCCGCCGATGCGGCGCCAGTCAGTTGCGTTCGACTTCCGCCCGGCGCCGCGCTCCGGCGAGAACGTGGCCAACCTGCGGGGCGTGCATAAGCGCTATGGCAACCGGGTGATCTATCAGGGGCTGGATCTGTTGGTGCGACGGAAGGAACGCTGCTGCGTGCTAGGCGTGAATGGCGCGGGGAAATCCACACTGCTGAAACTGGTGGCCGGCACAACCGAACCGGATGCGGGCTCCGTCACCCTCGGGGGCAGCGTGAAGATGGGCTATTTCGCTCAGCATGCCATGGAATTGCTGGATGGCGAAAGCACCGTGTTCGAGACGCTGGACGCCGCCTTCCCGCACGCCGGCCAGGGCTCATTGCGCACCCTCGCGGGCGCGTTCGGCTTCTCCGGCGACGAGATCGAGAAGCGCTGCCGCGTGCTCTCGGGCGGCGAGAAGGCGCGGCTGGTGATGGCGCTGATGCTCTACGACCCGCCGAATTTCCTGGTGCTGGACGAACCGACCAACCACCTCGATATGGCCACGAAGGAGATGTTGATCGCCGCCCTCGCGCAATACGAGGGCACAATGCTCTTCGTCTCGCACGACAGGCATTTCCTGGCCGCACTGTCCAACCGGGTGCTGGAGCTGACGCCAGAGGGCATCCACCAGTATGGCGGCGGCTACACGGACTACGTCGCGCGGACCGGGCAGGAGGCGCCCGGGCTGCATGCCTGAGGGAAGGCGGGGCGCCCCACGCTTCCGCTCCCCTGCGGGGTCCAGCGGCGCCGGGCCCCCCGCAAAGGTCCGCAGCGGTGGCGCTACGGCGGAGCGTGAGCGGCCCTTCACAGATGCCGAAATGGTTCGCCCTATCGAACGGTGCCGCCGGTCCTGAGCTATCCGACCCAATGCGAAGGCCGCAAGTTTCGAAAAGCGCAACGGCTCGGCGCGCGGCCTCGCGCCACACCCTCGTCAGTCTGCAGTAGGCGCCCGGCCGGCCATCTCGTCCCCCGCGTCGCGCGGCATGAACAGGGCGATCGGCGCCGCCAGCAGCGTCGCCAGGGCCACAACCAGGAACGCCGCGGAAAAATCCGCCGGCCGCGCCGGGTGGTGGCCGGTCAGCGCCATCGATGCATCAAGCGCCAGCGCCGCGAGGGTGATCCCGATCGTGCCGGAGAGCTGCTGGCCGGTCGCGTAAAGGCTGGTCGCGGCGCTCATTCGCGCACGCGGCACGTCGCTGTAGGCGAGCGCGTTGTAGGCGGTGAACTGCAGCGAGCGGAAAAACCCGCCGGTCAGCAGCGCGGCGTAGATCGCCGCCGCCGGCCAGGCCGGGCGGAACGCGGCGCAGACCGCGACCATCGCCGCCGAGATCAGCCCGTTCCAAAACAGCGTGTCCCGGAACCCGAACCAGCGCAGCGCCGTCAGGGCCGCCGGCTTCATCACCAGCGCGCCGGCGGAACTGGCGAAGGTGACCAGCCCGCTCTGCGCGGCCGAATCGCCGAAGCCCACCTGCAGCATCAGCGGCAGCAGGAACGGGATGGCGCCGATGCCGGTGCGGAACAGCATCATCGCGGCGAACGACAGGCCGAAGGTCGGCAGGCGCAGCAGGGAAAGTTCGAGCAGCGGCGCAGGATGCCGCCGCGCGTGCCACCCGTACCCGGCCGCCGCGGCCAGCCCCACGCCGAGCATCCCGGCCGTGGCGGCGCCGGGCACCACCAAGCTGCCGACGGTCTCCAGCCCGAACATCAGCCCGCACAGCGCGGTGCCGCACAAGGCCAGCCCGACCGCGTCGAACCCGCCCCGCGGCGGCTCGCGCACGTCCTCGATGAAGACGCTGACCGCGATCATGCCCAGCAGACCGATCGGCACGTTGATGTAGAAGATCCAGCGCCAGTCGAACCACGTCACGATGAACCCGCCCAGCGGCGGCCCGGCCACGGGGCCGAGCAGCGCCGGCATGGTCAGCCAGGCCATCGCCGCCACCAGCTCCCGCTTGGCGACCGTGCGCAGCAACACAAGCCGGCCGACCGGCACCATCATCGCGCCGCCGATGCCCTGCAGAATGCGCGCCGCCACCAGAAAGGCGAGCGTGTCCGCCAGACTGCACAACACGGAGCCGAGCGTGAACACCGCGATCGCGGCACGGAACACGGTGCGGGTGCCGTAGCGGTCCGCCATCCAGCCACTGGCCGGGATGAACACGGCCAGGCTGAGCAGATAGGCGGTCAGCGCCACATTCAACCGCACCGGGTCGGCGCCGAACGCATGCGCCATGGCCGGAAGCGCAGTGGCGATGACCGTGGAGTCCAGGTTCTGCATGAACAGAGCGCTCGCGACGATCACGGCGGTCAGCCGGGTCCGCCGGCTGGTGTAAGCGGCGATACGACTCGGGCGGACGGGGATGGTTTGCGGCTCGGACATCGGCGCCAGTGTCATGCTGGCGAGCGAAGCGGGATAGCCCCAGCCGGGCGCGGCCCCTTGCCGGAAAAATCCGCGCTGGCCGTGACAAGCTCGTGCGGCTTAGACTGGCTCCCGCCCGACGCCGGCGGCGCGACGGGGCTGAGACGGACGAGCCGATGCAACCACACCGGGCGGCGCGCGGCAGCCGCGCAGGCGATGTGGCGGACAACTTCACGATCGCGCGACCGGCGCAGCCATTTGGCCGCAAGGCGCGATCCGCTTGATCTCAATCAAGGCAATTGCATCCGGTCAGGCCATGCTAATGTGTTGCCAATAGCGGGAGAAAAATCATGAACCGCGAAATGGCTGAAATCGTGCGTGACCGAACGCCAGTGATGATGCGGCCGACCGACACCATGCAGTCGGCCTGTGGGCAGATGCACCAGAACCGGGTCGGCTACGTCCTGGTAACCGCCGAGTCCGGCTCCGTGCTTGGAATCTTCACCGGCCGCGACGCCGTCCGGGCCCTCGCAGACGGCAAGGACGCCGCCGGTACCCCGTTGCATGATGTCATGACAAAGCAGCCGGCGACGTTACCGCCGACGGCCAAGGCTATAGACGCGCTGCGCCTGATGCATGACGGCGGATTCCGGCACGTGCCGGTGGTGTTGGAAGAATGCGTGCTGGGCGTGGCGTCCGAGTACGACTTCCGCGACCCGGAGCGAGACCGGCTGGAAGAAGAGACGGGCGTCTGGCAGCACATGCGATAGAAGAGCGGGCGCTCGGCGATCTCCGAGCGCCCGCCCGGGCTTGACCCGGAGTCGCCTCAGCGCCGGTGTCGCATCAATTCGGCGCCAAACCGAAGTGCCGGCACCGCCATGCTGGCCAGTGCCATGGGCGTGATCGCGTTGCCGGCGCCTGCCAGCGCGCTCTGCCGGACCTGCAGCGCCTCGCGTTCAACGCGCCCGGGTTTCGACACGGCTGCGAACAGCACGAGCAGAAGGGCCAGCACCAGGTCTCCGCCGCAGATGATCGCGGCGGCAACCAGCTCGCTGAAGATCGTGCGCAGCCAAAACCAAACCACGAGGTGGGCGAAAATCAAAGCGGCGGTCAGGAAGACCAGCGCAACGATGCCGAGCACCACACGGACGACCGTGCGCTGCGACATTTGGCGCAGGCGCAGGCCTTCCGCCTCCGCAGCGATCCGGTAGAGGCGGAGGCTGCGCATCTTCTAGCGCATCGCCCGGCCGAGCACAAAGCCGATTCCCGCCGCAACCAGGACGGCCACCAACGGCTGTTCGCGCACCTTCCCGGAAACCACCTGGGCCTGGTCGCGCACCACGCCGGCGGCATCGTTCATAGCCGACTGGGCGCGCCCCGCGGCATCGGAAACCGCGGGGGTAACGCGGTCCCGCATCAAGGTCTCGACCTGGTCGCGAAGCCGGGCGATCTGCGAGGCTGCGTCTTCGGTCGCTTTGTTGAGCGTATCGTCGTAGGCCATGGTTGACTCCTTTCGAATCCCGCTGGCGGGTTACGCTTCAAGGTAGGTGGCAATCCGGCGGCCTTCAGGCAGAACCGGCTGCACGCTTCCGCGAGCCGGGCACACCGGCCGCAGATATTTCCCTAGCTGACAAAATCGCAACGGAATCCGTCCTGCCAAGGTTTCACGACGGCTCGCGATGGCGAGGGAAAGTGAGCGAAGCAGCACAGCGTGTTCGCCTCGCAGCACGTTTCCAGGAACCGGCGCCGCGTCGCCGCTGCCTGAACGGGGTCGTAGTCGGCGGCGATCGACAATGCGGGGTAGCGCGCCTGAAGCGGCGAGTGGATCAGGTCGCCGGTGAGCACCGCCACCGCTCCACGCCCGAGCTGCACGGCAAAATGATCCGGCGTGTGGCCGGGCGTGGGCAGAAGACGGACATGGTCGTCCAGCGCGTGGTCGCTGGCGACCAGGTCACAGCGCTTCGCCTCCACGATCGGCAGCACGCTGTCCTGGATGTAGGCGAGCGGGGCGGCGGCATTACGCTCAGTCCAGTAAGCCAGTTCCTTCGCCGAGAACAGGTAGCGCGCGTTGGGGAAGGTGGGCACCCAGCGCCCGTTCTCCAGCCGCGTGTTCCAGCCGACATGGTCGATGTGCAGATGCGTACACATGACGAAGTCGATGTCGGCAACGGTGAGACCGATTGCCGCCAGCCCGCGCATCCAGGTGTCATCTGTCCGATTGTGGAAAGGCGGGTATTGCGGCCGGTCCTTGTCGTTGCCGATGCAACTATCGACCAGGATGGTGTGATGCGGCGTTTGCACGATGTACGACTGGAAACAAAAGATCAGCCTGTCCTCGGCATCGAGCGCATGGGGCTGCAGCCAGGAGCGGTTCTCGGCCAGCAACTCCGGCGTGAGGCCTGGGATGAATTCCAGCGCGGGCCTGAACGGAATTTCCATCTCGACAATCCGGTGGATCGTCAGGTCGGCGATGCGGAACGTGGTGGTCATGGAGGCAGCATCCCTATGGCGGTCTCAGGGCTATAGCCGATCCCCATATTCCTTAAGGGCAACCGCCAGCGCGGCGTCCAGCCAGCTAGTAAAGGCTGCAGCAATTTCGTCTGCGTTGGTTATGTAGCTGAATACAAAAGGCTCTAGCGAACAGAGGAAAAACTGTTGAGCTGCGTACTCCCGGTCCTCCGAGTCCTCGTAAGATTCAAGGCGTGCGAAACAGGTCGCCTCCATGATGCCCGATAATTCTCGGCCAACATGATGGAATGATGCTACGAATACCAGCCGCTCGCGTTCGACCCGAATAGATGCCTTACAGAAATAATGGTCCTCCGAAAAGTTTGCAAATTTGCCACTCTCATTCGCTGACTGGATAACTTCGAATCTGTACCAGTAGGCGTTGCGATAATCAGGCCCCCCGTTTGCTATGTTAATCTGCGGCTGAGCAACCTCGGAAAGTGGTTCGCTCAACCGCCCTAAGTCTTGCTCAAGTTTTGCTCGGGCTCGCGTTCTGAGCGCTACCGCAACCTTGTTAACCTCCCTTAGTTCTGCGTGCTTTTGTTGGCGCCGCCTTCCGAATTTCTGCGCCAGATTCTCTATCACCGCGGAGGTCAGCGACTCCTGATAAGAAATCTCCTTATCAGCGTCGACGCTGAGAGCCTGCATGATTGCCGCTCTCTCGAGACGCGCGAATAGCTTAGCAAGGGGCGACAGATCGTCGGCATCCGCTGATTCAAGGGCTCCGATATACTCCACGCGGAGGTCACGATCTATCACGAGCGGCAAAAGGTCAGACTGTAATAGGATAAGGGTTGTCAACGCACGGGCCACCCGGCCGTTACCATCCTGGTAAGGATGGATCTGGGTGAAGCGGTGATGTAGCCAAGAGGCAACTACAACAGGGTCATCCGAAGCGTATTTATTAAGTAAGTTTAGAAGATTTTCAATCTCCGACTCGACATGAACCGGCGGACAACATTCGTGGACATTGCCATCCGGGCGTCTAGGGTTGTTCGGGATCTCCTTAAATCTTCCTTTTAGTAGAGGTATTTCGCATCGGCGGCCGAACTGATCAACCGCCGCAGTCGTGTCCTCGTGCTTTGTTAGAATCGCATGGAGCTCGTGGATGAATCCTTTCGTGAGTTTGCGACTCCCTGCAACACAGTCCATCACGAGCTGGATCGCAGCCTCTTGGTCCCTCAATATGTCGATTAGGCGGGATGGCTCGATATCAGTACTCGAGCGCGAAATAAGATCCTCGACGAACCCCTGCGTAACCAAAGCCTCAGTCGTACCGCGGTCAAGGTCATAAAGGCGCTCTAAAATTCCCGTCTCGATACTTAGTCGTCGGATGAGACGCTGATTGAACTCTCTCAGATTCGCAGGACTCGATTGCTGAAGGCGCTCTTTAGACGCCCGCCAAGTGTCGTAAATGGGCTGCATTGAAGCAAGATCGATTTGTCGTTCGCGGGCGGTTATCGGTTCGATTGGCTTCCATTTGAAACTGGACACTTAGTACCTCCGCTCCCTCGCCAATCGGTCGAGCCCGCTCTGACCGCGACAGGCGGCTATGGCTCGGCGACGCTGCGGGTGCTCATGAGCCCGATTTGGCTATCGGATGTCCATTTCGTCAAGGACCACCGCACTCCGCTCGCACCGCACCGACCGCATTGCATCGGTCGTATCCATTGAGCGTGGAAAGCGCCAACCGACGGCTCACGCCTGCTTTAGATCGATCAGACTTTGTCTGATTTTGCGGCCACGCTCCACCTGCTGCTCGATATAGGCCCCGTCGCCCCAACGCACCGCGCGCGCCATCGCCTGCGCGTCCTCGGTAAACCGCGCCAGCATCTCCAGTAGCGCCTCGCGGTTGTTCAGAAACACGTCGCGCCACATCACCGGATCGCTCGCCGCGATGCGGGTGAAATCCCGAAACCCCGATGCCGCGAACTGCAGCACCTCTGCCTTGGTCTCGCCCGCCAGATCGTACGCCGTGCCGCAGATCGTGAAGGCGATCAGATGCGGCATGTGCGAGACGATGGCCATCACCCGGTCGTGGTGCGCGGGGTCCATGCGCTCTACCATGCTGCCGCAGCGCTGCCACAGCGTCTCGATCGCCGCCACCGCCGTCTCGTCCGTTCCCGGCGGCGGGGTCAGCAGCGTCCAGCGCCCCTGGAACAGCGTGGTGAAGCCGGCGTCCGGGCCGGAATACTCGGTGCCCGCCACCGGATGCGCGGGCACGAAATGCACGCCCTCCGGCACCAGCGGCCCGACGTCGCGGATCACCGACTGCTTGGTCGAGCCCACATCCGTCAGGATCGCTCCCGGCGCCAGATGCGGCGCAATTGCTTCGGCGATCGCCGCATACGCGCCCACCGGGGCGCACAGCATGACGCAATCAGCGCCTGCCACGGCGCGCCGTGGGTCCAGCTCGACCCGGTCGGCGAAGCCAAGCTCCACCACCCGGTCCAGCGTCTTCTGCGACCGTGCGTTCACCACCACCTCGGCGGCGATGTCCCCGCGTTCCCTGGCGATGCGCGCCACCGAACTGCCGATCAGGCCGATGCCGATAAGCGCCAGCCGCTTGAACAAAGTCTCAGCCATCGAACCGTCGCATGAATGCGCCCATCGCTTCGGTCACTGCGGTAACCTCATCCTCCAGCCCCACTGTGATGCGCAGACACTGGGGCAGCCCGTAGCCGCCCACCTTGCGAACGATCAGCCCCCGCGCGCGCAGGAACCGGTCAGCCGCGTCCGCCCGCTCGATGGAGCCGAAATCGGCCAGCACGAAGTTGGTCTCGCTCGGCCAGACCTTGATCCCCGCCGCCTCCAGCCCCGCCTGCAGCTTAGGCCGCCAGATGGCGTTATGGTCGCGGACCTTGTCGAGCCAGCCCGGCTCCGCCAGCGCCGCGATTGCCGCCGCCTGCGCCGCGACCGACGCATTGAACGGCGAGCGCACCCGGTTCAGCACATCCACAACAGCCGGCGGCGCGTAGCACCAGCCGATGCGCAGCCCTCCCAGGCCGAAGATCTTGCTGAAGGTGCGCGTCATCACCGTGTTGTCCGCCGCGTCCACCAGCCGCGCGCCCGCCTCGTAATCCGGCCGCGTCACGTATTCGGCATAGGCGGCGTCCAGCACCAGCAGCACTTCGTCCGGCAGCCCGGCCCGCAGCCGCTCCACCGCGGCAGCCGGCAGCATCGACCCGGTCGGGTTGTTCGGGTTGGCGAGGAACACGAGGCGGGTGGACGGCGAGACCGCCGCCAGCACCGCGTCCACGTCCGCCGTCAGGTTGCGCTCCGGCGCCTTCACCACCTTCGACCCGGCGTAGACGCCAGCGATTTCGTAGATCGAAAACCCATGCTCGGTCATCACCAGATCCCGGCCCGCGCCGCCATAGGCCAAGCAGAGCTGGTAGATCAGGTCGTCCGATCCGGCGCCGCAGACGATCCGCGCCGGATCGAGCCCGAACCGGGTGCCGATCGCGCGCCGCAGGTCCGCTGCACTGCCATCCGGATAGCGGTGCAGCCCATCCTTGACGCTGGCGACGGCCGCCTGCGCGCCGGGCGGCACGCCGAACGCACCCTCGTTGGACGCCAGCTTGATCACCCGGTTGACGCCGGGAATGCTCGACGCGCCACCGATATAAGGCGAGATCGTCAGGATCTCGGGGCGAGGCCGCGGCCCGCTCATGCGACGCCTCCGTCGGTCGGGACGGGATAGGCGCCGAGCACCTTGGCACGCAGCAGGGCGGATCGCTGCAAGGCGACGACGCGCGGGTCGTCGTCCGTCACAAACCCCTCGACCTCGACCAGCGCCTGGGCGACCCGGGCCACCGGGTCGCGGCGCAGCAGCGTGGACAGCGGGGCAAAACCTGCTTCCGCCAGCGCCGCGGCCAGCCGGTCGCGGCTCACGTCGGCATTCGACTCCAGCCCCAGCAATGACCGGTCCTGCCCGCTCGGGTCTGGCGCCACGGCGGCGACGACGAGCGCCTGCGCCGCCGGCGACCCCTCGCCGCGCGGCCGCCAGAACGGCAGGCGGGCAATCACGTACAGCCGCGGCGGGTCGTTTTGCAGCAATTTGGTCCACCAGGCGTCACGCGGGGCGCCGGGATCGGTCGGATAGGGCACCACCGCGACGGAGGCCGCGCCCTCGGCCACCTCCGCCATGGCGGACCCGGCTGTCGGATATACGCGCAGCGGGGTCAGCCCGCCGAAATGCTCGCGCGCCGTCTGGACGAACGCGGCGCCGGAATCGCCCTCGCACACCGCCACGACCAGCGCGCCCTGCATTGCCGTCGTGGCGGCCAGCAGCTCCCGCCAGATCCGCACCAGCGCCTGGCGCGGCAGCGGGCCGGCATGGCGGGCCAGCAGCCGCCGGATGATGGCTGCCTCCCGTCCGGGCCGCAGCGGGGTGCCCTGCAGCGGCTTGCTGCCCGAGACCGCCGACTGCTTGCTGCCGGAGCTGGCCAGACGCGCCACCACCTCGGCCCGGCGCATCAGCAAATCATGCACCGCGTCGTCGATCCCATCGAGCTCGGCGCGCACCGCGGTCAGCCCGCCAGGCCAGCCATCGTGCGACGGGGGGTGCGCCGCGGTCGGGGAGAGGGAAGGCTCGGCGGCGGGGACTGGACTGGACATGGACCTGCGCGGGACGGATGCTTCAGTTACGGGCGGAGAAAGGCCGGCATCAATAGCCGAAGCAGCCACCCGCTGGCTACCGGTTGCGGCGTGCCAGTTCCATGTTGCGCGGCACCGGACGCCCGCCTATCCAAGACCACAATGGATCAGCCCGCTTTCTTCGCTCAGGTCGAGCACAGTCACGTCGCATTCGACGAACCGTTAACACTGGAATGCGGCGTCACGCTGCCACGGTTCACGGTCGCCTACCGCACGTACGGCCGCCTCAATGCCGCACGCTCTAACGTGGTGTTGGTCTGTCACGCGTTGACCGGCGACCAGTACGTCGCCGAGGAACACCCGATCACCGGCAAGCCGGGCTGGTGGGAAACGGTGGTTGGTCCCGGCCTTCCGGTCGATACCTGCCGATTCTTCGTCGTTTGCGCCAACGTGCTGGGCGGCTGCATGGGGTCCACCGGACCGCGCAGTCCGCGCGGCGACGGGCTTGAGCCATGGGGCACCGACTTCCCGCCCATCACCATCCGGGATATGGTCCGCGCCCAGAAGCGCCTGATCGACCACCTCGGGATCGAGCGGCTGTTCGCGGTGATCGGCGGCTCGATGGGCGGCATGCAGGCGCTGCAATGGGCAGCCAGCTATCCGGACGCGGTGTTCGCCGCTATCCCAGTCGCCTGCGCCGCCTACCACTCGGCGCAGAACATCGCCTTCCACGAGGTCGGCCGCCAGGCGATCTTTGCCGACCCCGACTGGCAGGGTGGCCGCTACTGGCAGTCGGGCCGCATCCCGGCCCGCGGCCTCGCGGTCGCGCGAATGTGCGCCCACATCACCTACGTGTCGGAGCAGGCGCTCACCCGCAAGTTCGGCCGGCGACTGCAGGAGGCGCCCAAGGACAGCCGGGAGGCGATCGACCTGTTCGGCGAAATGTTCGAGGTGGAAAGCTACCTGCGCCACCAGGGCAGCACGTTCGTCCAGCGATTCGACGCCAACGCCTATCTCACCATCACCCGCGCCATGGACTATTTCGACCTGGCTGCCGACTACGACGGCGACCTCGTCAACGCCTTCCACAACACCCGGACCCGGTTCCTGCTGGTGTCCTTCACGTCGGACTGGCTGTTCCCCACGGCCGAGAGCCGCAATATCGCCCGTGCGCTCAACCGCGCCGGCGCCAACGTCTCGTTCGTGGAGATCCCGACCGACAAGGGGCACGACGCCTTCCTGCTGGACGAGCCGGACTTCCATCGCTCGGTGGCAGGATTTCTCGCGGGCTGCGCCGTGCACGCGCGGCTTGAGCCATGACCACCCACGGCCACGCCCCGCCGGAGGGCGTTCAATACGTCGCCAAAAACATGCGCGTGGATCTCCGGCTGATCGCCGGGATGATCGAGCCGGGCTCGCGGGTACTCGACATCGGCTGCGGCGATGGAGCGCTGATCGACCACTTGTTCCAGACCAAGGGTTGCGACGCCCGCGGGATCGAGATCGACATGGCGGAGGTGATCCGCGCCGTCGCCCAGGGCCTGCCGGTGATGCACGGCGACGCCGACACCGATCTGGCGCATTATCCCGACGGCGCGTTCGACTACGTGGTCCTGTCGCGCACGCTGCAGGCAGTGGAGAAGCCTCGCGCGGTGTTGCGCCAGATGCTGCGCATCGGCACCCGCGCCGTGGTCAGCTTCCCGAATTTCGGCCACTGGCTGGTGCGCTGGCAGTTGCTGAAGACCGGCAAGATGCCGATGACGCCGACCTGGGACCGCCCCTGGCACGAGACCCCGAACATCCATCCCTGCACGATTCGCGACTTCTTCGACCTTTGCGCGCAGGACGGCTACGCGGTGGAACGCTGGCTGGCGGCCGACGACGCCGGCGGCCGCGCGCCGTGGCGGCGGTTCCCGAAGCTCGCGAATTTGTTTGGCGAACAGGGTGTATTTCTGCTGCGCCGCGCCTAATGCTACGCCTCCACTGGGCTGTAATGCTGCAGTTGCGCTGTGAGTGATGCTGCGCTGCACCACGAAAAAATTGTTGCAGCTCGCTTCGCCGATCGCTTACCGTCGAAATGCGAATAAAAAACGAGGGAAAGTCCATGCAATACTGGATCGAGATCACCACCGCCACTCTGGCGTCGCTAGCCCTTCTTTTCAGCACGTTTGAAGGCACGCGGCTCTGGGTGGACTGGAAGCGGGACCATTCCCGTCGCAGCTAGGCTGCCTCCGCGACCGATAGAACGACCCGCCTCGCCACCCCGGCATCGACTGGCATCGCGGCGTAGACGTCCTTCACCGCCTCGGTGATGGTCACGCCGGCCAGGCCTGACACGTAGCGCCGCCCTGTGCGTTCCAGCAGGGCGGCGCTTTTCAACACAGGCCGCCAATTCGTCGGCGGCACATACAACGCGGTATCGCGCCGCTCCGCCCGGTACATCGAAGCCGCCAGAAGCCGGCTGAGCTGTCCGAACGAGTAAGGCCGTCCGTGGCCAAACGGCGTGTGCTCCGAATGCGCCCACATTCCACGCCTGTTGGTCGCGACAATCAGCAGCCGCCCGTCATCCTTCAGCACGCGCCAGGTCTCCCGCAGCAGTCGGCGCGCGTTATCCGCGGTCTCCAGTCCGTGCACCAACAGGATGCGGTCGAAGCACAGGTCCGGAAAAGGGAGTGCATCGGCATCGGCGGAACAAGAAAGACTGAGGCCGCTGGCCGGCCAGTGCGCCACGCCCGCTTGCGCGGGCGTCAATGCGACGCACCGTGCAGCCCGTTCGCACCACGCCGGAAGATAGGGGACGGCGTAGCCGATCCCCAGCACCGACAGGCCGCCAAGGTCCGGCCAAAGCAGCGTCAAACGCTCGCCCACCAGCCGCGCCGCCAACCCGCCGCAGGCCGTGCCGTAAAATCGCGCCGTCGCGTCTGCATCGTCCGTCATGGGCTGACCTATACTGCGATCCTGCCGGGAGGGGCAGACTGAACCGCGGTCACGGAGCGGCGTTTCCCGGCCTCTTGGTGAGGTGCTAGGCTCGGCTCATGACAGTCACGGCAGAACCCGTTCCCATCCTATCCGACAACTATGCCTGGCTGCTGCGCGACAGCAGCACCGGCGCAACCGCGATCGCCGATCCGGCCGACGCCGGTCCGGTGATCGCCGCGATCGAGCGGGCCGGCGGGCGGCTGGACCTGATCCTGCTCACACACCACCACGCCGACCACGTCGCCGGCGCCGATGAGGTGCGCGCGCGCTTCGGCGCCAAGGTGATCGGTGCAGCCGCGGATGCCCACCGGCTTCCGGCGCTCGACCAGGGGGTCAAGGAGGGTGATCGCATCACCCTTGGCAACGCGACGGGCGAGGTGTTCGAGACGCCGGGCCACACGCACGGCCAGGTCGCCTTCTACTTCCCCGATGGCGGCATACTGCTGTCGGGCGATACGCTGTTCAGCCTGGGCTGCGGCCGGCTGATCGAGGGCACGGCGGCCGAGCTGTTCGACTCGCTGCACAAGTTCGCCGTGTTGCCGGGCGCGACCAAGGTCTGCTGCGGTCATGAATATACCGAGAGCAACGCGCGCTTCGCGCTCAGCGTCGATCCCGGCAACGCAGCGCTGCAGGCCCGCGCCGCTGAGGTGCATCGCCTGCGCGCCGCGGGCCGGCCGACCGTGCCATCGACGATCGCCGACGAACTGGCCGCGAACCCGTTCCTGCGCGCGCCCGACGTGGCCACGCTGGCCGCGCTGCGCGCCAGAAAGGACAAATTCTGAGGAACTTCGAATCGCACGACGATGCCTCGCCGCAACTTCTGCGAGCATGCGCTCGATGGTATCATCCTGATACGCCAAGGTTCTTTTCATTTTTCCCGGTCGGTTTCCCTCGGTGCCGTTTTCCCTTGGGCCTCCGCCCTGCAATGTCATCTTGGCGCGCTCTCGGCAAAGACAACGAAGCCGTGCGGCGCGTCCGACCGCGCTGCTCCCGGCCTCGGGCCAGAGCGCACGCGGCCTGTCGGCCGATGCGCCGTGCAACTGAATATGATCGAACAAGGCCCGCACGCCGGCTTGCTGCCCAAAACCGCCGCCCAAGCTGCGCGTTGATGCCAACGTTGCAAGGCGGTAAGGCAGATGATCGATCGTCATGCCCTGGGGCAGCTTTTGGCGCCCTCCGATACGGTTGTTTCAATTTACCTGCCGCTCGGCGGCGCCGAACCTCCCGCGCCGTCGGCCTTGGCAAACGGCACCGCAGCGACCGGCGCCCAGGGGTTGGCGCGATGTCCGGCCCGGCAGTTGCCTTTGCCGCGGCTGCTGCGCCTGTCCCTGTTCCAGGTGAGCGTCGGCATGGCCCTGGCACTTCTGATCAGCGCCCTGGGCAGATTCGCCGTGATCGGAACTGGCGTTCTTCCCTCCTGGCTGATCCCCCTGGCCATCGCGCTTCCGCTGTTTATCCTGCCGCTGCGCACCGTCCTGTGTTCCCACTATTACGCGCGCGGGTCGGACGACGCGTGGCAGCGCGTGCCGTATATCCTCGCCGGCACATTGCTGCAGTTCATGGGATTGGCGGTCATGCCCTTCGGCCTGGGCCTGCTGTCCGTCACCTCAGCCACACCCGCGTTGATCGGCCAAGCGAGCACGTTGTTCGCGTTCATTCTGGTGGCCGGCGGGCTGCATATGGTCCAGGCATTCGGCTTCAGGCTAGCAACCGATCTGGCGCCCGAGGACGCGCATCCGCGCGTGGTCATCGTTTGGTTTGCCATGCTGCTCGCCGGCCTGGCGGTCAGCTTCCTGGCGTTCGCAGCACTGCTCGCCAACGCGAGCGGCTTCGCCCTGATACAAGTGATACAGAGCGCAGCCGTCCTGACCATGGTGGTCAATGCTGCCGCACTGTGGCGGCAAGTCGACTATGACCGGATCGCACAGAGCATGCAGGGCTCGCTGCTGCAAGCGGCGCTGCATGAGACCGAGCAGTCGTTGGCGCAGCGCGGCGTGGCCCGCCCGGACATCGATGCACTGCTCTATAGGGCACGGTCGCTGGCGATCATCACGGCGGCGGCACGCGATCATGACCGCGGCCTCGCCCTGTTCCTCCGCAATTGGCCGCAGCGACGCCGTCATGCTGCCGGTTGCGCCCCCTGCCCGGGTTGCCGTCGGAACCTGTTGCTTCATCGCCCCGCTGCTGAATCCGGTGGCGGCAAAGCAGCGCTTCTACGTTCTGGCGATTGGCAAGGGCACCATGCGGCTGTTTGCCGCGACGCCATTCGCCTTTCTGGAGATCAGGCTGCCCGACCTGCTTTCGGGCCAGGTCGCGCCCGATGCGGTGCCATCCGCTGTGACTCCTGGAGCGACAGCGGACGAGGCAAGCTCTGAGGACTTGCCGCATATCATGCGGGTGCGCGCAGCCCTCGGCTTCGATCCGGCACCGCTGATCCTGGCCGGCGAACCGGACGCCGTCCGGCAGATACGGTCCGCCAATCATCTGCCGCAGCTCATGGCGGAGGCGCTGTCCCTGGACCCGTTCGCGATCAGCCGCGAGGCGCTGCATGAAGTGGCAGTGGACGTCATGCAAAGAAGCCTGGGCGCCGAACTGGATGCGGTGCTTGAGCAGGCCCGTGCGGGGCCAGAGCAGACCGGTCAATTGGTCGCCTTCGAGTTGCACGACATTCTGATCGCCGCGCATAAGGCGCGGGTGGCTGCATTGGTGGTGGCAGAAGACAAGGCGCAGGCCGCCACGCCCGCGGCGCGATGCACCACGTGCGACGAAGACCTGCTGAACGAGGCCGCCGTGCTGACGCTGCGCAATGGCGGGCGTGCGTTCTCGGCGCCGCGTGCGCTGCTGCCCGATCAGGCGTCGGCGGTCGCGTTGCTCAGAGTGTGAGGACGCCTCCGTCCGTCGATATTTCCGTTCTCCGCCTCTGCAACCCGCGTCGTTGCGGCACGTTTCTACCGCGCGCTTAACCGACAGCGGAGGAGGCTTCATGACTCGCGTTTCCCTCACGATTCTGACAGCAGGCGCTATGGTCCTGGCGGCGAGCCAGGCGTTCGCCATCTCTGCGGAAGATCAGACTTTTGCCGACGCGGCGGCGTCAGGCGGATTGGCCGAGGTGCAGTTGGGGCGGCTCGCGCAGCAGCGCGGCTCGCTGGACCAGACCAAGCAGTTCGGTGCGCAAATGGTCACAGACCACTCCAAGGCGAACCAGCAGCTCCAGCAGATCGCCAGCCAACAGAATATCAAGCTGCCGACAGAGCCAACCAGCGCCCAGGCGCTGACTTACACCCAACTGGAAGCGCTGAAGGGGCTGGCCTTCGATAAGCGTTACGCAGAGGTTATGATAAGCGACCACCAGGACACCATTGCGACCTTCGAGAATCAGGCGTCCGCCGGCCAGGACCCGCAACTGAAGACATTCGCGCAAAGCACTCTGCCGACACTGCAACATCATTTGCAGATGGCGGTCGATCTCAACCGGGCGAGCCTCAACCGAACCAACGCGAGCCTGCTCGGGAGCGACATTCAGCAGAAAGAAGGCTCCAGGCCCTGAGCCTGCGGCGTACCGTGGCCGGTGGGCGCAAGCCCCCGGCCACGACTCCCCCGCCCTGCCTTCGCCAGAGCCGTTATTCGCCGATGATTTTGACCAGAACCCGTTTGGGGCGCTTGCCATCGAACTCGCCGTAAAACACCTGCTCCCACGGACCGAAGTCCAGCGCGCCGTTGGTGATCGCGATAACCACCTCGCGGCCCATGACCTGCCGCTTCAGATGCGCGTCGGCGTTGTCCTCGCCGGTGCGGTTGTGGTGGTAAGTTTGCGGGGAAGCGTCGAACGGCGCCAGCCGCTCCAGCCATCGCTTGTAGTCTTCGTGCAAGCCAGGCTCGTTGTCGTTGATGAAAACCGATGCCGTGATGTGCATGGCATTGCACAGCAGCAGGCCTTCCTGCACGCTGCTTTTCGCAACCAGTTGCTCAAGCTGACGCGTGATGTTCACGAACCCTACGCGCGCCGGCACGGTGAAGGTCAGGTAGTCGGTCAGCGACTTCATGGGCGGGTTTCCGAGGAGGACTGCGAGTGCGCGGACGTCAGTAGCCGAGGATGGACCGCCGGCGCCAGGCGCGCAGCATCATAGCGTGAGGTGAGTCGGATCGGTGCCCAACCAGCGGTTTTCGCAACGCGACGGAGGACGGTGATGCGGGTGGCATTTCTTGGGCTCGGCGGCATGGGCATGGCCATGGCGGCCAACATCGCGAAGGCGGGTCACGAGGTCGTGGTATGGAACCGCACCCGCAAGCTTCCCCAGGGGTTCGATGCCATAGTCGCCGACAGCGTCGCCGGGGCGGTGGGCGAGGCCGAAGCCGTGGCCACCATGCTCGCCGATGATCATGCGGTGGAATCCGTTGTCGATGGCGGGTTGTTGGATGCGCTGCCTCCCGCTGCGGTGCACGTTTCGATGAGCACGATCAGCATTGCCGCGGCGCGGCGGCTGACCGAAAGCCACCGGGCACGCGGACGCGGCTACGTCGCGGCGCCAGTGTTCGGCCGGCCCGACACGGCGGCGGCCCAGAAGCTGTGGGTGGTAACGGCCGGACCGGCGGCCGCGGTGGAGCGGGTGCGGCCGGTGCTGCAGGCGGTGGGCCGGGGAATCACCGAGTACGGCGAAGAGCCCTGGCACGCCAATCTGGTGAAGCTCGGCAACAACATGATGCTCGCCTCCATGCTTGAGACCTTCGGCGAGGTGTACGCCCTGATGCGCAAGGCCGGCGTGGCGCCGCACCGCTTCCTGGAGGCGGCGAACAGCCTGTTCCAGTCTCCGGTCTATGCCAATTACGGCGGCATCGCCGCCGACCGGCGGCATGAGCCTGCCCTGTTCAAGGCAACATTAGGGCTCAAGGACATGCGGCTGGGCCTGGCCGCGGCGGACGAATTCGGCGTGCCCATGCCGCTGATGGGCCTGGCCCGCGACAGCCTGCTGCAAGCGATCGCGCATGGCGGCGCCGACAAGGACTGGAGCGTGCTGGCGCTGGCGGCGCAGAAACGCGCCGGATTGGACTGAGGCGGTTGGACTTCGGTAACGGTGGGACCGGTTCCGGTAGGGCGGATAAGCCCTTGCGCCATCGGCCATTGCCGCAAGCCGCACCGCAAGCGGTGGATGGCGGCGCGCTTATCCACCCTACCGTTGTCCTGGACCCGCGGGGGTCCGTGGCACGCGCCGTTCAGGCTATGCGGATTACCGACCGTCGCGCATCGGCGTCCGCCTCGCGGCGTTCACGCAGCGAACAGGACAGGGTCATTCCAAATCAACCAGCTTCACAATCCTGGAGCGCCGTGGCGCGCGGCCCGGCCATTCGACGATGTGATGCTCCAGTGGCCCGGCGCGACGCTCGCCGATGCTGCGACCGCGCACCGACACGCCGGCTTCATGCACCGTTTCCGGATTGCCGGACACCAGCGGATGCCACCAGGCGAGCCCTTTTCCCTCGGCGATCCGGCGATAGGCGCAGGACGGCGGCAGCCAGTCGATGTCTTGCACGGATTTCGGAGTCAGTTGCACACAGTCCGGCACACGCACGCTGCGATGGGCGTAATCGCTACAGCGGCAGGTGTCCGTATCGAGCAGGCGGCAGGCCACGTTGGTGAACGATAGCACGAGCGTCTCGTCATCGCGCAGCTTATGCAAACAACAGCGGCCACAACCATCGCAGAGCGATTCCCACTCCGCATCGGTCATCTCCTCAAGCCGCTTCGTCTTCCAGAAAGGCCGCGTCTGCATGCGGTCGCAGCCTACGCGTGAGCAGGCTATGGCGAAAGTGGCAACCCCGCCGCAACATCGACGGCGACTGGCGCTGCGTCAGCTCGGCCGACGGGACTGCTCAAACGCGACCCGATCAACGTCCGCTCCGCGCTGAGACAAGTCGCACGTCGGCAATGACATCGGACGACTGAGGCAGCGGGCGCCAACGCGGCGATCATCACCGCGACGGCAACCTCCCTATACCCTGCACCATGACCAGCGTCAGCCCAATGACGATCCCCTCGACGGACGGTCTAGCGCGACGGAGGCGGCAGGTTCTGCTGCTGCACCGGCATGTTGGGCGGCATGAGCGAAGTCGGGGCGCCGCCCTGGTATGGACCAGCCTGCTGGGCTGGAAACTGCGCGCCCTGGCCTGGCGCGGGCGGGTATGCCGGCGCGTAACCGGGCTGCGCCGCCGAGGCCACGGGGGTTGCGGCCAGGCTCGGTCCCGCCCCGCCATAGCGGGTGAGCAACTCGCGGAGCGGATCGGCGCCGGGATTCCCCCGCACCTGCATGTCCATCACGATCTGCCGCGACGAATAACGCTGGCCGTAATAGGCCGCGTTATCGTCGGTCTGCGAGCCCATCATGCTGCCTTCCAGCGAGATCCCGCCGAACAGACCGCGGGTCTGGGTGAAGGCGACGATATCACCGCCGAACGCCGTGGTGGTGGAGCCCTGTACCCCGGCACCCCAGGCGGCGAAAGCGACCGACGCCCCGGCGCCGATCTTGAACTGATCGTCCAACACCGCGTTCAGTCCCTTCTCGGTCAGGATCATCATCACGCTTTGCGCATCCTGGATGCCGGCCTGCAAGCCGAAGCTGCCGCTGCCGATGCCGTAGAACGCCGGATACGACCACGTGCCGTTCGCGGCGCGCGCCAGCATCACGCAACCGCCGCCCTCGGCGCCGAAGAAGAAGCCGGCCTTGAACATACGCGGGCAGATCATCACGGCGCGCGCCCGGGTCAGCAGGTCCCTCGGGTCTTTGTTGGCCTGGCTCATCAGGTCCTGCAGGGTGAGTGTGGCGCGATCGACGCGCGTCTGTTGGTCGGTCTGCGCCCGGGCGGCCAGCGGCAGCAGGCCCAGGACGGCGGCGAGCAGCAGGCGGATCATGACGAAGCCTTTCCGTTTCAGGTCGCGCGACCATTCTAGCCTCGTAGCGCCCGATTCGCGGTGCCTTTCCGCCTTGTCAATATTCCACCCCAGACCGGCGGCATGGCCGGCCGGTTCGGTTGGAAGCCGGAACGAGCCGCCTTCATCCCGGCAGCGCGTTGACGCAAACCACCCGCCAGGCGTCCGGATGCCGCTCCAGCCGCGTCAGCGAGAGATTGCCGATCGCGAGATGCAGCGCGTTGTCCGGGCCGATGCCAAGCGCATGCGCCACGGCGGCGCGGATGGTGCCGCCATGGGTGACCGCGACCACGTCCTGGCCGGCATGCACGCCGGCCAGCCGCTCCAGCGCGGCGCCGGCCCGTTCGATCACATCGGCGATCGCCTCGCCGCCCGGCGGCCGCTCCTGACCGCCGAGCGGCCAGAACGCGTGGGCCGGCAGCGTCAGCCGGGCGGGCAGCGCGGCATGCGCCAGCCCCTGCCAGTCGCCCAGATTCTGCTCGATCAAAGCGGGATCGACCACGGGCGCAACGCGAGGGTAGCCCGCCACGAAGATCGCCTCGGCGGTGCGATGGGTCCGCGACAACGGGCTGACCTTCCAGGCCGCCGGGTGCGGCAGGCAGCGGGCCAGCGCCCGGTACACCGGGGCCTGTTCGAGCAGGGTGGTTTCACACAACGAAACGTCCATCGTGCCGTACAGGCGGGCGCGCGCCGCCTCGTCCACCATGGCGTGGCGGATCAGCCAGAACCGGGTGACGGTCATTCGCCGATATTGAGCAGCGCGCCGGACATCCGGGCGGCCCGGAACTGGCCCGCGAACACCAGCGCCGCGACCGCCATCCAAACGGCGTTCAGCGCGAAGGCGGCGGCCATGTGGTCCCAGCGCACGACGCCGTGCAGAAGCACGCCGCGCATGCCCTCGAACACATACGCCGACGGCAGAGCGTAGGCCACGGCCTGCATCGCCTTCGGCAACACCGACACCGGGTAGAACACCGCCGAGAACGGGGTAAGGGCAAACAGCATGGTCCAGGCCAGTGATTCGGCGCCGGCGCCGTGCCGCAAGATCAGCGAGACCACGAACAGGGCCACCCACCAGCCCATCAGCATCAGGTTGGCGAAGAACAACACCAGCACCGGGCCGAGCGCGAACAGGTCGTAGGCATACAGCAGCCATGCCACCAGCACAGCCGGCAGGACGCCCGCCAACACGCGGAGCACCGACATGCCCAGCATGGCCGTTACCATTTCCCATGGGCGCATGGGGCTGACAAACACGTGGCCCAGGTTGCGCGACCACAGTTCCTCCAGAAAACTGACGGCCACCCCCATCTGGCTGCGCAGCGCAACTTCCCATAGCAGCACGCCGCCGAGCAGCATGGCGGCGGCGGTGACCGCTGGGCCGGCGCTCATGCGCGTGGCGATGAAGGTGGCGGTGAAGCCCCAGATCAGCATCTGCAGGACCGGCCAGTAGGCCAGCTCCACCAGGCGCGGCCAGGAGTTCTGGTACAGCACCAGGTGCCGGTACATCAGGCCCCAGATGCGGCGGGCGGACTGCTTCACGCGGCGGCCTCCGCCGTCTTGCCGGCCGCCGTCTTGCCGGCCGTTGTCTTGCCATCTGGCACCTTGTCCCCCGCCATCTGTCCCCCCGCCGTCTCCCCGGGGGCGTGACCCTGGCGATGGCCGCGGTTGCGCGCGATGTCCAGAAACACCTCCTCCATGTCCTCCCGCCCATAGCGGTCGAGCAAATCTTGCGGGCTGCCCCGGTCCACGATACGGCCCGTCTTCAGCATCAGCACGTCGGAGCAGAGCCGCTCCACCTCCGCCATATTGTGGGAGGCGAGCAGGATCGTGCACCCGCTCTCCGCCCGGTAGCGCTCCAGCCAGGAGCGCACCCAGTCGCCGCTGTCCGGGTCGAGGCTGGCGGTCGGCTCGTCCAGCAGCAGCAGTTCCGGGCGGTTGATCAGCGCCTTCGCCAGCGCCACCCGCGTCTTCTGCCCGGCGGAGAGCTGGCCGGTGCGCCGGTTCAGCAGGGCGGTGAGGTCCAACGCCTCGGCCAGTTCGAGGATGCGCCGCTCCAGGTCGGGCACGTTGTACAGATGCCCGTAGATGCGCAGGTTCTGCGCCACCGTCAGCCGCTGCGGCAGCAGCACATAGGGCGAGGAAAAGTTCATCCGCGCCAGCGCGGCGAACCGGTCGCGCGCCATGGCGTGGCCCAGCACCTCGATCGTGCCGCCGGAGGGGATCAGCAGGCCGAGCAGCATGGCGATCGTCGTCGTCTTGCCCGCCCCGTTGCCGCCGAGCAGTCCCACCGTGGCGCCGACCGGCACCGTGAAGTCGATGCCGTCCACAGCCAGAACGGAGCCGTAGCGCTTGGTCAGATTATCGACGCGGATCGCATCCATGGCCCCGATTAGGCCTCCCCAGCCCGCGCCGCCAAGGGCATCATCGGCGCACACCCGATTGGAGCGCGCCCGATTGGATCACGCACCTCGTAACCCCACGTGAACGGCCCATGATCGAGTTCATCCAGGCTCCTGCCAGTCTGCCCGCGGGTCAACGCGTCTATGCAATCGGCGATATTCATGGCTGCCTTGACCGTTTGACGGATTTGCACGCCGCGATCGGCGACGACCTCGCTGCGCGGCCCGTGGCCGAGCCCCTGCTGCTCCATATCGGCGACTATGTCGATCGCGGCCCCGACAGCGCCAGCGTTGTCGATACCCTCGCCCGAGGTTCGCCGGTGCCGGGTGTGCCATGCGTCAACCTGATCGGCAACCACGAGGAAATGATGCTGGAGGCGCTCGCCGGCGATGATCCGGCGGCGGTCGTGCACTGGCTGACCAACGGTGGCGCCGACTCGCTGCATAGCTGGGGCGTGCCGCGAGCCGCGCCGCCGACGGCGTGGCGGGGTCACATTCCGGATGCCCACGCAGCTTTTCTCGGCGGGCTCGCGTTATGCCATCGCGCCGGCGGGTACCTGTTCGTTCATGCCGGCCTGCGTCCGGGCATCGCGATCGGGGAGCAGGAGCGTCGGGACATGCTGTGGATACGGGAGCCGTTCCTGTCCTGGAAGCGGGATTTTGGCGCTGTGGTCGTGCACGGGCACACCCCGCGCGCCAAGCCTGACGTCAAGGTCAACCGCATCGGCATTGACACCGGTGCGGTGAACGGTGGCATGCTGTCCTGTGCTGTTCTGGAGGAGGACCGACTTGGCTTCCTGCAGGCCTGAATCGCCCCGACCGCATGGTTTGCGCCGGCGCGTGGCTCGCGTTACGGGTGCAAGATGAATGAAATCAAGCTGGGTTCCGCCAGTTCCCCGGTCCAGCCGGCGCCTGACCTGACCTGGGCCGTCCGGCGCCTCGCCAGCGCCAGCGTGCTGGTGGTCGGCGATGTCATGCTCGACCGCTATGTCTATGGTCAGGTGCACCGGATCAGTCCCGAGGCGCCGGTGCCGATTCTTTCAATCGAGCGCGAGGTCACGCTGCCCGGCGGCGCCGGCAATGTGCTGCGGACCCTGACCGCTCTTGGCGCCGCGGTCGCCTTCATCTCGGTCGTGGGCGACGACCAGGCCGGGTCCGACCTGACCGGACTGGTCGGCGGCCAGCCGGGCGTGGAGCCTTGGCTGCTGGTGCAGGGCGGCCGGACCACGACGGTAAAGACCCGCTACCTCGCCGCGGGCCAACACCTGATGCGGGCGGACCTCGAAGAGACCTCGCCCATCAACACCAAGCTCGCCGAGCGCCTGCTGCGGATCGCGCGGGACGCGATGGCGGCGACCTCGGTCACCGTGTTGTCGGATTACCGCAAAGGGCTGCTCGCCGGGGATCTGCCTGCTCAATTGATCGCCGTCGCGCGGCAGTCCGGACGGAAGGTGGTCGTGGACGGCAAGGATGCCGACTACGGCCGCTATGCCGGCGCCGACGTGGTCACGCCGAACCGGCGAGAGCTGGCTGCCGCGACCGGAATGCCCGTCGATACCGAGGCCGCGGTGATCGCCGCGGCGAGCGCGCTGCGCGACCGGCACGGGTTCGGCGCGGTTCTGGTGACCCGCGGCGAGGATGGCATCACGCTGGTCGATGCCGGCGGCGCCCGCCACTACACGGCCGAGGTGGCGGAGGTGGCCGACATCTCCGGTGCCGGTGACACGGTGGTCGGTGTGCTGGCCGCGGGCCTTGCCGCCAAGCTCGACCTTCATGTTGCGGCGCGGCTGGCGAACATTGCCGGCGGCGTGGTGGTCGGCAAGGTCGGCACCGCGGTGGTGCGCGAGGAGGATATGCTGGCGGCGCTGTCGCCGCAGGGCAGTGCGCTGCGCAAGATCGTCTCGCGGGAGGCGGCGGTGGACCAGGTGGAGCGCTGGCGCCGCACCGGTTACCGCATCGGCTTCACGAACGGCTGCTTCGACCTTCTGAACGCCGGCCATGTCCATACGCTGGAGGAGGCGCGCAGCGTCTGCGACCGGCTGGTGGTCGGGCTCAATTCCGACGCGAGCGTCGCCCGTCTGAAAGGACCCGGACGGCCGTTGCACGGCTCCGCAGCGCGCGCGGCGGCGCTGGCGAGCCTGTCCTGCGTGGACCTGGTCTGCGAGTTCCACGAGGACACGCCCGAATCGCTGATCCGCGTGCTGCGTCCTCACCTGCTTGTGAAGGGCTCGGATTATACGCTGGACCGGGTGGTTGGCGCCGAACTGGTACGCGGCTGGGGCGGTCGGGTCATGCTGGCCGACTTGCTGCCCGGCCATGCAGCGGCGGAGCTCATGCAAAGGGTGCGCGGCTAAGGGCCGGTCTGACGCCCTACGCCGCGGCCGGGCGATCTTCCCTCCGGACCCGCGGCTACGACTGTTGGATCAGTTCGATTTTGTAGCCATCCGGGTCCTCGACGAAGGCGATGATCGTGGTGCCGAACTTCACCGGGCCTGGCTCGCGGGTCACCTTGCCGCCGCCGGTCCGAACATTGGCGCAGGTCGCGGCCACATCCGGCACGCCGATCGCCAGGTGCCCGAATGCGGTCCCCTGCTCGTAGCGAGCGACGCCGTAATTGTAGGTGAGTTCGATAACAGCGTTGGTGTCCTCATTCCCGTATCCGACGAAGACCAACGTGTACCGCCCGTCCGGCACGTCGCGACGACGGAGTTCCTTCATACCTAGCAGCTTTGTGTAGAAATCCAGGCTGCGCTGCAGATCGCCGACCCGGATCATGGTGTGGAGAAATTGGCTCATTCAAGCTTCCTTTTTGATTGACTGGCCGGCTCGGCGACCCGGCTTGCGGCTGACCGTCCCGCCGCGGGATTGAACGCAGGGCGGCGGGCTGAGTGTCGAGACCCAGCCGGCGTTGTTGCAAGGGCGCAGGCGGCCCTGGAGGTCGCGACGCATCAGCCCGAGATCCAGCAGCCCTTGGGCGGCCTGCGGAATCTTTGGCTTGCCGGCTTGCTGCTAAAGGTCACGCCGGCCGGGACGCCCGAGCGTCGGCTAGGATTGCTATGAACCAGCACCTCCGGACCCCGTCCGCCAAGATACCGCCAATTCTCCCGGATCGAGACCGAGGACAAACACGAGAGCCTCATCCGCCGCCGCCACCGTGACACCGCGCTCCGCCACAATGGTCCCGCCTGCCTCGAAGGCAACCCCGCGCAGGCCGGCCGCGACGAGCGCCTCGATGGTCCGCGGGCCGATGGTCGGCAGGTCCGCCCGACGGTCCTGCCCGGGCTTGACCACCTTCACCAGCACCCCGCCCGGCCCCGGTCGCGCCAGCGCCGCGCAGCGCGCCAGCATCGCATCGGTGCCCTCGACCGCCTCCACCGCCAACACGATCCCCTGCTGCACCACGCAGCCCTGACCGACATCCGCGGCGCCGAGCGCGTGCGCCACCGCCACGCCGCGCGCAACGTCGGCCAGCGCCAGCGCATCAGGCGCGGTGCGTGACAGCAGGCCGGCAGGCCCAAGCGCCTCGGCCATGACCTCGTGCGCGCCAAGCACGCGGAAGCCCTCCTCGCCCAACACCCGGATCAGTGCGCCCAGCAGCCCATCGTCCCCGGCGAAGGCGGCGCGGCCGATGCGCGCCAGGATGCGCGTGCCCTCCGCGTCGGGACGCAAATGCAACAGGGAAGGCCGCTTAACGGCGCCCACCAGCACCAGATCCAGGCAGCCATGGGCGCGCAACACCGCCAGGATGCGGCCGGCCGCGCCGATGCGAATCACTTCGTGCGGCCAGGGTGCCAGCACGGCGGGCTCAGCAAAGCCCTCCAGCCCAACCAGAAGCACGCGCCGTCCCGCCGCGTGCGCAGCCGCCGCCACCTTGCCCGGCAGCGTGCCACCGCCGGCCACAATGCCGAGTGGGGGCAGTTCAACCAGCGCGTGCATTGCAGTCCTGGCGTGTGATAATTGCAACGCGTTGCATTTTTGCCAAGGAATTCGGTGTGTTTGCGGGTTGTCCGATTCTTCGATTGCCTCTGACCTCGGCTGTGCCGATAAAAACGCGACTTCCGTCGAACAATTGGAATTGGTCCAGCCGCCGTCGCCGTCGCTGCGATTGTAAGGATAAGTGCGTCATGACCGACGATCCGTTCTCCCCGGACGGCCACGCTTCCGCCGCCAGCATATTGGAATGCCTTAAAATGCTCGTCGAAGAAGCCGACAAGTTGCCCCTACCCCGCACCAGCCTCGCGCTGCGCAAGGCGATCCGCGCCTGCCAGACCGAGAACAACCGGCTGATCCCCGCGCGCTGCCGGCCTCGCCGCCAGGTCGTCCTGCACTGATTCGACCGTCGCGGTAAAGTCTCCGACAAGTTGGCCTGCGGTCGCCCGGCGGCCGTGCAACCCGCTACATAGGCTGGCGGGCTGGACCACCGCTTTGGCTGGCGGGGTCGGCCATCGTTCGGAGGATTGCAGCGATGGATGGCAGCGGGCTTGTCACGGTTCCAAGCGTCTATCCGGTGGCCGAGACCGTCGAGCGGCTGAAAGCGGCGCTGGCGGCGCACGGCGTCGCCGTGTTCGCCTGCATCGACCATTCGGCGGGCGCGGCGCTGGCCGGTCTGACGCTTCGGCCATCCGTGCTGCTGATTTTCGGCAACGCCAAGGCGGGCACAGCGTTGATGCAGGCGGCGCAGACGTTGGGGATCGACCTGCCGTTGCGCGCCCTGGTCTGGCAGGACGCGGACGGCGGAACGCGGCTGAGCACTGTCTATCCCGGAACGCTGGCGGCACGGCACGGCCTGGACCCGGCCGCGGTTCCGACGGTCGCCGCGATGACCGCGCTGCTGGCCGTGGTCACCAAGGAGGCGACGACTTAGCGGGGACAAGACCGCCGCGGACTTAAGGCAACGCCCAGAAATTGCCGCTTCATGAAGGCGCTCGGGAAAAGTCGGAATATCTGGGGGTGCGCCATCCCTACCGATTCGCGAATTCTTGGGCGTCGCCTAAGGACTCGCGCGGCGCAATCGTTCCTAACTCAGAATAGCTGCAGGACGGGCTTACCATTATGCGCCCTCGTGCCGCCTTGGGGGATGGCGCTCCGCTATACGCTCGCTGACGTGTCCGCTACTGGCAGGACAGGCATTCGTCATACGCCCGCTCCGCGGTCGTCTCCACTGGTGTCTCCGCTGCCGCCCTGGGTGCCAGCGCCTCCGGCGCCACCGCCTTTTCGCTCACCGCATCCGCGCGCTGGATCGACAGGCTGCGGCAGTAATACAGCGATTTCAGCCCGCGCTTCCACGCCAGCATGTGGATCTGGTGCAGGTCCCGCTTATGTACCGTGGCGCGCAAGAACACATTCACCGACTGGCTTTGGCACACATACGGCGTGCGATCCGCCGCGTGCTCCACGACCCAGCGCTGATCCAGCTCGAACGCCGTCTTGAACACTGATTTTTCCTGCTCGCTCAGGAAATCCAGATGCTGCACGCTGCCCTTGGTCAGCGTAATCGACGACCAGACCTCGTCGGTGTCGAACCCCCTCGCCGCCAGCACGCGCTGCAGATGGCGGTTACGGACGATGAAACTGCCGGACAGCGTCTTTTGTAGGAACACGTTGGCAGCGATCGGCTCGATACCCGGGCTCGCGTTGCCGGCGATGATCGAGATCGACGCCGTCGGCGCGATCGCCAGTTTGTGCGAGAACCGCTCCATCACGCCATACTCGGCGGCATCCGGGCACGGCCCGCGCTGCTCCGCCAGCGCGCGCGAAGCCGCGTCGGCCTGGGCGCGAATATGCCGGAACATGCGCGTGTTCCAGACTTTCGCGATCACGCTCTCGAACGGCACGCTCTGAGACTGCAGAAACGAATGGAACCCCATCACGCCGAGCCCGACGCTGCGCTCGCGCATCGCCGCGTAGCGCGCCCGCTCCATCCCCTGCGGCGCGCGGTCGATGAAGTCCTGCAGCACGTTGTCGAGGAAACGCATGACGTCCTCGATGAAGGTCGGATGGTCCTGCCATTCGAACCAGGACTCCAGGTTCAGCGATGACAGGCAGCAGACCGCGGTGCGCTCCAGCCCGTGCTGGTCGCGGCCGGTGGGTAGCATGATCTCGCTGCACAGGTTGGAGGTCTTCACTTCCAGCCCGGCCAGCTTGTGATGCTCCGGCCGTGCGTTGTTCACGTGGTCGGAGAACACGAGGTACGGCTCCCCGGTCTCGATCCGCGCCATCAGGATGCGGACCCACAGCGCGCGCGCCGAGACCGATCGCACCACCGCGCCGTCGCGCGGCGACATCAGTGCCCACTGCTCGCCCGCTTCCACCGCGCGCATGAACGCATCCGACACCAGGATGCCGTGATGCAGGTTCAGCGCCTTACGGTTCGGGTCGCCGCCGGTGGGGCGGCGCATTTCCATGAATTCCTCGATCTCCGGGTGCGACACAGGCAGGTAGACGGCCGCCGAACCGCGGCGCAGCGAGCCCTGGGAGATGGCCAGCGTCAGGCTGTCCATCACCCGGATGAACGGGATCACGCCGGAGGTCTTGCCGTTCTGCCCGACTCGCTCCCCGATCGAGCGCAGGTTGCCCCAATAGGAGCCGATGCCGCCGCCCTTGGACGCGAGCCAGACATTCTCGTTCCACAGCCCGACGATGCCGTCCAGGCTGTCGGACGCCTCGTTCAGAAAGCACGAGATCGGCAGGCCGCGGCTGGTGCCGCCATTCGACAGCACCGGCGTCGCGGGCATGAACCACATGCGGCTGATGTAGTCGTACAAACGCTGGGCATGGCCGGCATCGTCGCCGTACTGGCTGGCGACGCGGGCGAACAGGTCCTGGACGTCCTCACCGGGGAGCAGGTAACGGTCGCCGAGGGTAGCGCGGCCAAACTCGGTCAGCAGGGAGTCGCGCGAGCGGTCGATGTGGACCTGGTGCCGCCCGGGCATCTGGACGGCGTCGAGCATCTGGACTGCGTCTAGCACCTTCGGACTTCCCCCTGGGGGCGACTCCCCCCCCATAGCGTGTTGAGCACCCGAATACCGCCGCAGCCGGGGACCGGCGTCAATCAACATATGGACGGCTGATGCGCCTGAACCACAACATCATGCGGAAGCGATCCGTGTGTTGCTGATTTGCCACGCAATGCCGCCACACTCGTTTTCTCACCCAGGCCCGCGTTCATGTATTGTTCCAGATTGCGGAGCCCCCTGCAACCGGGATCGGCGCCGCGTTCACTCGCTGCGCCCGTGATCCGATGTGGAACGCCAGAGCGTGCGGTTTATCTCGACGTCGGGGCGACGCATACGGGCGATGTGAAGTAGCGTCGTTCCATGCCTCTCAGATGGGCTAATACATGCTCGTCCAACGAGAAATTACATACCTCAGTCATTGACAGACCGCTGTCAAGGCGGACCCGAAGCGAGAATTCGCCTGCGCATAACATCGGCTGTGGACAGTTCTGCCTGACCTGGTTGTCCAACGTTTTCCAGCTCACCGCAGTCCAGGTTTGCCGTGGGATCAGCAATACTTCCCGACTCCAGGTTCCCCCGCCCGGCAAATCGAATGGCGCCGTCTGCGCAGCGCTTTCGAAAACCAGCTTGTCCAGCTTGGTCGCGTCGTCCAGGGCTACGGAGGATGCGGTCGTCCGATACCATACGTAACTTGAGCGGAACAAAGTCCGGCCTTCTCGCGATAACACGAGCTCGCCTTCGATCGCCCGGACGATAATCCCGTTTGGGGGAGCAGCGCGATTGGCCAGCGCCGGTTGAACGATAAGAAGTGGAAAATCCGTCTGCTTCCCGGTCTCGTCGCGCAGCACGATACCAAGGTTCGCCGCCGCGCCAACGAGGAACTGGTCGGAGCGAAGGATCGTCATCGCATCGCCTGCCATCTCGGCGAGGAACGGGCGGGGGCCGGTGAGGGTGTTCCGCAATGCGATGAGCGCGGTGACCAATGATGTAAAAGAAACGATGAACGTCGTCCAATCTCGGGCGCGTTGAAACCAGGAAGACTTCGGCGGGACGGTGGCTGGGGGTGACCGGAGTTTCCGCTCCAGAAATGGGTTCGGTCTGCGCTGCACCGCGGCCCTTTCGCGCGCGAGACGTTGTTAAGGCTGGGACGATGGCGGATAGGGCGGCGGCGCGGGCGATGGCCGGAACGGCTCGCTCGCGGATGGCGGGTTGGGTGGCGGCGCAGGGGCAACAATGAGCGGCGTTTCCGCTGACGGTGGATTGGGCGGTGGCGCGGGCAGCGCCGATGGCCCAGCCGGGAACCGCTCTGTCGCTGACGGCGGATTGGGCGGCGGCGCTTGCGCTGCTGGCGGAGTGCATGCACCGATCCAGACCAGCATTGCTGCCATGCAAGCAACGAGACCGCGCATCAACATTTCGCCGCCGGCTCCCCAGATTGAGCGGAGCTTATATCATTACCGCGCGGGACGAAAGACGGCCCCCAACCAAGGGGCGTGACAATGGCATTGGGCCGGGACAGCCGAAGCCCGCGTGGGTCGCCACTCTGCGAGTCGTCGTTATTGCAATAGTAGCCGCACGGGGGATATCGTCCGCACAACTTCCACGATTAAGACAAACTTGGCTCGATTCGGCTATACGGCGCGGCTGACTTCTCGCGCGGCTGATGGATCACACGAAGGACGCCTCCGCCCTGGCTGACGCTCCGCAAGAACTCGCAGTACCGAGCGCCGGCGGGGCACCGTCCGCCCCGCAGCTTGACACCCCGCCGAGCGCCGGGACCGCGGCGCCCTCCGTCAGCGTGCTGATGACCACCTACAACGGCGCCGCGTTCATCCGCGACTCGATCGACAGCGTGCTGGCGCAGTCGATTTCCGACTTCGAGCTTGTCGTGGTCGACGATTGCTCGACCGACGCGACGCCGGCCCTGCTCGCCTCCTGCAGCGATCCGCGCATCCGCGTGATCCGGCCGGACCGGAACCTGGGCGTGGTGGGGGCGCGCAATTTCGGCCTCGCCGCCTGCCGCGGCGTCTACATCGCGGCGCACGACCACGATGACCTCAGCCTGCCGGAGCGCCTGGCGACTCAGGTCCGGTACCTGGACGATCATCCCGACATCGTCCTGGCCGGCGCCGAAGTGCTGCTGTCGATGCAGGACGGGCGGCGACTGCCGACCGACCACGTGCCAGGCGCCACCCCCGCGCTGGTCCATTGGATGCTGCACGTGGACAACCCGTTCACCTATTCGTCGGTGATGGTGCGCGCCGACGCGCTGCGGCGGCTGGGCTGCTTCATGCGGCCCGAGGCCGAGCCCGCGGACGACTTCGATCTCTATCACCGGCTGCTGGGCATCGGCGCGCTGGCGCGGCTGGACGAGACACTCACGATCTATCGCTGGCACGCCAGCAACACCACGCACGCACAGAGCGAGCAGATGTTTGCGCGCGCCGCTGCCATCCTGACACGCGCCTATGCGCCGTGGCTCGGCGCGGACTCCGAGGCGGCGGCGCGGCTGGTGGTGCGCCACCTGTCGGATCGCCAGCCGGTGCGCGACGCGGCGACGCTGGTACGCCTCGGCGGCTTCCTGGAGCGGCTTGTGGCGGGGTTCTGCGACCGGCACGCCGCCGATGATGCCGCCGCGCGGGCGCAGATCGAGGCTCATGCCGGTCGTGTCTGGTGGCGCGCGGTCCGCAGTGCGATCCGCTCCGGCACGCCGCTCGCCCTGGCACAGCACCTCGCGCGGCAGAGCCTGCGGAGCGGGTACACGCCGACCCTGCGGGATGTGGTGGCCTCGGTCGCGGTGGGCAGCCTGCGGGCGGCACGGATCGGGCGGATCGCCGGCAAGCGGCCGCGGGGCGGGTGACCCAATGGCGGCGTGCCGGTGCGGATCCCGGGCGACGATCTCGGCTGGATCAGACGAGCACCGCCACGATAACCGCGGCGCTGCCTATCGCGACAAGATCTTCGAGCGCGCCAGCGGGCTGATCCCGTCCCATCGCCTTGGCAAGGGCAACCCTTGCCTCATAGCCGCCCAGCGTGCCGATAACCGCCCCGACCACGCCGGCCACGAGCCCGCCGGCCAGCGCGCCGCCCGCGGCCCCGATTGCGGCGCCGCATAGCCCGCCGCTCACCAGCCGCGCACCAAACTGCACCGGCACCTTCCGGCTGGGAGTGTTCGGCAACTGGTCGGTGATCAGCTCGCCGATCGCGAGCAGGGTGAAGATGTAGGGCGTGACCGTGGCGCCCAGAAAAGCCAAGGGCGTCGCCCGCAGGGGCAGCCAGCCAAGATAGGCCGCCCAACTGACGGCGGCAGGCGCGGTCATTGTCCGAAGTCCGGCCACGACACCGATGAGCAGTGCCGGAAGATAGATCGACATTGCGATGCCTCCAGACTCACGCGAGAGCGGGCTTTGGAAAAGCGCCTGACCAGAACGGGATGGGCGGGCAAACAAGTGATGGCAGGCCGCGCCGACGCCAGGCCCGGGGGCGAGCAACAGAAAAAGCCGTTCCGCCGTCGTGGGCTCCCCGACTGAGCTTTTATCACCGCAGCAAGTGCGGCCACAGCCCTGTGATCCCGACGACGATCAGGTAGACCGCGACAATGATATTCAACAGGCGCGGGATCAGAAGGATCAGAATCCCGGCGACAAGCGCGACGATTGGCTGCAAGAAGACGACGTCGAACGTCATCGGTCCAACTCCCCTCGGGCTTCGCATTCGTGCTTGCACTGTCGCTTGAGATCGGGCGATCGGTCGAGACCGTTTGTCGCGGTTCCCGATCTTATGAGGGAGGCACGGCCTCGCGGCGTACACGAAACGGAGCGTTTCGATCGCGGGCAGCAAGCGAAAACGGTTCGGCCGGTGGGCAACTCGCAGATCGCGAAACGGCCTGCTGCTCCGGGAACGGCAGCCGCGCGGCCCGTGCGCTCTCGGTCATCACGCCGCGCCCGGGCGGCGGCGCGAACGCTGTCGTGAAGTTGGGGCACCGGAACCGGTGGCCGGTGGCCACGTTTCGGGGGCAATGCGCCGAAGCGTCGCACGGCGCCGCATCTGACAAGGGAATATCAGCATGCTCCCGCCTGTTCTCATCCGCTCTGCGGCAATCCCCCTGGTCTGCCTTGGCGTCGCCGGCTGCGTCGATGTTCATAACCCGCCGCCGCAATCACCTTCCGCGGCGATCGTGACGCCCGGCTCGACGACGTACACGGCGCCCAGCACGACAACCTATACGACGCCCGGCTCGACAACCTATGTCTCGCCAGGCTCGACCACGACCGTGGGACCCGGCGGCACCACGACCGTACAACCTTACTGAACACAAACACCTGGCAGCAGGTCGTTGCTGATATTGGCACGTTCAGGCGTGTCGGGAAGCGATCGCAACTGACGTAGAGCAGCCTCAAGAAATTTGGATGTTCGCACCGTGTTTCCACACGGCTGCGAACGTCAGATCTGGAATCTTTTGAACACGCTGGTCTTTATAGCGGCGCCAAGCGCCCGCGCGGCATGTCCGGCATCGAGGCGGCAGGTTCTGCTCGCCTTCAAGAGCCAGGGGCAGGCAAGCCGGGAGCGGCGCGAGGGTCGCGAAGCGGACCCGGTCGAGGCACTCCGATCTGACCCATGGGACGGCGGCCTCGTCCAGCGTCTTGTCGCTTGGCGTGACGTTGCGTGCCATGGCGCTTGCTACGGTGCGGCTTCGGCGTCGCGGCCCGCGCCGAATCACGACGCCGTCCAGCCCCGCGCAGCGGTAGACGCACCGGGACCGGCATGGCATCACCGATCTTCACAATATCGTTAGCACTCGTAAGTGGAATGCGGCAAAGGAGGTTGCATGCTGCTCCGCCAGGACCGCGCACCGACCGCAATTGCCGTTGTGCTGGAAGTCGCCTTTCGCCAGGCCGGCGGCCCGGTGAGCGGCGGCGAGATCGCCGAGCGGACAACAGCCGCGGCGCGGCATCGAGCCGTTGCTGCAGACGCTGTCCCGGCACGCCTATGCGAGAAGGCGGCGGGCGCGCCGCTCAACTTCGCGATCTGACCGGGCCAGGATGCAACCGAAACGGGTGCTGATCGCCGGAGGCGGCATCGCCGGCCTCACCACCGCCCTGGCGCTACTGGCCCGCGGCATCGACGTCCAGGTGTTCGAGCGCGGCGCCGCCTCGCCCGAGGTGGGGGCCGGGGTGGAACTTAGCCCCAACGCCACGCGCGTCCTGATTGCGCTCGGACTGGGACCTGCGCTGGAACGCATTGTCTGGAACACCGCCGGCAAGGAGATCCGGCTGTGGAACACGGGGCAGAGCTGGCCCATGGACGACGCCGGCATTGGCTCGGTGGCGCGGTACGGCGCGCCGTGCTGGATGGTCCATCGTGCCGACCTTCACGGCGTTCTGCTGGATGCGGTGCGCGAACGGACGCCGGAGGCGGTATCCCTAGGGGCACATTGCATCGGGCTTGAACCGGGCGAGAACGCGGTGACTATGCATCTCGGCGACGGGCGCTCGGCGGCCGGGGATGCGGTGATCGGTGCCGATGGGGTGCACTCACGCGTGCGGCGGACGATGTTCGGCGCCTCGTCCGCCGCGTTCACAGGCCTGATGGCCTGGCGAGGCATTGCGCCGATGGAACGGCTGCCCGTGCCGATGCGGCGCCTGATCGGCACCCTTTGGCTTGGCTGCCACGGCCATGTCCTCACCTACCCGTTGCGCCAGGGCGAACTCCTCAACGTCGTCTGCGTGGTGCAGCGGGATGATTGGCGCCTGGAATCCTGGTTCCAGCCCGGCACCGCCGAAGAGTGGCTGGCCGACCTGGCAGGGTGGCACGAGGACGTACAGACCATCATCCGCGCCGTCGAGGCGCCGTTCAAATGGGCGCTGCTGAGCCGCGAGCCCCTCCGGCGCTTCGCACAGGGCCGGGCTTGCGTGATCGGCGACGCTGCTCACCCGGCGCTGCCATTGCTCGGACAAGGCGCCTGCCTGGCGATCGAGGACGCGCTGGTCGTGGCACGCTGCCTGGCCGAGCACGCAACCGCCGTACCCGACGCGCTGGCTCGTTTCGAGGCCGCGCGAGTCGTCCGCACCGCTGCGATCGTGCACGCGTCCGCAGCGAACCTGCCACGGCTGGTGTCTCCCGAACTCGCGAACCAGGCCGGCGCGGCTGACTTCGTGGCCCGCGAGTGGGCTACGCAAGACGAGCGGCAACGCAACGAATGGCTGTTCAACTACAATGCCCTGACCGTCCCGGTGTAGCGTCTGCGTCCTTTGGGTGCCCCGTTCGCAGAGCGGATAAGCGACGGCGCCATCCGCCATTGCCGCCCGCCCGCCGCACCGCAGCGGCGGATGGCGTTGGCGCACCCAAGCCAATCCCCCGGCATCTCTGCCGGGGGACCAAGGCTCGGGGGACCCTGGGCTCAGCCCTGCTCCTGGTCCTCCTGCCCCAGGTTCAGCCCGACAAAGGCCGGCGCGCCGTTGCGCAGGATGCGCAGCGCAAGCGCATGGTCCGGGCCGTTCTCGGCGGCGCGCATGGCCCGCACCGCTTCCGCCGGGGAATGCACCGCCTCGGTGCCGACCCCGATGATCACGTCGCCTTGCTGCAGACCGGCCTGGTCGGCGGGCGAGCCGGGTTGCACCTCGCTGACCACCGCGCCCCTGGCGCCGTCCGGCAGGTTGAGCTGGTCGCGCAGGTCCGGCGTAAGCGCCGCCAGCCCGATGCCGAGCTTCCCATGATGGTCCTGCCGCTGCTGGCCGCCGCCGAGGCCGGCGGTCTGCTCGCCTGGAAGTTCGCCCACCTTGATTTCCACGGTCTTCGAATGGCCGTCGCGCACGATCTCCAGCCTGGCGGTCTCGCCCGGCTGCACACCCGCCACGCGCACCGCGAGATCCCGCGGGTTCTTCACCGCCTCGCCGTTCACCGACCGGACCACGTCACCGGGCTGCAGGCCCGCGCGCAGGGCCGGGCTGTCCGGCTGCACGCCGGCGAGCAGGGCGCCGCCCTGGTCGGCCAGATGCAACGCCTGTGCGGTGGTCGGATTGATCTGCTGCGCCTCGACCCCGATGTAGCCGCGCGTCACATGGCCGTCCTTTTCGAGCTGCGCCACTACCGTGCGGATCATGCCGGACGGAATCGCGAATCCGATGCCGACCGAACCGCCGGACGGCGAGAAGATCGCCGTGTTCATGCCGATCACCTTGCCGTCCTGGGTGAACAGCGGGCCGCCGGAATTGCCCTGGTTGATCGGCGCGTCGATCTGGATGAACTGGTCGTACGGTCCCTCGCCGATGTCGCGGCCGCTGGCCGAGACGATGCCGGCGGTCACCGTGCCGCCTAGGCCGAACGGGTTGCCCATCGCCACCACCCACTGGCCCGGCTTCACGTTGTCCGAGTTGCCGAGTTCGATGAACGGCAGTTTCTTGTGCGCATCCACCTTCAGCACCGCGATATCGGTGCGCGGGTCGCTGCCGATCACCTTGGCGGTCAGGACGGTGCCGTCGTCCAGCGTCACGCTGACCGTTTTGGCGTCCTTCACCACGTGGTTGTTGGTCACGATCGTGCCGTTGGCATCGACGACGAAGCCGGACCCGCGCGCCTCGATGGCCTGGCCGGGGCCGCCCTGGCCGTGGCCATGCGGGATCATCTGGTTGAACGGCGGCTGGTTGAACGGAAACGGAAGCTGGCCGCCCGGACCGATATCGGCTGCTTCGGTCACCTTCAGCCTGGTGGTGATCGAGACGACGGCCGGCTTCACCCTGGTTACCAGCGCGGAAAAGTCGGGAAGCGTCTGCTGCGCGACGGTGGCGCCGGGCGGGTTAACCGGGGTCGCGGGCGCGGCGCTGACCGGCGCCTGCGCATCGGCCTGTGCAAAGCCCGCGTGGCCCGCGGCAAAGCCGCCGAGCGCGGTGCCGGCGAGCAGCACGGCGGCGAGCGCGCTGCGGTGCCAGGCTCGGGGCTTGGCTTGGGTATCCGTCCGATCGGTCATGGGTCGCTCCTGGATTTGATTTCGCACCGGGGGATGAAATGGGTGCGCTGAGACCGACGAATAAATAGGCAGGCAGACATAAATTCGCACCTGCGCCGGCAGTTAAACCGCCGTCATGTCCAGTAATGTACCGTTACGAAATATACCGTTACGTTCTGCAATTTGCGGGCTCGACGGCAGCTTGACATTGGGGTAGGGGGAAGCCAGTAGCGCCGGGTTAGCACAGCGGTAGTGCAGCGGTTTTGTAAACCGAAGGTCGGGGGTTCAAATCCCTCACCCGGCACCACCCGACCTTACGACCGAGCGAATCCCATGCCGGCCGGCCTGGAACCGGGCCCCGAGCCTGGCTGTCAGATCGAGGGCCTTGAACGGCTTGCTGCAGGCCTCCCACTCCGGGTGGTTCAGCGGGACGGCTTCCCGGCCGTAGCCCGACAGCAGCAGGAAGGGTATGCCGCGCTCGGCCAGCGCCTCCGCCGCCGGGTAGATCATCTCCCCGCGCAGATTGACATCCAGCAGGGCGACGTCGATCAGGGCATCCTTCGCGGCCGCCAGCGCGTCCGAGACGTTGCTGAACGGACCGACCACCAGACAGCCAGCGTCGGCAAGGACGTCTTCGATCAGCATCGAGATCAGCAGTTCGTCCTCGGCCACCATCACCAGCTTGCCTGTCAGGAGGGTGCTCGTCACGTGACGCTGGCCGGTTTGAATCCCGGTCCGACCGCGACCGCGGCGCCGACGGGCGCGCGCAGCGTGGCTCGGACGCCCTGCGGGGCAAAGTCTATCCGCGCCTTGCCGGACAATTCGTGCGCCAGGCCGCGCTCGACCAGCATGGTTCCGAAACCGCGCGTTCCCTGCGGCTGAACGACGGGACCGTTGGCCTCGACCCAATCCAGAACAAGCTGCTTCTCGCCACCGATGTATTCGAATCGCCAATTGATTGTCACAATACCCTCCCGAACAGAAAGCGCGCCGTATTTGATCGCGTTTGTGGCCAGCTCGTGAATCGCCATGCCAATCGCCAATACGCCAGCGGCTGCCAGACGGACAGGTGGACCATCCATCACGATATTGTTATGATCCGGCGCCGCGTACGGCCGCGTCTCTTCGGTCAGCAGGTCCTGCAGCGACACGCTCAACCAGTTCTGGCCGCTCAGCAACGTGTACGACGCGGTCAATGCCTGCACGCGACCCATGAAGGATTCGGAGAATTCCTCCAGCGTCGCCGACCGGCGCAATGTCTGCGCGGCAAGGGAGACAACCACGGTCAGCATGTTCTTGACGCGGTGGTTCAGTTCATCGACCAGCAGACGATGGTGCTGCTCCGCCTGGACGATGCTTGTCACATCCAGGAATGTGACCAGCGTGCCGCTGACCGTGCTATCCGGCGCCCGATAGGGCAGGATTCGCATAATATAGTGTGCTTGCTGGTCTTCCCTGGTGACCCGCCGTTCCAGCGGGTCGAGCGTATCGAGCACGTGCCGCACGTCGTCGCGCAGACCATTGTAGCGCAGCCGGCTCACAATATCGGTCAAAGGACGCCCCTGGTCGCTCGGGATCAGGTTGTAGATGCCGGCGACCGCCGGCGTGAAACCGCGAATGATCAGGTGCCGGTCAAGGAAAACCGTGGCAATCTCGGTGCTGTCGAACAGGTTTTTTAGATCGCTGTTCGCGCGGTCCAGCTCGTCCACCTTCTCCGACAGCCTGACATTGACCGTATTCAGCTCCTCGTTGACGGCTTGCAGCTCTTCCTTCGAGGTTTCCAACTCCTCGTTGGTGGACTGCAGCTCCTCGTTGACCGAATGCAGCTCCTCGTTCGCGCTGCGGATCTCTTCCAGGGCGGTTTCGTATTGCTCCGTTACCGACTGCAGACTTTGTTTCATGCCGATCAGCTCATGCCGAAGCTGGCCCGCATTCCGGATCGACGAAGACAGCCGCTGCAGGGATTGCAGCGGGTGGCGCAGCCGGTTTCCGACGCCGGACACCGCCGAGCCGCCGCCCGTGCTGCGCTCGCCACTGTCTGGCTGGGATGTCATATCGGGTTCCACAGGGTTGGCTCTCGCAAAGCTCGGCCTTGGGGCCGCCCGGTTGTCCGACGCCAGGCGATCAAGGACGCGGTCGTGGTGCTCCCGACGCAAGCTGAGCGGCGGACTGCGCACGTTGCGGCGGAGAAATATACGCGCCGCTTTGTCCAGCGGCTCGAACAAATCCTCATGCCTCGACGTCGATTCGGAACTGCCCAGCAGGAGAATGCCATCGGGCACAAGCGAGTAGTGGAACGTGGGAATGATAACCGACTGCAGGTCGGCGTCCATGTAGATCAGCAAATTGCGGCAGGAGATCAGATCCATCCGGGAAAACGGCGGATCACGGACGATGCTGTGCGGCGAGAAGGTGCAGAGGTCGCGGATTTCCTTGGTCACGACATAGCCATTTTGGGATACGTGAAAGAAGCGATCCCTGCGTTCCGGCGACAGGCCGTTCAGCAGCGTCGCGGGATAGCGTCCCAACCGGGCGGTCGCGATCGCGGGCTCATCGATGTCGGTGCCGAAGACCTGCACCTTGGGAGCAACCCGCAGCCGATCCACCTGCTCACGCAGCAGCATGGCAAGCGAGTAGGCCTCCTCGCCCGTGGCGCATCCCGGCACCCACACGCGGACCGAATCGTCGGCGTATTTGTTCGCGAACAACCGCGGCATCACCAGGGTCTCCAGCGCCGCGAACGCGTCGCTGTCCCGGAAGAAACTGGTCACGCGGATCAGCAGATCGCGAAACAGCAGAACCGCCTCCCCATGATCGGTCACCAACCGCGAGACGTAGTCCTTCAGAGATGTTATGTTCCGCACCTGCATGCGCCGCTGCACCCGGCGCATGAACGTCTTGTCCTTGTAGCCGCTGAAATCGTGGCCGAGCTGCGTGCGCATGATGGCGCAGATCGCCAGCCTCGCGGCTTCGGGTTCCTCAACGTCCTGCTCCGGACCCTCTCCTGCCGGTTCTTCCGCGATCCCCCCGGGCGGCGATTCGCCCGGCGCAGGGTCCGCCGCGCGCGCGGTGCACAGACGCAGCAAGTGGCCGGGCATCGCCTCGGCCGGCGCGACCAGGTCCACGGCGCCGGTCGCGATCGCGCCCGCCGGCATGTCATCGTATTGCGGACCGTCGCCATTGCTGCCCTGGGCAATCGTCAGGCCGCCGAACTGCTTGATCGCCCTAAGCCCAAGGGCGCCGTCGCTGCCCGTTCCGGACAGCACGATGCCGATCGCGTCCTCACCCCGATCAGCCGCGAGTGAGTCAAAAAAACCGTCGATCGGCCGGAACTCCCGCGGCGAATCAGGCGCCGGCATCCGGATGCGAAGACGGCCGTCCATGACGGTGGCAATCGCATGCGGAGGGGGCACATAGACGCAATCGGCTTCGATCTGCGCGCCATCCCCGCCTTCGACGACTGGCATGGCGGTCCATCGCCCCAGTATCTCCGGCAACATGCTCTTTCGACCGACGGGCAGGTGCAGGATCACGACGTACGCCATGCCGCTGTCCGCAGGCATGTTCCCGAAAAAGCTATGGAAGGCTTCGAGGCCTCCCGCCGACGCGCCGATGCCCACGATTCTGGTGCGGGCTCCGGTCATCCGGCAGCCCCGGTTCCAGCGGCGACGCGGAACCACAAGGGCAGGAAACCGGCGGCCGGGAAACCACGTTTTGGCTGGCTGGGAACCGGCATTCTGGCAGACCGCTCAACGGCATCGGCCGAAGCGGCGGGCAAACAAGGGCCGTGAGTTCGACGGATGTCCCGCATCGAAGCCGCCTCACACAGTGTTAAGGCCTAGCCGCAGGCTGACCACCACGGTGCTGCCGATTGGTCGCTTCAAGCTGCGGAGTCGCGGTGCCCATTAAGATCGTCGCGTATAGGGCATTCCGCAAACGACGTTTTCCTGTCAGGCCAAGACCGTACAGCACTTCTCTTACAAGAATGCGCCAGGGCGCCGGGGGTTCAAGAGCTGGACAGCAAAACACGCGGATATGCGCCGCACCGAGCCCGCAGAGTTGCCACTTCGAATCTTCATGTCAAACGTAGTTTGGTGGTTTCCGGCAACAACACCAGCCGCGATCGGATCAATATTCCCGACGGCGTTTCGCCTTCCTTGCCAAACGAGCGCCTCATTTGCCGTATTTTGAGGATTTTCCACCACGCTAATGGCACGTTTGTACAGTGCTCGCCCGTCGTCCAGGTTGGTTCAACTCTTTGTCAGCATCAACCGGATCTTGGCGGCCAGCGCGGAAAAGGAAAACGGCTTGGTCATGACCTGCATCCCCTGCCCCAGAAGCGCGCTTCCGGCTGCGGCCTTGTCGGCGTACCCGGTGATGAACAGCACCTTGAGGTCCGGCCGGCTTGCGCGAGCCGCATCCGCGACCTGCCGCCCGTTCAACCCGCCTGGCAGGCCCACATCGGTGATGAGCAGATCAACCTTGGCACCTGACTGAATGACTCGCAGTCCGGACGGCCCGTCTTCGGCTTCGATCGTCGCATAGCCGAGTTCTGTCAGTGCGTCGCAGATCAGCATGCGCACGGTCGGCTCATCATCGATGACGAGCACCGCCTCGCAGGCCTCGGTTCGGTCGGGAGGCTCGGCCGCTTCGCCGGCCGTTACGCTGGACTCTTCCGCTGCGTGCCGGGGCAGGTACAGACAAACCGTCGTGCCCCGTCCGAGTTCGCTCTTGATCCGCACCTGCCCGCCGGACTGCCGCGCAAAGCCATAGATCATCGACAGGCCAAGTCCGGTCCCCATGCCGATCGGCTTGGTGGTAAAAAACGGATCGAACGCGCGCGCGAGCACGTCGGGCGCCATGCCGGTGCCGGTGTCGCTGACGCAAACCGCCACGTATCGGCCGGGCGCCATGTCCGTATCCCCTGCGCCCGGTTTGTCCAGCCGCACGTTGCAGGTCTCGATCGCCAGCCTGCCGCCATCCGGCATGGCGTCGCGCGCGTTGATCGACAGGTTCAGCACCGCGCTCTCAAGCTGGTTGGGATCGCAGAGCGTCGGCCACAGGTCCTCGGCAAGCACTGTCTCCAGCGTGATCGCCGGTCCGGCTGTGCGCCGGATGATCTCCTCCATGCCGGCGATCAGCCGGTTGGGGTTGGTCGGCACCGGGGCGAGGGTCTGGCGGCGGGAAAATGCCAGCAGCCGATGGGTCATCGCCGCCGCGCGGGCTGCGGCCCCCTGAGCGGCCGAGATATAGCGGTCCAGCTCGTTCACCCTGCCCTGGGCGAGCCTGGATTGCATCAGCTCCAGGCTCCCGGAGATTCCGGCCAGCAGATTGTTGAAGTCGTGTGCCAGGCCACCCGTGAGCTGGCCGACCGCTTCCATCTTCTGCGCCTGCCGCAACGCGTCCTCGACCCGCTCCCGTTCGGCGATCTCGTCCATCAGGCGGGCATTGGCTTCGGCCAATGCCCGCAGGTTCTGCTTCTGCTCCGTCAGGTCGGTGAGCACTCCGCAGAGCAGCGTCGTATCCTCGTCGCGCAGCAGGCTGACCGACATGTAAACCGGCAAAGCTCTGCCATCGTCGCTGCTCAGCGAAAGCTCGCTTCGCGCTCCGGCATGGCGGGCCTCAGCGAGCAGCCGCGCGAAAGCGGCGGTCTCTTCCGGCAATACGAAGCGTTGCAGCTTCTGGCCGACGACCCGCTCCTGCTGGACGCCCAGCATGGCGGCGACCCGGCGGTTGCAGTACAGGACGGTGCCGTCCCCGGAGAGGGCGACGGCACCGTCCTGCATCTGTTCGATCCAGGTTCTATAGGGCCGGTCGGCGCCTTCGAGCGTGTAGACCCGGTGTTCCCCCGCCGGCCCGCTAATCACCAACGCATCGATTTCGCCGCGCCGGATGGCGTCCAGCGTCTCCTCGCTCTCGCGCAGCCGTTCCTCCAGGTCCCCAAGGCGCTCGATCAGCGCCTCCCGAGACTCTGTTGGCGGCCCCATGTCAGGCATCCTGGCGGCTCGGCGGCGGCAGCGGTATCAGGTCCAGACCGTGCAGGACCCGCTCAGTGGCGGACAGGTCGCCGATAATGCGCCGGATCGGCAGCGGCAGCAGCTTGACCAGCGTCGGGGCCGCAATGACCTGATACTCCACGGCCAGTTCAGGCTGCTGGTAGACGTCGATCACTTCCAGATCGAACTGGCCGCCGAGTTGATCGTCGCAGACGCGTTGCAGGTTCTCGATGGCGTGGCGGGACCGCAAGGTGCTGCCCGCAACGAACAGCCGCAGCCGGTAGGATTTCTGGGCGGGGAGCGGCAATGCGTCCGTACTCAAATGGAGGTATCCTTTGGCCTCAGATCCAGCCCCACCAAGACTCTTTCCGTGTTGGACAGGTCGCCGATGATCCGCTTCAACGGCGTTGGAAGTCGCCGGACAAGCGTCGGGATCGCGAGGATTTGATCTCCCTCAGCCAACTGGGGATTTTCCAGGAGATCAATGACCTTGACCTCGAAGTGTCCGGCCAGATGCTCCTCGCAGATCCGTTTCAGGTTCGCCATGGCGGTGAGCGATTTCACGGTCTGCCCGGCAACGTATAGCCGCAGTTGGTAGTAGCCCGGATCGGTGTCGGGGTCCGCCACCGGGGTCTCGGACCGGGGCTGGTCGTGGCTCACTCCGCGGCCCCACGCCGGGCGGCAACCGCCGCGCGGTCGCTGGACAGCGTGGCCTCGTGCCCCTCCTCCTCCGTCAGCAGCTTGCGGGACTCCTCCTCCTCGACTTCAAGGTTGGCACGCAACTCCTCGATCTGGCGCTCCAGCGCGTCGCGGCGGCGTGCGATCTCGCGCCGGCGCCGTTCAACCTCCTGAAGCCGGCGAACCGCGGCGGCCCGTTCCCGGGCCTCCTGGCTGAGCCGTGCGGTACCGGTCAGCACGCCCTCGAGGCCGATATAGGCCTCGATCAGCTCGATGCCGGAATCGGTCACCCTGTACTCGCGCACCTGGTTCGAGTGGCTCATGCCGCGGGACTTGACCAGGTAGAGAATGCGGTTGCGTTCGCCATTGGTCTCGATGTCCATAAGCTTGATCCAGACGTCCATCAACGAGGACAGGCCGTGATCGGTGCCCTCCGCCTCCGTCGTTTCGGTCCGCAGGCTGGTGAACAGGCTGGTGATGCCGCGGCTCTTGAGCAAATCAAGCATCCGCAACAGGGTCGCGTGCACTTCCGCGGCCGGACCGCGGAACGCGGAGATCGGGTCCAGCACAACCATATCGGGCTTGAAATCGTCCAGATCGCGATGCATGCGCGCCAGGTGCATCTCCAGTCCGAACAGGCTGGGGCGAGACGCCTCGAACCGCAGCAGGCCGCTTTCGACCCGCTTTCGCAGGTCAAGGCCGATCGACCGCGCGTTCCGGCAAATCTCCTCGGCCCCCTCCTCGAACACGAAGAACAGGCAGCGTTCGCCGCGGGCGCAGGCGGCGTCGGCGAAGTGGCTGCCGATGGTCGTCTTGCCGGTGCCGGCAACGCCTGACAGCAGGATGCTGGAGCCGCGATAGAACCCGCCGGTCCGGAGCATGGCGTCAAGGCCCGGGATGCCGCTGGGGATGATCTCATTCGAAACCGGGCGCAGCAGCCCGGACGAGGTCACCGGCAGCACGCTGATACCCTGGCCGTCGATCAGAAACGGATACTCGTTGGTACCATGCGCGGAACCGCGATACTTCACGACCCGCAGCCGGCGCGTGGTGATCTGCTGCTCGACGCGGTTGTCGAGCACGATCACGCAGTCGGAGACGTATTCCTCCAGCCCTTGCCGGGTAAGCTGGCCGTCGCCGCGCTCGCCGGTGACGACCGTGGTCAGGCCGCGGTCCTTGAGCCAGCCGAACAGCCGGCGCAGCTCCGCGCGCAGGATCGATGGGTCGGTGAAGCCGGAGAACAGCGATTCGATGGTGTCGAGCACCACCCGCCTGGCGCCGATCCTGTCCACCGCGTAGCCGAGGCGGACGAACAAGCCTTCGAGGTCGTATTCTCCCGTCTCCTCGATTTCGCTGCGCTCGACCCGGACGTGGTCGATCGCCAGCTTGCCCTCCGCCGCCAGCCCATCGAGGTCATAGCCGAGCGAGGCGAAATTGGCCGCAAGGTCCGCCGCGCGCTCCTCGAAGCTCATGAAGACGCCCGGCTCGCCGTACTGGGTCGCGCCGTTGACCAGGAAGGTCATGGCCAACAGGGTCTTGCCGCACCCGGCGGCGCCGCAGACCAGCGTGGGGCGGCCGGTCGGGAGCCCGCCCAGCGTGATGTCGTCAAGGCCGGCGATGCCCGTCGCGGCTTTCGGCAGGGCGCGCAAAATGGTTGCGTCAGGGGACATGGAAAGGGCCGATCAGTGCATTGCAGCAATACGGAGCAGTCAACCGGGTCCCTCCTGGCGAGCGCGCGGACACGGCCCGTGCGGCAGTTCGGTGCTCCGTGCGGTCATCGGCGTTTCGCGCGGGATCGCTCTATTGCCGCCCAGAATGGGCCTTATATTGCGTCCGAGGGCGCTTAACACCCCCTTTTCGATCGATGCAGCCGTGTTTGGTGCGGGTGGCCCGTTACCGGGATAGCAAGCGGTGTCGCGGGGCGCTGGATCTCGGAAGAGTAAGAATCGTAGGCCAGGCGTATCTTTCGGTACCTCCAATGGATGTTTGGAAGTAAGAAGCCGAAATGCGTTTGACTTTCGGCTGTTCTGGATAATGACAAGTAGACAAGGATCTACTGCAACACCCTTCCGCAGCGACGGGCGTTGCGCTTTCGTTACGCTTGCTGTTGCGATCGTCAGTCGGGGCACGGCCGTTCTTGCAAATATCGGCCGCCCCTCCGTATGACTGCTCTGGTTGGTAATCAAACAATTACGTAGCGCAGTACGCGCGCTCAATGCCGATTGCTCTGCGCGGCCGCCACGCTGGTTCAATCATCGGCGACGATCGGTTTCGACGGCAGAATATACTTCTGCGCCGAATCTCCGGTCAGCATCTTTTCGCTAGCATAAAAGTCGGTGCGCCCGGAATTGGGCGCAGGCCGTCGCGTCGCCCTGGCGCAGGGCTGCTAGAACAGGCGCCGCCACCACGGGATGGCCGCACGCTCGGCGGACTGGGCGTCCGCCGCCGCGGCGTCCGCGTCCTCGGTGGAAGCCTCCTCGGGATCAGAGCCGGCGCTCTCCCACGCCTCCCCAGGCGCAGTCTCGCCGCCGTTCGCACCCGCGGCGCCATGCGCCGGCACCTGCTCCAACTCCAGGGCGCGATGCCAGAATTCCTGGTCGCGGCCAGTTGGGGAGCCGGCCTCCTGCCACAGCGTGTAGGCACGTTCGCGAATCCGGCGCTGGAGGTCTCGGTCGTGATCAGACATGCTTTGTCATTCCCTCATTGTGTGCCCGAGGTGCATGCGGCTGGAGCGGTTCCTCGGTCCCGCGCGTCCTGCACCAAATCCCTGCCCTTCATACCCCAAGCCGTGGGAAGGCACGACCACCCGCCGACTGGGTTTGTCACGATGCGCGAATGTCATCAACGGACAGCCACAACCTATTGATAAACCGGTTAATTGTTCCTCCCCGACCAACCCGAAGGAGCCTACTCATGCAGGCAGACGCCGTCTTCCGCACGCTGGCCGCAATTCACGCGCGGGCGCCGCTCGTTCACAACATCACGAACCTGGTGGTCACCAACACCACGGCGAACGCACTGCTGGCCATCGGCGCTTCGCCTGCCATGGTCGAAGCGTCCGATGAAGTCGAGCCGTTTGCCCGGGTCAGCGACGCGCTTGTGATCAACCTGGGCACGCTGACCTCGCCGCAGGCGGCCGCGATCAAGCTCGCCGTCGCCGCCGCTGTGTCCGCCGGAAAGCCATGGGTGCTCGATCCGGTCGGCGTCGGCGCGATCCCCTACCGCACCGGAATCGCCCACCAGTTGCTGGACCGCCAGCCGACGGCGATCCGGGGCAACGCCTCGGAAATCCTCGCCCTGGCGGGCGAGACCGGCGCCGGGCGGGGCGTCGATTCGGGCGCGGACGCGAAGGCGGCGCTGGCATCCGCCCGCGCGCTGGCGGAACGGTCCGGTGCGGCGGTCGCTATCACCGGCGCAACGGACTACGTGACCGACGGGAAGCGTGTCGTAACGATCAGCAACGGACACCCCATGATGACCCGGGTGACCGGTCTTGGCTGCACGGCGACGGCGGTCCTCGGCGCATGCGTGGCCGTCGAGACGGACGCGCTGGTTGCCGCCGCGCATGCGCTGACCATCATCGGCGTGGCCGGGGAGATCGCCGCCAAGCGGGCGCGCGGCCCGGGCTCGCTGCAAATGGAGATCCTTGACGCGCTCTACGCGCTGAACGAGGAGACGCTAACCCGCCGGGCGCGCCTGGCGACGCAGGATTCGGAGTAGGCAATCATGCGAGGACGAAGAACGTTTCTGCTGTCGGCACTTGTGGTGCTCGCGACGCCGCCGCGCGCGGCCCGAGCTCAACCATATGGCGGCCCGCCGGGTCCTCCGCCCGGGTATCCGCCGCCACGTCCGGACTATCCGCCGCCA
>Ga0302202_10000196_pt1 | contig 74630 bp, 60 predicted proteins | sample II_Bog_N3_3_FD_194579 | JGI IMG/M metagenome (GOLD analysis project Ga0302202, IMG submission 194579) | Peat permafrost microbial communities from Stordalen Mire near Abisko, Sweden - II_Bog_N3_3 | ecosystem: Environmental > Terrestrial > Soil > Wetlands > Peat | place: Sweden: Abisko... | reverse complement strand
GTCGCCGGCAGCGGCGGACAGCGACGCAGTTGCGCGGGAGCAGGCCGGGTCGGCTGCGCCAACGGACGTCGCGTCGCCGATAGCCGCGGATCTCGAGACGTCTGCGGTCGAGCCTGTCGAGGCCCCAGAAGTCGAGGTCCCAGGGGTCGAATCCGAGGATCAGTCCGAGCCCCAGACTGCATCGGCGCCTGATGCTGCGGAAGCCGAGTCGCCGGAAACGGGACAGGTTGAGGCGCCGGCGGACGCGCCAGACGCGGAGCCGCCTCGCATAACGTTCGCCGAGCTCGGCCTGTCCGAGCCGGTGCTGCACGCAATCGCCGACATGGGATACCTGCATCCGACGCCGATCCAGCAGCAGGCGATCCCTTACGTGCTGATGGGGCGCGATGTGCTGGGAACGGCACAGACCGGCACCGGCAAGACCGCCGGCTTCACGCTGCCGATGCTGGAAATCCTGGCCGGCTCCCGGGCGCGGGCGCGCATGCCGCGCAGCCTGATCCTGGAACCGACTCGGGAACTGGCGCTGCAGGTTGCCGAGAATTTCGTCCAGTACGGCAAGCATCTGAAGCTGACGCATGCCCTGATCATCGGCGGCGAGAGCATGTCCGACCAGAAGGACGTGCTGGCCCGCGGCGTGGATGTGCTGATCGCCACGCCAGGCCGGCTGATCGACATGTTCGAGCGCGGCACTATCCTGCTGACCGATGCCCGTGTCCTGGTGATAGACGAAGCGGACCGGATGCTGGACATGGGGTTCATCCCCGATGTCGAGCGCATCGTCGCCATGCTGCCGCGCAACCGGCAGACGCTGCTGTTCAGCGCAACCATGGGACCGGAAATCCGCCGCCTCGCCGACGCATTCCTGCAGAATCCGAAGGAAGTTACGGTCTCCCGCTCCGCCTCGGTGGCGACGACGATCATCGAGAGCCTGGTTCTGGTGGCCGAGCATGACAAGCGCGAGGCGCTCCGCCACCTTGTCCGCACCGAGCACGTGCAGAACGCGCTGATCTTCTGCAACCGCAAGCGCGATGTGGACATCCTGAACAAGTCGCTCACCAAGCACCGGTTCAGCGTCGGTGCGCTGCACGGCGATATGGCGCAGTCGGTCAGGTTCGCGACGCTGGAGAAGTTCAAGGCGGGCGAACTGCAGCTTCTGGTGTGCAGCGACGTGGCGGCGCGCGGCCTCGACATCGGCGGCCTATCGCACGTGTTCAACTTCGACGTGCCCCACCACCCGGAAGACTACGTTCACCGCATCGGCCGCACCGGCCGCGCCGGGCTGGAGGGCCATTCCTTCACCATCGCGGTGCCCGAAGACCGGTTCGCGGTGGAGGCGATCGAGAAGCTGATCGGCCACGGCATTCCGAAACTGCCCATCGAGGGGTTGGACCCGGTGGGCTGGTCGGAAACCGACGGTCGCCGCGGTCGCCGCGGTCGCAAACCAGCGGCAAAGAAGTCAGAGCCGAAGCCGCCGAAGGAAAAGGCTGCGGCCAAACCGGCGCGCAGCGTCAAGCCCAAGGTGGAGCCGCCCGTGTCCATCGCGCCCGTGTCCATCGCGAAGGTAAAGCCGCAGGCCGTGGAGTTGCCCCTTGCGCCGCCACCGCGCGAGCGCGCCCGGCGGGACGAAGGCCGTCGCGACGACAGAAGCCGGGAGCCGCGCCGGCGGGACGATGACCTGGGTCCGGCCGTGCTCGGCTTCGGCGACGACATTCCGGCCTTCATGCTGGTGCGGGGTCGCCCGACGCGCCACGCGCATGCCTCGATCGACGACGGAGAGTCGTAGGCTTGAGCGGTCCCGCCTCGCAGCACCGCAGCCGGTTCACGCCTTTTACATGGGACGACGTTCTGCGGCTTGACGAACAGCTCAGCGAGGACGAGCGGGCGATCCGCGACACCGCGCATGCCTACGCCCAAGAAAGGCTGCTGCCGCGCGTGCTGGACGCCAACCGGCACGAAGTGTTCGACCGCGAGATCCTGATCGAGATGGGGGAGCTGGGCCTCCTGGGTGCCACCCTGGATAGCCACGGCTGCGCCGGCGTGAACTACGTCAGCTATGGGCTGATCGCGCGAGAGATCGAGCGGGTCGATTCCGGCTACCGCAGCGCATTCTCGGTGCAGTCGTCGCTGGTCATGTACCCGATCTGGGCGTTCGGATCGGACGCGCAGAAAGACACGCTGCTGCCCAGGCTGCGGTCCGGCGAGTACATCGGCTGCTTCGGCCTGACCGAGCCGGATGCCGGGTCCGACCCCGGCGCGATGCGCGCGCGGGCAAAAAGCGTCGATGGCGGCTACAGGCTGAACGGGGCAAAGACCTGGATCACCAACGCGCCGATCGCCGACGTGTTCGTGGTCTGGGCGAAAGACGATAGCGGCGATATTCGGGGGTTCTTGCTCGATAAGGGAATGACCGGGCTGTCGGCGCCGAAAATCGAAGGGAAATTTTCGCTGCGCGCCTCGGTCACCGGCATGATCATGATGCAGGACGTGTTCGTGCCGGCGGAGCATGCGCTGTCGGTGAAGGGTCTGCGCGGACCGTTCTCCTGCCTGAACAATGCCCGCTACGGCATCGCCTGGGGCGCGCTGGGCGCCGCCGAGTTCTGCTGGCACGCGGCGCGCGACTACACCATGCAGCGCATGATGTTCGGCCGCCCGCTGGCGGCGACTCAACTGATCCAGAAGAAGCTCGCCGACATGCAGACCGAGATCACGCTGGGGCTGCAGTCGGTGTTGCGCCTGGGGCGCCTGATGGACGCGCACAACGCCGCCCCCGAGATGATCAGCCTGTGCAAGCGCAATTCCTGCGGCAAGGCGCTGGCGATCGCGCGCGACGCCCGCGACATGCTCGGCGGCAACGGCATCTCCGACGAGTACCACGTCATCCGCCACCTGATGAACCTGGAGGCGGTGAACACCTATGAGGGCACGCACGACGTGCACGCCCTGATCCTGGGCCGCGCGCAGACCGGGCTGTCGGCGTTTGGCGCTTAAGCCCCGGCCGCTTGCCGGAACCCGGACGTCCAGCCGCGCGGTCAGCCGGTCCGTTCCGTCGGCCAGCACCGTGCGTATCGAACGCATGGGCGCGGATGGCGACGGCATCGGTGCACTGCCGGATGGCACGCCGCTTTACGTTCCGCTGACCCTTCCTGGGGAATTGGTGCTCGCGCGGCCGGTGGCGCCGCGCGGTGATGGCTGGGCGGCGATCGCCGGCGACATCCTGGAGCCGAGCGACCGGCGCGTCGCACCCCCCTGCCCCCATTTCGGGTCGTGCGGCGGGTGCTCGCTGCAGCATTGGCGCGGCGATGCCTACCTGGCGTGGAAGACTGGCCTGCTGCGCGATGCATTGCGCCGGGCGGGGTTCGACGGCTTCGACGTGGCGGACATCGTGCCGACGCCGCCCCGGGTGCGCCGGCGCCTGGATTTGGCGGCGCGGCGCGTGGCGGCCGGCGTGGTGCTCGGGCTGCACCGGCCGCGCAGCAAGGATGTCGTGGACCTTACCGACTGCCACGTGCTCGATCCGGCGCTGACGGCACTGATCGCGCCGGTCCGTGCGGTGCTGGCCCGGCTGCAGGGGCTGCGGCGCGAGGCGTCGGTCGTGGCAAACCTGCTGGACAACGGCCCCGACCTGCTGCTGCGCACGGATGCCGCGCTGACGCTGGCGGACCGCACGGCGCTGACCGCCCTCGCGCGCGAGCACATGCTGACGCGCGTTGCCTGGGCGCTGAACGACGACACGCCGGAGCCGGTCTGTGTGCTGCGCCCGCCAACGGTCACCTCGTCCAGCGTCACGATCTCCCCGCCACCGGGCGCCTTCCTGCAAGCCTCCAGGGCTGGCGAAGCCGCAATTGCGACCGCGGTGCTGGCGGCGTTGCCCGCGAAACTGCCCTCCCGGGCCTGGATCGCCGAGTTGTACGCGGGCTGCGGCGCGTTCAGTTTCGCTTTGGCGGGCCGGGCACGGGTGGCAGCGTGGGAGGGCGACGCCGCCGCCGTGAAGGCACTGCGAATAGCGGCAAACCAGGCCGGGTTGTCCGGGCGGCTCAGTGCGACACAGCGCGATCTTGCCCGCCAGCCCCTCGCGGCGCCGGAGCTGGCCGGATGCACCGTGGTTGTGCTTGACCCGCCCTTCGCGGGCGCCCCGGCACAGATGGCCTCCATCGCGACGGCACGACCTGCCGTGGTCGTCTACGTCAGTTGCAATCCCGCGGCGCTGGCCCGAGATGGCCGGGCGTTGCGGGAAGCGGGTTACCATGTGGCGAGCGCGACACCGATCGACCAGTTCCTGTGGTCCGCACGGCTGGAAAGCGTGGTGGCGTTCGCCCGCGCCTGACGATCGCGCCTGCGGGTCGCCTGCCTGCAAGCAGAAAGAAGCCCAGCGCCCTGCCTACGAAGGCGATCACGGAGAAGAACGCCATCAGGGGCCGGTTAAGTTTGGGGCGCTCGCCCAACCGGCCGGCGCGCTCTGGCTACGACAGCGCCCAGGTCGTGGTCGCCTGCGATACCAGCCGCTCGCCCGCCTCCTCCCTGATCCGCACCATGGCGGTGAACAACCGCCGGCCGGCGCGGAGGGGTGTCGCTTCGGCCAGCAGCGGCAGGCTGTGGGCAGCGCGCAGGAAGTGGATCGTCAGGTCCACCGTCACCGCCCCAGGATCGTGCCGAGCCGCCAGGATCAGCGCGTAGGTCGCAACGTCAGCCAGGGCGAACTGGACCGGCCCCGCCACGCTGCCGCCCGGCCGGGTCACGTGCCGCCCCTCGGCCAGCCGCAGCACCGCCCGGTCCGCCTCCGCCGCCATAACCTCCAGATTGAACAGCGGCACCAACGGCAGCCCCTCCTCGATGTGCTGCCGGATGTGATCGAGCGTCCAGCGCGTCGGCTCCGTTATCCCTACCCCCTCCGTCATTCCTGCCCCCTGAACGCGGCGCATCACCTGACCAGCCGCCCCACCGCCTGCGGCGAAGTGGCGCTTGCGAAACCATACAGGTGGCCCAACTCGAACAAAGCGCACTCCCCAAGCCAGCGAGGAACCGCCGATGCCGTTCAAGGTCCAGGTCGGCCCGCCGCAGATTGCCATCCACCACGGGATGACCGTGCTGGTCACCGAGCCCAACGGCGAGGTGATCTGGCCCACCGACAAGGGGCTGTTCTTCCTCGACACGCGCCTGATCAGCGCCTGGGCGGTCTACGCCAACGGCGAGGAATGGGAGCTGCTGAACGGCGGCGCCGTCAACGACGACCTGGCGCAAATCTACCTGACCAACCGGTCATTCCTCACCGAGGACGGCGCCGTCGCCGCCCACACGCTGGCTTTCCGCCTCAGCCGGGTGATCGGCGAGGGGCTGCACGAGGACCTCGACATCACCAATCACGGCCCGCGCCCGGTCCGCTTCAACCTGGAAGTCGCGATCCGCTCCGACTTTGCCGACATTTTCGACGTCAAGGCGAATCGTATCGTCCGCCGCGGCCGGATCACCACCGAGTGGTCGGACGCCCATCACCGGCTGGAGACCACCTACCGCAACCGGGACTTTGTCCGTTCGATCAGCGTGAGCACGCACACCGACGACCCGCATGCGGTGTACGCCAACGGCCGGCTCAGCTTCGAGGTGCGGATCAGCCCCGGCGCGACCTGGCATTGCTGCCTGTTCTACGACATGACGGACGGCGACCGGCATCACACGGCGCCGCGCGAGTGCGCGAAACACGCCAGTCAGTCGGAGCAAGCCAAGGCCCGTCACGACTGGCAGCGCACCGTGCTCAAGCTGCGAACCAGCAACGAGGAGTTCTACCGCTTCTACCGCCAGGCGACCGAGGACATGGCGGCGCTCCGCCTGCCGCTGGCGGGCTCCGACCACATGGTGTTCATGCCCGCGGCCGGGCTGCCGTGGTTCCTGTGCCCGTTCGGCCGGGACAGCCTGATCGCCAGCCTGCAAAACGTGCTGATCTATCCGGAATTTGCCCGCGGCACGCTGGACGTGCTTGGCCACTGGCAGGCCAGGGAGCGCGACGACTTCCGCGACGCCGAGCCCGGCAAGATCATGCACGAGTTGCGCTACGGCGAACTGGCACACTTCAAGCTGATTCCGCACACGCCGTATTACGGCACCGCCGACGCCACGCCGTTGTATCTGATCACGCTGCACGCGGCCTGGCGCGCCACCGGCGACCGGCGGCTGCTGGAGCACCACCTGGCCACCGCCGAAGGCTGCCTGGACTGGATCGACAACTGGGGGGACCGGGACGGCGATGGCATCCAGGAGTACCAGACGCGCTCGCCAGTGGGCTACGAGAACATGGCCTGGAAGGATGCCGGCGATTCCATGGTGCATGCCGACGGCACGCCCGTGCGCGGCCCCAAGGCGCTGTGCGAGCTGCAAGGCTACGTCTACGATGCCTGGCTGCGCATGGCCGAGATCTATGTCGAGCTGGGCAACCCGGGCCGCGCCCGCACCCTGCGCGCCAAGGCGGCGGCGCTGTTCGAGCGGTTCAACGCGCTGTTCTGGGACGAGGACTCGGGCTTCTACGCCTACATGCTGGACGGCGAGAAGCGACCGGTGCTGACCGCCGCCTCCAATCCCGGCCACCTGTTATGGTCCGGCATCGTGCCGGCGGAGCGCGCGGGCCGGGTGATCGCCCGGCTGCTGGCCCCCGACATGAACAGCGGCTGGGGCATCCGCACGCTGTCCGGCGACCATCCCGCCTACAACCCCTACTCCTACCAGAACGGCTCGGTCTGGCCGCACGACAACGGGCTGATCGCGCTGGGGATGAAGCGCTACGGCTTTCATCGCGAGGCGGCGGGAATCGCCCACGACATCAGCCACGCGGCGAGCCACTTCCTGCTGAGCCAGCTCCCGGAGCTGTATGCCGGCGTCCACCGCGAGGTCAGCGGCTTCCCGGTGCAGTATCTCGGCGCCAACGTGCCGCAGGCCTGGGCGGCCGGCTCGGCCTTCTCGCTGCTGCAGGCGATGCTGGGCATCGACCTGGATGCCCCGCGCGGGCACGTGTTCGTCGATCCGTGGCTGCCCGAGTGGCTGCCCGATGTCGCGCTCTACGATCTCAGGCTCGGGCGGCACAGCCTCGATGTCCGGTTCTGGCGGGAAGGCGACGCGACGCGGTTCGAAGTGCTTCGCGGCGACGGCCATCTGGTGCAGCATCGCAGCACCGTTCGCGCCGCCACGCTGCTGCGGGATGGGGAGGCGCGCTGACCCGCAAGGAGGACACAGCTTCATGCACTGGCGCAAGGCCATGGAAGCCGCCGCCGGCATTGCGGGGCGCTGGACCGCCGAGGGAGGCCCCGGCGGCGCCATCCTGTTGTTCGACGGGTCGGACATCCGCGCCGAGGCCTGTGGCGGCCTCGCCTCGCTTGAGTTGGCGCTGCCGTTCACCGCCGGGACCGCGGTGCGCTACGCCTCGATCAGCAAGCATTTCTGTGCCGCGCTGCTGGTGCGGCTGGCCTCGGAAGGCTGGCTGTCGCTCGACGATGCGCTGGGCGCGTATCTGCCGAAGCTCGCGCCGGCCCAGGCGGGGGTGACGATCGCCCGGGCGCTCGACATGACCAGCGGGCTGCCCGATGCGCTGGAAGCGATGTGGCTGCTTGGCGTCCCGTGGAGCGCGAGCCTGGACCGCGCGTCGCTGCTGCGCTTTGCCGCCGGCGCCGATGCGCTGAATTTTCCGCCCGGCAGCGAAGTCTCCTACTCCAACACAGGCTACCGCCTGGTCGAGGCGGCGCTGGCCGGCCTGGACATCCCGTTCGGGGAGACGCTGCACGCCCGGTTCTTCCGCCCGCTCGGCCTGTCGATCCGGCTGCCGGAGGACGAGTCCGAACCGGTGACGGATCTTGCCGCCGGCTATTACCGCACCTCGTCCGGCTGGCGCCGCGGCCGTTATGGCCTGCACTTCTCGCCCTCCGGCGGGCTGGCCGGCAGCGCGAGCGACCTGGTTGCCTGGCTGCAGGCGCTGATGACCCGCCGCGCCCCGGCCGCGGACCTGCTGGCGCCGCTTGGCGCCCGGCGGCACCTGAGCGATGGGCGCGCCACCGGCTACGGCCTTGGCCTTGCGCGCTCGCCGCTGGACGGTGAGATCGCCATCGGTCATGGCGGGTCCCTGCCCGGCTACAAGAACCATTTCCTGCTGTTGCCCGGGCGCGGCGCCGGCGTCGCGGTGCTCAGCAACCGGGAGGACACCGACGCGCACGGCATCGCGCTGACGGTGCTGGCCGCGCTGACCGGCGCGCCGGCGCCCGAGCCCGCGTCCGGCCTGCTGCCGCAGGGCCTGTTCGTCGCCGACGGCGATCCGTTCTGGATCGAGCACGAGGGCGGCGAGCTGTCCTTTCTCGGCGCGACGGAGACGCTGATCCGGGGCGAGGACGGCACCGCCGTCAGCCGGTCGTCCGCTCTGCCGGTATCGCTCCGCTTTGCCGGCGATGCGATCGAAGGCGAGATCGGCCATGTCGCGCGCCGGTTCCGGCCGGTGCCAGCGGATGCGGAGGTGTCGGCGGACTTTGTCGGCACCTGGGTTTGCACCGGGCAGAACGGGCGGTTTGCAATCACGCCGGGCGGCTTCCTGGCGACTGGCGCCGGGCCGCTGCACGCCACCCTGCCGCTGATGCCGCTGGGCGAACGCAGCGTCCTGGCCGATCACACCGAGGGGCCGCGGCGGCAACGCGCCTGCCTGGTGCTGGAGACGAACAACACGCTCCGGGTGGTCACCAGCCGCTGCCGCATGCTGCGCTTTACCCGCGCATGACGCCTTCGGTGGATGAAACGAGCCGTCTCCCGTGATCGGCAAACAGGATTGATTTCACTCCGGACTGTGCCTGACGCGCGGCTTTTTTCGATTCCCCCCTGATGCTCGTTTCAGCCCTTGACGCGATGCCGGCGATGCGCCATTTCGGGTCAATCAGGACCGTCCTGGTCCGATTAAAATCAACCGGGGTGAACGACAATCCATGCTCAGGTTGTCAAAGCTGACGGATTACGCGGTCGTGGTTTTGGTTCGTCTCGCCGCCTCCAATTGCGTCGAAACGTCGCCCTGCATCGCCTCGGCCACCGGCATCCCCGAACCCACGGTGGCGAAGGTGCTCAAGACGCTCGCGGCCGGCGGGCTGGTCACGTCGCAGCGCGGCGCTCGCGGCGGCTACCGGCTGATGCGCCCGCTTGGCGCCATTCCAATCTCCGACGTTATCACCGCGGTAGACGGCCCGATCGCGCTGACCGCCTGCGTGGAAGCCTCGGTCAGCGGCTGCGAGGCAGAGCGTCTCTGTCCGGTCCGTGGCCGCTGGGACCCGGTGAACGAGGCGATCCAGCAGGCGCTATCGTCTATCACGCTCTCCGACATGCAGGAAGCCTCGGTGCCGCGCGCCTTCCGGGTGCCCGCCCGACCCGTCGCCATCACCGCCGCCGAATAGGACACCCTATGGCCGCAGTTACCGAAACGCTCGACACCGTCCAGTCTGTCACGCAGTCCGGATACAAGTGGGGCTTTGTGACGGATATCGCGATGGACCTCGCGCCCAAGGGGCTGAACGAGGACATCATCCGGCTGATCTCCGACCGCAAGCAGGAACCCGCCTGGCTGCTGGAGTGGCGCCTGAAGGCCTACGCCGCCTGGCAGCAGATGACCGAGCCGCACTGGGCCAAGGTCGAGCACCCGCAAATCGACCTGCAGGGCCTGCACTACTACGCCGCGCCAAGCAAGAAGCCCGGCTACAAAAGCCTGGACGATGTCGATCCCGAGCTGCTGCGCACGTATGAGAAGCTTGGCATTCCCCTGAAGGAGCGCGCCGTTCTGGCCGGCGTCGAGGGCGCCGACAACGAGTTCGATCCCGATCAGGGCCGGCAGGTCGCGGTGGACGCGGTGTTCGACAGCGTCTCGGTCGCCACCACGTTCCGCGAGACGCTCAGCAAGGCCGGCGTGATCTTCTGCCCGATCAGCGAGGCGATCCGCGAGCATCCCGACCTGGTGCGGAAATATCTCAGCTCCGTGGTGCCGGTGTCGGACAACTACTATGCGGCGCTGAACTCCGCGGTGTTCACCGATGGCAGTTTCGTCTACGTGCCGAAGGGCGTGCGCTGCCCGATGGAGCTGTCCACCTATTTCCGCATCAACGCGCGCAACACCGGCCAGTTCGAACGCACTCTGATCATTGCCGAAGCCGGCAGCTATGTCAGCTACCTTGAAGGCTGCACCGCGCCGATGCGCGACGAGAACCAGTTGCACGCCGCCGTCGTGGAGCTGATCGCGTTCGACGACGCGCAGATCAAATACAGCACGGTGCAGAACTGGTATCCCGGCGACGCGGAAGGCCGCGGCGGGATCTATAATTTCGTCACCAAGCGCGGTGCGTGCCGCGGCCGCCGGTCCAAGATTTCCTGGACGCAGGTGGAGACCGGCTCGGCGATCACCTGGAAATACCCGTCGTGCATCCTGGAAGGCGATGACAGCGTCGGCGAGTTCTACTCCGTCGCGGTGACCAACAATCACCAGCAGGCCGACACCGGCACGAAGATGCTGCACATCGGCAAGAACTCGCGCAGCACCATCGTTTCCAAGGGCATCAGCGCAGGCAAGTCGAACAACACCTACCGCGGCCTGGTGCGCGTGCTGCCGCGGGCCTCGGGCGCACGCAACCACACGCAGTGCGACAGCCTGTTGATCGGCGACCAGTGCGGCGCCCATACCGTGCCGTATATCGAAAGCCGCAACCCGTCGGCGAAGGTGGAACACGAGGCGACCACGTCGAAGATCGCCGACGACCAGTTGTTCTACTGCCGCCAGCGCGGGCTGTCGGAGGAAGACGCGGTGAACCTGATCGTCAACGGGTTCTGCAAGGATGTGTTGAAGGAATTGCCGATGGAGTTCGCCGTCGAAGCGCAGAAGCTGCTCGCGGTGAGCCTCGAAGGCTCGGTAGGCTGAGGAAGAAAGACATGCTGCAAATTAGCGGCCTCGCTGCCGCCATCGACGGCAAGCCGATCCTGCGCGGCGTGGACCTGACGGTGCCGTCGGGCGAGGTCCACGCCATCATGGGGCCAAACGGCTCCGGCAAATCGACGCTCGCCTACGTGCTGGCGGGGCGCGCGGACTACGCCGTCACCGCTGGCAGCGTGACGTTCGACGGCCACGACCTGCTGACGATGGAGCCCGAGCAGCGCGCGGCTGCCGGCGTGTTCCTTGCGTTCCAGGCGCCGATCGAACTGCCTGGTGTCGGCAACGCGAACTTTCTGCGCACCGCGCTGAACGCGCAACGCCGCGCGCGTGGCGAGACCGAGCTGGACGCCGTGCAGTTCCTGAAGCTGGCGCGTGCTGAAACGAAGCGCTTGCAGATGCCGGACGATATGCTGAAGCGCAACGTGAATGTCGGCTTCTCCGGCGGCGAAAAGAAGCGCAACGAGGTGCTGCAGATGGCGCTGCTGCGGCCGAAGCTTGCCATCCTGGACGAGACCGACAGCGGGCTCGACATCGACGCGCTCCGGATCGTGGCGAATGGCGTGAACGATCTGCGCGGCCCGGCGTTTTCCGCGTTGGTCATCACCCATCACCAGCGGCTGCTCGACTATCTGGTGCCGACGCGCGTGCATGTGCTGGCTGGCGGCCGCATTCTGCGCTCCGGCGGCCCGGAGTTGGCGCACGAGCTGGAGGAGCGGGGCTACGCCGATATCGTGGCGGAGGCGGCATGACCGTCCCCGTCGAGACTGGGGTCGCTGGGTTCCTCGCCCGGTACGCGGCATTGCGTGACCGGCTGCCGGGCGATTCCACGATCCGTGACGCGGCAGCGGAGTCGTTCCGTGCCACCGGGCTGCCCGGACGCCGCGATGAGGCGTGGAAATACACCGATTTGCGGGGGCTTGGCGCGGCGGCGTTCGACGAGCCGGTTTCGGTGGCGGGAGACAGCGCGCTGCTCGCTGGTGTGCCGGGCATCGAGGCACCGCGCATCGTCTTCGTTGACGGAAGCTACCGGCCGGAATTGTCGGCGCTGCCGCCGGCGTTCGACGTGGAAAGCTTTGCCGATACGCCGGATTTCGGCAACCTGGCGCGGCCCGATCGTGAGCCGTTGGTCGCGCTCAACACGATGCTGGCCACCGATGGGGCGCTGCTCTCGGTGCCGGAAAATGTTGATGGCGGCACAGTCCAGCTTGTCAGCATCGCCACCAATGGGAGCGGCCGGCCAATCGCGTTCCATCTGCGGCACGCGATCCGGCTGGCGCGCGGCGCACGGCTGACGCTGTTGGAGATTTCGGTCGGCACAGGGAGCTACTTTCACAACCCGGTCACCGAAGTGCATGTCGCGGCGGATGCGGTGCTGACGCATATCCGACTGCAGGATGAGTCTCACACCGCCTTTCATCTCTCCACGCTGTACGCCGAGATTGCCGAGCACGGGACCTATGACAGTTTCGCGCTGAATATCGGCGCACGGGTTGCGCGCACCGAGGTTCATGCGCGGCTGGCAGGGCCACGCAGCGTCACGCATCTGAATGGCGCGCAGCTTCTCGCCGGCCAGCAGCACGCCGATTTCACCACCGTGGTCCGGCACGACGCGCCGCATGGCACGTCACGCCAGACGGTGAAGAACGTGCTGACGGGCCGCTCGCGCGGTGTGTTCCAGGGCCGTATCGAGGTTGCGCGCGGCGCACAGAAGACCGACGGCTATCAGATGAACCAGGCGCTGCTGCTGTCGCCGGACGCCGAGATCGATACCAAGCCGGAGCTGGAAATCTTCGCCGACGACGTGAAATGCAGCCACGGTGCCACGGTCGGCGAGCTGGATGCCGAACAGCTTTTCTACCTGCGCAGCCGAGGCATTCCCGATCCGGCGGCGCGCGAAATCCTGGTGCGCGCGTTTCTTGCCGAGGCACTCGACGCAATCGTTCACGGTGGGGCGCGGGCCGTGCTGGAAAGCAGCGTCGAGGCCTGGTGGGAAAGGCAGGCCGCATGAACGTCGATATTCGCCCGGTCGTACTGGACGTTGCGCGCATTCGCGAGGACTTTCCCATCCTCCGCCAGACCGTGCGGGGACTTCCTCTGGTGTTTCTGGACAGCGCCGCCTCGGCACAAAAGCCGCGTGCGGTGATCGATGCCATGAGCGGCGCGATGGAGACGCAATACGCGAACATCCATCGCGGCCTGCACTGGATGAGCGAACGCACCACCGAGGCTTATGAAAGCGCGCGCGACGCCGTTGCCTCGCTGATGAACGCGGCGGATCGCAGCGAGATCGTGTTCACCCGCAACAGCACCGAGGCGATCAACCTCCTTGCCCACAGCTATGGTCGCGGCGTGATGCGGCCGGGCCAGGCCGTGGTGGTCTCGGCCATGGAGCACCATTCCAACCTGGTGCCCTGGCAGATGCTGCGCGACTCTCATGGCATCGCGTTGCGCATTGCACCGGTCACCGACGCCGGCGAGCTGGATATGGCGGCGTTCGAGGCGCTGCTGCGGGACGGTGCGGTCGGGCTGGTCGCAATCACCCATATGTCCAACGTGCTCGGCACCTACACGCCGGCGGACCGCATCGTGCAGTTGGCCCATGCGTACGGGGCGAAGGTAATGTTCGATGGCTCGCAGGCCATCGTGCATCGCCGCGTGGACGTTCAGGCACTGGACTGCGATTTCTACGCCTGGACCGGCCACAAGCTGTATGGCCCGACCGGGATCGGGGTGCTGTACGGCAAGCGGGCGCTGCTCGATCGCATGCCGCCGTTCCTGGGCGGCGGCGATATGATTTCATCGGTAACCTATGAGTGCTCTACCTGGGCGGAAGTGCCGCACAAGTTCGAAGCCGGCACGCCGGCGATTCTGGAGGGGATCGGGCTGAAAGCCGCGATCGACTACGTGCAGTCGATCGGCTACGAGGCGATTGCCGCGCACGAAGCCTCGCTGACCGACCATGCGCTGACGCGGCTGTCCCGGGTGAAGGGCCTGACCATCATCGGCCGAGCGCAGGATCGCGGCGGGGTGGTTTCGTTCACCCTGGATGGCGCGCATCCGCACGACGTGGCGACGCTGCTCGATCGACAGGGTATCGCCGTGCGCGCCGGGCATCACTGTGCCGAGCCGCTGATGGGTCGTTTCGGCCTGGATGGCACCGCACGCGCGAGCTTCGGCATCTACACGACGCATGCGGAAATCGACACACTGGCCGACAACCTTGAGCGGGTGCGGGAGTTTTTTGCCTGATGGGCAGTGTGATGCCGCAGGAGCCAGACGGGCCTTCCGACGTTCGCGCGCTGTACCAGGACGTCATCCTGGACCACAGCCGCCATCCGCGGCACGGGCGGCGGCTGGCCACGTTCGACGCGACGGCGTCCGGCGACAACCCGATGTGCGGCGACCGCGTGCATCTTTGGGTGAAATACGCGGCTGATGAAACGATTGCCGGCGTGGGCTTCGAAGCACGCGGATGCGCGATCAGCATCGCCTCGGCCGATCTGATGGCGGAGACCGTCATAGGCCGCAGCCGGCACGATGCGCGCGCGCTGTTCGACGCATTTCGCGTGCTGGCGCGCAGCGGCGAATGTCCGCACTGCGATGCGTCGCTGACTGAGCCGCTGGAGCGGCTGGCGCCGCTGTCCGGCGTTCACGACTATCCGTCACGGGTGAAATGCGCCACGCTTCCCTGGCACGCGTTGCAGGCAGCGCTGGATGGGACGAAGGAGGCGACCAGTGAATGACATGAGCGCCAGCACGCACACCGCCTGGACGCCGGGCGGGGAAACGCAAGCCAGGCTGACCGACGTCGTGCTGATCGATGCCATCGCGACCGTCTATGACCCGGAGATCCCGGTCAACATCTACGAACTCGGGCTGATCTACGCGATCGACTTCAATGACGAGGGCAGCGTGAGGGTAGAAATGACGCTGACCGCTCCCGGATGTCCCAGCGCGCAGGAACTGCCGGAGCAGATGCGCGAGGCGATCATGGCGGTGGCCGGCGTGACGCGCTGCGACGTTTCTGTGGTGTGGGACCCGCCCTGGGACCCGAGCCGAATGAGCGAAGAAGCCCGCCTGCAGTTGAATATGTTTTGACCAATGGTGATGTAAGACCCATGAGCACAACGACCGAACCCCGCAAGACACGCGCCCTGCCCCCGCTGATGACGCTGACGGATGCCGCGGCAGACCGGCTGCGCCAGCTTTACGAGGGTGGCGGCCAGGACCGGCTGCTGCGCATCGGCGTAAAGACCAAGGGCTGCTCAGGCTTTTCCTACGATATGTCCTGGGTCGATGCCGCCTCCCCCGGCGATGAGGTCATCGCCGATAAGGGCCTTACGGTTTTGGTGGACAGCAAGGCCAGCTTGTTTCTTATCGGCACCGTGATGGACTACGAGGCGACGGCGCTGACGTCAGGATTCACGTTCACGAACCCTAACGAGAAGGGCCGCTGCGGCTGCGGCGAGAGTTTCCACGTTTGATACGCTGACCTGAACGAAGGCTGGGCGAGTGGGCGGAGCGTCATCCGGAGGTTCGGTGCGGCTTGCGGCAGTGGCGGAAGACGCTTCGCTTTTCCGCCCTACGTTGCCGGGGTAAAACAGCGGGGCGTTTCGGGTTGGCCGCGCCCGCGTCCGGTCGCACCGGCAGGGTTGTCGCGTCGAGGCGGCGATGCGGAACTCCCGGACCTCTGAACCTGGGTGTTGCGCAACGGATTGCTAATGTTCCGCTTGGATACTGCCGGTCGCCACCGCGACCGGGACGCATCCGAATGCTCGATCAGCCCACGGCGACCCTCCCGCTCCTGACCGAGATTCGCAGGCTTCGTGGCGCTGCAGCGCTCACTCTGACGGACATCATGCAGGCCGGCGAACGCATCGCCGCAGGCGCGTCCGAGGCGCCAGACCTGCCAACCCAGCGCATCGCGGTGCTCGGGGCCGTGACGCTGGACTATCTGCGCCGCGCCATCTCGTGCGCCGTGGTCCAGGAGGGCGTGTTCCCCCTGCTCTACCAGGCACCGTTCGGCTCCTACGTGCAGGAGTCCCTCGATCCCGGCTCGGCGCTGCATCGCTTCGCGCCCGAGATCGCGGTGATCGCCCCCGATTGGCGCGGTCTGATCGCGCCGCTGCAGATCGGCACGACAGAAGCGGCGGTGGACGCGGCGCTGGCCGCCAACGTCGCGCTGTTCAGCTCGGTCTGGGGCGCGCTGGCGGCCAAGGGCGCGCGTATCCTGCAGCATGTGCTGGTTCCGCCGTCCGAGCGCTATTGCGGCGTCGCCGAGCGCCTTGCCCCCGCCGCCCCCGATAACCAGGTCCGCCGGCTCAACGAACTGCTGCTGGACGCCGGGCGCGGCCGCGTCCACTGGATCGACCTGGAACGGCTGGCCGGCGAAATCGGCACGCGACGCTGGTCCGCACCCCGCTTCTGGCACGCCGCGCGGCTGGATTTCGACCCACGCTGGCTGCCTGACTACATGCAGGTCTTCCGCGGCGCATGGCGAGCGGCCACCGCGCGCACCCGCAAGGCGCTGGTGCTGGACCTCGACAACACGCTGTGGGGCGGGGTGATCGGCGACGACGGCGTGGACGGGATTGCGCTCGGCCCCGGCTCCGCCGCCGGCGAGGCGTTCGCTTCCTGGCAGCGCACCGTGAAGGGGCTGGCCGCGCGCGGTGTGGTCCTCGCCGTCTGCTCGAAGAACGCACCGGAGACAGCCGCCGCCGGCTTCACCCATCCGGCGGCCGCGCTGCGGCGTGAGGACTTTGCCGCGTTCGAATGCGCCTGGACCGACAAGGCCAGGGGGCTGCGCCGGATCGCGCGGCAGCTCAATCTGGGGCTCGACAGCCTGGTGTTCGCCGACGACAACCCGGCGGAGTGCGCCCTGGTGGCGCGCGAACTGCCCGAGGTCGCGGTGGTGCCGCTGGGTGCCGACCCGGCCCGGTTCGCCGAGATCCTCGATGCCGGGCACTGGTTCGACCTGCCGCACTACACGCCGGAGGATTTCGGCCGGACCGCCGCCTATGCGGCGCGGCACGAGGCGTCGGCGACGCTCGATCAGGCCACCGATAGTGCGTCCTACCTGGCGGGATTGGCGATGACAGGCCGCGTCTATCGCCCCACGGCGGCGGAGTTGCCGCGGATGGCGCAGCTTGAGCAAAAGACGAACCAGTTCAACCTGACCACGCGGCGCTACACGGAGGCGGCGCTGCGCGACCTGCTGGCCCGACCGGACGCGATCGTGCTGGCGCTGCGGCTGGCGGACCGGTTCGGTGACCACGGTTTGGTTTCCACGCTGATCGCGATCCAGGAGGGCGACGCGCTGCGGATCGATTCCTGGCTGATGAGCTGCCGCGTGTTCTCCCGCTCGGCCGAGCCGTTGATGCTGCGCGCGCTGATCGAAATGGCGCGGGCGCGGGGGGTCGTGCGGCTGGTCGGCGAACACCGGCCAACGCCCAGGAACGCAGTGGTGGCGGAGCTTTACCCGCGCCTCGGCTTCCACGCCGAGGCGGAAGGGCGCTTCGTCCGCGCCGTGGCCGCCGGCAGCGACGACCTGATCACCTGGATCGCCGTTCCGCCATAGCCGCCCGCCGGTGTGAGGCCACTGATTACAGACTGATCAGGCCACCCGTAAGCACCGGTGGGACAGCCGGTCTCGACCGAACGCGGTCCTTTGCAACGGCGACTCCAACCGGCAAGGATGGGGCCGGGAGCGGAATGGCAGCTCGTCACCAAACATGGCCGTCCATTCGTTGAACTGGTTGCGGCGCAAAAGGCATCCGGCATGGATTTCGCGAAAGCAACCATCGTCCGCCGTGAGCTAGGGCTTGATGGATGAGGCCAGTTCGCCACCATGGCGGCGGGCTTCCTCATCGCCATGACACAGTTGCGCGCCCTAACTATGGCCAGTGACACCCAATCGGATTCACTGCGCAAAGAAATTCAATCGCCTCCGCCCTTTGAACCAGCCACCGCGTGCCGCACCAGCATCCGGCCGCCCTGCACCGCCTGGGACAGCACCCGCCGCCAGTCCCAGTTCCTCTGCCCGTCGGTCAGCAGCCGGTTCAACCGCGTCTGTTGCGCAACGGGCAAAACGTCAGTGATCCGTGCCCACAACAGGTCGATGTTGTAGGGAGCGCCGCCCTGCGGCACCGCCACTGGCACGCTATCCTCCAGCCCCACCCCAAGCGTCGTCGCGACCGTCTCCAGGGCCGCCGCGATGGACGAAGCCTTCGGCCTGCCCGGTGTCTGGATGTCGTAAGGGGGCGCCCAGTCCCGCACCGGGCGCAGCAGGTCCACCTGGCTGACCGCCAGCACGATCGGGGGCGTCCGATGGCCCGGCCGCGCGGCAAAGGCCCCACGCAGCCGGTCCAGCGCGACGACATCCACCGCACGGGCGGGCCGGATGGCTGCGGCGACCCACAGGATCAGGTCGCTGCGAAGCGCCTCCGCCTCCAGCTTTTCCAGCCGGTCCGGTTCACCGAGTCCGGGCGAGTCCACCAGCACCACGTCCAGGTCACCGCCTCGCGCAATGCGGAACTCCTGGAATCCGGCCGGGGTCGGGACGCAATCGACCGGCGCCAGCACCGCCTTGGCCAGCGCATTCAGCAGGCTGGACTTGCCGGCATTCACCTGGCCGGCAAACAGGATGCGCACCGGCAGCGGCGCGGCTTGCTCCGGCAGCGCCTGTCGATCCGCTTCGACCAGGCGTGCGGCTTGCTCGCGCGAAATCTTGTGCCGGCCACCATACAGGTCGATGGCAGCACGCCCGGCCTCCATGACGATCTGCCGCGTCAGCCCGGTCTGGATACGCCGCACGCCATGCACGGCGAACAGCCGGGCGATGGCGGCGCGCGACTCTTGTTCCACCGCGGCGACCGGGCCGAGTGCAAGGCGCAGCACGCGATACACGTCGTAAGCGCGCTCGATCGTTCCGGCATGCCTGCGCAGACCCATCAGCCACAGCAGGTCGCTGACCCGAACGGCGTGCGATAGCGGCACCGTCTGCAGCACGGTTCGGCGCAGGTCGATGCTGGCAAGCTCCAGCGCGCGCAGCGCCTCCGGCACGGTGAACCGCATCAGCGGTTCGTTCGCGTCCGCATGCAATGTGCGCGATACCGTCTCGAACACGCGCTTCAGCAGCGCCAGCACCTCATCCGTGCTGCCGAACGACAACGGCGGCGCCGTCTCCGCCACCGTCTTCACGCTGACCCAGGCTTCGGATTCGGCCTGTCCCCAAAGCGGATCGGCGGGCATCTCCAGCCCGGAAACCGGTGGTGGTTCGCGACGAAGGCGCCACAGAAACGGCGCGGCGGCGACACCGCACAGCAGCAGGAAGCCGAGCCAGGCAAACTCGTACCCGCTCTGGTACAGCCACAGCAGCCCGAGTGGCAGCAGCGTCGCCACCGGCAGTAGGAACAGCAGAAACGACAGCAGTTCCCGCCAGTACAGCCTTGCCAGGGCGCCGCGCATCAGGCGCCGTCCGCGGTGCCGGCCTCGGGGCCACCGTCCCGGGCGCCGGCCCGCCGCCCAGCCCTGCGGCGCGCTTCCTCGATGCCGTCGCGCAGCGCGCGGCTGAAGGTCTCCGACACCTCGCCGGCCGGCGCGCTTTCTCCGGCACGGCGATGTCGCAAGTAAACGCAGGCCGCCCGCCCGACCGCATAGGTCAAGGCAAACGCGGACACACCGGACACGGCGCTGCCGACAACAGGAATGACCTTCAGCAACTCCCGCGCGCCATACTTGATTAGCTGCGTCACCAGCACCACGCCGCCCAGGCAGCCGAAGAATTCCGCCAGGCTGCGAGACGTCCACGCAACGCCATAGCGGCGAGCCAGGATGCGGAGCAGCAGCCCGATCGGGGCGGCCAGCGCGCCGATGTCGACGAACGGGATGGGGATGGCGCCGGCAACCCCGGCTGCTGCCGCGTAGCCAAGGATCAGCGGATGCGCCGCCTCGGCAACGCCATCGCTCCAGTCCCGGTGCAGCTTGCGTCGCACGGCGGCGGCCGCCTCGGGAAGCGCGGCCGCCATCGCTTCAATCAGCCGACCGAGACCGTAGTCCAGCGGGGTGAAGCCATCGTCCGCCGGCGTGAAATCGATCGGCACGAAGGCCAGTGGCTGGCGGCCCGGAACGGTGCCAAGCAAACCGCGCTGGTGCGCAAGAGCGCGCCGAACGGTCTCCGGGATGTCCGGCCTGGCGTCATCGGCGGCATCGCCGGCGAACGGATACGGCATCACATGGCCGGCCCCCGGGGCATAGAGCTGATGCAATGTCGTCTGCACCACAAGGATTGGCCAATCGGGTGACTCGCGCCGCGCGGCCCTCAGCACGTCGATGATCTCAGCCTGCAATGGATCGGCCGCCTGCATCACCGCGACGATCAGGTGCGCCTGGCTGCGGCAGAACGTCAGGTCCTCGGTCGGATCATAGCCGGCCTCCGACAGGCCGCGCGTGTCGAGGAACCGCAGCACGGGCGCTTCCGCCGGGAAATCGAACGCCAGGGAGGCGCGCGTGCACGGCGCATAGAAGCTGCCAATGCGCGCGCGCTCGTCGCCGGTGACTGTGTAGACGATCGAACTCTTGCCAGCGCCGGTCTTGCCAACCAGCCAGACGACGGGCGCCGTCGCGAGCGCACGCACCCGGACGGCTTCAGCCTGTGCGTCCCCGGCCGCATCGGAGTCGGGGTCGCGAAGCGTCGCGTCTCGAATACGCGCCCACACCCGGTCAAGAACGCTCATCGGCCAGAAACCCCGTCTCCACAACCGTGGTGCCGTCATGTCGCCGAGGGCATCCCCTGAACGACGCAACAGCTAGGCCCGCAACCAAAGGGCTCACCCGTCCGGCCGGTCACCCGGCCGGCACGCGCCGCAACGCGAGTCCCAGTGCGGCCCTCGCCTCCTGCACCGCCTCGCCGAGCTTCGGCAGGCGGGCGGCGGCATCGGCGCCGTCGCCGCGGCGGCAGGCACGCTCCATGTCCCGGGCGAGCGCACTCAGGGCGCCGGCGCCGCAATTGCCGGCGAGCGCGGTGACGTCATGGGCCTGCCGGCCTGCATTGGCGAGGTCCCCCGCTCCCAGCGCCGAGCCGAGCTGCCCGATCAGGCGCTCGATGTCGCTCATCGAATCGCCGACGTAGCGATCGAGATCCGCGACCGAAAACACGCCTCTCAGCGCGTCGAGCGCCGCCTGGTCGATGGCCGGCGGTGCCGGCTCGGCGCGCCGGGCTCCCGCGACCTGCTCAAGCGTTGCCATCAGGGTAAGCGGCGAAAGCGGCTTGGCCAGGTAGGCATCCATGCCGGCTGCCTTATAGCGGGCCTCGGAGCCGGGCAGCGCGTCTGCGGTGAGTGCCACGATCGGCACGCTGGCCTTCGGCGGCGGCAGGTTGCGAATGTGCCGTGCCGCCTGCACGCCGTCCAGCACCGGCATCTGCACGTCCATCAGCACCACGTCGAACGTGTCGCGCTCGACCGCAGCAACGGCAGCCCAGCCATTCTCGACCACATCGACGCTATGCCCCGCGCCACGCAGAAGCGTGCACATCAGGCGCTGGTTGATCGGGTTGTCCTCCGCCAGCAATACGCGCAGCTTGGCGTGTCCGGTGGACTCCAGCCACGATGCGTCCGAAGCCTGCTCCAGCGGCGGTGCGACAGTCGTTGCAAGGTCAGTGCCCGGATCAAGCGGCACTTCGAAATGGAAGCGGCTGCCCTGACCGGGCGTGCTCTCGACACCGATCGTGCCGCCCATCAATTCCACCAACTCGCGCGAGATCGCGAGGCCAAGCCCGGTGCCGCCGAACCGGCGCGAAATCGAGCTGTCGGCCTGGGCGAACTTTTGGAACAGCCGCGCGCACGTCGCCTCCGACAGCCCGGGGCCGTCGTCGGTCACCGTGCAACGGACCATCGGCGGTCCGCCTGGCGCGCCCGGCCGCAGCGCAACCTCCACCCTAACGGCACCATGTTCGGTGAACTTGATGGCGTTCTCGACCAAATTCAGCAGCACCTGGCGCAGCCGCCAGGGGTCGCCGACGAACTGCCCGCTTGCTGCCCCGTCGACGGCGACGGTCAGATCGAGCCCCTTCTCCCGGGCGCGCGGCGCGAGCAGACCGACCGCAGCCTCAACCAGGGGAAACAGGTCGAACGCCACCCGCTCCAGGTCGATGCGACCCGCCTCCAGCTTGGAGATATCCAGGAGGTCGTTGATCATGCGGAGCAGCGCCTCGGCGGATTCGCGCACGGCGATCGCGCACTCGCGCTGCTCGTCGGTCAGTGTCGTGCGGAGCAGAACGGCGTTCATGCCGATAATGCCGTTCATGGGCGTGCGGATTTCGTGCGAAATGGTGGCGATGAATTCGGTCTTGGCGCGGTTCGCTTCCTCCGCCTGCACGCGCGCCTGCTCCGCCTGCCGGCGCGCGGTGGCGGCAAGGTCCTCCGCCGCCTTGCGTTCGGTTATGTCGGTATAGGTTCGAACCACCCCGCCGGCCGGGGTCAGTATGGTGCGGATTTCGAGCATCCGCCCGTTCGGCCGCCGCCGCTCATAGACGTGCGGACGCTCGACATAGGCGCCCGTCTTGTCGATCAGGTCCCGCTCGATGCCCGGCGCCTGGGCGAATTCGTTGCTCTGGAGCTGGAACGCAAGCACGTCGTCGAAACTCGGCTGCGACGCCATGAGCGCCGGCGGCAATTGCAGGAGTTCGATGGCCCGGCGGTTGCAAACCGCCACCTTGCGGTCCGGCGTGACCATCAGGGTGCCCTGGTCCATGAAATCGAGCGTCGTTTCCAGTAGCCTCGCCTTCGCGGCCAGCTCGCGCTCGCTGTCGCGCAGACGCTCGGCGGTACGGCGGAGTTCGTCTGCCTGGACCTCATACCGGCGCTGCGCCTCCGACAGCGCCGTGTTCTCTGACGCCAGCAAGACCTTGGACCGCTCCAGCCGCCGGAACCGCAAGGCCAGCCAGAACAGCCCGATTCCTGCTGCCAGCGCGACGACAATGCCCATGGGGACTATGGCGCCTTGCCACCGCCAACCTGTCAACGCCGTCTGCTCGGCGATGCTGGCAGCCTGGACGTCGGCGAGCGGATGCACGGCGACGAAGCGCGGCACGTCCGGCGTCCCACCCGGGCGGACGGTGTCCCTGGCGTCCTTGACGTGCCGATCGGCGACCTGCTGATCGGCCGCCGCTGTTGGAACGGAGCGGACCAGTACAGGCCGATCGTGACGGGGACCGGCGACCGGAACGGTCGCCAGGCTCAGGCGGAACGCCGCAAGCCTGGCGTCGCCCCTCGTCGGCTGGTCCCGGAGAGCCGCCGCCATGCCATCAAATCGGTGCAGTTCGGCGGACGCCTTCGTCGCGAGCAGGATCAGGACCGACAGGGACGCCGCCGGCAACACCGCTACCACGATGGCACCGGCCAGCAATCGGACAAGGCTGGCACGGCAAGGCCGCTTGGTGCGTGGTAACGTACGTGGCATGCGAAGGACCGACTCTGTTTTGCGGTCCTTGCTGGGCCGGTGTCCAGACAAAAACGCCCGCGCAACGGAACAGCCGGCCGCTGCGCAGGCGCGTGTGACCGCCCCGCTCAGCTCCGCCGGTGGCGCCGTGCGTCCGTGCGGTTGGAGAAAGAAAAGGCCATCCCTGCGAAGATCAGGCCCAGGGAGGCCGGCATCAGCCAAGCCGGTCGCGCCAGCACCGGCTGTGCCAGGTCGTCCCATATCCAGGGACCCAGATAGCGCACGGTGCCGTCATGTGCCGTTCGCAGCAGATCATGATCGACCCCGAGCAATGCCTGGCCAAGCGGCAGCAGCGGCGGTTCGAGCGTCGCAACGGCGACGGCACCGACCAGGAAGGTCGCGGCCAACACAGCCAGGATGCGTTGAGCAATCATTTCGTTCTTCCGGTCCGCGTGAAAGTCTGCCACGAATTCGCCGCGGCCGTTAAAAATCTGCGTGGGTTCCAACTCGCCAATGCCCAATGCCTCGCCCGGCTTGCCCCAGGCCGGATGCGGAACCACCGGGTTCGACCTGCAGCACCGCCGCGAGAACCCTGTCAGCAGGCCGGGCCGATGCGATATCAGGGACTCGGCGGGGGACACTATTCTCGGACGTTGCCCAGCCGCGCCTTCGTGCGATCCGCATTCCAACGCCTCCTGATTCCAAAGCCTCCTGGGCGAACTAAAGCCTAAAGTGGGGACGCTGTCCCGTTCGTCACCACCACGTGACCCGGATACCAACGGCGGTTGGACACGGGTCCGCGAACACATGACACCGCGCGGGCGCCGCCGGCCGTGCATGAACCCAAACGAAAACGGCCGGCGATGCGCATGCGCCGCCGGCCGTTCCGCGAACGGGATGGAGCCGCTACTCGGCCGCCTTCACCTCGGTGATCTGCGGCGCGTTGCCAAGCTGCAGCGTGCGCTGGTCACGCCCGGCGGCGATCGCGCGCAGCCGGTTCATGACCGCGCCGGTGCCGGCCGGGATCAGCCGGCCGACGATCACGTTTTCTTTCAGACCCATCAGCGTATCGACCTTGCCGGCGGTTGCCGCCTCGGTCAGCACCCGCGTCGTCTCCTGGAAGGAGGCGGCGCTGATGAAGCTGCTGGTCTGCAGGCTCGCCTTGGTGATGCCCTGCAACACCGGCATCGCCATCGCCGGGCGGTCGTCTTTCGCGAGCTTCGAATTGACCAGATCGAACTCACCCCGATCGACCTGCTCGCCGGCCAGGAACGTCGTGTCGCCCGGATCGAGAATCTCAACCTTCTGCAGCATCTGGCGGACGATCACCTCGATGTGCTTGTCGTTGATTTTCACGCCCTGCAGCCGGTAGACGTCCTGGATCTCATTGACCAGGTAGTCGGACAACGCCTCCACGCCGAGAACCTTCAGGATGTCGTGCGGCACGCGCGGGCCATCGACCAGCGGGTCGCCCTTGCGGACGAAGTCGCCCTCCTGGACGGAGACGTGCTTGCCCTTCGGGATCAGGTACTCGGTCTCCTCCCCGGTCTCGTCGTTTTTCACGATGATGCGGCGCTTCGCCTTGTAGTCCTTGCCGAACTCGACGCGGCCGTCGGTCTCGGCGATCACCGCGTGGTCCTTCGGCCGCCGCGCCTCGAACAGTTCGGCCACGCGCGGCAGACCGCCGGTGATGTCGCGGGTCTTGCTGCCTTCGCGCGGGATACGCGCCAGCACGTCGCCCGCCGCCACCGTGGCGCCGTTGTCCACCGACAGGATCGAGTCCGGGGACAGGAAGTAGCGCGCATCGGTGTTGTTCGGCAGCCGCAGCACCTCGCCCCGCTCGTCCTTGAGCTGCAGGCGCGGCCGCAGATCGACGCCCTTGGCCGCCTGCTTGTAGTCGACCACCACCTTGGAGGTGAGCCCGGTGACCTCGTCCATCCGCTCGACCAGGGTGACGCTGTCGATCAGGTCGAGATATTCGACCTTGCCGGCGCTCTCCGTGATGATCGGCAGGGTGTACGGGTCCCACTCCGCCAGCTTCTGGGTGCGGGTGACACGCTGGCCTTCGTCCACCAGCAGCCGCGCGCCATAAGGCACACGGAAGCGGGCGCGCTCGCGCTGCTTGTCGTCGGTCAGCACGATCTCGCAGTTCCGGCTCATGACCACCGGGGTGCCCTGGCTGTTCATCACCACGTTGCGATTGCGGATCGCGACGTGGCCTTCGTGGCTGGCTTCCACCGACGACTGCTCGGCACCGCGCTGCGCCGCGCCGCCGATATGGAACGTGCGCATCGTAAGCTGGGTGCCAGGCTCGCCGATCGACTGCGCCGCGATCACGCCGACCGCCTCGCCGATGTTGACCGGCGTGCCGCGTGCGAGGTCGCGGCCGTAGCAATGGCCACAGACGCCGACCGGCGCCTCGCAGGTCAGCACGGACCGGATCTTCACCGCCTCGACGCCGGCCCGTTCGATCTTCTCGGCCTCCGGCTCCTCGATCAGCGTGTTGCTCGCGACGAGAACCTGGTTGGTCAGGACATCGATCACGTCCTCCGCCGTGGTGCGGCCGAGGATTCGCTCCGAGACGCTGGACACCACCTCGCCGCCGTCCATCACCGCGCGCACGGTCAGGCCGCGCTCGGTGCCGCAATCGTCCTCGACGATGATGCAGTCCTGCGCCACGTCCACCAGGCGGCGGGTCAGGTAGCCGGAGTTCGCCGTCTTCAGCGCGGTGTCCGCCAGGCCCTTACGCGCGCCGTGGGTGGAGTTGAAATACTCCAGCACCGAGAGGCCTTCCTTGAAGTTGGCGATGATCGGCTGCTCGATGATCTCGCCCGAAGGCTTTGCCATCAGCCCGCGCATGCCGGCAAGCTGGCGCATCTGCGCGGGCGATCCACGCGCGCCGGAGTTGCTCATCATCCACACCGAGTTGGTGAGCGCGCCCGGCTCCTGCTTGCTGATCTCCTTCATCATTGCGCCGGCAACCTCGTCCGTGCAGCGCGACCAGGCGTCCACGACCTTGTTGTAGCGCTCGCCGGCGGTGATCAGCCCGTCCTGGTATTGCTGCTCGAACTCCTTCACTTCCCCCTGCGTGCGGCGGATCAGCTCCCCCTTCTCCTTGGGGATGATCAGGTCGTCCTTGCCGAACGAGATGCCGGCCTTGCACGCCTGTCCGAAGCCAAGCCCCATCATCCGGTCGGCGAAGATCACGCACTCCTTCTGGCCGCAATGGCGGTACACCGCGTCGATCACGTCGGAGACGTTCTTCTTGGTAAGCTGCCTGTTGATCAGGTCGAATGGCACCGCGGGATGCTTGGGCAGGATCTGCGCAATCATCATCCGACCGGGCGTGGTGACCACGACCTGCCGCACCGCATTGCCGCCGGCGTCGATCGACTCCCAGCGCGCCTTGATCTTGTCGTGCAGCGTGATCGCCTTGGCGAACAGCCCGTGCTCGATCTCGCCGATCGTGCCGAAGGCAGGCGCGTCCTTGTCCTCGGTCGTGCGATAGGCGGGCGTCTCCAGCGACAGGTAGTACAGGCCGAGCACGATGTCCTGGCTTGGCACGATGATCGGCTTGCCGTTGGCCGGGCTGAGGATGTTGTTCGTGGACATCATCAGCACGCGCGCTTCGAGCTGCGCTTCCAGCGACAGCGGCACGTGTACCGCCATCTGGTCGCCGTCGAAGTCGGCGTTGAACGCGGTACATACCAGCGGGTGAAGCTGGATCGCCTTGCCCTCGATCAGCACCGGCTCGAACGCCTGGATGCCCAGGCGGTGCAGCGTCGGCGCGCGGTTCAGCATGACCGGGTGCTCGCGGATCACCTCTTCCAGGATGTCCCAGACCTCCGGCCGCTCCTTCTCCACCATGCGCTTCGCCGCCTTGATGGTGGTGGCGTGGCCGTACTTCTCGAGCTTCGAGTAGATGAACGGCTTGAACAGCTCCAGCGCCATCTTCTTCGGCAGGCCGCATTGGTGCAGCTTCAGCTCCGGCCCGACCACGATCACCGAACGGCCGGAATAGTCCACGCGCTTGCCGAGCAGGTTCTGGCGGAACCGGCCTTGCTTGCCCTTCAGCATGTCGGACAGCGACTTCAACGGCCGCTTGTTCGCGCCGGTGATGGCGCGGCCGCGCCTGCCGTTGTCGAACAGCGCGTCCACGCTCTCCTGCAGCATACGCTTTTCGTTGCGCACGATGATGTCCGGCGCGCGCAGCTCGATCAGCCGCTTCAACCGGTTGTTGCGGTTGATCACGCGGCGATACAGGTCGTTCAGGTCGGAGGTCGCGAACCGGCCGCCGTCCAGCGGCACCAGCGGGCGCAGCTCGGGCGGGATCACCGGCACGACGTCCAGGATCATCCAGTCTGGCCGCGCGCCGGATTCGCCGAACGCCTCGACCAGCTTGAGGCGCTTCACCAGCTTCTTGCGCTTGGCCTCGCTGGTGGTTTCCTTCAGGTCGGCACGTAGTTTCACCTTCTCGGCGTCGAGATCGATCTTGTTCAGCACCTTCTTGATCGCCTCGGCGCCAATGCCGACCTCGAACTGGTCGTCGCCGAACTCGTCCTGCTTGGCGAGAAGCTGATCTTCAGTGAGAAGCTGGTGCAGCTTGAGATCCGTCGTGCCCGGCTCCAGCACCACGTAGCTCTCGAAATACAGGATCTTCTCAAGCTCCTTCAGCGTCAGATCGACCATCAGGCCGATCCGGCTGGGCAAGGACTTCAGGAACCAGATATGCGCGACCGGCGAGGCCAGCTCGATATGGCCCATGCGCTCGCGGCGCACCTTGGCGAGCGTAACCTCGACGCCGCACTTCTCGCAGATGATGCCGCGGAACTTCATACGCTTGTACTTGCCGCACAAGCACTCGTAGTCCTTGATCGGACCAAAGATGCGGGCGCAGAACAGGCCGTCCCGCTCCGGCTTGAAGGTGCGGTAGTTAATGGTTTCCGGCTTCTTGATCTCGCCGTACGACCAGCTCCGGATCTGCTCCGGGCTCGCCATTTGAATCTTGATTTGGTCGAACGTCATTGCCTGGCCGGTCTGGCCAAGTATCTTCATAAGTTCGTTCATGCGACTCTCACCCTATGCGGCGCGCCGGTGCTGCCACCGGCGGCCGTCTGCGGAAGGGAATGCAATGCCTTGAGCAAGCAGGCTCAGGCCGCCCGGCTGTCGAGATCGACGTTCAGCCCGAGCGATTTCAGCTCCTTCACCAGCACGTTGAAGCTCTCCGGAATGCCGGCCTCGAACGTGTCCTGCTCGCGCACGATCGCCTCGTAGACCTTGGTGCGGCCGGACACGTCGTCCGACTTCACCGTCAGCATTTCCTGCAGCGTGTAGGCGGCGCCGTATGCTTCCAGCGCCCAGACCTCCATTTCGCCGAAGCGCTGGCCGCCGAACTGCGCCTTGCCGCCCAGCGGCTGCTGGGTCACCAGGCTGTACGGGCCGATCGACCGTGCGTGGATCTTGTCGTCCACAAGGTGATGCAGCTTCAGCATGTAGATGTAGCCGACCGTCACCTTTCGCTCGAACGGCTCGCCGGTGCGGCCGTCAACCAGCGTCACCTGCCCCGACGTGTCCAGCCCGGCGCGGGTCAGCATGCCCTCGATGTCGGACATGCGTGCGCCGTCGAACACCGGGGTGGCGATCGGGATGCCTTTCTTCAGGTTGTCGGCCAGTTCCAGAAGCTGGGGCGTGTCGAGGTCCGCGATCTGCTGCGAGAACACCTCCTCGCCGTAGATCTCCTTCAGCCGGTCCAGCAGCGCCTCGCGCTGGGCGCCGGTACGGCGATACGCTTCCACCAGCTCGCCGACCTGCCGTCCGACCGCGGCGCAGGCCCATCCCAGATGGGTCTCCAGAATCTGCCCCACGTTCATGCGGCTCGGCACGCCGAGCGGGTTCAGCACCAGATCGACCGAGGTGCCGTCCGCCAGGAACGGCATGTCCTCCACCGGCATGACCCGCGAGACCACGCCCTTGTTGCCGTGGCGACCGGCCATCTTGTCGCCGGGCTGCAGCTTGCGCTTCACCGCGATGAAGACCTTGACCATCTTCATCACGCCGGGCGGCAGCTCGTCGCCGCGCTGCAGCTTTTCCACCTTGGAGTCGAACCGCGCCTGCAGCCGGCCGACGGCCGAGTCGAACTCGCGCTTCAGCGTCTCGATCTCCGCCATCACCGTGTCGTCCTGCACGCCGATATGGCGCCACGCGCCGCGCGGATGTTCAGCGAGCAGTTCCTCGGTGACCAGAGTGCCGGCCTTGATGCCCTTGAAACCGCCCGACGCCTTGCGGCCAAGCAGCTTCTCGCGCAACCGGTTCAGGAACGAACGCTCCTGGATTGCGCGCTCGTCGTCGCGGTCCTTCGCCAGACGCTCGATCTCGGCGCGCTCGATCGCCATCGCGCGCTCGTCCTTGTCAACGCCGCGGCGGCTGAACACGCGCACATCCACCACCGTCCCGGTGACGCCGGGCGGCAGCTTCAGCGAGGTATCGCGCACGTCCGATGCCTTTTCGCCGAAGATCGCGCGCAGCAGCTTTTCCTCGGGCGTCATCGGGCTTTCGCCCTTCGGCGTGACCTTGCCGACCAGAATGTCGCCCGGGTTCACCTCGGCGCCGATATAGACGATGCCCGCCTCGTCGAGGTTCTTCAGCGCCTCCTCACCCACGTTCGGAATGTCGCGGGTGATTTCCTCCTGGCCGAGCTTGGTGTCGCGCGCCATCACCTCGAATTCCTCGATGTGGATGGACGTGAACACGTCGTCGCGCGCGATGCGCTCGGAGATCAGGATCGAATCCTCGAAGTTGTAGCCATTCCACGGCATGAAGGCGACCAGCACGTTGCGGCCGAGCGCCAGTTCGCCGAGCTCCGTGGACGGCCCGTCGGCGATGATGTCGCCGACCTCCACGTCGTCGCCCACGCGCACCAGCGGACGCTGGTTGATGCAGGTGGACTGGTTGGAGCGCATGAATTTGCGCAGCCGGTAGATATCGACGCCCTTGGTGGTGCCGTCCTCGTTGGTCGCGCGCACCACGATGCGGGCGCCGTCGATCTGATCGACCACGCCGACGCGGCGGGCGACAATGGTGGCGCCCGAGTCGCGCGCCACCGCGGCTTCCATGCCGGTGCCGACCAGCGGCGCATCCGCCTGGATCAGCGGCACCGCCTGACGCTGCATGTTGGAGCCCATCAGCGCGCGGTTCGCGTCGTCGTTCTCCAGGAACGGGATCAGCGCCGCCGCCACCGAGACAAGCTGCTTCGGCGAGACGTCGATCGCGGTCACGTCCTGTGGCCTGACCAGGCGGAAGTCGCCCTGCTTGCGCACGGAGACCAGCTCCCCGGTGAACCTGCCGTCGGAATCCATCGGCGCGTCGGCCTGGGCGACCACCAGCCGCTCTTCCTCCATCGCCGACAGGTAGCGCGGCCCATGCTGCACCTGCCCGTCCTTCACCAGCAGGTACGGCGTCTCGATGAAGCCGTACTTGTTCACCTTGGCGTAGGTGGCGAGCGAGTTGATCAGGCCGATATTCGGGCCTTCCGGCGTCTCGATCGGGCAGATGCGGCCGTAATGCGTCGGATGCACGTCGCGCACCTCGAAGCCGGCGCGCTCACGCGTCAGACCGCCCGGCCCAAGCGCGGACAGGCGCCGCTTGTGGGTGACCTCGGACAGCGGGTTGGTCTGGTCCATGAACTGGCTGAGCTGCGAGGAGCCGAAGAACTCCCGCACCGCCGCCGCCGCCGGCTTGGCGTTGATCAGGTCATGCGGCATCACGGTATCGATATCGACCGAGCCCATGCGCTCCCGGATGGCCCGCTCCATGCGCAGCAGGCCAATGCGGTACTGGTTCTCCATCAGCTCGCCGACCGAACGGACACGCCGGTTGCCGAGATTGTCGATGTCGTCGATCTGGCCGCGGCCGTCCTTCAGCTCGCACAGGATCTTCACCGTGCGCAGCAGGTCCTCCTTGCGAAGCACCCGCATCGTGTCGGGGACCTCGGTGGTGCTGAGCCGCATGTTCATCTTCACACGGCCGACAGCGGACAGGTCGTAGCGGTCCGCGTCGAAGAACAAGCCGCGGAACAGCGCCTCGGCGGTCTCCGGGGTTGGCGGCTCGCCGGGGCGCATGACGCGATAGATGTCGATCAGCGCGTCGTCGCGGTTGGCGTTCTTGTCCACCGCCAGCGTGTTGCGAATCCACGGGCCGTTCGACTGATCGACGGCAAGCGTCGGCAGCCGGGTGATGCCGGCATCCTCCAGCGCCGCGAGCTTGGCCTCGGCCAGTTCCTCGCCGGCCTCGGCATAGATCTCCCCGGTCTCCAGGTTCACCAGGTCCTCGGCGACGAAGCGGCCGAGCAGGTCGGTGCGCCCGACCAGCACTTCCTTGGTGTTCTCGGCGATCTTGCGCGCCTGTCGCGCGGTGAGCTTGGTGTCGGCGTCAGCCACCACTTCGCCGGTAGCGGCATCGACCAGCGGCTCCAGCAGCTTCATGCCGCGGAACGCATCGGGGTCGAACGGCCGCGCCCAGCCCTTTTGCAGGCGGTCGAACACCACCTGGCCATAGAAGTGGGACAGGATCTCCTCGGGGTCCATGCCCTTGATCTCGCCGATTTCCACCAGCTCGCCCTTGGCTTCGCGGGCAGCGCGAAGCTGCGCGGTCGCCGCGCTCTCCAGCGCGTAGAGCAGCGTGGTCACTGGCAGCTTCCGCTTGCGGTCGATGCGGACGTAGACGAGGTCCTTGCTGTCGAACTCGAAATCGAGCCACGACCCGCGGTACGGGATCACCCGCGCGGCGAACAGGAACTTGCCCGAGGAATGCGTCTTGCCCTTGTCGTGGTCGAAGAACACGCCGGGCGAGCGGTGCATCTGGGAGACGATGACGCGCTCGGTCCCGTTGATGATGAACGTGCCGTTGTCCGTCATCAGCGGCATGTCGCCCATGTAGACGGGCTGCTCCTTGATGTCGCGGATCGAGCGGGCGCCGGTGTCCTCGTCCACGTCCCAGACGATCAGGCGGAGGATCACTTTCAGCGGAGCGGCATAGGTCATGCCGCGCTGGATGCACTCCTCGACGTCGTATTTCGGCTCTTCCAGTTCGTAATAGACGAATTCCAGCCGGCCGCGGCCGGCGAAGTCGTCAATCGGAAACACCCCCTTGAACACCTCCTGCAACCCGGTATGAGTCCGGCTGTCGGGAGCGACGTTCATCTGCAGAAACGCTTCGTAGCTGGAGCGCTGCACGTCGATCAGGTTTGGCATTGGGGCTACTTCGGGGATGCGCCCGAAGCTCTTGCGGATGCGCTTGCGCCCGGTAAACGACCTGGTGATCGCGTTCATCGACTGTCCCTGCCTGCCTGCTAAAACGCACGTCTTCCGCCGGAAAACGGAAATGCGGGCGGGAATCGGTGGACTCCCGCCCGTCTCCAGATCGGTCAGGCGCGCGGTCCGACGAAACCGCGCGCCCTGGGTCGTTCGGCGTGTGCCGTGTTACTTGATCTCCACAGCGGCGCCCTGATCCTCCAGCATCTTCTTGAGCTTGGCGGCCTCGTCCTTGTTCACGCCTTCCTTCACGGTCTTCGGCGCCCCTTCGACCAGGTCCTTGGCTTCCTTCAGCCCAAGCCCCGTGATCGTCCGGATCTCCTTGATCACGTTGATCTTCTTTTCGCCGGCCTTGGCGAGGATGACGGTGAACTCCGTCTGCTCCTCCACTGGTGCTGCGGCTGCGGCGGCGGCCGGCGCGGCGGCGACTGCCACCGGGGCAGCGGCAGACACGCCCCATTTCTCCTCAAGCAGCTTCGACAGCTCAGCGGCCTCAAGGACGGTGAGGCCAGACAGCTCATCGACCAGCTTTTGCAAATCAGCCATTTTCGCGTATCCCTAATCTAGACTTGGTTGGGTTCCATGCAAGTCCGGTTGTTCACCGGCCTGCTCATGTCGTGGGCAGGCGAGCCACGCGGTCACGTTTTCGCGATCACGCAGCCTCCGCCGGCTGCTCAGCCTCGTCCTTGCTGGCATAGGCCCCGAAGACCCGCGCGAGCTGTCCGGCCGGTGCCTGGAGCACGCCGGCGATCCGGGTTGCGGGGGTGGAAATCATCCCCACAAGCCGTGCGCGCAGCTCGTCCAGGCTCGGCAGCTCGGCCAGCGCCTTCACACCGGACGCATCCAGCGTCTGGGTGCCAAGGGCACCGCCGATCAGAACGAACCTCTCGTTGGTCCTGGCGAACTCGACAGCCGTCTTCGCCACCGCCACCGGGTCGGTCGACCACGCAAGCGCGGTCGGTCCCTTCAGCAGAGGCTTGAGGCTGTCGAATTGGGTCCCATCCAGAGCGAGGTGGGTCAGCCGGTTCTTCGCGACCTTGAAGGTCGCCCCCGCGGCGCGCATGCGGCGGCGCAATTCCGTCGCCTCGGCTACCGTGAGACCCTTGTTCCGGGTGACCACGATCATCGAGGTGGCGGCAATCGCCTCATGCAGCCCGGCGACGAACTCCCGCTTCTCCGTACGGTCCACGCATCGTCTCCGTGTGTGGTCCGGCGCGTTTGGACCGCGCAGGACCGGGTTGCCCTATGGACCGTGACCGGCGGAAGCCGGGCACGATCCGGTTCGCCTGTCCGACAACTGGAACCGCCAAAGCCCAGCGGGGCGGCGGCAGGGCCACCCCGGAAAGCCTGGCTTCCCCGTCTCCCGCGCGCGGGCCGTGCGGCCCCTTAAGATCGTTCCGGCCGAACCGGGAGGATCACGAGCGGTCTTGGACAGGTTTCGAGCACGCCGAAGCGTGCCCTGCCCGCCGGACCCAAAGGCCCGGCGTATCTGCTGGGTCAGCCAGCCAGGCTGGCGACGTCGACCCGGACGCCCGGCCCCATGGACGAGCTGAGCGAGACCTTCTGTAGATAAGTACCCTTGGCGCCGGTCGGCTTGGCGCGCTGGATCGCATCCGCGAGCGCCCTGGCGTTCTCCAGCAGCTTGTCTTCATCGAAGCTGGCCTTGCCGATACCGGCATGGATGATGCCGGCTTTTTCGGCGCGGAATTCAACCTGGCCGGCCTTCGCGGCAGTCACCGCGCCCTTCACGTCCATCGTCACGGTGCCGAGCCGTGGGTTGGGCATCAGGCCGCGCGGACCGAGGATCTTACCCAGCCGGCCGACCACGCCCATCATGTCCGGGGTCGCGATGCAGCGGTCGAAGTTGATCTCGCCGGCCTGGATCTTCTCGGCGAGGTCGTCGGCGCCCACCACATCGGCGCCGGCAGCCAGTGCCTCCTCGGCCTTCGGGCCGCGTGCGAACACGCCGACGCGCACCGTCTTGCCGGTGCCGTTCGGCAGCGTGGTCAGGCCGCGCACCATCTGGTCGGCGTGCCGCGGGTCGATGCCGAGATTCATCGACAGCTCCACCGTCTCGTCGAACTTCGCGCGGGCGTTCGATTTGACGATGCGGATCGCCTCCGGCAGCGGGTAGGATTTGGTCCGGTCGAACGCCGCGTAGGCCGCCTGCAGCCGCTTGTCCTTCGCCATGGCTCAGCCCTCCACCACGGTCAGGCCAATGGAGCGGGCGGAACCGGCGAGCATGCGCACCGCGCCGTCGATGTCGTTCGCGTTCATGTCCTTCATCTTGATCGCCGCAATCTCACGGAGCTGGCTGGTGGTGACCTTGCCGACCGTGGCGCCCTTGCCGGTGGTCTGGCTGCCCTTTTCGACCTTGGCCGCCTTCATCAGAAAATAGGTGTTGGGCGGGGTCTTGGTGATGAAGCTGAAGGTGCGGTCGCCATAGGCGGTGATCACCACCGGAACCGGCATGCCGGGCTCCATCGACTGGGTGACCGCGTTGAATTCCTTGCAGAACGCCATGATGTTGAGGCCGCGCTGGCCGAGCGCGGGACCAACCGGCGGGGACGGATTGGCCTTCCCGGCCGGAATCTGCAGCTTGATGTAGCCGACGATTTTCTTCGCCATATCCCTGGTCCTTTCGGCCCAATGGGGCCGCCGAGGGACCGCGGTGCATGCGATGCCGCCGCCCCACTGGACGGTTGGGCATCTCCCGCGTTCCGATTGAACCGGTGCGTCTAGCGGCTGTTCGATCCCGTGTCCAGTGGTTTTTTGGTTTCGTCCCGCCCCGGCCTCTTTTCTTGCGAACCCGCAGGAACGGCGCAGCTTCCCGTTCCGACAGAGCCCCCGGTCAGCCGGCGGCGCAGCGCGCGGGCTGGAAACGCAAGTCCCCAGCCGGCGGCCGGCAGGCTGCGGCCCTCTGTGGTGCCGTCAAGGTGCCCCTGGGTAAGGTGCCCCTGGGTAAGATGCCCTCTGGGCCATCAGCCAGTGGTCAGGCGCAGTCGCGGGACCTGCGGTAGTCGGCGAGCACGCCCTCATGGCAGCACTCGGCCAACCTGCGTGCGGCCGCCTGATCGGCATGACTCCGACGGGCGGCCGCGATCCGGGTCCGCACCGCCTGCAGGACGCCTCGCGCCGACGGAACCGGCAGCACGTCCGCGTCGCTGCGTGTGATCGCACCCTCGTACACAATGTTCATGGCTTGGAGCTCCCGTTTATTGTCGGCGCTTCCTGGCGTCCGATGCGGTGACTGTGTCGGCACAATTCGTCGGTGGGTATGAAACGCTTCGCGGCGCCCATCACCGGATCACAACGGCGACAGAACGGAGCCGGCGTTTGCAGCCCGACCGCTACCCACTAGGCTGAGCGGGCTCGGCACAGCGGGAGCAGACCCTGCCCTTCGTCCACACCATCGGCGGCACGCGCCACGTCTTCCCTGACCTGCGGACCCTGCTGGCGCGCGCCACGCCGTTCCGCTCCGGCGACGCGCTGGCGGGGGTCGCTGCGTCCTCCGCCGCCGAGCGGGTTGCGGCGCAGATGGCTCTGGCCGACGTTCCGCTGGCCGCGATCCTGTCGGCGCCGGTCGTCCCCTACGAGGCGGACGAGGTCACAAGGCTGATCCTCGACACGCATGACCCCGCCGCGTTCCGCCCGATCGCCGCGCTCACCGTCGGCGGGTTCCGCGAATGGCTGCTTGCCGCCGAACCGGACGCGCTCGCAGCGCTCCGCCCTGGCCTGACGCCGGAAATCGTGGCGGCGGTCAGCAAGATCATGCGGCTGCAGGACCTGGTTGCGGTGGCCGCGAAGTGCCGCGTGGTCACGCGGTTCCGCGGCACGATCGGCCTGCCCGGACGGCTGTCGGTCCGGCTGCAGCCCAACCACCCGACCGACGACCTGCAGGGTGTCGCGGCGGCCACGCTGGACGGGCTGTTGCTGGGGGCCGGCGACGCGGTGATCGGGGTGAACCCGGCCACCGACAGCGTGGACGGCACGATCGCGCTGCTGACCATGCTGGACTCGGTGCGCGAGCGTTACGCGATCCCCACTCAGACCTGCGTGCTCGCGCACATCACCACCACGCTGCGGGCGATCGGGCGCGGCGCTCCGGTGGACCTGGTGTTCCAGTCGATCGGCGGCACCGAGGCCGTGAACCGCAGCTTCGGCGTTTCGCTTGCTTTGCTGCGCGAGGCGCAGGACGCGGCGCTGTCGCTGCGGCGCGGCACGCTTGGCGACAACGTGATGTATTTCGAGACCGGCCAGGGCAGCGCGCTGTCCGCCGACGCACATCACGGGGTGGACCAGCAGACGCTTGAAGCACGCGCCTATGCCGTTGCCCGCGCGTTCGATCCGCTGCTGGTCAACACGGTCGTTGGTTTCATTGGTCCTGAATATCTTTACGACGGCAAGCAGATCACCCGGGCCGGGCTGGAGGACCATTTTTGCGGCAAACTGCTCGGGCTGCCGATGGGTGTGGACGTTTGCTACACGAACCACGCCGAGGCCGACCAGGACGACATGGACGCGCTGCTGACGGTGCTCGGCGTGGCGGGGGTTACCTACGTCATGGGCGTGCCGGGGGCGGACGACGTGATGCTGTCGTATCAAAGCACCTCGTTCCACGACGCGCTGTATCTGCGCGGCGCGCTGGGCCTGAAGCCGGCGCCGGAGTTCGAAGCCTGGCTTGCGGGTATGGGCCTCGACGGCAGCGCCCCGCCCGAACGTATCCCGCCGGCACTGTCGCCCGCGCTGATCGGGCTCGGCTGATGGAGCAGCCGCCGGCACGCTGGCAAGACCTGCGCCGGTTTACGCCGGCGCGGGTGGCGCTGGGCCGTGCCGGCAACGGGCTGCCGACAGCGGCGCATCTGGCATTCCAGGCGGCGCATGCCGGCGCCCGCGATGCGGTGCATGCGGCATTGGACGTCGCGGCGATCCAGGCGGCGCTGTCCGCGGCGGGGCTGCCGAGCCTCGCCGTGCACAGTGCGGCACCGGATCGGCGGACCTATCTGCTGCGCCCGGATCTCGGCCGGCGCCTGCGCGAGACCGATCGGACGCGCCTGCCGCCCGCTCCGGGCGCCACCGTGCTGGTCGTCTGCGACGGGCTCTCGGCGACGGCGGTGCAGTGCCACGCCGTCCCGCTGCTGGTTCTGGCGGCGGGGGCACTCGGCCATGCGGGACGAGCGCCCGCGCCGATCGTCGTTGCCGAACAGGGCCGCGTCGCGCTGGGCGATGAGATCGGAACGGTCATGCAGGCCGAGGCGGTGGCCGTGCTGATCGGCGAGCGCCCTGGCCTGTCGGCCGCCGACAGCCTTGGGGTCTACCTGACCTGGCAGCCTCGCCTGGGCCGGACCGATGCGGAACGCAACTGCATCTCCAACATCCGCGCCGATGGCCTGCCGCCGGAGGCCGCGGCCGCGAAGCTGCTCTGGCTGATCGGCGCCATGCGGCGCCTGCGCCTGACCGGCATAGACCTGAAGGACGAACAACCGGCTACGCTGCCGGGATGATTTGCGCCATGGCTTGAGGCTAAGCGGCGTGTCGCCAGGGCGGTAGGGTGGACAAGCGCTTGCGCCGTCCACCACTTGCGGTGCGGCTTGCGGCATTGGTGGACGGCGCTGCGCTGGTCCACCCTCTGAGCCAGCCCACAGCGCACCAATGCGGTCATCCGCCCCCAGCGGCCCCGGACGGCGCCGCTGGTCCAGCGAGGTGTTGCTGCCAGCCGCGCCGCCATAAGTCTTCCGTCGCCTTCAGAACGCCAACGCTGCGGCCTGCACGACCAGCGGCAGGGCACGGACCATTTCCAGCACGTGCTCCGGCAGCGGCTCGTCCAGCGAGACGAGGCAGATCGCGTCGCCGCCCTGGCTTGCGCGGCCGAGGTGGAAGGTGGCGATGTTGATCCCCTCCCCCGCCAGCAGTGCGCCGAAGCGGCCGATGAAGCCTGGCTTGTCGAGGTTCGTCACGTACAACATGTGCGGGGCGAAGTCGGCCTCCACCTTGATGCCCTTGATCTCGACGATGCGCGGGCGGGAGCCGGCAAACAGCGTGCCCGCGATCGAGCGCTTCTGCGTGTCGGTCTCGACCGTGATGCGGACCAGCGTCTGGTACTCGCTCGGCCGGTCGTGCACCGTCTCGGCGACCTCGATGCCGTGGTCGCGGGCGATGACCGGGGCGCTGACCATGTTCACGCCCTCCATCACCGGCGACATCAGCCCGGCCAGCGCGGCGGTGGACAACGGACGCGTGTTGAGCGCCGCCACGAGACCCTCGAACTCGATCGCCACCCGGCGGATCACGCCTTCCTTCGCGTGGGTAAGCTGGCCGGCGAAACCGCCGAGCAGCCGGCACAACTCCATGTAGGGCTTGAGGCGCGGCGCGTCCTCGGCCGACAGCGACGGCATGTTGATCGCGTTGGTCACCGCGCCGGTCAGCAGGAAGTCGCTCATTTGCTCGGCCACATGCAGCGCCACGTTCTCCTGCGCCTCGGCGGTGGAGGCGCCCAGATGCGGCGTGGCCACGACGTTCTCAAGCGCGAACAGCGGGCTGTCCGTTGCGGGCTCGACCTCGAACACGTCGAACGCAGCGCCGGCGACCTGGCCCGACTTGATCGCGTCCGCCAGCGCCGCCTCGTCCACCAGGCCGCCGCGGGCGCAGTTGATGATGCGCACGCCCTTCTTGGTCTTGGCCAGGGTCTCGCGCGACAGGATGTTGCGGGTCGAGTCGGTCAGCGGCGTGTGCAGGGTGATGATGTCGGCACGGGCGAGCAGGTCTTCCAGCTCCACCTTCTCCACGCCCAGGCTGAGCGCGCGCTTCTCCGCCAGGAACGGATCGTAGGCGATCACCCGCATCTTCAGCCCGACCGCGCGGTCGGCGACGATCGAACCGATATTGCCGCAGCCGATCAGGCCGAGCGTCTTGCCGGTCAGCTCGACGCCCATGAAGCGGTTCTTCTCCCACTTGCCGGCCTTGGTGGAGACCGTCGCTTCCGGAATCTGCCGGGCGAGCGCGAACGTCATGGCGATGGCGTGCTCGGCGGTGGTGATGGTGTTGCCGTGCGGCGTGTTCATCACCACCACGCCGCGTGCGGTGGCCGATTTCACGTCCACATTGTCCACGCCGATGCCGGCACGGCCGACGACCTTCAGGTTCGGCGCGGCCTCCAGCAGTTCGCGGGTGACCTTGGTGTTGGAGCGGATGGCGAGCCCGTCATAGTCCGCGATGATCGCCCGCAGATCGGCGGGCGACAGGCCGGGCTTCAGGTCCACGTCGATGCCGCGCCGGCGGAAGATCTCGACGGCGGCGGGGGACAGCTTGTCGCTGATGAGTACTTTCGGCATGGGGGCTACTCCGCGGCTTTCGGGGCGTGTTCGGCGGCAACCGTCGCATAGGCCCAGTCGAGCCACGGCAGCAGGGCGTCGATATCGCTGGTTTCAACTGTCGCACCAGCCCAGATGCGCAGGCCGGGCGGGGCATCGCGATAGGAGGCGATGTCGTAGGCCACACCCTCCTTCTCCAGCAGAGTAGCAAGCTGCTTCGCGGCGGCGGCCTGGCCGTCGGGCGACAGCGTCACGAACCAGGGGGCGACCAGCTTCAGGCAGATCGAGGTGGACGACCGCGTGGCGGGGGCTTCGGCGAGGAAGTCCACCCACGGCGTGCGTTCAACCCAGGCGGCGACCGCGGCGAGGCTGGCCTCGGTGCGGGCGATCAGCCCGTCCAGGCCGCCGACCGACTCGGCCCAGCGGAGCCCATCGACCGCGTCCTCGACGCACAGCATCGATGGCGTGTTGATGGTCTCGCCCTTGAAGATGCCGTCGATCAGCTTGCCGCCCTTGGTCAGACGGAAAATCTTCGGCAGCGGCCAGGCCGGCTTGTAGGATTCCAGGCGGGCGACCGCGCGCGGCGACAGCGCCAGCATGCCGTGCGCCGCCTCGCCGCCCAGCACCTTCTGCCAGGACCACGTGACCACATCGAGCTTGCCCCAGTCGAGCTTCATGGCGAACGCGGCCGAAGTCGCGTCGCAGATGGCGAGGCCCTGCCGGTCGGCGGCGATCCAGTCGGCGTTCGCGACGCGGACGCCGGAGGTGGTGCCGTTCCAGGTGAAGACGACGTCATGCGCGGGATCGACCGCGGCGAGGTCCGGCAGCTTGCCGTAATCCGCGGTCAGGACGCGTGCATCGGGCAGCTTGAGTTGCTTGACGATGTCCGTGGCCCAGCCCTCGCCGAAGCTCTCGAACACCAGGATATCGACCGGGCGGGCGCCGAGCAGCGACCAGAGCGCGATCTCCACCGCGCCGGTGTCGGAGGCGGGCACGACGCCCAGCTTCCAGTCCGCCGGTATGCCGAGCACGGCGCGCGAGCGGTCGATCACCTCGGCGATGCGCGCCTTGGGCTGCTTGGCCCGGTGGCTGCGGCCGAGGAAGGCGCCAGCAAGCGCGTCCAGGCTGAATCCGGGACGTTTGCTGCAGGGACCCGAGGAAAAATTGGGATTGGAGGGACGTAAGTCCGGCTTGTTCGCGGCGAGTGCCATTGCGGCTCTCCCTTTCAGAAGAGAAGCGCCCCGGTGGGGGGGCGTGACCCGGGGCGGCGTTTAGGGGCGGGCAACCGGCGCGTCAAGCGATTTCGCAACGAGCCGTTGGATTTGGCCAGGGCGCTGCCGCGCTTGATCGCGCCCCCCCGCGTGCCTAGCGTGCCGCCTGACGCAAGCGAAGGAGAGCGCGCCGTGAGCCAGCGCATGACCACCGGCGAGGCCGCCGTCGCCACTTTGACCCGCAACGGGGTCGGTACGGTGTTCTGCCTGCCCGGCGTGCAGAACGACTATCTGTTCGATGCCTTGCACGCGGCAGGGTCCGGCCTCCGCGCGATCCACACCAGGCACGAACAGGGCGCCGCCTACATGGCGCTCGGCGCGGCGATGGCGACCGGAAAGCCCGCGGTCTATGCCGTCGTTCCCGGTCCGGGCTTTCTCAACACCACCGGCGCGCTGAGCACCGCCTATGCGGCGAACGCGCCGGTTCTCGCGCTGGTGGGTCAGATCCCGGCGGCGGCGATCGGCCGCGGCCTGGGGATGGCGAACGAGATCCCCGATCAGCTCGGCGTCATGCGCACGCTGACCAAATACACGGACCGTATTCGCGCGACCCACGAGGCGCCGCTCAAGATTACCGAGGCGTTTCGCCAGATGATCTCCGGCCGGCCGCGGCCAGCGGCGCTGGAATGCGCGATCGACGTATGGTCGCGCGGCGCGCCGGTCGCGATTCCCCCTGCCGCGGAGCCGAACAACGCCTTGGTGGACCTGGACGCGGTGGCGCAGGCCGCCAAGCTGCTCGGCGACGCGCTGCACCCGATGATCATCGTCGGCGGCGGCGCGCAGAACGCCAGTGCGGAGGTGACCGAACTCGCCGAAATGCTGCAGGCGCCGGTGGTGGCGCATCGCATGGGCCTCGGCGTGCTGGATCGCCGCAACCCGCTCAGCGCCAACATGGTGGTCGGGCAGAAATTGTGGGAGCACACCGACGCAGTGCTGGCGGTCGGCACGCGGCTGAGCACCCAGCTCACGCAATGGGGCGTCGATCACGCGACCAAGATCGTCCGCGTCGACGCGGATGCCGAGGAGCTGGACCGCATCGCCGCCCCCGAGATCGGCATCGTCGGCGATGCGGTTTCGGTGCTGCAGGCGCTGCTGGATGCGTTGCCGTCGCACAACCGTTTGCGCGAGTCGCGACGCGAGGAAATGCTGGGGCTACACGCCGACGCGGCGCGGCAAATAGCCTTCCTGCAGCCGCAGATCGCCTATCTGGAGGCGATCCGCGCCGAACTGCCGGAGCATGGCATCTTCGTCGATGAGCTGACGCCACTCGGCTATGTGGGGCGCACGACGTTTCCCGTCTACCAGCCGCGGACGTTCCTGTCGCCGGGCTACCAGGGCACGCTTGGCTGGGGCGTGGCGGCGGCGCTGGGGGTGAAGGTGGCGCGGCCCGACGTGCCGGTGCTGACGCTGTCCGGCGACAGCGGGTTCCTGTTCAATGCGCAGGAACTGGCCACCGCGGTCCAGTACCGTATCCCGTTCATCGTGATCCTGGTGGATGACAACGCCCACGCCGACGCCCCCCGCATCCACCGCGACCGGTCCGGCCGGCGGTTGATCGCGAGCGACGTGCACAAGCCGGATTTTCAAAAGCTGGCTGAAGCCTATGGCGCGTTGGCGATGAAAGCTGCTTCGCCGGACGAGCTGCGCGGCGCGTTGCGCACGGCGCTGCGGGCAGAGGTGCCGACGGTGATCGAAATGTCCGCCGGTCCGATGCCCGATCCGTGGCGCACGCTGCGCCCGTCTGGGCGCCCGTCGGGCGGCCGGCGGGGCGCCATGCCACGTGGATGATGATGCAGCGGCGGACCGGGTCCGCGCGAGTTTCGCCCGGCAGGGCGCGATGGGACTGTTGGGGGCGAAGCTGGCGCGGGTGTTCCCGGGCCTGGTCGAAATCGCCCTCCCGTATCGTGAAGATCTCGCGCAGCAGCATGGCTTCTTCCATGGCGGCATCGTCAGCGCGGTGTTGGACAGCGCTTGCGGCTACGCGGCGCTGTCGCGCATGCCGGCAGATCGCGGAGTGCTGACGGTGGAGTTCAAGATCAGCTTCGTGGCGGCTGCCAGCGGCGACCGGCTGTTCGCGCGCGGACGCGTGGTGAAGTCCGGCCGGACGCTGGTGTTTTGCGACGGCGAGGCGCTTGTCCCGGCGGCCGATGGCGAGCGCGTGGTCGCAACGATGACGGCCACAATGATGGCAGTGCACAACCGGCCGGGGGTACAGGACTGACGTCACGCGGATCAGCGCTTGCAGCCATCCACCATTGCCGCCCACCGGCCACGGCGGATGACGCTGCGCTTGTCCGCGGTACCAGCTTCGTCCGATCCGTTCGCGCGCTGGCCTGGTTTCTACGGAAACAATCCCCGGGCAATCTTTGCGTCGCGCACCTTCTCGACGCCGATCGCCATTGCGGCGGTCCGGTGCGGCACCTTGTCGCGGTCCACGCGCGCCATGACCTGCGCGAACGCCTTGTCCAGCACTTGGTAAAGCTTGCCCATCACCTCCGACTCGTCCCAGAAGAATTGCTGCAGGTCCTGCACCCACTCGAAATAACTCACCACCACGCCGCCGGCGTTGCACAGCACGTCGGGGATGACGAACACCTCGCCCATGCGCTGGTTCAGCACCTCGTCGGCATCCGGCGTCGTCGGCCCGTTGGCCGCCTCGGCGAGCACCCGGCAGTGCAGCTTCGCGGCAAGGTCGGCGTCGATCACCCGCTCCACCGCCGCCGGCACCAGCACGTCGCATCGCTGCTGCAGCAGATCCCGTGGATCGATCGAGATCTGGTTGGAGAAGCCGTGCAACGCGCCGTGGTCCCGGACATGCTTCAGCAGCGCAGCAACGGGAAGCCCGCGTGGGTCATAGTAGCAGGCGGTATGGTCGCTGGCGCCGAGCAGCTTGAAGCCTCGCGCGGCCAGCGTTTCCGCCGTCACGCTCCCGACATTGCCGAACCCCTGCACGATGGCGGTTGCCCCAGCCGGGTGAAAGTTGATCCGGTCCAGCGCCGCCATGACCAGATGGGCGACCCCCCGCCCGGTGGCTTCGCGGCGCCCCAGCGTGCCGCCGGAGGACACCGGCTTGCCGGTGACGATCTCGGTGACCGTTCGGCCCTGGTACATGGAGTAGGTGTCCATGAACCAGGCCATGATCTGCTCGTTGGTGCCCAGGTCGGGCGCCATGACGTCGGTATGCGGACCGACGAATGGAATCATTTCTTGCATGTAACGGCGAGACAGGCCCTCCAGCTCGCGCCGCGACAGCGCGTGCGGATCGACCGTGATCCCCCCCTTGGCGCCGCCGTATGGTAGACCCGCCAGGGCGCATTTCCAGCTCATCCAGATCGCCAGTGCCGCCACTTCGCTGATATCGACATCCGGCGAAAACCGCGTGCCACCCTTGGTCGGACCCAGGGTCAGGTGGTGCTGGACCCGGTAGCCCTGGAACACGGCGGTGGTGCCGTCATCGCGGTGGATCGGGCAGGAAACGGTCAGCGCGCGCTTCGGGAACAGCAGCCGGTCGCGCTCGTCCCACGGGATTTCGAGGTAATCCGCAATCACCTGGAACTGCTGGCGCGCCATCTCGAACACCGGCCCGGCGTAGATGGTCATCGGGTCCTCCTCCCGGCGCGGCTTATGAGCGGCACCGTTCCGCGGCCCGCTCATTTGGCGACAGGGATAGGCGCCCGCAAGCGGCCGGCCGCCTCCACACGCAGTGCTGAGCGGCAAGCAGCGTCAGGCGTCCACGAACGCCTCCACGATCGCCGCAAATCCGTCCGGGTTGTCGGCGTGGAGCCAATGCCCTGCGCCCTTCAGCGTGACGAACCGCGCGGCAGGGAACAGGGCGCGGATCGCCGGGCGATGCTCGGGCCGGATGTAGTCCGAGGCAGCGCCGGCGACGAACAGCGCCGGGCCGGCATAGGGTGCTGTGCCTGGCGTCTCCCAGCCTTCGATCACCGGCAGCGCGTGCGCGATCTCGGTCAGCCCGAACCGCCAGCCGGGGGGCGTCCCGACGCGGAGATTCTGCAGCAGGAAGGCGCGGACCGCAGGGTCATGCACCGAAGCGGCCAGCGCGTCGCCGGCCGCGGCGCGGGTCAGCCCCGGCGCCAGGTCGAGCGCCATCATGGCGCCGATCAGGTCCCGGTGGTGCGAGGCGTAGGCGACCGGCGCAATATCCGACACAAGCAGCCGGGCGACGGCTTCGGGCCGCAGCAGCGCCGCCGTCATCGCCACCTTGCCGCCCATGGAGTGGCCCAGCAGCGCGCAGGGCAGCGCGTCGCGCGCCTCCAGCGTTTCCAGCACGTCGCCGGCGAGCGCCGCGTATCGCATGTCCGGATCGTGCGGACTGTCCCCGTGGTTGCGCAGGTCGAGCGCGATCACGCGGCAACGGCGCGCCAGGCGGCGCTGTACGACCCCAAAATTCCGTGCCGCGCCGAACAACCCGTGCAGCAGAACCAGCGGCGGCCCCTCGCCCGCCTCAACCGCATGCAGAATCATGGCGTCCGGCACGGCAATCTGACCGAGGGAGCCAGCACGCCCACCGTCGCCACAGGCAGCATCATGGCGCTGGCCGTTCGGTCAGGCGGCGACCTGGAGCATGATCTTGCCGATATGCGCGCTGCTCTCCATCAGGCGATGCGCCTCGGCGGCCTGTGCCAGGGGGAACACGGCGTGGATCACCGGACCGCAGCGCCCGGCGTCCAACACCGGCCAGACCGCCTCGCGCAAGGCCTCGGCGATGGCACCCTTCTGCGCGGTGCTGCGCGGTCGCATGGTGGAGCCGGTGATGGTCAGCCGCTTCGTCAGGACCGGCATGAGATCGAAACTCTCCACCACCGAGCCCTCCAGGAAGGCGATCAACACCAGGCGGCCATCAATCGCCAGGGAACGAAGGTTGCGGACCGCGTAGGGCGCGCCGACCATGTCCAGCACCACGTCCACGCCGCGGCCGCCGGTCAGGCGCTTGATTTCGGCCAGGAAGTCATGGGTGCGATAGTTGATCGCCACGGTGGCGCCGAGGCGGCGGCAGGCGGCGCATTTCTCGTCCGACCCGGCGGTGGCGAACACCTCTGCACCAAATTCGCGGGCAAGCTGGATGGCGGTGACGCCGATGCCGCCGGTGCCGCCATGGATCAGCGCGGTCTCCCCGCGGGCCAGCCGGCCGCCGCCGAACAGGTTGGCCCAGACGGTGAAATACGTCTCCGGCAGCGCCGCGGCGCGCAGCGCGTCGTAGCCGTGCGGCCAGGGGAGGCATTGCTGCGCCGGCACGGTGCAATACTCCGCGTAACCGCCGCCGTTGGTCAGCGCGCACACGCGGCTGCCGAGCGCGAGGCCGGCCGCGTCCGAACCCTGGGCGACCACCTCGCCGGCGACCTCCAGCCCGAGCACCGGGCTGGCGCCGGGCGGCGGGGGATAGGCGCCCTTGCGCTGTTGGACGTCCGGCCGGTTCACCCCGGCGGCCATGACCCGGATCAAGACCTCGTCCGGCTTCGGTTCCGGCAGCCTGCCGGTCGCAGGCGTGAGCACGTCGGGGCCGCCCGCGCCCGAGGCGGCGATGTAGGTCATGCTTTGTGGCAAGGTCATGCGCCCCTCCTGCTGGCGGGCATGTAGCCGGCGCCCGAGGGGGGGCGTCAATGCGCCTGCCGGCGGCCAGGCGGCGCGCTGGAGCGCAGCTCTATGCCGCCGTCGCTGACCACGATCTCCGCGGCCCGGCATTCCTTCAGCCGGTCCGCTTTCAGGACGCGGCCGTCATTGAGATGCACCGTCACCGATACCAGGCATTGCTGCCGGGGCAGGGTGATCCATCGTCCCTGCCCTGGTTGAACCGGCTCGTGGGTGAGAACCCTTGTCTGGCCGTCGCTCGTCCGTGCCACGGCCGACACCATGGGCTGACTGCAAAGGTTGAGGAGCGAACTGGCATGCGACTGCTGATCAGGCTGCGCAAATGCAGCCTGACTGCAGGCGAGCAACCCGTAAGCAATCGCCAGCAGCCGGGTCACTGTGTCGCCTTGTGCAGACCGTATATGACGAACCGCCGCGCTGCGATGACCGGACGATCAGGTGCGGGCGTTGCTTCCGTCCAGCATGTCCATTGGCAGCCAGACCCGCGTTACCTGCCAGGCGCCATCCCGCAGTTCGAGCTGCAATTTGATCGGTTCGGCGCCCGGGGTTGTGATCGATGCGGTGAACTGCGTCGGGCTGTCGAAGAACGACCAGCCCAGCCCGACATTGTTGCTCCGAGGGGGCGCGTTATCGGGCCGCTGCGCGACTGTCACCAAGGCTTCCGGCGTTATCGCCTGGTCCACCTTGCTCCCAGCCACCCCTCGCATGAAGGACGCGCCGAACGGCGGCAACTGGCCGGGCGCGCTGACCGTCTGGGTGGGGATGTCAACGACCGAGTCGCAGATATCCTCCTTGATGCCCTCACGCACGGCGGGCCAATCGACCAGTTTTGCGAGCGTCGCTGAGTCTCCTTGCCGGATCGCGATCCCGAGACGGCAGAGCGTCACATACGGATAGCCCGCATACGCCCCCACCGCGGCCAACAGTCCAACCACAACAAGCGTTCTGGCACGCATTGCCGACTCCTTGCGCTTTCCGCAATGCAGGTATGAACGCATACGGATCGTGGCGTTTCCAGCAGAAAAAGCGAAAGTTCGGCCACAAGCGCTTGATAAAGCACTAACGAATAAGCGAGCTTACATCAATTCGGGCGTGCAGCCGAGGATTTTTTTGCGAACCTATCACATCGGTTGCAGCACCGGCCAGGCGCAAGCAGACGTGAACTCGTATCGGTCGGTCAGCGGTCAGCAGGCGGCCTGCCGGCCATGCGTGGCCGCGACCGCTGACCGCTGGCCCGTCACCGCCCGGCGCAGCTACCGGGATCGTCGCACGCCGGCACATGCGGCAGCGTCGCCTGCGCCACGACGGGCGAGTACAGGCTCTCGCCCCCGGCCGCCGATGGCCGCACTCGGTAGCGGTAATGCGTATCCGGCTTCAGCCCCGCATCCGCAAAGCTGGAACCGGAGACGGTCCCGATTTGATGGAAGTCTTCCTCGTCCGGGCCGGCGCGAAACACGTCATACCGGGTCACGCCGGGCACCGGGGACCACGCAAGATCGATCGCGGTGTCGCTGCGATCCGGCGCAAGCAACTCGGCCGGTGCGCCCAGGGGCAATACCGGGGGCGTTGCAGGCGGATAAGGCTGGGCCTGCGCAGCGCTGGTCAGACGGTCCACCATCGCTTTGATGGCGCGGATCTGCTTGCCGGATTTCAGCAGATAGGTCGGCGAGTCCTCCGGATCGGCGTCAAGATAGCCCCACCAGTCCCAGCATGACTGCGGATTGGTAACGCCACGATCGGTGAGCGGCAACGCATGGGTTTGCGGATAAAGAACGATGATTCGGTTCGTATCCGCCCATTCGTTGTAGCCGGCGTGCCTGACGAAATCCTCGCCGATATTGCCGACCGATTGCAGGCAGCCGTGCAGCGCCACATGGACACGACACGGCTGTTTCGCGTCGCAGGACGCCGGGACGTATAGGAAGCCTTTGTCGTCCATGCTGTCGTCGTTCGGCCGGTCGGGCGCCGTGAACTGCCCCTGGTTGAACGCAAGAAACTGCCCGGTCAGCGCGCCGTCGTTGCGCGGTTCCAGCGCACCGTAGATGTGCTGCAGCACGTTGCCTGCCTGGTCGTAGCTGCAATCGTTGATGTATTCGCCGCCGGTGGTACTGCACGTGCCGCCGTAGCCGCTGGTCACCTGTGCATGCCCCGCGCCGATCGCGGTCTGGTAGAACAGGTTTCCCGCATTGGCGCCCAGGTAGTGCGCGTAGAAATCGCGCAGCGAGTCGGCCACCGGCTGGAACACCACTTTGTCGTTGTAGCCATGGAACAGGTAGATCTTCTGCGCGGCGATCTTGCCGGTATCGTCAATCCCGCCTTGGCCGCTCCATGCGTCGGTGCGCTTGATCAGCTCGGGAAGATCGGGGGGCGGCGCGCCGCCCGTGCAGGTGCTGAGCGCCGCCGACGTGGACCCCTCCGAACAGCCGAACGGTCCGCCCGCGATCGCGCCAACGCCGGTGATAATCGACGACCATGCCGTACCGAACTGCACCGCCATATAGGCGCCGGACGAGATGCCCGAGATGGATGTCTGTGCGATATCGGCATTGAACCCCGGCAGCGGCGGCTCGGCGGCCACGGCAGGGGCGGCGGCGACAGCGGCGCCAAGCAGGAGCAGGCGCCACGCGGCCCGTGATTGGAACGATACACACGACTTCATGTGTCCTCCGACTGGGTTTGGCGTTTCGTGCATTGCACCCGGTCGGACGGACATCCGTTCGACCTGGCAGGAGGGCTTTCAGGGTATAATCTTGGCAGGACAGCGAGCGCGGGGCCGACGTACGGGACCCGTCCGATTGCCGGCTGATCGAGTTACGTCAAGGCGCAAACTCCTTTATCGTAGCCGTGCTTTCGCGGTCCGACCAGCACCGATCCCAGACCACGCGGCCCCAAGACGCTATCGACGCGAGCAGACCACAAGGCGCAGAGTCCGAAATTCCTGGCGCTTGCTCATGGTTGAAGCCTTTCCTTCTGCCGATTGAGGCGACCTCACATTCCGTTCAGCGCCGGGACGTTCCTGCGTGGCTGGGATATAGAATGGTGCAACCTCTGTTGCGGCGCAGCGAAGAGCTTCACACAACCGCCGGTTGGACTGGCCGCAGGTCTTGGTTCCCACCTGACACGGTGCGCCGGGGGAGCGGCAACGTGAAAAGGTGGGCCGCTGACGTGAGCCAGCCCGACCACACGTCCAGGCCAATCGGCGATCAGACCGGTTACGGACCGAACGGCCGCGGGTGCTCCAGAAAGAATCGCAGGATTTCCCTCGATGCGTCCGGACCGCGCGGATCGGTGAAGGACCCTGCCGGGCTGCCGCCGGACCAGGCGTGGCCGGCGCCGCGGACCAGCCAGTGCTCCAGCATCGTCTCCCCCCTCGGATCGGTATGCAGGGTGACCGTGTAGGCATGGCCGCCCGGTGCGCGCCCCTCCTGCACCCGCTCCGACAACGGGGTCCCTGGCATCGCCTGCGCGATGACGGCGTTGCCGTTGCTCGGGTGGACCGTGGTGTCCCGGTCGCCGTGGAACACGATCGCCGGCATGGTCCGCTGGCGCTGGCCACCCGTGACGGCGGGCGTGGTTCCGTTCCCACCCACGCCCTGCCGCATCGCAGCCAGCCCGGAAAGCATGTCGCTTGCCGCCCCATGGGCGAGACCCGAGTGCACGCCGATCGCGGCATACAGATCGGGGTACGCCGCCCCCATCACCGCCGCGGCGGCACCGCCGGCTGACAGGCCCGCGATGTAGACACGGCGCGGATCGACGCAATAGTCGTGCATCACCTGCCGGGTGATGCCCGCAATCAAAGACGGCTCGCCCCGGTCCCGCTGCTGGTCGTCCGCGTTGAACCAGTTCCAGCACTTCGATGCGTTGGCCGCGGCAATCTGCTCCGGGTAGGCAACCAGGAAGGTCTTTTCCTCGGCCAACGCATTCATCCGCGTGCCGGCGGCAAAGTCATCGGCCGACTGGGTGCAGCCGTGCAGCATGACGACCAATGGAACCGCCCGGCCGCGATACCCGCTGGGCACATACAGCTTGTAGGGCCGGCTGCCGGCCGCGCTGCTGAAAGTGGCCGCAAGGAACTGTGCACCCTCCGGCACTGCCTCGGCAGGTGCGCGACCGCTGAAGCCGCCCGCCGGTAGCTGCTGGACCCTGTCCAGGCCGGCCTTCGCGAAGACACCGCGCAGCAGCTCGGCGACCGCTGGTTTGGCCGTCTCGAATGACGCGCGGGTCCCAGCGGGGCTTCCAGCCGGGCCGCCGGGCGGATGCTTCGCGTGCCGCTTGTCATGTCTCGGTTCGTCACGCCCGAGGGCGTTCGCCGGCTCGGCCGGCTCTGCACGTCCCTCGATGATCGGGCCGCCGCGCTCCGCCGGAGGGTTGGCGGTGCCCGGGGAGGCCTCGCCGCCATGCAGCAGAAGCGAGGTCGCTTCCATCAGCCGGCCTGCTTTGGTCAGGCGGGTCGCTTCAAGCATCCGATTGCGCAATGAGTTGTCCATGGCAGTGAACCTCTGCTGCTGGAAATACGGCTGATCTCGTTCCGTTCAAAGAAGGTCGGCGCTGCTCTCAGCCGGCCCCGGCGGGCCGGACGTCGCTCAGGTTGGCGGCTTTGCGGCGCGGAAACGCCGCGGGTTAGCGCATCCGATCGTCCAGTGCGGCCCTTACCTCCGGGCTGGCATGCAATGCGCCCAGCACGGTGATCGAGGCGATTGTGGCGCGGGCCAGTTCCGGCGTGACGTCGCGGGCGATGGTCGCCAGGCCAAGCACGTTGATCTGCAGCGTCTCCCCCGCGGCACGCACGGCCTCCAGATCCTCGCGGCTATAGTGCCTCAGCCCCAGATCAAGGGTTTTCCGCGCGACCGATTGCCGGACCACGTCGGCGTGCCGATCGAGCTGGTTGCGGATTGCGGTGCGGATGAAATCCGTCCGGTTGGAGTAGAACCCCTCCTGCACCATCAGATCGATATGGCCGAGGTCGACATATCCCAGGTTGATCGTGATCTTCTCGCTGTCGGGACCTTTCGGCCGCAGCTCGTAGACGTTTCCCGCCATCTGATATCCATCCAAATGCCATCCATGTGGATGGTATATCGGCGCGCGCCGCACGTTTTCAAGGTGCCCTTGAACACCACCCTGCATCGGGGCAGCCACGCGCCTATCTGTTGTCGTGGAACGGAGAGGCGGACCGCTTGTTCCGCCGGAACGAAGCAAGCAACGGGTAGCATGAAAATCAGCATCGACATCGACTGCACGCCGGAGGAAGCGCGGGAATTCCTGGGGTTGCCCGACGTTCGCCCGGTGCAGGCCGCCTTGATGGCCGAACTGGAGCAGCAGATGAGGCAGGCGATCGCAGCATCCTCTCCCGACGCATTGCTTAAGCGTTGGTTCACCGTTTTCCCGCTCGGCATGGAGCAAATGCAGAAAGCGATGGAAAGCCTGGTGCAAGCGGCAAAGTAAAACCTTGAGGAACCAATGGGGCGGCGCCAAGCGCACGCTCCGACACCTGCCCTGCTGACCGGCGCCGGCTGACCGGGGCCGGAGCCCGTTCGTGGCGCTTCGCTGCCCCCTGGCCGCGGCGTCAACAGTTCCTGGGTTAATCGCATCGTGAAGCGCGCGACCATGGGAATGCGCCGCCATGGTGGGCATGTCCGAGACAGTATTCGCAGCAAACGCAGAGCGCGGAGGAAGGGCCCCGACATGAGCCGTCCATTCCCCAGGACAATGCCGTTCACCGGCAATTACGCGCCAATTTTGATGGAGTGCGACGCCTACGACCTGCCGGTCGAGGGCGAACTCCCGGCCGGGCTGCACGGCACGCTGCTGCGCAACGGCGCCAATCCGCAATTCGCCCCGCGCGACCCCGGCTACCACTGGTTCCTCGGCGACGGCATGGTGCACGCCTTCAACATCGCCGACGGCCGAGTGACGTACCGCAACCGCTGGGTGCGCACGCCCAAATGGGAGCTGGAGCACGCCGCCGGCGAAGCGCTGTTCGGAAGCTGGGGCAACCCGCGCACCACCGACCCGCGAGCGCTGGGAAAGGATGGCGGCGTCGCCAACACCAGCCTGGTCTGGCACGGCGGCCGGCTGTTCGCGCTGGAGGAGGGACACCAGCCATTCGAACTGGCGCCGGACACGCTGAAGTCGCTCGGCTACCATGATTTCGCGGGCAAGATCACCGGCAACTTCACCGCCCATCCGCGCATCGACCCGGAAACCGGGGAGATGCTGTTCTTCGCCTATTCGGCCGACGGTATGCTGACCCCCGGTATTGTGTACGGTGTGATCAGCCCGTCCGGTGAAGTGACCCGCAAAGAGCTGTTCCAGGCGCCGTTCTGCGCCATGGTCCACGATTTCGCGGTCACCCGAAACCACGTGCTGTTTCCGGTGCTGCCGCTCACCGGCAGCCTGGACCGGGCAATGTCCGGCGGCCCGGTGTTCGCCTGGGAGCCCGACAAGGGGGCCTGGATCGGCATCATGCGGCGCGACGCGGGGCCAGGCTCCTTGCGCTGGTTCCGCGGCGATCCCTGTTTCGTCTTCCACCTGATGAACGCCTGGGAGGAAGGCGAGCAAATCTGCGCGGAGGTGGTCCGCTACGACCGGCCGCCGTACTTCCCCGACACGCAGGGCACGCCGGGTCCGGCGGGGGTCGGCCGGCTGGCGCGCTGGCGCTTTGACTTGTCCCAGCCGGGCGACGGCTTCGCCTGGGACTTCATCGACGACATGCAGTCCGAGTTCCCGCGCATCGACGAGCGCTTCACCGGCCTGCCCTACCGGCACGGCTGGCTGGCCTGCGAGCGTCCGGAGGGTCGCACCGACGCGGCCGGCGGGCTCGAGCATATTGATGTGAAGTCGGGCGAGCGCACCGTGTTCTGGATGCCGCAGGGCGATTCGGTCTCCGAGCCGGTGTTCGTGCCGCGCACCGCGGATGCGGCGGAGGGTGACGGCTGGCTGCTGGCGGTCGCCTGGCGTGGCGCCGAGCGCCGCAGCGACCTGATCGTGCTCGACGCCGACGCGCTCGCCGACGGTCCGGTCGCGACGGTCGCCTTGTCCCATCGCGTGCCGTTCGGCTTCCACGGCACGTGGCGTCCGGGCTGACCGCCGCGCTGGCGAATCGGCGCCTGTTGCCAGCTCCCACGAGGTGCCGACAGTCCTTGTGCCAAAGTCAAACGGCAGCGGGGCCGCGTCCCGAATGCCCGCCCTTCACGGGGCGGCTGCATTGGTCCAGGGTGGGTGCGATACTGGAACTGCTTCAGTCGCCCTCGGCACCAATGGAGGGATCGAATGCCTGGAAAGACGCTGTGCACTCTGTTGCTGAGCGCGGTCGCGCTGGTCGGGTCCGCCCGTCTGGTCACAGCTCAGCAGACCGGCAATGTGGCGGCGGGTCACCGCCTCGCACGCACCTGGTGCGTCACCTGTCATGTCGTGGACAGGGACCAGTCCACCGGCGCCAGCACCGGCGCCCCGAGTTTCCCCGCCATCGCCCAGATGTCGTCCACCACGCCGCGGTCGCTTCGCGTTTTTCTGCAGACGCCGCACGGGCGGATGCCGGATCTGCATCTCAGCGTCGCGGAAATGCAAGATATCAGCGCTTACATCCTGAGCCTGCGCAAGCGCTGACGCTGCCTGGGGGGGTCGGCTGGCTGGCTCCGGGTCTGCGGTCAGGCCGTGACGCCAATGGCCTGGCCAATCAGGTCCGGCCGTCGAAAGCGCCTTTGAGATAGCACTGGAAATACGCGCCGGTCAGAGACCCGCGACACGACCCCCGGCAAACCCGCGCGCATCAGCCCGCGCCGAAACCTAAACGTTGACAAACGTCAACTAAACGGCTACTCGACTAAATCGACGGACCTGAGCCGTCTTCCCCACCAGGATTCCAATGAACGTCCGTGCTCTTGTTTTCAGCTTCGCGCTTGCGGCGACGATCGCAGGCGGTGCCTACGCGGCCGACCTTTCCCCGAACATCAAGAACAACGCGCCGATGTCGAAGGGTTCGTTTGCCCAGCCGCCGGAACAAGCGATGGTGCCGAAGTCATATTTACCCGCAACTGGTGTCAAGCCCGAAACTGCCACGTCCTACGCTGGCGTGGCGGCGGGGAAGAAAAAGTAGCTGAATTGAATGGAACGCCGCGCCCCATTTGGAACGCGGCGTTCCGTTTGCCCGATGATCGGTGCCGGATTTAGGGTGAGCAAGGCCCGCGCGCACTGGCCGTCTTCTGGGCAGGCGGCGCGACAGCAGGCATCACAATCCAAGCGATTGCTGACTATCCGCATGACCGGCCAAAATCCGCTGCTGCGGCCTAAGCGCTGAATTAGGTGGTGATCGCCAATTCCGGCCCCAGGTTGACGCACTCGATGTCCACCATCAGGTCGTTGGCCAGGTCTTCCAGGGTCGCTCGCAGGGCGGAGGTATCCGCGTCCGCAGGCACGCTCAATCGCGCCCTGGCGCGGAACATGGTCTCGCCCGAGCAGGGGGCGCTGTAGCAATCGGTATGGAGCTGGTGGATGCTGACATTGTGCGAGGCGATAGCGTGCGAGATTTCGCGCACGATCCCCGGCCGGTCCTGCACGATCAGTTCCAGCCGGAGTGACACGTTGGGCGACGCCCCATCCTCGTCCCCGCTGGTCGCAACGATGACCCGCAGACCCTTGGAATCGAGCTTCTGAAGGCCGGCCACCAGGTCATCGACCTTGGCCACCGGAACCTGGAGATGGACGATGCCAGCGAACTGACCGGCCAGCGTCGTCAGGCGGCTCTGTAGCCAATTGGCTCCGTGGCTTCGCGCCGTCGCCGACAGCACGCTCACGAGGCCCGGCCGGTCAGGACCGATAACGGTCAGCACGAGAGACGCGGTCACCGTCGTTTCCTTTCTTCGTCCCGGAAGGCGATCACGGAAGCGCGCGGCGTTCGTGCCTTGTTGCTGCAGCCGACGCAAGGCCTGCGCCCCACCGCAGAGGCCACGAAATTCTTAAGGATTGTTCACGGATCACCAGCGCTGGGTTCGCCGCCGGTCCGCTGCCTGCCCACCAGAGAATGATCGCTTAAAACGAAGATCACGGCTGTCCAGCCGCTGGGCGCTCCCCAAATGGAGCGTGATGTGAGCGGCCGGAAACCGCCGAGCCGCCTGCCCGTGGCGCATTGCCCATGCACCGAGTCCTGCTTCAGGCTGCTCGTCCTGATCCTGCCGGCGACGACCGGGCCACTGGCTTTGTGCTCGCCGTCCCCGTGCTGGCGGGGACCCTGTGTCCATGGGCGGCCTGGGCGCTTGCCGGCTGGGTCGGGGCGCTGGAAATGGCGTGCGCCTCGATCGTGATGGCGTCGGTCTATCTCGGCATCATGTGGCGGCTCGGCGAACGCGAGGCGGCGCGCAGGCGGCGGCTCGGCAGGCGGTATATCCCGCCGCCCCCGGACCTGGCATTCGTGGTCTGCATGGGGCTGGCGGCCTCGTTGCTGGCGCCCGCGCTGTCGTCCGTCGCCCTGGTCGACCGGATCGGGTTGCCGCGCGCCGAGGGAGCGGTGCGCGACTACGACCCGTACAAGCTGGAGGCGATGGGCGTGCGGATCGACCTGTCGCGCGTGCTGCCGGGCTCGGGGACGGTCGATGTGCGTCCGGGCGGGACCGCCCGCGTTTACGTGCCGCGGTTCGGCAATCCCACCCCTTTCATCCTGCCGTTATGGGCAGTCGCCAGCGGTTTCTGCATCGCCGCGGATAGTTGCCTGACCCTGGACCGGAGGTCCGGACGCGTGCGTTTGGCGGGCGAGGAAATCGGGCGGGTGACGGCGGTCGGAACGGACATCGGCCCGATCACGGAGGATTTGGCGGGCGCGCCCTGGGAACTTTTGAACCTGTTCCGGTAAGCCACCGCTCGTTGCGATGCGGGAGGCGACTCGGGGGCTTGTTGGATGCATTTCAACGAAATCTCAATGACTCTCGCTTTTGCTGAGACAGGCGGCAAAAGAGAGACGAAGCCATGTCACAAGCTTTTCGAACCGGGGCGGACGACGTCATTGACCTAATGTCTGGCTGCAACAGCGTTTCCGGGGCGTCCGCGGAGGTCGCGCAGCGCAGCCGCATAAGCGGTGGCACGCCGGCAAGGCGGCGGCTTCCCGGTGTCCGCTGGGTCGAGGACTTGCCCCCCTATTCCAGCAGCCCCGCGGCCGCCGGCGAGTCCGTGGGCGCACTCCCGACGGGCAGTGGCAGAGTGACCGGCGGCGGTGCGCTGGCGGTATGCCCGGATCTATCGAGCGTCAGCCTGGCGGATGGAACGCAGGTCAGCTTCATCGCGATGTCCAGCCTCATACCCGCACTGACGGACTGATCCGCGCTTTCGGATGGCTGGTCTGGGTTGAGCCTCGGACGCTCACGTCGGGCGGATAGGCGAAATGCCATCCGCCCGTGGTGCCCGTCGCCCCGCAGCGGCGGACGGCTCTTCGCTTGCCTGCCCCGCCCTGGTTCGTCTGGTATGGCGCGCGGGCCAGCGTGGCTGGGGGTGGCGCATACCGGCTATGCGCGTCGTCGGCCCGGGGCGGCTACAATGCCGCCCTGTAGGCGGGTCGTTTTCGCCTTGCCTTGTCTGGTGCGGTCGAGAAGACTCGAACTTCCACGGGGTTTCCCCCACAAGCACCTCAAGCTTGCGCGTCTACCATTCCGCCACGACCGCACCGTGGTATCGGCAGGCGGCGGGGTATAGCGGATGAATGACGCGCCATCAATTGCCCAAACCGTGCCGGACTGGCGCATCTCGGAGGGACTAACCCCCTACCCCGAGGCGCTCAACGTCATGCAGGATCGTGTGGCCGCCATCCGCGCCGGCACGGCGGGCGAGCTGGTCTGGCTGGTCGAGCATCCGCCGCTCTACACCGCCGGCACCTCCGCCCAGGCGGAGCATCTGGCCGCGCCGGCGCGCTTCCCCACCTACGCCGCCGGCCGCGGCGGGCAGTGGACCTATCACGGCCCCGGCCAGCGCACCGGCTACATCATGCTCGACCTCACCCGCCGCCACGGCACGGTGGCGGCCCGCGATGTGCGCGCCCACGTCCAGGGGCTGGAGGAATGGCTGATTCGCGCGCTCGACCGGTTCAACGTCCGCGGCGAACGGCGGGAGGGCCGCATCGGCATCTGGGTCGCCGACCGCGCCACCGGGACCGAGGCGAAGATCGGCGCCATCGGCGTGCGGGTCACAAGGTGGGTAAGCTGGCACGGCGTGTCGCTGAACGTCGCGCCGGAACTGGACCACTTCGCCGGCATCGTCCCCTGCGGCATCCGCGAGCACGGCGTTACCAGCCTGCACGCGCTCGGCATACCGGCCACCATGGCGGAAGCCGACGCCGCCTTGCGGGCCGCCTGGGACGGGGTGTTCCAGTCATAGGCCGTGGCGGCGGGCCGGGCGGGCGCCCTTAGCCGCCAGGAGCAGCGGTCAGAGGGAACCCAGGACAGCCACCCTGTGCGCAACCGGCTGGGCAAGCGTGAACAATCGTGACTTCCGGCGCCGGCGGCCAGCCCTTACGCTGCGACCAGAATCGGGGCGACCTCGCCGAGGCCCGCTTGCAGCGCCGTAGGAACGCAGACACATGCCCAGATTCGTGACGAAACTGACGCTGATCGGTGGTCCGACGGTGCTGATCGAGATCGCCGGATTGCGGCTGCTGACCGACCCCACCTTCGATCCGCCCGGCCGCTATACGTCCGGCCCGGTGACGCTGGAAAAAACCCACGGCCCCGCGCTGGACGCCGCCGCGCTCGGCACCATCGATGCCGTGCTGCTGAGCCATGACCAGCATGCCGATAATCTGGACCACGCGGGGCGCGCGCTGCTCCGGGATGTGCCGGTGGTGTTGACCACCGACCCCGGCGCCGAACGGCTCGGGGGGAACGCGCGCGGACTTGCCCCCTGGCAGACGGTCGAGATCGCCGGCGCAGCGGGCACCTGGGTTCACGTCACCGCGACGCCAGCGCGCCACGGTCCCGTCGGGATCGAACCCATATCGGGCGAGGTGATCGGATTCCTGATCGGGGTCGAGGAACCCGGCGACGCGATCTACGTGACCGGGGACACGGTCTGGTATGACGGCGTCGCAGACGTCGCGCGCCGCTCCCGTCCGCGCCTGCTCGTCCTGTTCGCCGGCTCCGCCAAGACCCGCGGGTCGTTCCACCTCACGATGGACAGCAACGACGCGATCGAAGCCGCCCACGCGTTCCCGGACGCGCTCATCGTCGCGGCCCATACCGACGGCTGGACGCACTTCAGCGAAAGCCGGGACGATCTGACGCGGACGTTCCAAACGTTCGGGCTCGGCGAGCGCCTGATCGCCTTGGAGCCCGGGGCGACCGCTACGGTCAATCTCTGAAGGCGCGGGCGGCGGCACAGCGCCGACCGGCTGGCTCGCCTGTGGCGGTTTGGCCCGGCGCGAGCCGGTGAGTCGCGTGATCCAGCGGTTTGACGAAAAGCGGACGAGGCCGCGTGGCTCCGTCCGCCGTATCACGCCAGAACCGATGCGTCGATTACTTCGGCGCCTCGGCCGTCCTGGTGGGACCTTGGATCCAGTTGTACTTGGGGCTGCTGAGAACGGCGAAGTGGACCAGGATCGCAACGACGAGTGCCGCGATCCAAATCAACGGCAGCCACTTCGCCGGATTGAGGACCAGCCAAATCTTGTAGTCGTCAGCAGGATTTGCCATCGTCATAACTCCCGAATGAGATCAGAACCAAGGCTTCCAGAACCATACCAGAGCGTGCGCCACGGCTGCGATCGCCAGAAACGCAGAGAACGTGGTCTGGAACTGGGCGTGAAACTCACGCGCTTGCTCGTCGGTAAGGCCCGACAGCGAGGTCGAAGCTGGCGAGGTCGCCATTGACATCCTCCATTGATATTTGGTGATATTTTGGTCGTTGCCGCGGCTGCCCGCGCGGCTGGGTCATCGCGGCCGGGAAAACTGCCGCGAGATAGCAACGCCCGGTATTACCCGTGCGCGTAGTCCGTTCGTTTCTTGGTCTTTGATTGCAACTTCGGTCGCCGACGTTCCGGACCGTCGCCTCACGCGTGACAAACCCTGAAGGGTTATGCTTTCCCTGCCTTGTCGGGTTAGCCCAGCCTGACTGACATTCCGGCCGAATTCCCATTCTTTGACGGCACGCTACATTGACGGTTTTTAATGTCAAGCCAAGATTGAATGAGACTTATTCTCACGTAACCGTGAATCGAGGGGCGCGTCGCTTGGCGCGCACCAGCCCCCCGCCGACCGGCATTTCTTGCCGGCACCTTCGCTCTGCCGGGCAAGCAATGCCGTTCCGCGGACCGCGACGAGTCACGGATCAGGCGGGGTTTGCGGCCGGCATCCCGATTGCAGCGTGAAACGCACCACAAGCGGTGGCACACACGATCAGGAGCCTCGTACCATGTCGATCGGCAGTCTCGCGTCCAACACCTGGACCCGACACCACCCTCCACAATCAGGCATAAGCAGCGTTGGCGGCGCCAATGCCACGCCGTCCGGCGCCGGCAACGGCAGTTCCGCCACCGCGTCGAGCAGCCCGGCCGGAACGGGGACCGGCACGCCGGCCTCGGGCATCACCAATCTGTTCCAGAACCTGGCCTCGGACATCCAGGCGCTGCTGGTGCAGGCGCAGGGCGGCGGCACCACCCAGGCGGCCACGGCCAACGGGTCGGGAACCACCACCCCTGCCTCCGGAACGACCGCGACCGGAACCACGTCCGCCACGACAACCGAGCAGCAACTGGCGTCCGACATGCAGTCACTGCTCGCCCAGTTGCAGGGGAACCAGGCCGGCAGCGGCTCCACCGCCCAGACGGCGACCGCGAGCCAGACGAACGCCGCTGGCCAGATCGACGCGACCGGGCAGACCCAGACGCATCACCATCACCATCACGACGGCGACGGCGGTTCGACAGGCGGGAACGCGATCGCCGCCGCGACGACCGGGGCTTCGACCGCCACACCTTCGGTCACCAACGCGTCGGGTTCGTCCTCATCGGTCTCGGCCAGCGACCGAGCGGTATCGCAAGCACTCGCTGCCGATATCCAGCAAGCGTTCCAGGCCTATAGCGGCACAAACGCCACAGCGGCTGCAACCGCGTTGACCGCTTAGGCGGGCAGAGGCACCCCTGGTCCTCCCGCTGTCCGGACGAGCCATGTTGGCCGCGGCATGCGAGACGACCACGGGCGTCTCAGCCCGCGCTTCAACCCCTTGGGCCTTATCCCCTTGGGCCTTATCCCCTGGGGGCCAGCCCATAGCGCAATGCCAGCCACAGTTTCTGCCATGCCGGCAGGCTGACCCGCTCGGTCGCCCGCTCCCACCCCCGGCGTTCAAGCCGTGCCAGTATGGCGGCATAGGTTGCCCCCATCAGCCGCGCCGGCTTCATGGCACGCCGATCGCACGCCGTCATCGCCGCCGCAGCGTCGCCGAAGTAACGATGCGCCAGCGCCGCCACCCGCCGGCAGACGCGCGGCAGGCCGGGTGCCGTCAGCGCGGCGGCTGGATCGAGCGGTACGCCTTCCGCTTGCAGCCATTCGCGCGGCAGATAAAGCCGGCCCCGCCCGGCATCCTCCTGAATGTCGCGCAGGATGTTCGTCAGTTGCAGCGCGCGCCCGAGCGCGTAGGCGACACGGTCGGCCGCCGGCGAGCTGTCGCCGAACGCGCGAACGGACAGCCGTCCAACCGCAGCGGCGACGCGATCGCAATACAGGTCCAGCATGGCCGCGTCCGGGGCGACGATGCACGTCGATGCGTCCATCTGCATGCCGTCGATCACCGCCATGAAATCGTCCTGTCGCAGCCCAAAGCGGCGCACGGCAGCCAGCAGGACCCGCGTCACCGGCTCGTCCGCCTCGGCCCCCTGGATTGCCTCATCCGCCTGAACCGCCTCGACCGCGTACAACCGGGCGACCCGGGCGCGCCATGCGTCAAGCTGCGGCTGCTTGTCGGCAAATGGGCGGGCGTCGTCGTCGGCGATGTCGTCCACCAGACGGCAGAAGGCATAGATCGCGTACATCGCGTATCGCCGGTCGGCGGGCAGCACGCGCATGCCCTGATAGAACGAGGTGCCCGCGCGGCGGACGATCGCCGTCACCGCATCCAGATCGGCCTGCGCAGCGCCGAGCGGCGTCGCCCCGCTCACCGACGGCGGCGCCGCGGCGGCGGCGGTGGAATCGGCGGCGCCCGCGAGATCGGCGGCGTCCTGCCGATCACCAGATAGCGCAGCGCGGTCAGCACGCTGCCGGCAGCATCCCCCCTGGTCAGCTTGACCCGGGTCGCCAGCGGATCGCCCTGGTGCAGCCGCGCCTCAAGCCGGCGCGACAGGCCGACGATCACCGCTGTCTCCACGCGCAGCCCGCGGCTCCGCACCCGTCGCGGCAGCAGCCCCGCGCCCCGGTTCAGGTGCTCCACCTTCTCCAGCACGGCCTGGAACACCAGCCGCAGCGACGGGGTCTCGGCCGGCAGGCGCAGATCCTCGACCCGGGCGCCGGCCTGCGCCATCAGGTCGAGCGGCAAGTAGCAGCGGTCCAGCGCCGCCAGGTCCTTCGCGCAATCCTGCAAGTGGTTCAGCACCTGCAACGCCGTGCATAAGGCGTCCGACGGAGCGAACGTTTCGCGCCCCTCGCCATGCAGGTCGAGCACGTGGCGTCCCACCGGCATCGCCGAGTAGCGGCAGTAGTCGTACAGCTCCCACCAGTCGGCATAGCGCTGCTTGGTCGCATCGCGCCGGAACGCGACCAGAAGGTCGAGCGAATGCTGCGGCGTGACGCCGGTTTGCGCCAGGCTCTCGCGCAGCCGGAGCGCACTGGGCGAGCCGTGATCCCGCCGCCCCAACAGCACGTCTTCCATAAGGTCGAGCCGCGCCACCTTGTCGCCGGGCGCCAGGCCAGGTGCGTCACCGATATCGTCGGCGTTGCGGGCAAAGGCGTAAAACGCATGGATGTGCTTGCGCAGGCCCGGGCGGATGAGCAGCGAGCCGACCGGAAAATTCTCGTCGCCGCGATCCTTGCCCGACCAGGCCTCGACATTGACAGTCTCGGTGACGCTCACGGGTCCACTCCCTGGTAGGCCCGGCCCTTCCAGGCCACGCCGCGGCCACGATGATGGTTCACCGCCGAGCCGATCGTCGCCGCGGTGTAGAACGCCGCGATCAGTGGCAGAAGGGGCGCCCAGAGCGGCGAGCGCCCGAAGCTGAGCAAGGTGGGCACATAGGACCCCGACAGGCCGGCCCAGACAATCCATCCGATCCAGCGCGCCTTGCCCTGTCCGAACAGCGCAAGCAACGGCGGCGCCAGCCACACCACCGCCATCGCCAGCACCGTCGCGACCAGCAACCCGGGCGAGCGGCGGAGCTGCACGTAGGCGGTGCGCGTGACCATGCTCCAGATGTCGGACACGCCGGGATAGGACCGTACGGAGCGGGCCAGCGCCGAATGGCCTAGCCAGATGCGGCCGCCCTTCTTCACCGCGGCCGCCAGCGCGACGTCGTCGATCAGCGCCCCGCTGATCGCCGCGATGCCGCCGATGCGGTCCAGTGCGCGCCGCCGGACCAGGATCGTGCCCCCCGCCGCCGCCGCGGTGCCGCGGTGCGGGTCGTTCACCCACGCGAAGGGATACAGGAGCTGGAAGAAGAACACGAAGGCCGGGACCAACAGCCGCTCCGCCCAGCTCGTGCAGGACAGCCGCACCATTTCGGACACCAGGTCGAAACCGCCCCGCTCGGCCTGCGCGACCAGCGTCGCGACATGGGCGGGCTCATGCACGATGTCGGCGTCGGTCAGCAGCAGCAGCTCGGCCTCTCCCGCCGATTCGACGCCTTGCGCGACCGCCCAGAGCTTGCCGCTCCATCCCGGCGGCCTTGGCGCGCCGTCGATCACCACCAGCCGGGGGTCGGCAAAGCTGCGCGCGATCGCGCCGGTGCCGTCACTGCTGCCGTCATCCACCAGCACGATCCGCAGGCTGGCGTAGTCCTGGGCGAGCAGCGAGGCGAGCGCCTGGCGGATGACCGGCGCCTCGTCTCGCGCCGGAACAACAACGGCCACGGGAACGACGACATCCGGCCGTGCCGCCTGCAGCACGGGTCCCGCCTGCCAGAACCGGCCGTGCGCGGCCAGCAGGTACGCCCAGACCAGCAGCGTCAGCGCGGCAAGCGCCGTCACGCCGGCCGCCCGACGGCAAGACGCTCGCTCACGCCGCCCGCCCTCGACCCCGCACCATGCCGTTTCCCCGGAACCACGCCACCGCGTCGCGAACCGCCCACTCCGCCGGGCGCGACTGGTAGCCCAGCTCCGCGAACGCCTTCGCAGACGAGAAGAACATCCGGTGCCGCGCCATCTTCAAATGATCGCGAGTCATCAGCGGTTCGCGCCCGGTCAGCCTGGCGACCGCCTCCATGACCGCCGCCAACGGCATCAGCGGACCGATCGGCAGGGCGAGTCGCGGCGGGGTGCGCCCGGCCGCCTGGGCGACCAGGGCCAGCAGGTCGCGCAGCAACAGGTTCTCGCCGCCCAGAATGTAGCGCTCGCCGATCCGCCCACGCTCCAGTGCGAGTGCGTGCCCTTCCGCCACGTCGTCAACGTGCACCACGTTGAGCCCGGTATCGACAAAGGCGGGCACCCGCCCGTTGGCCGCATCGACGATGATCCGCCCGGTCGGAGTCGGCTTGATGTCGCGCGGACCGACCGGCGCCGCCGGGTTGACCACCACCGCCGGCAGCCTCTCGTCCCGCACCATGTCCAGGACCGCCTGCTCGGCGAGGAACTTGGAGCGCTTGTAGGCGCCGACCATATCGGCCTCGGTCACTGGCGTGGTCTCGTCCGCCGCGGCGCCATCCGGCCGGTGCCCCAGCGCTGCGACCGAGCTGCAATACACCACCCGCTCCGCCCCGGCCGCCAGGGCCGCCCGCATCACCGCCCGCGTGCCCTCGACATTGGCGCGCAGCATGACCGCAGGGTCGGGCACCCAAATCCGGTAGTCGGCCGCCACATGCACGACGAAGCGGCAGCCCGCGGCGGCGCGCGACAGCGAGCCTGCATCGGTCAGGTCGCCCTCTATGATCTCGGCGTCGAGACCCGCCAGATTGCGCCGGTCGCTGGTCGGCCGCACCAGCAGCCGCAGCGCGTGCCCACGCTTCGCCAGCGTGCGAGCCACCGCCGAACCCACGAACCCAGTCGCGCCGGTCAGCAGCGTCGTCTTGTCGTTCCGATTCTCGGTCATGCCGGCTCTCTACAGAAGCCTGCCGTCGGGGGAAACCCGGGGGGGCCGGTTCGGAGCCGGCTCCGGTTCGTGTTGACGATGCCGGAGGTCCAGGGCTTGTCCGCTTCGGTCGGGCAGACGACAACATGGCCGCGATTTTCACGTGATGGGGGCTGGCAGGTGCGCTGCACGATCGACGGGGCCGAACGGCACGACAGGGTTCCCAGCGGGAACTTCAGCGGGAATGACGTGGTGGCAATCGACCATGTATTGCTCCACGTCTTGCTCCACCCTTTGTCCCACGCCGCGTCCCACGTCTTATCCCATGGGCACCTTCCGCCCCTGCCGCGGCGCGGTCGGCCCGCGCGATGCTGCCCGCGGCGCCGCGCGTGAGGCGCCTCACCTTCGGTCTCGCACTCGCCGGACTGCTGCTCGCCATTCTGCTCGTCGCCTATTTTGGCTTCGGCAACGTCGCATCGGCCGTCGGCAGCGTCGGCTTGGGTGCGTTTGGCCGCATCGTCGCCTGCCAGTTGGCGTTGCTCGTGATCCTTGGCCTCTCCTGGTACGTCATCGTGCCGCCGCGCGGGGGGCACCCGCTCTGGGTCTTCGTCTGGGGCCGGATGGTGCGGGAAGCCGGTGCGAACTGCCTGCCCTTCTCGACGGTCGGCGGCTTCGTCTTCGGCGCCCGGGCGGTGACGCTGTACGGCGTGAGCTGGCAAACCGCCACCGCCTCCACCGTGGTGGACATCACCGCCGAGTTCCTGGCGGAGATCGCATTCACCGGGATCGGCCTGTTCCTCCTGATCGCCCACTTCCCGGATTCGCCGCTCGCTGTGCCGGTCGGGGTCGGTCTGGCTCTGGCGGTCGCCGCCTGCTGCGTCTTCATCTGGCTGCAGAAAGGGGCGACGACGATTTTCGCCAAGCTCGGGAGCCGCATCGCCGCGGGCCGGTTTGATGACGCCAAGGAGCGCCTGGACGTCCTGCAGGCCGAGCTGGGCGTGATCTACGGCCAGACCCTGCGGCTGGGGATCGGCGTGGTGCTGCACCTTGTCGGCTTTCTCGGCGCCGGGGTGAACAGTTGGGTAATCTTTCATGCCCTTGGCGTGAGCCTGGGCTTCGGCGACGCGGTGGCGATCGAAGCCCTGCTTGCCGCCGTCTCGGCCATCGGCTTCCTGGTGCCGGCCAGTGCCGGCGTGCAGGAAGCGGGCTATGTCGGGCTTGGCGCCATTTTCGGTGTGCCCCCCGACATCGCGCTCGGCGTGTCCCTGGTGCGGCGAGCGCGCGACATCCTGATTGGCGTGCCGTGCCTGCTGCTTTGGCAGTTGGTGGAGGTACGCCGGCTGCGGCTGCAACCCGCCTTGCAGCAAGGCACGCCGAAAAGCGCCTCCCAGGCTGACTTCCGCTAGCGTCGGTCCGCCGCAAGTCGTTGCCTGTCCGAAGGAGTCTCGGGCAGGTTGTGGCTCGGACAGGTTTTCGCTTGACCTGGACCGGGAGATGTCTGCAATTTACACGTGAATGTGAACCACGGTTATGCCCCGAGGCACCCACTGGTTAAGGTTGGTTTGTCCGCAGCCCGAGGACGGGGCGGTCACGCCACAGGATCGGATGGAGCGCGCGCTGGCGGCGGCCGGCGCGGTTGCCTGGGAATGGGAGCTCGGGGACCGGGACCCGTGCAGCGGGATAGCACCCGCCTTTTCGGCCGGATCTCCTGGCCTGCTGGGACTCAAGGACGGGCCTGGGTTTGATTCCTTCGCGCTGGTCCACCCGGAGGACCGGACTCACCTGCGTGACGGCATGGCGGCCGCGGTACGTGGCGAGCAGCCCTACGAGTTCGAGTTCCGCCTGCTAACGGCCGATGGCAGCATCGAGTGGGTCCGCGACCGCGCCGAACTGCAGCGCGATCCGGCAGGTCGCCCGCTCCGGCTGAGCGGCCTCGCCCAGCGCATCACCGAACGGAAGCTGGCGGAGGCTGCGCGCGCCGAAACCGAGTCGCGGCTTCGTGCCACGTTCGATCAAGCCCCCGTCGGCATCGCCCATGTCAGCCTGGATTGCACATTCCTGTGCGTCAACGAAACGCTGTGCCGCTTCCTCGGCCGGGATCGTGCGACGCTGCTCGGGCGCGGCTACCGTGAGATCACGCATCCCGACGATCCCGGCCAGGACCCGGAGCCAAAGCGGGCACTGCTCGCCGGAGAGATTGCACAGTTCACGTTTGAGCAGCGCTATGTCCGGGCCGACGGTTCGACGCTATGGGGCAGCCTCACCGCCTCGCTGGTGCGCGACAAGACCGGCGCGCCGGCCTACTTCATCGCGGTCATCGAGGACATCTCGGCCCGCAGGCGCGCCGAGGACGCGCTGCGCGAGCGCCAGGCCCTGTTCGCCAGCCTGATCGCCGATGCGCCGGCCGGCATCGCGGTTCTGGATCGCGACATGCGCTACATCGCCGCGAGTCGGCGCTTCCTGACGGTCCACCGGGTATCGGGCCAGCCTGGGGACCTGATTGGCCGCAGCCATTACGATGTGTTTCCCGAAATTCCTGAACGCTGGAAGGAGATCCATCGCCGCTGCCTGGCCGGCGCCTCCGAGCGGTCCGACAACGACATTTTTCCGCGTCCCGACGGCAGCGCGGACTGGTTGCGCTGGGGGATCGAGCCCTGGCGAGACAGATCGGGTTCGGTCGGCGGCATGGTCCTGTGCGTCGAAAAGATCACCGCCGACGTCGAAGCCCGCATCCTGCTGCAAAGCCAGTCGGACGTGTTGCGCGCCATAATCGACGGAGGGCCGCTCAAGGACATCTTGGTCACCGTCTGCCACGCCGCGCAGAGCCTGCTGCCCGGCGCCCGCTGCGCCGTGCTGCTGCGCGACCCGCAGAACGAGCTGTTGTACGGCGGCGCTGCGCCGGACCTTCCCGCATTCTATTGCACTGCCGCCGCAACGTTCGCCATCGGCCCGGACCGCGGCTGCTGCGGGCGCGCGGCGTGGTCCCGGCAGGCGGTCGTGGTGCCGGACATTGCCCGCGATCCGCAATGGCACACGACCTGTGCAGTCGCACGGACGCACGGATTACGGGCCTGCTGGTCGGTGCCGCTGATGCTCGGCGACGAGGTACTCGGCACCTTCGTCGCCTATTATGATCAGGTGCGGGCACCGGCGACGGGCGAACTGGAGCGGATTACCGCACTGGGCGATCTCGCCGCGCTGGCGATCCAACGCAAGCGGACAGCGGACAAGGCAGCGGAAATCGAGGCACGGTTCCGCGCGACGTTCGAGCAGGCAGCCGTCGGCATCGCCCATCTTGCCACCGGTGGCGCGTTCCTGCGCGTCAACGACCGGCTCTGCGCTCTCACCGGCTACGACCGCGCGGAACTGCTGGCCCTGGCCTTCCAGGACATCACGCATCCCGACGATCTGCCCGGTGATATGACGCAGATGGCCGCATTGGTGCGGGAGGAATTCTCGACCTACTCCCGGCGCAAGCGCTACATCCGCAAGAATGGGCTGCCGATCTGGGTCAACCTGACCGTATCGCTGGTTCGCAACCCAGCCGGCGCTCCCGACTACTTCATCGGCGTCGTCGAGGATATCGACGAGCATGTCCGCGCCGAGCACGAACTGCGGGAGAGCGAGTCCCGCTTCCGGGTGCTCGCCGAGACCATGCCTGTGCTCGTGTGGTGTACGACGCCGGAGGGCAACGGGGAGTTCGAGAACCGCCATTTCCTGGACTACACCGGTCTGCCGCCCCGTCCCACCGTTGCGCAATGGGAGAGCCTGCTCCATCCGGAGGATCTGGCGAGGACACGAACGGCCTGGCGCCGCTCGGTCGCAACCGGAGATTTCTACGAAATCGAGTATCGCCTGAGGAGCCCGGACGGAGCCCATCGCTGGTTCCTCGCCCGCGCCCGGCCGCTGCGCACCGCGCCGGAGCCAGGCTTCCCCGACGGCCGCATCACGCGCTGGATCGGCACCTGCACGGACATCGACGACATGGTGAGGGCGCGCGAGGTGTTGGCGCGGACCCGCGACGACCTCGAACGCCGGGTCGCCGACCGCACCGCGGCGCTGACCGATACCGCCCACGAACTGGCCGCGGAAATCCGCCGCCGCGAGGAGGCGCAGGCCACGCTGTTGCAGACCCAGAAGCTGGAGGCGCTCGGTCAACTGACCAGTGGCCTGGCGCACGACTTCAACAACGTGCTCGCCGCCATCATCGGCAGCCTGGATCTGGTCCAGCGGCACCTCCAGGACCCGAAGCTGATCGGCTTCATCGACAATGCGCGCCGGGCATCGGACCGGGCGACCCGTCTGGTTCGGCAGATGCTCAGCTTCGCGCGCAAGAGCGACCTGAATCCGGCTGTGCTCGACCCGGCCACGCTGCTGGGTTCGGCCGGGGAACTGGTCCGGGCCGCGGTCGGCGCGTCGATCGAATGTTCCGTTGTCGTCGATCCTGGAACCTGGCCCGTCATCGCCGACCGCGGCCAGTTGGAGGTCGCGCTGCTGAACCTCGCGGTGAACGCGCGCGACGCCATGCCGGATGGCGGCCGTATCGTCATCACGGCGCGCAACCTGCCCGCCGAGGCGGTCCCCGCCGGCCTGAGCCCCGGGGATTACGTCGGCATCGCGGTGCGTGACGCCGGTGCGGGCATGACGCCGGAGGTGCTGGCGAAGGCGGCCGAGCCGTTCTTCACCACCAAGCCGGCCGGCCATGGCACTGGACTCGGTCTGGCCATGGTGCACCGCTTCGCCACCGGCTCGGGGGGCGGACTGCGAATCGACAGCCGCGCCGGCGAAGGCACGGTGGTGGAGGTGATCCTGCCGCGCGCCCAGGTCTGCGCCGCACTGGAACCGGTGGCGGACCAGCCGGGCCAGGCCCGGCATGACGGTGGCACGATCCTGCTGGTAGACGATGACGAGCATTTGCGGCCGGTGATGGCGGCAACGCTGCGCGACCTTGGTTACGACGTGGTCGAGGCACGCAGCGCCGAGGCCGCCTTCGCGGCCGCCCACACCATGACCCGGCTCGACCTCCTGGTCACCGATGTTGCGATGCCCGGACGCGGTGGCCCGGCGCTCGCCGTGCAACTTCGGGCGGAGCGGCCGGACTTGTCCGTCCTGTTCGTCACTGGCAATGCCGGCCCGGGCCTTCCGGGCAAATCGGTGCTGCGCAAGCCGTTCGGCAGCGATGATCTCGCCGCCGCCGTCCTCGGCGCACTTGTGCGCCGGCAGGACAGGAAGGAAGCGGCACTCGCACAGGCCATCGTCAAGCGCATCCGAACGCCGGCGATGCGCGGGCTCTACGATTCGTGGCTGGCCGCCAGGCAGGCGGACAGGCTGCCGCCGCTGGAACGATTCCCGACCGTCCCGGATGAGATCTCCGCCGTGAGCTTCCTCGCGCGGGTGGACCATACGACCCCGGCGCCCGGCTTCCGGTTCATCACCGTCGGTGAGTCTCTGGTTGCCCGGCTTGGCCGTGGCCCGCTTGTCGATGGCCAGCTTGGACGTGGCCCGCTTGATCATGGCCCGCTTGGAGGTGGATTGAACGCCATGCCCGTGGGTGTTAATGGCGGTGACGTCAGCCATGACGCCATCGGCTCGCTGCACAATGCCTATAGCCATGCGGCCGGCACCGGACTGCCGAGTTACGAGTTTGTCCGCTTTTCGCTCGGTGACGGGCCGGCGGAGACGTTTGAACGGCTGATCCTTCCGTTCTCGGATGACGGGCGTCGTCCAAGCCACTTGTTTGGCGTGGTTGTGTTCCAAGGTGGCGCGTCCGACGGCCAAACGGAGGTTCAGGGTGGATGAGCGGACTGCCTGATTTCGAGACGCCGAACCTTGCAGCCGCCGTCGAGCGCCTGGCGCCGAACCTGATCGATGCCCTGCCCTTTGGCGCCATTCGCCTGGATTCCTCGGGCATGGTGGCCTCCTTCAGCAGGATCGAGGCAAGCCAGTCCGGCTATGGCGCACGGGCTGCGGTGGGGCGCCACTTCTTCACCGAGATCGCGCCCTGCATGGATAACGAGAGCTTCCGTGGCCGCATCGATCGCGCCCTGGCGGCTGGCGTACTCGACATCGCTTTCACTCATATCGGCGACTTTGCCGATCGCGGGCGCACACTGGACGTGCGGGTACAGTCCGCGACAGGCGGCGGCTGCTGGATTTTCCTGCAGCGCGCCTGACACGATGGCACCCGCCGCCGCGCTCCCTGTCCCCATCTCCCGCTGCAGAGGGCGGCGCGCGGTCGCCGGCTGTGCCGCCGTTACCGGCCAACCGTCAGCGAGGACAACGCTTCCGTGATGGAACGGGGTTGACGCCGGGGAGCTCGGCATCATTTCAGGGTGGTCGCGGTTCGCCCGGCATCTGAATCGTTACTGGCCAGACACGCGGCGTTCTCAGCGAAGTTACACCCGATCAACTCGGCGTCGGGTCGTTTGACACCACAACCAGAGTTACCAATTTGTCGAGATCGGCATCATGGGGCAGGCGTATTCGTGCCCTGCGCCGGTTACGGGTTACCATCAGTTGATCCGTTTGGGGATGACCAATGCCAGTCAGCCGCGTACATGACTTGTTACATTGAATCCGACGTGCCCTTCCTTCGGCAGCATGCCGGGGGCGGGACCGCACCTCTGTACCGGGGCGAACGATCGCGCATTTCGGATCGCAACGCCCTGTTTGGCTCGTTGCGCCGCACCACGGGCGACGTCGCGCTGCCGGTGCGGGGGGTGCTGCCGGACTGGCTGGCGGGCACGCTGGTCCGCAACGGCCCGTCGCTGTTCGATCCGCGCGCCCAATCCGCGCGGCATTGGTACGACGGCCTCGCCATGCTGCACCGCTTCGAGGTGCGCGCCCGCGGCGTTCGCTACGCCAACCGTTTCATCGACACCGAGACATACCGCACCCTGGAGACAGACGGAAAAACCGGCGTTCGCGGCTTCGCAACCGCCGATCCCTGCTCGACCCTGTTCGGCCGGATCCGCACTTTGTTCGCGCCCTTCCCCGCCGACAACGCCAACATTTCCGTTGCCCGGTTTGGCGGCGATGCGGTCGCCCTGAGCGAAAGCGCGCTGCCGATCGTGTTCGACCGCGACACGCTGGAAACGCTCGGCGTCTATGAGGTGAACGGCGAGAAGCGTCTCGGCAACGTGTTGACCACGGCGCATCCCTTGCCCGGCAAGGACGGGCACGTGATCGGCCAGATGACGCGCCTCGGCCGCTACAACCACTACGAGGTATACGAGCTGGACCCCGCCACGAAGCGCAGCACCTGCCGGGCCTCGCTGCAGGTCCGCGAGCCCGGCTACATGCACAGCTTCGCGGCGAGCGACCGCCACGTCGTGCTCACCGAGTCCCCGCTGTCCTACGATCCGCTGCGCATGGTGCTGACCGGCAAGTCCTTCATCGACAGCCTGCGCTGGCGCCCATCGAACCCGACCCGGTTCCTGGTGTTCGACCGCAACGACGGGCCGATGAAGATCATCGAAACCGACCCGTTCTTCGTCTTCCACCACGTCAACGCGCACGACGAAGGCGACGAGATCGTCGTTGACCTGGTCGGATTCGACGATCCCTCGATCATCCGGGCGTTCCACTTCGACCAGTTGCGGACCAACGAGAAGATGTCGTTCGCCCCGCCGCAACTCCGGCGCTACCGCCTGCAGCCGGCGCTGGGCCGCGCGGTGCTGGAGCGGCGCAGTGCCGCGAGCATCGAGCTGCCGCAGATCGACGATCGGCGGTTCGGCGAGCCGCACCGCTACACCTACGGCTGCTCGCTGGTCGATGCCAACTCGGTGTTCTTCGATTCGCTGATCCGCGTGGATGGCGAGCGCGACCAGTCGCTGGTCTGGTCGGAGCCGGCCTGTTATCCGTCGGAGCCGATCTTCGTTCCGCGCCCCGGCGGGGAGGCGGAGCATGACGGGGTCGTGCTCTCCGTGGTGCTGGACACGCAGAGCAACCATTCGTTCCTGCTGGCGCTCGACGCCGGCTCGATGACCGAGATCGCCCGCGCCGAGACGCCCTTCCCGATTCCCGCCGGGCTGCACGGCGCCTTCATGCCGTCATAGAGCGGCGGCCAGCGCGGCGGCAGCGCGGGCCGCCGGACGAGGGCAGAGCGCGGACAGGCGCGCGCCGTCACGGAAAGCGCGGCGCTTTCTCGGTCAGCGAGTCCAGGAAGCGATTGGACTGGTCGAGCACGGCAGCCCTGAACGCAGGATCGGGCGGGTTGAACAGATCGGCGAAGTTGCGCCTGATCTGCACGCAGGTCACAGGCTCGGCGCATCCATGGAAATGCGCCTGGTTTTCCAGAATCATCCGCGCGTTTGTCGCAAGATCGTCGATCATGCTTTCGCCAATCGTTCCCCACTCGAGCGTCAGCGCGATCACGCGGCCAGGGGGCGCAAGCGTCGGCACGAAATCGATCACGTCGCCCCAGGTCTCGAACGAACTCTCCGTTGGGTCCTGAGTGCGGATGCCCTTGGCGCCGGTGAGGTTGCGCGGCGATCCGGTGAACCCGCCGTTGCTGGGGATGCGCAAAGTGTTGAGCGAAGACGCAGTTCGTCGCAAAACCATCTCGACTATTGCTCGGCACCGCTGTTCGGCGAGCCGTGGGTGCCCGACACCGACACCACGATCAAGCCGCTCTACGGCCATCAGGAAGGCGCGGAGGTCGGCTACATCCGCACAAACCCGGTCGGCCATCGCACTGCTACCACACGTTCATGCTGTCGAGTCTCCGTCTGGTGTTGAGTGTTGATGTGCAGCCTGGCGATCAGCACAACGTCCGGCACGCGACGGGTGGTCTCTGGTCGCTGCTGGATCGGCTTGGGCGTGCGCGCTGGCCGTCTCTGCTGCGCGGCGACAAAGCGTGGGGCATCGAGCCGGTGATGGCGCGGGCGGAGCAGGAGGGGCTGGCCTATCTGTTCCGTCTGCGCACAACCAAAAACGTCAGGCTGGCACTGGAACGGATGATGGTGCAGGCTGATTGGTCGGATGCTGGACATGGCTGGCAGGGCAAGGAGACGAGCCTGCGGCTGGATGGTTGGAGCCGGCATCGCCGGGTGATCCTGCTGCGCCGCAAGCTCGCGGGTCAGATTGCGGCTGAAGATCGCACGCAGCCTCAGCAACCGCGGCTTGGCTTCGCCGAGGTCGGACCGGATCGGGAGCTTTGGGAATACGCCGCGCTGGTCACGTCGCTGGACAACGAGATCCTGACCCTGGGTCAGTTGTATCGCGATCGGGCGGATTGCGAGAACACGTTCGACGAGCTGAAAAACCAATGGGGCTGGGGCGGCTTCACGACGCAGGACCTCACACGCTGCCGGCTGTTCGCACGGACTGTTGCGCTGATCTACAACTGGTGGAGCCTGTTCGTCCGCCTCGCTGATCCCGAGCATCATCGTGAAGCCATCACGAGCCGCCCGCTGCTGCTGACCGCCGTGGCCCGGCAAACGCGCCATGCCGGACAGGTGACGCTGACGGTCAGCAGCACGCACGGCGCTCAGCACCGGGCGCGACGGGCCTATGTGCGGATTGCCGGCTTCCTGGGCCAGCTACGAAAAAATGCGGAGCAGTTGAGCAGCCTGCAACGATGGTATCG
>Ga0302202_10000187_pt1 | contig 75303 bp, 64 predicted proteins | sample II_Bog_N3_3_FD_194579 | JGI IMG/M metagenome (GOLD analysis project Ga0302202, IMG submission 194579) | Peat permafrost microbial communities from Stordalen Mire near Abisko, Sweden - II_Bog_N3_3 | ecosystem: Environmental > Terrestrial > Soil > Wetlands > Peat | place: Sweden: Abisko... | reverse complement strand
GCCCGAAGAGAGCAAACCTAAGAAACCGACATCGACGAATCAAATGCAGAAGCAAGTCGAAGCAGGTAAGGCTCCAAAGTCTGTGGACCGAGTCGATACTCCGCGGTATCCTAATGAAAAGCCTCACATCGAGTTCAATGACGGTAACGCATTGAACAACGATGGCACATGGAAGCACGGGGGACGCCCCCTCACGAATGAGGAGGCCGGCTGGGTTACCAAGAATGGCTGGACGCTTCCCAAATAATATGAATCAACACGAAGAGATCATACTGGCATGGATGGAAAGAGCTCACAACCAGCGGAATGCTACAGGATTTGAGGAGCTCCATATCAACCGCATTGATCGCAATTGGCGAGAGCCACGTCTCTGGCTCCAAGGGGGCATGAAAGCACTCCAGATTGCGAAGCGTATTTGCAAGTCCAATGCATACACGGTGACTGTGGCGCTCGCATTCTCCTTGAGGGGTCAAGAAAAGCCTCTTGGTCTGAATTTCACGTCGGCTGAGGAACTGGAATTACAGTTAGATCAGTCTCCCCCGGCCTTGTGCCTATTCAATTCTGGTTGTGAGCCTTGGGTCTCTCCTTCCGACTCTGAGTGGCGAGGTGCGTCCGTTAGGTCCGTACTTGGCATTCCTCTGGCAACAAGCAAATCGTTCTATTTGGAGTTCAAGCATCCAGCTGTGGATGGGTACTCACGAACACTGGTAGTGATCTCCGCATGAGCTGTCGTGCATCGCCAAAACTCCATCCAAGTCCAAATTGCGCCTGAGTCTAACCGTCAGCGGCCGTTGGATGCCTCGCACTGAAAGACTTCACCTGAAGTTCCCCAAAACTCCATCCGCAGTGACCTAATGGGATGGACCCGCCTCGTACAGGTGAGTTGATAAGCTCTCCATGAGGATGAGAGGCCATGAAGACGGTTTCAACGATTGGGCTAGACATCGCGAAGCAGGTTTTCCAGGTACACGGAGCGGACAAGTCAGGCAGGCCGTTGCTGCGACGAAAGCTGAGGCGGGGCAAGGTGCTTAGCGGGCCGGTTTGAGAGGATTATTCATGCTCGTCATAGTGGTCGTGGCAGTGGGAATGTGGAAATTGCTTGCTAGAGGATTGAATGCATTTGAGGTCGAGCGAAGCACAGAAAAGACTGTGGGGACTTTTGTGGGTAGACTGCTTCAAAAACGTGGGCAATTGTGGGTAGTCCCCACAATTTCTTCGGAGCAGAAAGTCCTATCAAACCTATGAATCTAAGCAATATAGTGCAGCTATGAGCAATGCTGAAAAGAGCAAATTCCTAGCTCTTAACCGACAGGTTGTAGGTTCGATTCCTACCGCGTCCACCAGCATTGCATGCAGCAGCGGCTCGCTGATCGCTCGCTCTAGCTTTTCCGCCCTTCATCAGAATTTCCTTATCCGCTGTCCGGCGCTGCCGGCTCAGGTGTTTTGCATCACTGCAAGTGCCGCCTGATTGCGTTAGCCATGAGACATGGTGGTGTGTCCACGGCCGCTGCGAAGCCGCCTCGGAGCTAACTGCAATCGTTTGAGCGGCTTCACCGCAAGCCGCCCAATTGTCTTTCCTCCCCCGGCGGGAAACTCGATCAATTCCCGCGGCCGAAAACCCCACGCCGGAGCTTGCCGATGACTGACCTGCGCAACCGCAGCCGGCGGAACTTTCTCACGCGGTGCCTGACCGGCGCCGCGGCGCTGGGAGCTGCCGGTTTGCGCGAGGGGGGCGGGGCGCAAACGGCGACCGCGAAGTCCCGCGTGGTGGTGGCGCGCGATCCGTTGCTGCGCGGTTCCAGCACGACAATTAATGCGCGCCGGCTCGAGGCGCTTCTCGACCGTGCCATGCAGTCTCTCTTCAACCTCGCGGTCACGCGCGAAAACAGCACGGCCGCATGGCGCCGCATCGCGAGCGCGAACGATACCGTGAGCCTGAAGGTGAACACGCTGGGCGGCCGCGGCATTTCAACGAATGTCGATCTTGTCGCCGCGGTGTGCGAGCGCTTGCAGCAGGCAGGCGTGCCCGCACGCAACATCATCGTTTGGGATCGCGACACCGAAGAAATGGAACGCGCCGGTTTTCGCATCGCCATCGGCGGCGATCGCGTGCAATGCTTCGGTACAGACCGCGTGGGCTACGAAGACGATCTCTCCGCGTGGGGCAGCGTGGGCAGCCGATTTTCAAAGATCCTTACTCGCTCATCGACTGTGCTCATTAATCTGCCGGTGCTCAAGGACCACGACGGCGCCGGCGTCACCATCGCGCTCAAAAACATGTACGGTGCGATCCACAATCCCAACAAGTACCACCCCAATGGCTGTGACCCTTACGTGGCCGACCTGAATATGCTGCCTGAGATTCGTTCGCGCATGAAGCTCACGATCTGCGACGCGACCACCGCGATGTACGAAGGCGGCCCGGGATTCAAGCCGGAACACAGTTGGAAATTGAATGGCCTGCTGGTCGCCCAGGATGCGGTCGCGCTAGACTTCACGGGCTGGCAACTGATCGAGCGCAAGCGCGCGGAGATGGGACTGAAGACGCTCGAAGCCGAGCAGCGCGCGCCGCGCTACATCGCCACCGCGGCTGACAGCGAACACAGCCTCGGCCATTGCGATCCCGCGCGTATCGCGGTGGTCGAAATTCAAGGAGGTACATCATGAACTGCGAATTGATTTCCAACGAAGGCATGGCGGGAATTCCCCTCGACCGACGCTCGTTTCTCATGTGCGCGCTGGCCTCAGGAGCTGCTTTGGGCGCCGGCGAATTTGCCGGGCCTGCCGGGGCCGCTCCCTTGGCCGCGGGCGCGCAAGCGCAGAACGACGCGCAATTCACCTTCGAAGCGAAGTTCTACGAGAAGCTGGCCAACCGCAAGATCAAGTGCAAGCTGTGCCCGCGCGAGTGCGTAGTGGGCGACAAGGAGCGCGGCTACTGCGGCGTGCGCGAGAATCGCGGCGGTATCTACTACACGCTGGTGCACTCGCGGGTGTGCGCAGCCCACATCGATCCCGTCGAAAAGAAGCCGCTCTTCCACTACCTGCCCGGCACGAACGCCTTCTCGATTGCGACGGCGGGATGCAACGTGAACTGCAAGTTCTGCCAGAACTGGGACATCTCGCAGTCACGCCCCGAGGAGGTTCCCGCGCAATATATTTCGCCGCACCAGGCCGCCGGCATCGCCCGCAAATACGACTGCCCGACCATTGCCTTCACCTACAGCGAGCCGGTGGTTTTTGCCGAATACCTGATGGACACCGCCGATGCCGCGCACGAAGCAGGCGTGCGCAGCATCGTAGTCTCGAACGGCTACATGCAGCACGACTCGCTGGAGCAGGCCTACGGCAAGATGGATGCGGTGAAGATCGACCTCAAAGCCTTCACCGAGTCCTATTACGCCAAGGTCGTGACCGGGCAGTTGAAGCCGGTGCTCGATTCGCTCGTGACCCTGCGCAAGATGGGCAAGTGGACGGAGATCGTCTACCTTGTTCTGCCCACGCTCAACGACGATGACGCAGAATTCCGCGGCCTCGCCGCATGGATCAAGGCGAATCTCGGGCCCGACGTTCCGCTCCATTTCACGCAATTTCATCCCGAGTATCTGCTCAAGAACCTGCCCATCACGCCGGTGGCCACGCTGGAGCGGGCGAAGGCGATTGCCGACGCCGAAGGCCTGCACTACGTCTACATCGGCAACGTGCCCGGCCATCCCGCGCAGAACACCTACTGCCCGCAGTGCCGCAAAATGCTGGTGGAGCGCGTGGGATTTACGGCCAGCCAAATGCTGATCCGCAAGGATTCGACCTGCCCGTACTGCCACCACAACATCCCCGGAATCTGGCACGCTTGAACCTGCCCAAGAGGTCCTGACTCATGAAGATCGCAAGGAGTTCCACCATGGCCTGGTTGATATCGCAATTCATCGCACTCGTGGTCACCGTGCCCATCCTGCACGTGCGTGCGGCGGAGGGCGCAAGCGAGCCGAAAGTTCGGCCGGCCGCCGTCGCCGGCAGTTTCTATCCCGCCGATCCGCAGGAGCTTTCGAAGATGATCGACAACTTGCTGGCCAAGACCGCGCCGCCGCCGGTGGATGGTACGATCATCGCCGCGGTTTCCCCGCATGCGGGCTATCCATACTCAGGCCCGGTCGCCGCATGGACCTACGCGGCGATAGGAGCTCAGGTAAAAGCGGGCCACAAGTATTCGCGCGTAGTGGTGATCGCGCCCTCGCACTACGTGGGCTTCGACTTCACCTCGGTGTACGACGGCGACGCCTACACCACGCCGCTCGGGCAGGTTCCTGTCGATAAGGAATTCGCGCGGCGGTTAGCGAAGATGAACTCGACCATCCAGCTTTCGGACAAAGGCCATCAGGCCACTGCCAATGCGCCGGAGCATTCTGTCGAGGTCCAGTTGCCGTGGCTGCAAAAGGTCCTGGGCAACTTTGAGCTGGTGCCCATTGTGATGGGTGACCAGAGCTACGAGAGCAGCCGCGCGTTGGGCGTGGCGCTGGCCAGGATGCTGCGCGACGATCACGACACGCTGGTGCTGGCCAGCTCCGATCTCTCGCACTACCACCCCTACGCCGATGCTGAGAGCATCGACCACAAGACGCTGCATGCGCTCGAGGCATACGACTACTTGAGCATGTCGCGCAACTTTCAATATCGCGGCCAGGGCCAGCCGGGCATCTGGGAGGCGTGCGGCGGTGCGCCCATCGTGGCCGCCATGATCTACGCCGAGCGCCTGGGCGCGAACAAGGCCGAGGTGCTCAAGTACGCAAACTCCGGCGACATTACCGCCGACAAGTCGCGCGTGGTCGGCTACAGCGCCGACCTGTTTGTGAAGTCCGCGCAAGCGGCGGATGCGACGTCTCCCTTTTCGCTGACCGATCAGGAAAAGTCCGAGCTGCTGGCCCTGGCGCGCAAATCGGTCGAGTACATGATCACGAAGAGCGAACCCTACGCGCCCACAGTGCCGGCGAGCGAGACGCTCAATCGCGAGTACGGCGCCTTCACCACGCTCACTGAGGGTGGAGCGCTACGCGGCTGCATCGGCTACACCGCGCCCATCAAGCCGCTTTATATGACCGTGCGCGACACAGCCACGCTGGCAGCGCTGCGCGATCCACGTTTCGCGCCGGTGACGGCCGCAGAGCTGCCCAAACTTGCCTATGAAATTTCCGTGCTTTCGCCGCTGCGCCGCGTGACCGACGTGGATCAGATCAAAGTTGGCCGCGACGGGCTCATCATGAAGAACGCCGGCTACGAGGGCTTACTGCTGCCGCAGGTTCCCGTGGAGCAGAACTGGGACCGGGAGACATTTCTAAACCAGACCTGCGCCAAAGCCGGCATGGATCAGAGTTGCTGGAGGGACGAGAACACCGACATCTTCAGCTTTACGGCGGTGGTGTTCAACGAGAAGAACAGGGAATAGTGATTAGCGATTAGCGGTTAGAAAGACGGAAGCGCGGGGAGATCGAGAATCTCTCGCCGCCAGCAGCAGGGCCGCCGCGTTGATCGCGACGACGAGCCACGCCGTGCGCCAAAAGCCAAACACCGGAATCAAGAATGTGCTCAGCGCGAGCGCGCCCACGCATCCGCCGAGCAAATCGATGGCGTAGAGCAGACCGAAGCCCGCGCCTTCGCCGCTGCCGCCGAGAAAGATGCCCGCCGCGGTGACGAACTGAAAACCTCCGAGCATGCCCGCGATGGCCGCGAGCGCAGGAAAGACCATCTGCGCCGCAAGCCACGTCGTGGTGCGCGACGAAACGTCTCCCACGGCGCCCAGTGCAAGAAGCAGCGCCGGGCCGGCGAGCGCCAGCAGAAGTTGCGCCGCGGCGAGAGTCCAGCTCCGGTTCGCGCTTTCGCGCCGCATGCCGAGCCAACTGCCCACCGCGATGCCCGCCATAAAAAGCCCGATGAGAATTGCCAGCTCGGTGTACACATAACCGTAGACGGCCTGGAAACCGAGGAGCAGAAAGATCTGCAACGCCATCAGCGTGAATCCCGTGGCTGCCACCGAAGCGCCGGCGGTTGCGCGCTCACGGCGCTCGCGGCCGGGAAGAAGCGCGATGAGCAGAACAACGGCAAGCAGCGCAAGCGCCAACGCGCCGGCAACTTTGGCGAAATCCAAGTGCTCGGCAGCGCGGAACCACACGGTATAGCCCGACCGGAACTGCGCGCTCCAAAGAACAACATCGAAGGCGTAAGCGATGGGCGCAAAGTCGCGGTTCACGGGCGTTGACTTGAGCGGCGCGAGGTCGGTTTCCACCTGTTCCATGCGGTCGGGCATCATGCGATAGGGAATGAAGTACTCGCGCACGTACTGCGTAGCCAAATGGCGTTGGCGCAGGCGTGCAACCAGCAACTGCGGATCACGCGTAAGCACGCCGGCCTCAGCGGCGCCGAAGAAGTGAATAGTCTCGCCGGGCATCGCGGCCTGATACGGAAATACTTCGCCGAGCGTGCGGCGGATGGAGCGCAAAAACTCGGCCAGATCCGGACTGATAGTTTCTTCGGACGAGCGCAACTGCGTGGCAAACAGCCCATCGGGCGCGAGGTGCGCGCGCGCCTGGCGGAAGAACTCCACCGTGTAGAAGCGGTTCAACTGCGCTGTCTGCGGATCGGGCACGTCGACCACGATCACATCGAATTTTTCTTTGGTTTCGGAGAGGAATCGCCGGCCATCGAGAAAATGCAGATGCACGCGCGGGTCGGTTCGAAAGGCCGCGGTCTGGGCGGGAAAATATTCCTGCGCCATCCCGATGAGCGCCGGATCAAGCTCCACGTAATCGAGGCTCTCGATGGTGGAATGCTTGAGCACCTCAGTGACGCTGCCATTGACGCCTCCTCCGATGAGCAGAACCCGGCGCGGCGCAGCGTGCTCAAGGAGCGCGTAGTCAACGGCCTCCTCGGCCGCGGCCGGATCGGGCGCGTTGGCGAGGATGGAGCCATTTTCGCACAGGCTACGAATAGCACCCGATTCGTCCGTGCCAGTCTCGGTCACCGTCAGGTTTCCATAGATGGAGTCGCGCTCGGCAATCACATTGAAACCGCGCCAGAGGCGTGCGCGCGCCGCGGCATCGCAGCGCGGAGCGACCCAGATGAGGAGCGGAATGGCAGCCAGCGCGGCCGCGCCAGCGAGAAGCGCAACCCGCCGAGTCTTCATTCGAAAGACCAGCGCCGCGGCCACGGAGAAATTGAGCAGGCCCACGATGGCCGCGATCTGAAAGGCATCGAAAAAACGCACCAGGACGACGCTGGCCAGTACTCCTCCGAGCGCGGAACCCGCAGCCTCGAGCAGATAAGCTGCGCTGGCAGCAGCGCGCGCCGAGAGGTCCAGTTCTCCAGCAATCATGCGCGCAGCCGCGACGAACAGAGCGCCTGAAGCCGCGCAGAACACGCTCAGGCACACCAGCGAGGTGAGCAGCATCGGCACAGGACCGACCAGCTCGCCGGGAACAGTTTGGAAGAAGGCCTTGGCGCAGCGCAGTGCCCAGATGGTTGCAGGCAGGCTCGCGGCCAGCAAGCATTCGAGCGCGGCGACCGCGAGGCGCGAGCGGCTGTGCTGCGGGTCCGGCGAGCGTGCGAAGGCGCCCGCGAGAGCGCTGCCAACCGCGGTCCAGAGAAGCCATGTGGCAAGCAGAATTCCCAACGCGATTTCGTTGCCGTTGAAGACCTGGATCAGCTCGCGCATGAGCACGACCTGGCCCATGACGGCGGTAAAGCCGCAGACGACGAGGGCCGCACGGGTGGCGGTCTGGTTCGCGATATTCACTGGTACGGAATTAAAGGATGACGGACCTGGAAATGCAAGGTCAGTTAACACATGAACTGAATGGGAAGCGTCGAAAGAGGAGGAATTGGTGCGCCCGGAGAGATTCGAACTCCCGACCTATTGCTCCGGAGGCAATCGCTCTATCCAGCTGAGCTACGGGCGCGCTTTATCAGGATACCGCAATTTGCGAAATCGGAGACTTTTGGGGCGAACGCATATGTCCGGGTCGAGTGGGACGAGAAACGCGGGATAAAAGAGAATCAAGTGGAACTCGGTGACCGGAACCCACAGAAGCATGGTCATGGGCAGCGGAAACGCGATTCGCATTCCAAGCTGTAGTTTGGATTGGCTACGCCAATGAGGAGCTGATGTTGCTGAATACCTTTGTGGTAGCCGTAGCGACATGGTTCACGCCGCTGATCGCAGCTAGGGCGATCAAGCAAACCAGAAGGGCATACTCGACCAAATCCTGGCCCTGTTCTTCGCTCATCAGCCTCTGGAATTTCACATATAGTCTTAGAGACAGGTCGCTCATTTGGTCATCTCCAATTGGTTCAAGGATGTGCGAGACAAGGGTCAGATTTTCCCATTCCTCGCCCTATGTCCTCAGGCAATACACATCTATACAGATTAAAGCCCTTCGCAGCTTCTGGCTCAATGGCTGGATTACGCCATTACTTTAGTACTGTATTCAGAGTGCCTCATGATCCAAATGCCCCCGATGGTTCGTGCTGGTCCTGGGAGGGTTGGGACGAAACAGGCGCGAGTTTTGCCCCGATCCACAGGGTCCACAGGAGCCTTTTCGTTGACTTGGGGGCTATTTTTCAGTATTCTAAAGTCCTTGCGCGGTGTTGCGCCTGGGGTCTCGGTGTGCTCACCCGGACCTATCTGAAGGAGTCCCCGGCCAGGTTTCTGGCGGGCTCCAGCGGAGCAGGCCACCGGCTGCGGGACTCGGGAGAACGAGGTCCGGCGCAGCCAGGGTTCCGATGTGAACCAACTCCCGCAGCTTCTCACCCGAACAGATTTGTTTGGCAGTGGGTAGATTTTAGGCCCGTGCGCGTTTGGCATGGGCGGATGCGGTTTGTGCTTTCGCGTCCGAACCGATTGGCATGAAACGCGAATCGGCGAAGGGTGGGGCACCCAGAGATTTTTTCGAGGGAAGAATAGAGATGTCGACGTTTATTCCGAGCGGCAAGGATATTAGCCGCAAATGGTATGTGGTGGATGCGAGCGGCCAGACGCTGGGCCGGCTGGCCACCAAGGCTGCCAGTGTGCTGAGCGGCAAACTGAATCCGCAATACGTGCCTTACATCGACATGGGCGACCATGTGATCGTGATCAACGCGGAGAAGATCCGGTTGACGGGGCTGAAGGACCAGAAGAAGCTGTACCGGCGCTACACGGGCTTTCCGGGCGGGCTGCGTGAGGAGTCGTTTACGCGGCTGATCAATCGCAAGCCGGAGATGGTTTTGGAACAGGCCATCAAGGGCATGCTGCCCAAGAGCAAGATGGGCCGGCAAATGGCAACCAAGTTGAAGGTGTACCGCGGCGACAAGCACCCCCACGGGGCGCAGATGCCGGTAGCGCTGTAAGGCAGCTTTTAGCTGCTGGCTTCTCGCTTCCAGCTTTTTCTTCCTGGAACGAAGAGGCGAATGAAAATCAAGAGTGCCCGACGGGGCTGGGACAAGCTAGCCGCTAGAGGCTAGAAGCTAGGAGCTTACGAAGTATGGCAGATCTGGTGCAGTATTACGGGACGGGGCGGCGCAAGAGTGCGATCGCGCGCGTGTTTCTGCGTCCCGGCACGGGCGAGTGGAAGGTTAACGGCAAGAAGTTCGAAGAGCACTTTGTGACCGAACAGCAAAGGGTTTCGGCCAAGCGCACCCTGTTGGTCGCGGAACTGGCGGCGAGCTTCGACGTGCTGACCACGGTGAGCGGCGGCGGCGTAAGCGCGCAGGCTGACGCGGTGAAGATGGGCATTGCCCGCGCATTGGTTGAGTTCAACCCTGAGCTGCGCAAGCTGCTCAAAGCCGAAGGCCTGATGACGCGCGACGCGCGCCAGAAGGAACGCAAGAAGTACGGCCAGAAGGGCGCGAGAAAGCGGTTCCAGTTCTCGAAGCGCTAAGCGCTTCGAAGAGATCAGGTTTCAGAGATCAGAGATCAGTTGGCGTGCTGCCGTTCTGATCTCTGACCACTGATCTCTGATCTCTGGTTTTCAAATCTCCCCGCAAGGGGAATAAATCCGGGCCACGGTTGGATCCGTCCGGATGCAGTCCACAAAGGAGGACAATTGGCCACCATCACCATGAAAGAACTGCTCGAAGCGGGTGTTCACTTCGGGCATCAGACCAAGCGCTGGAATCCCAAGATGAAGGAATACATCTTCGGTGAGCGCAACGGAATTTACATTATCGACCTACAGAAGACGCTGAAGCTGTTCAAGGATGCGTCGAAGTTTGTGGTTGAGTTGTGCGGCAGCGGGAAGACAATTCTGTTTGTCGGCACCAAGCGCCAGGCGCAGGATGCGATTGCCGAAGAAGCCACGCGCGCAGGCATGCCCTACATTAACCAGCGCTGGCTGGGTGGGCTGCTCACCAACTGGGTCACGGTGCAGAAGAGTGTCAAGCGCCTCCAGGAATTGGATGAGATGGCCACCGACGGCCGCTACGAGCTGCTGACCAAGAAAGAAGTGATTCGTCTGGAGCGGGAGCGCAAGCATTTGCAGGCCAACCTGGCCGGCATCAAGAGCATGAAGCGGCTGCCCGACGCGCTGTTCATCGTGGACTCGAACAACGAGACCATTGCGGTGAAGGAAGCGCGCAAGCTGGGCATTCCCGTGGTGGCGGTGGTGGATACCAACTGCGATCCCACGGTGGTGGATTACGTGATTCCGGGCAACGACGACGCATTGCGCGCCATCCGCCTGTTCACCTCAAAGATTGCCGATTCGGCGGCCGAGGGCGTGAACATGCTGAGCGACAAGGCCTTCCAGGAAGAGGCTGCGGAAGCCGCGGCCGTGGATGAAAGCGGCGAGACGGCAGAGGCTGCTCCGGCGGAAGAAGTTGACCTGGAAGCGGCGCTGGGCGGCGGCATTCGCAAGGCGCCTGCGGCGGTGGCGGTTTTGGCGGATGAGGTTGAGACTGCCGAAGCCGGTGTTTAGTTAATTGCTGCGCGAGACCATGCGCACACTCAGTGGAGCGTGGCCGCTTCGATGGTCGGCCACGCTTTTCTTATGCCGGAAACAGGTCCGGCATAGAGTTTGATAGTGAATTCATATCCGCGACACGTTCGCGGACCGGCCGCGGCCGGGGGGAAATCAAAGAGAGATGACGACAGTGAGCGAAAAAATTGATGCGAAACAGGTGAAAGCACTGCGCGAAGCAACCGGCGCGCCCATGGGCGACTGCCTCAAGGCTCTGCAGGAGAGCAAGGGCGACCAGGAAGCCGCCGTGATTGTGCTGCGCAAGCGCGGCATGGCGTCGGCGCAGAAGAAGGCGGCGCGCGTGACCAATGAGGGTGCGGTGGGCTCCTATATTCACGCTGGCGGCAAGATTGCCGTGCTGGTCGAACTGAACTGCGAGAGCGACTTTGTGGCCAAGACCGACGACTTTCAGGAACTGCTGAAGGACGTGGCGATGCACATTGCGGCCAGCGATCCGCGCTACGTGAAGCCCGAGGACGTGACCGTGGAAGATCTGGAGCGCGAGAAGGATGTCTATCGTGCACAAGCCGCGGCGACGGGCAAGCCGGCTCCCGTGATCGAGAAGATCGTGGACGGCAAGATGGCAAAATTCTACGAAGAAGTTTGCCTGCTGGAGCAGCCCTTCATCAAGGACCAGGCCATCAGCATCAAGGAATTGATTGCGCAGAAGGTGGGCAAGCTGGGCGAGAACATTACGGTGCGGCGGTTTGCGCGCTTCAAGGTGGGCGCGCCCGACTGGACCGTGGCGCAGACCAAGGCAGTTGAAGCGGCCGAGTAACAAGTCAGCAGGTCATTAAGAGAGGGCAGCCCTTCCGGGCTGCCCTTTTTGCGTGGCTGGCGTAGCTTTTTCCTGCCCTTTCGGCGATGAAACTGCCGAGAGAATGGGGCACGGAGCTTTTAGGGGCTTTCAGACGGAGGGTGCAAAGAGCATGGGGCAATCCGCGATGCGGATTGCCCCATGCTTTTTGGCCGTGACCGAAGACCGGGGTTTACGGCAGGTAGTAGCGGAACGAGGTGAAGAACATGTTGTCGTCACCGTGCGCGCCGCCACCGGGGTTGGCCGTGCCGCCGTTGCCGGACCATATATCGCGGCGGATGTTTTCATACGTGATGCCTTGGCGCAGGCGGCCCTTGGGCCCGTTGTAGAGGTTGTACCAGTAGCCTGCAACGAACTCCTGCACGTCCTTGGTGTTGCCGGCGCAGCTTGCGGGAGCGGTCTGGTTGGAGCCCGCAGCGCCCGCGGAACTGGAGGCGGGAGCAGTTTCAATCAAGCAGCCGGTCATAGCCGGAGCGTTGACGATGGAGGTGCCGAGGCTCGGACCGCCGACACCGTAGCCGGCATAGGTGTTGCCGCCGGAGTTGGTGCCGCTGACGACGAAATCGCGATAGATATAGTCGCCGCCATAGTTGAGGTAGACGTTCAGGCGCGGCGTGGGATTCGCTTCCACCGTGCTCAGCGCGGAGAAGGCCTTGAGAGGATCCAGTATGCCGGTGGGACGAACGGTCACGTCAGCAATGGTTGAGTTGCCATAACGGCCGACGCCAATGCCGTAGAGGCCCTTGAGGCCGATGGTGAGCTTCTTGTTGGCAAAGGGGCCACGGAAGCCGCCGCCGATGCCGCCGGCCGGTTCCATATCGTTATAGGGGGAGCCGGTGGTGGGATAAATACGGTCGCGGTAGAAGCGGCCGATGCCAAAGGCCTCCCAGTGGCCCCAGCCCGGCTCGACGGCAATCTTGGCAATCAGGTCCGGCGCCATGTTGAAGGAGTAGTTGGCCTGATTGTCGTAAAGGCCGCCGCCCGTACCGGTGGAACCGATGAGGTAATTGGAGGGCAAGCCCGATCCGCCCGCGTTCAGAGTCTCTGGGTTCTCAGCCGACATGCCAACCCACGTCTTGGTCCCGATGTTCTTGGCCACGCGGAAGCTTTCCTGGCGCGCCCAAACGAAACCGGCATCGTACTGCGCGTCGATGGTGGACGGCAGGATCTGGGTTCCGCGCGTGAGGCCCGAGGCAGTTTCCGCAGCCAGCGACCAACCGGTGCCGCCAGAGAAGTCCCAGCCGCTGGGGGTCTTGGCGTCGGCCCAGAGTTCGCGCTGGCGCATGGTGTAGCTGTTCGACTGGTTGTTGTTCGAGGTTGTGCCGGAGCTCAGCCAGTCCGCCTCGTAGTAGCCGGTCATGGTCATGCTGGCGATCTTGCCCGAAAACTTCATGGCAATACGCGACTGACGAGCGCTGCCGAAAAACTCGCTCATTCCCGCGCCGTCGGCGTTCTGTAGCGGAACGCTGCTGGCGCCGGTGTTGATGTCGTCGCCGGTCGCCCCCTGACGCCAAACCGTTGCTGCTTCAATGAAGCTGCCCGCCGGCGAAATGGTCACGCCCTTGTAGTTGATCGCATCGGGGCTGCCGATGGCCTTCTTGAGGGTAGTGGTTTCGTCAGACACCGTGGTGGCGAGCGAAAGCTGGTTGGTCTTCAGATCGCTCACCGTGCTTTGCAGGGTAGTGACGGCATCAGTGTTCTGCGTGAAGGTCTGCTGCTGCGCCTGGGCGTCGGCTTCAGCTTTGTTGGCCGCGGCGCGCGCATCGGCGGCATCCTGCTGCGCCTGACGCAACTGCGCATCCTTGGCAGTCAGATCGCTCCTCAGGCTGTCGATCTGGGTCTGCATCTCGGTGCGCAGAGCCTGAATCTGATCTGCAACCGAAGGTTCGGACGGCTTGACGGCCTTCTTCGCGGGCACGTGCTTTTTCGCCGGCGCCGAAGAGCCGCTGGTTTGAGCGTGGGCAACAACGAGACTGGCTGCCAGAATGGCCGCGGCAGTCGCGTAGAAAATTCGTTTCATTTGGGCCTCTCTGTTCGTTTGCAATGGTTCCGGAATTGTGGCGTGCCCGCATGCGCTCGTCTCGCACCCGTCTTCAGCATTGCGGACACATCGATGAATCGGAAAAATCTGCATTATGCTCATCGGCGCAGAACAACACGGCGATGAGCGCACGAGGGGAAGAAATTTCGCGACAGCGGAATTCCTGCCTATCGTTCCGCATCCAAGACTCGCAGAGTTCGATGAAAATTTAACGAATTCACGCAGATTTCACATTTTAGTTATCGATCTTCGCGCAGCCTAGGGAAAGTTAGAAAAATTTATGCACCATTAAAAATGCGACACCGCTTTTCCACGGCGGTGCTTTTCTACCCTTTCGGCGATGAAACCGCCGAAAGGATGCGGAACTCGTAGTGCGAAATACCCGTGAATGCTTAGGGATGCGACGGCTGGGAAGCCGGGGAAGCGCTTGCGGAGGGCGCGCCGGCGCTGAGCAGATTGGCGAACAGGCGAAAGGCGCCGGGCACCAGCTCAGGAAACTGCCGATGGAGCGCGAAGGCGACATAGATATAGATACCTTTACCGCGATGGGCGACGAGCAGTCCACCGCGTTGCGGGTCCTGGCCGGGATCGGCGGTTTCAGTGAGCGCGGTGTAGCCGGCATCCCAGTGATCGAGGAAGCCGTGCCCGCGTTCTTCGAACCATCCATCGAAATCGGCCGCAGTAACTGGATTGGGCGAGGTGAGAAGCGGGTTGGCAGGATCAAGCAGCTTGACGGGCGCCTGCTCATCCACGACGCGCTCGCCTATGCCTTTCATGGCCAGCGGCAGCGGCGCGGGAAAGTTGTTGGTCTGGTACAGCACGAGCAGCGTTCCGCCGCGCTCGACGAACGCTTCGAGGCGCGGCTCAGCGGCAGCGAGCTGGGGGCGCACGGAGTAGGCGCGATCGCCGACGACGATCACGTTCCACTGCGAGAGATCGGCAGTGGCGAGCTCGTCGTTGCTGAAGAGATGCGGAGCGATGCCCAGCGCCTCAATGGCTTCAGGGACGGTGTCGCCTGTGCCCATCACATAGCCGACGCGGAGACCGGGCGCGAGTTTCACGTCGACTTTGCGCGTGCGCAGCTCGGCCGGCTTGTACTGGTTATACGGCCGCAAGCCGGTGTATCCGATGCTTTGCCAGCCGGTGGTGTAGTCTTTGCCATCGACGTGCGCGACAGCCTCAATGCTGTAGGCGCGCGCCGCCACGTCGCCCGCGGGAGAAACCGAAAATACGAGCGGTTCGGCGTTGCCCGCGCTTGTGAGATGAAACCTTAACTCCGCAGGCTTGCAACGCCAGCCTTGCGGCAGCTTCAGATTCACCATCCCATCGGCAGCGCGCTCGGCGTGGACCGTAACGCTGACGGGCAACGGCGAACCATCCAGCGGAAGAAGACGGGCTTCAGGCTCCACACGCACGCCAATGGCGGGCGTAATGACGAGCGGCTGGTAAACGCCGCCCGCGCCGACAATGTGGGCCAGGGTTTGCACTACCATGCCAAGGCGAATGGGAACGCCGTCGAAATCGAACTCCGCCCATGCGCTGAGTGGATAAGGCGCGAAGGAGCGCTCGCGCCAGGCTTCATTCGCAACGTCGTAATAAGGCTGCTCGGTGGTGGGCCGCGTGAAATAAGGGGCCGTGGGTTGGGCGTCGTCGGGCACGTGCAGGTGAAAGAGCGCGTTGGCTGATTCGGAGCTGCTGGGCGCGCCGGCGGCATCACCCTTTCCCCATGATGCGTTAGGAGCAGTCTCAAGCCAGGTCTTGGAAAGATGCGCGCTACCTGTAGCGCTGAAGGTGTGCACGCGAACGCCGAAGTCTTCGCCGGGATATACGCTGCGCGTAGATTCGTCTGCCGATGCGCCGCGGCCAGGGCCGCCCTGCCCGCCATCGCCAGCCGTGAATGCGACAAAGTCGAGACCTAGCAGATCCTTCAACGCAATTTGGAACTGGTTGATTTTCTCGCCCAGCTCGAATGCGAGATTGGACTTTGCCGGGGCGCTCAAATCGCTCGCCTTGATGTGCGCGTAGAGATCGAGGGTCTCGCGATAGACGGGCACGAGTTTGTGCCCGCCGTCGATGCCGCCCTGATTGTTGCAGTCAGCCATGAAGGCGTCGAAATCGGATTGGATTTTCTTCAGGCCATCGCCAAGCCACGCGGGCGGCGCGGCGCCGGCAAGACTCGCCAGGCCCGCGATGCTGGTGTCGATATTTACCTTCTGATTCTGAAAGAGGCTTGCGTCACCCGCATTTGCGCTAGCGCTTGCCGCCGACGGCAGGACCGCCCACAGGTGATAGCTCGACGAGTCAGGCGCGCTCAGCGCAGGATTGGCGCCGCCGTTCTGCGACAGTTGCTTGCCCCAGCCTTCGCGCGCAATTTGCACATAGGTGCGGCCGAGCGCCGCGTCCCATGTACCAACAGGAATTGTCACGTCGGCTTTGGGTGCGCCTTCTGTCCACTCGCCGGTGACATAGTTTTTGAAGCGCGCCGGCGCCAGCTTGCCGGTGGCATAGTCGAACATCTGGCCGTTTTCAATGCGCGCAAACGGCTCCCGCGAATAGACAGCTAACGGCTGCCAGGGCTCCAAGCCATCCTTCAGTTGCTCGGGAAAAACTTTGGGGTCACCGGCAACCTTGAAGGCTTCCTGCATGATCTCGCCAGCCACCTGGTGCTGCCCGTGCCCGTCGGTGAGCCCGCCGACAAAGGTCGAAAGCAGGATCTGCGGCCGCACTTTCCGTATCGCCAGCACGGCGTCGTAGAGAACACGGTCGTGGCCCCACTTGGCAAAGGACTCTGCCTGCGTTTTGGAGAAGCCGAAGTCCGCCTCGGTGCCCCAAAGTTCCTGTGCGCCGTAGTATTCATCCGCCTTGAGCAATTCGCTGGTGCGTATCAAGCCCAGCGCATCGTTGCTCTCGGCCGACATGGCATTGAGTCCGCCCTCGCCGCGGGTAAGCGTGAGCACCGTGACGCGCACTCCGAGACCGCGCGAGAGATAGGTCATCAGCGCACCGTCTTCGTCGTCGGGGTGCGGCACGATGATGAGAACGCTGGCCGTGGCGCCGATGCGCTTGAGAGTCTGTTCCAGCTCCGCGGCGCCGCGGTCTTCCGGAAGCGGCAGCGCTTCAACGGTGGGCTCGGGCAGCGGGACCTGCGCAAGCGCAGCGCCTGGCGATCGTTGTTCCGCGGCTTGTTGCCCGCGGAGCGATGCGGGAAGCGGGCCCAGTAAAAGGGCGGCGAGCGCGGCGACTGCCGACAATGGATGCAGCTTACGGGGAAACGAAATCATCATCGACAGTTTACAAGCTGGCGCGCGGGATCGGCCGGGCGATCACACGATGTCTTGGTGCGCACCGGCGGCTCATTTGCGACTCTACCGCCAGTCGTCGCGTACGTCGGCCGTGCCTCGGACAATGTGCTAAACGGCGAGAAGGCGCTGTTGAAAGCCCGTCTCATCTTCAACGAATACAGGTTCGCCACGAAGCACGTTATCGTATAGCTCACTCATTCTTCCTACCGAAAGTCCCTTGGGAAGGAAGCGAAACACCGAGCTGGCAACGTATTCGCGGCTTAGTTCAAAAGCCAGCCACCTTCGACCCTCTGCCTCAGCCACCATGCCCGTTGTGTTTGAGCCGGCAAAGATATCAACGACAAGGTCGCCGGGGTCGGTCAGCATACGAATAAAGAACTCCGGCAGCTTGGCTGGGAACCGTGCCGGGTGCCCCTTAACTCCCACTGCTTTGCAGGCTCCCAAATAGACGCCGTTGCTCTCGGAGTTTGGAATCTGAAGAAGATTAGAAGGAATCGCACCACCGTTATCGTTCGCGAATGCTAGGCCAATCTCGTGCCCGGAAGGGCGTTCCCTAGGGGTGTAAAAAGCTCCTGGATCCTCCAGGAGCTTCTTCATGCGGGCGCTGTACTCGGTCAAGACATTGGACACGTTCGCCTTCGGCCATTCCGAGCGGGAAAACCACCAGAGCGTATTGACGGTATCTTTTGCCCGCAGTTTACGTTTGTTGACCCACTCAATCGGACTTGGAAGTTTGGAAGAGTTGTGCCAGAAAAATTCCTGAGCTAGATGGAAGTTCAGCTCGTCGCAGAACCGCAGTAGCACCCGGAACTGATGGAGGCTTCGCACGGGGACGCCCTTGCGATAAGCACCGCCAAGATCGAGGACGAAGCTCCCGTCTACCCGCAACTTTTGATAAACCAGCTTACCGAAGTCGAGAAGCCAGTCGACATATTCCGCCTGATCGCGATTCCCATACTCCTTTTGTCTTTGCAGGGCGAAAGGGGGACTGGTGATAACAAGATTGATGGAATTATCAGGCAACCCTGCGAGCAACTGTATTGCGTCGCCCACGTAAGAAGCACCAAGAAGCGTTGAATAAGCCGGATTCGCGGGGATGAGGGTAGCCGACATCGTTACCTCATACAACCTATAGGCTGTAGATTTCAGGTTAGCACAAGGCTGAGCATGAGACTTAATGAAGCTCGCCAAACCTCAGATTACAACCCGTGGAAGGTTTGCAGTCAACCTCAGAAAGGCACGCATCGCGGCGGGGCTTTCCCAAGAGGAACTCGCTGCCAAAGCGGGACTGCACCGGAATTACGTAGGCAGCGTGGAGCGCAATGAGAAGAACATCTCCATTGATGCGATGGAGCGTCTGGCAAATGCCCTGAGGGTGGACGTGGTGGCCCTATTGGCGCGGGAGGAGGTATGAAGCCTCATCCAGATCACACCAAGCTCAAAAATCTACTACCGTCCATACGGAAACTGCAGCGGTTGGCATCGAAGCACGGAATCGACGATGTATTCCAGGACAATGGCGGGAAGATGCTGCAGATTCTGCTTTACACGGGGCTGACTGTCCTGCCGGGACGCGAGGGAAACGACGCACGAGATGACAAAGGCCACGAGTATGAGGTCAAGTCGGTCAATATTCATCTAACGCAAAGCTTCTCAACCCATCACCACATGAATCCACACATCATACAGAAATACCAGCAGGTGGATTGGGTATTTGCGGTTTACAACGGAATCGAATTAATCGAGATTTACCTCATGACGCCCGCTCAACTCCAACCATATTTTGCGAGGTGGGCCAAGAAGTGGGCAGACGATGGGAATAAGGACATCAACAATCCAAAGATCCCTCTGAAATTCGTACAGAGCACCGGCAAGCTCATCTATTCCACCAGCAATTCAGGCTAAAGAGCTCTTACCGCCAATCGTCGCGGGCATTGCTGAGGCCCTGATTCATCAGCGCGTCGAAGCCCGTGTGCTTCTTGATGAAGATCTCGCTGAAGTGCCGGTCCTGGCGCAGCAGGATGGCTTGCAGGCGGACGAGCTCAAGCAGCGCGAGAAACATGGCGATAAGCGCGCGTTCTGACTTGGTATGGCTGAGCATGCGCCGCAACGCCACCGGCTTATCTTCCATGGTGAGGCGGCGCGCCAGGAACTGGATCATCTGCCCCACCGTGACCGAATCTTCCTGGAGATTGAGGATGGGGCGATTGCGCGCGCGCTCCAAAATATCGCTGAAAATACGCACCAGGTCGGTGGTGTCGGCAGCGATCTCCGGCTCTGCGGCAGCGTCTTCCTGGAACTCGCGGATGCCGGGATTGGTCCACGTCGAAGCTTCGAGCATTTGCTTCTCGCGCAGCATCTGCGCGGCGTTCTTGAAGCGCTCGTGCTCGAGCAGCCGGTCGACCAACTCGCGGCGCGGATCTTCGGCGGTGTCGTCGGGCCCGGATGGTGCGCGCGGCAGCAACATCCTGCTCTTGATGTGGATCAGCAGCGCGGCGGTGTAGATGAAATCTCCGGCCACATCCATGTCGCCGGCGCGCAACTGGTCGACGTAGGCCAGAAATTGCGCCGTGATTTTGGCGATGGGGATGTCGTAAATATCAATGTCCTGCTTGCGAATGAGATCGAGCAGCAGGTCGAGCGGGCCGTCGTACACCTGGTTCACGATGACGGAAAACGGCGACTGGTCGGCGTCCTCTCCACGCGCCTTCAGCGCAGCCGCAACTTTTTCGGCCGTGGTGCGCTGCGGCTTTTCAGGAAAGGGCAGCGTGGGCGCCGCGTCGATCGGCACGGGAGCCGGCAACGGATCAAGCCCAGTCGGTTCGGTCACGGGTGGCGCGGGCGGTGGTTCCGGCACGGGCAGCGGCGGTGGTGCGGGCGGTTCGGGTGGTTCGGGGGGCTCCGGCTGGGGTGGTTCGGGCACGATCGGAGGTTCGGTCACGGGCGGCTTGGGCACCGGAACCGGGTCGGTCACAGGTGGCAGTTCGGGATCCCGCTCGGGAGGTTCGGCGAGTTCCTCTACCGGAGGCGTGGCGGGTGCTCCCGGGAGTGCGACGTGAGTGGTTGCTTCTTCCGGAGAGGATTGAACCTCCGGAGCAGCTGCTTCTTCCGGAGCGGATGGGGCGGCGATTTCGAGGAGTTCCGTCATCTCTTCTGCCGATGCGGTTTCGACCGGTTGAGTTGTTTCGCCGGCAGCGGCAGTTGGCTCGGCAGGTTCGCCGGGTGATTCGGAGGCAGATAAAACTTCCGGCTCGGTGCTGGGGAAGCTTGCGACAGGGGCTAAAGCCCCCACAGACTGTAGGACGCTTTCGGCACGATTGAAGTCGTCCCCTGGCATGTCTTGCGGCTCACCAGAGAGTTCTTCCGCTGCCTGGACGACGGGTGCGGTCGCAGGTTCGCTCTCGGTTGCGGCAGGAGGTTCTTCGATTGGCAAGGCCGGTCCCGCAGCCGGCGCGTCCTCGATGGGTGAGGCTGGTTCCGGCGCGGGAGGTTCCGGAGCTGGAGCAGTCGGTTCAGGCGCGGGCATTTCGGCAGCGCGCGCAATTCCCTGGTCGGGCGGCGCGTTATCGCCCGCAACGAAATCTTCGGCCGCAGTGGGCTCTTCGGCCGCAGTCGCTTCGAATTGGGGGGAAGATGGTTTCACTCGACTCTCTTCTTTTTGTACTTCCGTCTCGTCTCTTTCGGCTTCCCGGCGCTCGTCAGCAACCTCGGCCTGTCGAGCAACCTCCGCGCTGGCAGCGGCTTTTCCGCTGCGCCGGAAAAGACCGAATCCCGAGCGGATTCCATCAAGGGCAATTGTGAGCGCCCTGCGCCACCACGGGACTGGTCGTTCCATCATTCTTGCTTTCCCGGCCGGCGGCGCCCCGCGTTTCCCGCGATCAATTCCCGGCGGTCCTTGCTTCGCATCCCGGCGGCCCTCGCTTCCCGCGTCGGGCTCAGGCTTTCACGGTGCTGAGCGGCATCTTCATGGCGTCGCGCACCTCCACCATGGTTTGCTCGGCGCGTACCGCGGCTCGCCGCGAGCCTTCGTTCAAAATTTCGATCGCCTGCGGCTCCGAGATAGCAGCGCGCCGCTCCTGAATGGGCTGCAAGACCTTCAGAAGCGAGTCAGCCGCCCAGCCTTTGCACTCGATGCAACCGATGCCCGCCGTGCGGCAGCCTTCGTAGACCTTGGCCATCGTCTCCGGCGTGGAGAAGACCTTGTGCAGATCGCCCACCGGGCACTTGTCAGGATCGCCTTTATCGGTCCGGCGAATGCGCGCCGGATCAGTGACCATGGTTTTCAATTTCTGGCGTACCACCGGCTCCGGGTCGCTCAAGAGGATGGTGTTGCCGTAGCTCTTCGACATTTTGCGGCCGTCGGTGCCGGGCAATTTGGGCGAGGGCGTAAGCAGAACTTTGGGCTCGGGCAGCACTTCGCGGCCATTCAGGCTGTAGAACTGGTTGAAGCGGCGCGCCACTTCGCGCGTCAGCTCCACGTGCGCCTGCTGATCCTGGCCTACAGGCACAAAGTCGGCCTGGTACACAAGGATGTCGGCGGCCATCAGCACCGGGTAACCGAGGAAACCGTAGGTAGTGAGGTCGCGGCTGGTCAGGTTTTCCTGCATCTCCTTATAACTGGGCACGCGCTCGAGCCAGCCCAGCGGAGTGCTCATGCCGAGCAGGAGCGAAAGCTCGGCGTGCTGGAGCACGCGGCTCTGTAGAAACAGAATGCTCTTCGCGGGATCGAGCCCGGCCGCCAGGTAGTCGAGCAGCACCTCTTTGATATTGTCCGTGACCTTCGAGGTGTCCGCGTAGTCGGTGGTGAGGGCGTGCCAGTCGGCGATGAAGAAATAGCACTCGTACTGGTCCTGCAATTTGACCCAGTTGGCAAGCGCGCCCATGTAGTTACCCAGGTGCAGCTTTCCCGTAGGTCTCATGCCGCTTAAAACGCGCGGCCGTGCGGATGGATTAGGGAGTTCAGACATGATTGCGATTCGAAGTCCTGGCGGCGCGTTGAAAGCCGCTGAGTGGCAGTAAGAAAACGTGAAAAACGCTCATTCCATTGTAGCGGGAGGGGGCGTCGAATGGACTGCTTTCTCAGAGGCGGCCAAGCAGCGAATCAACGAGGGCCAGCGTGGGCACAAACAGCAGGCGGAGCAGAAATCCGCCGACGACAATCATGAGAATTATGCCAATCCAGCCGCCGATCCGGTCGTAGACCCGCACCGCGTTGTAAGGCAGCATATTGCGCACCACGCGGCTGCCATCGAGCGGAGGGATGGGCAGCAGGTTGAAGAAGAAAAGGCATAGGTTGACTTCAATGGCCAGCAGTGCAAGCAGAACCAGAGGCTGCAATCCACCTTCGAAGGCCAGCACGCCGCTCAAATTTGCACGCACCAGCGTTCGCCCTCCGGGTACGGCAATGCACACAACGGCCAGAATCGTGAATGCAATCCCGACGAGCAGAAGATTCGAGAATGGGCCAGCCAGCGTTACGAGGTTGTCGTCGCGGACAATTTTCTTGAAGTTGCGCGTGATGACGGGGGTCGGCTTGGCCCAGCCGATGAGAAACCCGCTGAAGAAGCTGAATCCGATAAATGGCCCGAAGATCGCAAGTGCCGGAATGAGCAGGGTTCCGATGGGATCGATGTGGTACATGGGGTTGAGCGTGATGCGCCCCTGTAACCGAGCCGTCTGGTCGCCCAGGCGCGAGGCCATCCAGGCGTGCGCACACTCGTGAAAACTGAGCGAGAAAAGCAGCAGCACAAACTCGAATACGGCAATAACGAAAGCAGTGGGTTGCAAGCGAACACCCCAAAGTTCCGGCCGTTCCTGTGCATTGAAAACGCTGGAAAATGGCCGAACTCAAAGATTCAGGTTAGCACGGCGAGATTGCGGGGTTTTACGCTCTGAATCGGCTAACTCCGCCAACTCCGCTAGCGCCGCTAACCCCGCTATCCTCTAGCTCTCGATATATTCCCAGAACGAGTCGACCAGATCGGCGTCGAGCTCCGTGGTCATGCGGCGCGCGGCGCGTTCGGCTTCTTCCATGAGTCCATGCAGGTAATCGCGCGAGCGCGAGATGGCGGCGACGCCGATGGTGGCTGATTGCCAGGTGACCGCCTCGTCGAGCTCGGCCACGGAGACATTGAAGCCCTGGCGCAACTGATCCTTGAGTGAGCGCACCACCTGCCGCCGGTCCTTGAGCGATTGCGCGTGCTCAATGCGGATCTCGATGGTGAGCTGAGCCACAGGCATAGCGGTCTCGGGGGATTACTGACAGTGTAAGACTAGATTGATCGGGCGGAGCAAGTTTTTTCGCGGGCTGGGACCCCCCGGCTCAAGCAGAGCCAATAGGAAGGCGTATCTTGGATCACGTGGAGCGGCCGTTGGAGAACTCGCGTAGGTGACCCTTAAGTTCGTTCGACTACAAATTTGTCATCCTGAGCGGAGTTTGGCGCGTCTTTGCGACAAACGGAGTCGAAGGACCTGCGGTTGCTCTTGCTTTTGCTGTTCCTTGTTACGGCCAAGCCACGTGAGTATCTTAGATTTGTTCAACGAATTTTGGGCTCGGCACTCCGGGGGCTGCCCAGAACTGTACAAGGCAGTTACTATTGCGACAATCAGGGGGAATTATGCCACTGAAACCCGAAAACGTAGTTTCGAATCTGCATGAGCTTCGCGACCTCACGGCCAACGCCGACGGCGCGCAGCGGGTTGCCTTTACACCCACATGGCTCAAGGCGCGCGAATGGTTTGGGACGAAGCTAGTCGGCCTTCCCGTGGAGCGTCACTTCGATGCCGCCGGAAATCAGTGGATCACGCTGCGGGGCCAGAGCGAGAAGACACTGGTTCTCGGCAGCCATCTTGACTCGGTTCCCAACGGCGGCTGGTTGGATGGAGCGCTCGGCGTGGTCGCAGGACTTGAGGTGGTGCGGTATCTGGCGGAAAAATATGCCGGCAAACCTCCTTTCACCGTGCGCCTGGTGGATTGGGCGGATGAAGAAGGCGCGCGCTTCGGCCGCAGCCTCTTCGGATCGGCGGCATTTTCAGGTACGCAAACCATTGCCGCCGACCGCGCCCGCACAGACCGCGACGGCATCACGCTGGAAGCCGCTCTGAAGCAGGTCGGCATCGACATCGATCGCATCGGCGACGCAGCCGCGGAGCGCAAGAATATCGCTGCATACCTCGAGCTGCACATTGAACAGGGACCGGTGCTGGAAAATGCGAATTTGCCGCTGGGCGTGGTCACGGGCACAAAGGGTGTGGAGCGCTATGCCATCACATTCACAGGGCAAGAGGCGCACTCGGGCTCAACGCCCATGGCAGTTCGGCGCGATGCGCTGGCTGCCGCGGCAAAACTGGCGCTCGAGATTCGCGCCATCGCCGGCAAGCACGCTGACTCCGTGTGCACGATGGGAAGCGTAAAGACCTTTCCCGGAATTGTGACGGCGGTGGTTGGGCGCTGCGAGGCGACGCTCGATCAGCGCGATCTGGACGCCGGCATTCTGGCCAGCATGTTTGCGGAGGCGCAAGCTGCCAGCCGGCGCTTTGCCGCCGAAGAGCGCTGCGAGGTGGAGTGGTCGCGCATTTGGAGTATCGAGCCAGTTCCGTTTCACGCGGAGTTGGTTGCGCTTTGCGAAGAGGCGATTCTGGAGACGACGCCAGAGACGCGGCGGCTGCCTTCGGGCCCGCTGCACGATGCTTCAGAGGTTTGCCGATCCGGAGTTCCCACGGTGATGATGTTTGTGCAGTCCATCAAGGGCATCAGCCACAACAAAATCGAGGACACGCGCGCGGAGCATCTGGAGTTAGCCGTGAACGCCTTCGCGGGGCTCGCCGAGAAGACGCTCAAGTGGATGGAGAAGCACTAACGCCGTTATCCATGCGGGAAGGCCTCGCTCGGCTTACTCCGCCAGCTTTGCCAACTGCGCCTTCGTCGGCTTGCGCGTGAAGGCGCTGACCACGACCAGCGCCGCAACAGCGGCGAACAACGCCGGGAAAATAGCGTCGCGGTCGGCGAGAATCGGCGGCAGATGCAGGAACTCCTTCACACCTTTTAAATCCCATAACAGCGTGACCACGGTTCCAATGCCAATGGCAGCGACTGCTCCCCATGCCGTAGCGCGTTTGGAGTAGAACGCGGCCAGCACCACCGGCGTAAGCGCGGCCCCGTAGATGGTGTAGGCATAGAGCATCTTGGCCAGAATGCTGGGCGCATAGAGCGCCTGATAAAGCGCCCAGGCGCCGAGCAGCACCACGGCGAGACGGGAGACGATGAGGACGCTCTTGTTCGACGCGCCCGGAGAGATGTAGCGCACAAAAACATCTTCGATGAGATTGCTGGCCGGAGAGAAGAGATAGTTCGAAGCCGTCGAAATCACCTTGGCGAAGACCGCGCCGAGAAGCAACGCGCCCATGAGGGCGGGTAGTCCGTGGCGCGCCGTGTAAGGGATGATCTCGTAGGGCTGGCGCGAGACCTCGCCGGTGGGATAAAGCGCCGATCCAATCACAGCAATGGCGACGATCAGCGTTTCAAGCACCACCGTGCCCACAATCCAGCCGACAACCGAGATGCGCGCATCGCGCTCGGATTTGGCAGAGAAAAACTTCTGGTACATGACCTGATTGCCGAGCATCAGCAGCATGGTCGGCACCATAAACTCAAGCGCCTTCACCAGCGTCAGGTTGCCCAGCACTTCAAAATGCGTGGCCGGTAGCGCCGCATGCAGCCCGCTCCAGCCGCCGGCCTTGGCCAGCAGCATAGGCGTAGCGATAACGCAGATGACCGTGACCAGCGAGCCGATGGCCACATCCATATAGGCGACCGACGACATGCCGGCCATGGCCGTGGTGACGACGACAAAGGCTGCGATGATCCAGGTTCCCTGCTCCGGCGTCAGAGTGTCGGGAAAGATGAGGTGCAGCACGTTGCCGCCGCCCTTGAACTGATAACTGGTGATGGCCACGTAAGCAAATAGAATCGCGATGGTGCCGAGCACGCGCGCGGTCTGGTTGTAGCGCGCCTCGAGAAGATCGGGCAGCGTGAACTGCGCGAATTTGCGCGCGCGCGGCGCAATAAAGTAGATGAGCAGCAAGCCCAGCCAGCCGCCGGCCGGCAGCCACAGCGCGGCAAAGCCGTTCTTGTATGCGTTTTCGGCCCCGGCAAAAAGCGATCCCGCGCCGATCCACGAAGTCAGCAACGTGAGGACGAGCACGAAAGCGGAAAGCGAGCGCCCTGCGACAAGGTAATCGGCCTTGGTTTTAACCAGCAGGCCCCGAAAAATGGCCACCGCCAGCAGCGCAGAGGCAATCACGACCAGGACCACGATATAGAGAAGCGACATCCGAGAATTTCCTCAACGCGACACAAGAAGATTGAGAGCAGTGTAACGGACCGGGGCCCCCGTCGGCCTGGCCCGGTGTGGCCCAGATTCGTGCTTCCGCTGCCCGGCCCCGTATCTCCCTCGGCAACTGCTGCATCAAAAATAATAGAGCGCAGGTTGACGCGAATCCCGGCTCGCGCTAATCTCGCAATACTGGATTTGGTACTCAACCCCAATCCGCGGCGCCGCAGGACAGCCCAAACCTTGGACCCGGTTGTGCCCTGCGCTCTTCGACTCCTTTCAAAATCAACCGTTTGCCAGCAAGCGCCCACGGGGCGCTTGCGTTCCCATTGTGTGCTGCCGATACTCCTTAAATACAATTCACCGTTCGGGAGGACGTTGACCCTTTGAAGATCGCTCTGGAGATCACGCCAAACCTCGAGCCCCTGTTCGGGACCCGCGATGAAAACCTCAGACTGATGGAAGACTCGCTCGGCGTTCGCATCGATCTTCGCTCCGACGCCGTGCACGTACAGGGACCGGAAGAAAGCGTGGTCCGCGTGCGCCGGATTTTCGAAGACTTTGAGGCGTTGCGCCGCTCGGGGCACAATCCCCACAACGGCGAATTGAACGGCATGCTGCGCCTGGTGGTGGCCGATGCCGCCACCACTCTGCGCTCAGTGGCCGAGGCCGGCAAACAACGCTCCGCCGGCATCAAGCGCACTGTGCAGCCGCGTTCGCTCAACCAGAGCCGCTACGTGGACGCCATCGAGCAGAACGATATGGTGTTTGGCGTGGGCCCGGCCGGAACCGGCAAGACCTACCTTGCCGTAGCCATGGCCGTGGCGGCTATCAACGCCAAGCGCATCAGCCGGATTGTTTTGGTGCGCCCCGCTGTAGAAGCCGGCGAACGGCTGGGCTTTTTGCCCGGCACCTTGCAGGAGAAGATCGATCCCTATCTGCGCCCGCTTTACGACGCGCTCTTCGACATGATCGACGTTGAGAAGGTGGACAAAATGCTGGAGCGCAACGTCATCGAGGTGGCTCCGCTCGCCTTCATGCGCGGCCGCACGCTCAACGATGCGTTCATCATTCTCGACGAAGCGCAGAACACAACCATCGAGCAGATGAAGATGTTCCTCACGCGCATGGGCAACAATTCCAAGGCCGTGATCACAGGCGACATTACGCAGATCGATCTGCCCAACCCGCGCAAGTCCGGCTTGCTCGACGCGATCAATATACTCGGCGGCGTGGAAGGCGTTGCCTTCTGCCATTTTGAAGAGGGCGACGTGGTCCGCCATCCCCTGGTGCAGCGCATCGTCCGCGCCTATGAAAGCGCCAAGCCGCAACAGCAGGAGCTGCCGCTCGAGGGCGCGATCGCAGTCGGAGTTTCACAAACCGACGACCGCCAGGAGCCGCAGCCGAAGCATCCCGCCAAGCCGCAGTAAGGCAGGGAGTACGCAATAGGGAATAGGGAGCAGGAAAAGCGGGCTGGGGTCGCAGAAACGCGATCCCAGCCTTTGCCGTCTCTGCGGTTCCTACGGCTTCGCCGGCGCGGCCGGCGCCGTCTGCTTGCTGAACACGTAGTGGCAGGGGCGGCCGTAGATGCCGAGTCCCGTGCTGCGATCGCCCTCACCATCCGCGGCGGTGAAATGCGACTTCACTTCGTAGCTGTACTGCTCGCCCTTGCTCACGAGCGGGCCGTGCGTGTACTGCGTCGACAGGACCAAGCCGGAAGCCGTCAGCTTGGCGCTGCCATCGCGATTGATCTTTCCATCGAGCGCCAGGTAGCCCGGCTGCCCCGCGTCGCCGCGCTCGCCGTGCAGAATATTGTCCGCAACGGTGCTGGTAAATTTCCAGGTGTACCCCAGAGAGTTGCCCTTGGCCTCGCAGGTCATCGTGGTATTCCACACGCCGTCAAAGGGGCCGGCCGTACCCTGGCCGCCCGCCGCCATGGTAAGCAAAAACAGTGCAGAAAGAAAGGTCTTGCGCATGAAAACTCCCTTCGGCACAGAATTTTACTCCCGGATCGCAGGCCCGTCAGTGACAAGGCGAGGCAAACACGTTCTGGAGGCACGTTCTGCCGGCACGCACGCTTCGCGTATCATCGAATCAGACCCGGAACCGCGCACGCAGGAGCCGCGGCCCCGCGCACGATGATCCTCATCGACCCACATCTGAAATCTGACTCGCCGCCGAACTTCGTTTCGGCGAAGCCTTCTGCTGGGCCTGCCGCGGCCCTAGCTCGAAAATTGCCCGCGAAACCATTCCGGCTGCCCTCCCCGCGAACCCTGGCGCAATTCTTGAAACGGGCGCAAGTCGCCGTGGGTCTGCGCGAACAGGTCGCGGTGCTGTTGACCAGCGATCGAGCGTTGCGCGACCTGAACCGGCGCTTCCGCGGCAAGAACAAACCCACCGACGTTATTTCCTTTCCGTCGACCAACCCGGCGTCCGGCCCGGAGAAGATGGCGGGTGACTTGGCCATCAGTGTGGAGACGGCGCGCCGTCAGGCCGCGGAACAGGGCCACGCGCTCACCTGCGAGTTAAAGGTGCTCATCCTGCACGGGCTGCTGCACCTGGCCGGCCACGATCATGAAACCGACGCGGGCGAAATGCAGCGCCGCGAGCAGAGTTTGCGCGCGAAGCTGGAGCTGCCTCTGGGGCTGATTGAGCGCTCTGCTTCTCCTACCCTTTCGCCAAAAACGCGAAAGGATGGGGCGCGGAGGCGAAAAGCAACCACAGGTCCTTCGACTTCGACCGCCAAGACGGCCTCCGCTCGGGAGGCCAAAGCAACGAGAGGGTCGAGACCTAAGAAGAAGAGCGCGCGCCCATGACGCCGCTCCAGATCATCTTCGTTGCTGTGCTTGTGGTGGTGCAGACTCTGGCCGCGTACATCAGCCGCATCTACTCCGAGTTTGGCAAGATTCTGAGCCGCGAGGTGCAGGAAAATCTGGACGCATGGGAGACGCGGATCGAGCCGCATCTCGGCCTGAGCCGCGAGCACGCCGCATTGTGCGCGGCGGTTCTGGTGCAGCTTTCGCTGGGGCTCATCGCTCTCGAGTTCGGCGCCATCCTCTTTGGCCACGCCGCGCTACCCGGCGAGCCGGACCCGACGGAGATTGCGCAGGCCGTTCTCAGCGTGGTGCTGGTGGTCATTTTTTCGAACCAGCTGATTCCGTCGCTGCTCTTCAATCGCACGCGCGGGCTGTGGGCGGCGCGACTGCTTTGGCCCATCTGTTTGCTGCTGTGGCTGGCGACGCCGGTCACGGTCTTCATCCGCTTTTTCTTTTCCGTAGCAGAGCTGGCCGAGGCGCCCGCGAATCCCGCGGAGCCTGCGCCCGACGTGGAAGCGCTGATCGAGGCCGGCGAGGAAGAGGGCATCCTGGAACAGAGCGACCGCGAGCTGGTGCGCTCCGCGGTGGAGTTTGGCGACATGCTGGTGCGCGAGGTGATGACGCCGCGCCCCGAGATCTTCGCCGTCTCGGAATCGATCACGCTGGAGCGCTTTCTGGAACTGCTCAAGCAGCACAACTACTCGCGCGTGCCCGTCTACTCCGGCTCGCTCGACAACATCAAAGGGCTGGCCTTCGCGCACGACCTGCTGCAGATTGCCGATGAGGATGCACGCACGCGCACCGTGGCCACGATCCTGCGCTCGGCCGCATTCGTGCCTGAGACCAAGCGCGGCTACGAACTGCTGCGCGAGATGCAGCGCGAAAAGCAGCACATGCGCATCGTGATTGACGAGTATGGCGCGGTGGCCGGCCTCGTGACCATTGAGGATCTGCTGGAGCAGATCGTAGGCAACATCCGCGACGAGCACGAAATCGATTCGCTGATCGAAGAACCCCAGCGCGAGCCTTCCGGCTCATGGCTCGTTCCCGGCAGCTTTCCCGCCGACCAGCTTGGCGACCTTCTTGGCGAGACCGTGGAACTGGGCGAAGACTATGAAGCAACCACGCTGGGCGGCCTGGTGAGCGAGATCGCGGGGCGCATTCCCAAGGCCGGCGAAACGGTCGAGCTCGAACCGCTGGGACTGCGCGTGGAGATTGTCGCCTCGACCGGGCGGCGCATCGAGCGCGTACGGCTCTTTCCTCCGATCGCGCGGCTGCCCTTTCCGAAGGAAGCCTGAGCCGTAACATTGGGCTATGTTATTCAAGACCATCGCCGGCTTTGTGCAGTTAATTGCCATCATGGCTTTGCTGCTATTTGCGCCGGCGTGGACGCTCCATTACTGGCAGGCATGGAACTATCTTGCGGTTTTTGGCTGCTCTTCGTTTTTAATTACCGTCGATTTGTGGCTGCGCGATCGAGAATTGCTTGAGCGACGACTTAAGGCCGGTCCCGGAGCGGAGACAAGAAAAAGGCAGAACTGGATTCAGGCCCTTGCTTCTCTCTCGTTTCTCGCGCTATTGCTTGTCCCGTCGCTCGATCGCCGCTTCGGCTGGTCCCAAATCCCTGTGGCCGTGGTGATAGCGGGAGATATGCTTGTGGCCGCCGGTTTCTTCGTCGTCTACCGGGTCTTCCGCGAAAACACCTTTACCGCGGGAACGATTGAAATAGCCGAGCAGCAGACCGTCGTTTCCACCGGGCCTTACGCCGTAGTACGCCACCCAATGTACGCTGGAGCTCTGATTCTTCTGTTGGGAACACCACTGGCCCTCGGCTCCTGGTGGGACTTGCTGTCGCTGTTCCCAATGACTGCCGTGCTTGTGGCCCGTCTGCTCGACGAAGAAGAGTATCTTGCCAGGGGGCTACGCGGCTATCGCGAATATTGCCAGAAAGTCCGGTTCCGCCTGCTGCCGTTTGTGTGGTGAAATCGGACCGCAGCATTGCGAAATCGGCGGACAAGGATTCTTGTTCCGCATTTTGCTGCCGAATCAATAGCGCGCTTCCGTCCGCGATAATAGAAATGGAGTGTCACGCGTGAAATCTGGATTTGTTGCCATCCTCGGCCGGCCCAACGTGGGCAAGAGCACCCTGCTCAACGCCCTCACGGGCGAGAAGGTGGCCATTGTCACGGCCAAGCCGCAGACCACGCGCAACCGCATTATCGGCGTGCTGGAAGTGCCGGCGCGCAAGAAAGTGCATCCGGCGGCGCAGATTGTCTTTGTCGATACGCCGGGCGTGCATAGGCCCGCTTCGCAGCTCGACCGCCGCATGCTCCAGGAGGTGCAGGAGGCGCTGGAATCGCGCGACCTGGTGCTGGTCCTGATGGATGTAACGCGGAGAATTCGGTTGAACGAAGATCCTTCCCAGGTCGCAAAAGCGAGACCCGGGGCACCCGGACGCCTTGACGCTGCAAACGAAGACGAGTTCCTTTTCTCGCTGATCCGCAAGCTCGATTGCCCGGTGTTCCTGGTGTTGACGAAGATTGACCAGATCCGCAAAGACGAACTGCTGCCCATGATTGAATCGCTCACCAGGCAGCACAAGTTTGCGCAAGTGATCCCCGTGAGCGCGCGAAAAAACGACGGCCTTGACGTGCTGGTGCGCAAGATTGTCGATGTGCTGCCGACGGGCGAGCGCTACTTCCCCAAAGACCAGTACACTGACCAGCCCGTGCGCTTCATGGTCGCCGAATTGATTCGCGAAAGCATTCTCATCGAGACCGGCGAAGAGGTTCCTTATGCCGCGGCCGTGGTGATTGAGCGCTTTGAAGAGCCGGAAGGCCAACCGCGGCCGGGCACGAAACCGCTGACGCGAATCAACGCCGCGATTTACTGCGAGCGCACGGGGCAGAAGGCGATCTTGATCGGCAAGGGCGGATCGAAACTGACCGCGATCGGCACCAGCGCGCGCCGCAAAATCGAGTCACTGCTGGGTACGCGCGTATACCTGGAGCTGTACGTGATTGTGGAGCCCGGCTGGCGCGAGTCGAGGGCTTTTGTCGAGTCGCTCGACTGGCGCAACCAGTTGGAAAGCCTGGCTGAAACGCAGCCCGGTGACGAAGAAGAATCCTAAGGCGTGTTCGAAACCGCGTCGCGAAGCAACAGCGTATCGAGGTCGTCCCTGTCTGATCCAATCTGTTGCGCCAGGACTGCGTATTTGGGATCGTGGTAGGCCTTGGCCGCGCGCCACAGCGTGGGCGTCAAAGCGCCGGCGTGAAAGCCGGCGATCTCCTGATAGTCCCATTTCTTTTCGCCGGCCGCGTACGGTGCGAGGAAATCGATGGCGGCGCGAATGGAGCGGCCGTCGGCGGTTTTGAAATTCCAAAGATCCACGCCCACTTCATCGCCGAGCGTGGCCAGCCTGCACAATGCATCAAGGCTCATATTGCTGTAGCCCCATGCTTTTGTGCGCGCGAGTTCCAGCGGTTGACGCCCGTCGGGCTCGATCTGCACTGTGATGCGGCGGGTCTTCACGCGCTCCAGCGTCTCCCGAGCCAGCGCGCGATCGCCGACGAAGAGCGCCATGTCGGTAACCTGCACGTCGTACCAGTTGCCATGATTGTTTTTGGCCGCGTCTTCATCCATTCCATTTTTGCTGGTGCGCATCCAGTGCAAATATTGCGCGAACCAATCGTGGAGGCCTTTGTCGTCGGCCGCGGTCCATGCCGTTGAACCAGCAAGCAGCCCGGCGACATCGACGGCGTCGGCCAGCGGGCGCGTGTCAATAATGCCGATGCCGCGCCCCGTGTTGACTCCGGCAATGGCCTGCGCGAATTCGAGGTTGGGATTCATCTTGGTCGCGGGATCGAGAAACCAGGTTCGCAACAGCAGCGCAGCACGGTTTGCGTAGTCCGCCTTACCGGTGAAATACCAGCCCAGCGCCAGAGCGCGCGCCGCTTCGCTCATGCGGCCGAACTCTTCGTGATCGGTAATTTTGCGGTTCTCGGGATTGGTCTGGCCATCGCGGCGGATGTAGGGCAGGCCGTCGGGCTTGGAGGGATCGGGCCACCAGTACGTCGCGCGGCTCATGTAGTCGTGCTTATCGCCGCTGGCCGGCGTCACCGGCTTGTCCATCACCGAGAAGGGGCCTTCGGTCATGGCACGATCCGCCGCGGCTACGGCGGCTTGAACGGCTTCCTGCCGGCGCGGATCTTTGACATCGGCGGAATGAAGAGTTGCCAACTCGTGCGCGTCGAGAAGAAAGACCTGAGGCAGAAAGGCGCGGGACGGTGCGAGGTTGGCATTTTGCGGCGTAGAATTCTGCGCGCCTGCGGGAAGAGCTGCCGCGAGCAGCACGACAACAACCATGGCGTTCCACCTGAACGGTGTAAGCATTCGAGAATTCAACCTCCTAGGGACGACACCGCGTGCGGGCACTCGCGCAAAATAGTTCTCCGCAGCCTATCTCACGCGGAAACGGTTACAAACGCAGGTGCAATGCCTTCGCTGGTGACGCCCGCAGTGCAGGCGCCGTCATTGCAGCGCACAGAAATACGCGCTCGGCCGTTGTAGAGCTGCACGACGCGCGAGCCGGTCGAGGTGCCCTGGTTGTCAATCAGTGATCCGCTACCGGCGAGAGAAAAGCGCACGACATTTTTTGCGTCGAGAGAGAGCACGCCTTTGGCATCGAAAGCCGTAACTTCAATGGTGACGACGTCCTTGTCGCGGGCGATCTGCGCCAGGGCAAAACTCGCCGGCTTGCCCCACTTCGCGATCTGGTATTCGAGATCAATCTCATCGCTCACCGTAACGCCATTCCTGCTGGCGACCACGCGAAGATGATTTTTACCCGGAGCGAATTTCACGATCCAGCGCAGGCCGGCGGCAGGAAAATCCTGGCTGTTGCGCTGCCGCGTGCCGGCGGATGCGCCGTTCAGGAAGAGTTCTGCGGTGGGGCAGTTGGAATAGACCTTCACGATGCGCGCCTCGCCCTCCGCACCCCAGCGCACCGGCCACGTGTGCCCGTAGATGTGAGCCATGGGCTCCTCTGCCCAATAGGACTGAAAGACGAAGTAGCCTTCCTTCTTCGTCATGTCGCGCTCGATCACACCCTTCTGATTCACGCGCGGCACGGGATTTTCAACACGCAGGGGCGTGGTGAAATCCTTGAAGGCCCACTGCGCGGATCCAGCGAGCCACGGCAAAGTCTCCTGCACCTTGAGATACCAATCGAAGAGGTCGCAGGCGTAGGTTTCGGACCAATCGCTGTCGCGCGACACCGCGGCCCTGGCTCCGTTTTCGAGCGAGTCCGGAGTGTTCTCAGAAAGATCTGCGCCAAACGGAGCCTTCGCTGCCGACTCCGGCATTTCAGCGTGGCGGCGTGCATGGCTGTCGGCGCCCCACTCAATGTGCACGAAGCGCTTGACCTGCATGCGCTGTCTTTCGAGTGCGCTTTCATACTCGGTGTAAACGCCGCTGTACCAGCCGGCCCAGATCGACGGCGAGTACACATCGGGGATGTCGCGCGCGAAATCGCAACGGCGCAGCGAGGTGAAGCGCGACGGATCCATCTCGTGGGCGAGCGAGTTCATCTCTCGCATGAAGCCGCAAATGGCTGCCTGATCGAGAGCCGGATACTCGCCCGGCCAGTCATCTTCGTTGCCCAGGCCCCACATGATCAAACTAGGGTGGTTGAAGTGCTGGTCGATCATGTTGGCAAGCATCAGGCGCGTCTGGTCTTGCCACTTTTCGTCGCCAACGCCTGAGCGGCACCACGGCGCTTCTTCCCAAACCAGCAGGCCGATCTCGTCGCAGAGATCGAGCACGAGCTTGGATTGTTGATAGTGACCGAGGCGGATGAAGTTGGCGCCCATGGCCTTCACCAGCTCCATCTCCGTGCGGATCAGCGCATCGGGCTGGGCAGCCGCGAAGCCTGCATGGTCCATGTGGCGCTGTGTGCCCCGAAGCAGCAGCCGCTCGCCGTTGAGCTTGAAGGGCCCGTAGTCCACAAACTCCGCGCGGCGAATGCCGAAGCGCTCCTTCACAACACTTTTGCCGTAGGCGGTAGTCAGCGTGACGTTGCAGGTGTAGAGATGGGGATGCGCAGGCGACCAAAGCGCCAGCGAGGCAATCGTGGTGGATGCGATTTCCGATTCGCCGTCCCATGCGGCGAGAGATTTTTCGGTCCGCGCGATGGTTTTACCGGCGGCATCGGCGATTTCCACGATGAGCGCAGCGCTGCCAGAAAATTTCACGGGATTATAGAGGCGGGCCTTCACCTTGACCGTGGCCGCCGAATCGGGAATCGCGCCGGGGACGAACGATGGCAAGATGTGAACCGATTCAAGAGAGACCGCGGGCACATACGCCAGATGCACGTGACGGTAGAGCCCACCATAGAGACTGAAGTCGCTCAAGTCGGAGGGCGGCCGCTCGAGGTTTTCGGAGTTATCGCAGAGCACGGCGAGGGGAACGCTACTCTTGCTTGCAGGCGCGGCCGCAACGGCGTCCGTAATGTCGAATACGAATTCGTCGTATCCCCCCACGTGCGAGCCGACCATCGTGCCGCCGACGTACACATGCGAAGTCTGTCCGGCGCCCTCAAAATAAAGCAGTACCCGGCCATCCTTGATGGGGTTGGCAATCGACAGGCGGCTGCGATACCACCCGTGACCACGGTAGTACGGCGTATCCGGATCGCACGCGTCGTAGTCGTTGAAGCAGTGCGGCAGTGAAACTTTTTTCCAGACCGCGATTTCGTCGCCGCGCCAGACCTCCCACGGGCCGTCGAGCGCGCCGCGATAATACTCCCACCCGGAGTCGAGGCATCGGGAGGCCGAGCACGCCTCGGCATTGGCGAGCACCGGTCGCACCAGCGACGCCGGCAGCGCCAATTTCGTCTGGCTAGCTGCCGCGACTGCGGCCATCGACTTGATAAAGCGCCGGCGTGAAAAATTGCATGAGTGCGGCATAGATTTTCTATCTCGTGCTTCAAGGCCATGGGAACTGCTTATTGGTACAAAACTGCCATCGGCCAGAGAACTGTTGCAGCAGCCTTTGCGCCGGCTCGTCCGGCGATAGCACTCTTCCCTTTCGGGGCCCCGCTCTCCGGTTTCTTCGATGCATGGAGGCCCTGCATCAAAGTTGGTCACAAACCGGCGAACGGAGCCCTCAGGGGGCACACGCCAAGACCCGCTAGAAGTTGAGCCGCAGCGAGAACTGAACCATGCGAGCGGAGTTGTTGGAAGTGGTTGTGAGGTTCTGCGTACCGTCGCTTCCGCTCGGGGCCACAGATCCCTGGTTGTTAAACAGATTGAAGATGTCCATGTTGAAGCGGAAGTTGACCCGCTCCGTGATCGGAAAGACCTTGAACAGCGAGGCGTCGTTGACAAAGTTGAACGGCCCATCGAGGACGGTCTTTGAGAACGGGTTGGCGCCCGCCCAACTGCCGCTGCTCGATGTATTGGGGCTGGGCTGGTAACCGATCGACACTGCTGTCGCCTGCGAAGCGCCCGGAACGATGATGCCCACTTCGTCGCTTCCGTAGTACTGGTCGGTCACCGTCTTGCCGCCGACGGGCGCGGAGCAACCAACGTCCATCGGCGTCTGATACGGCTGGTAGTTCGATGGCACGGTTGTAGTGGGATTTCCGGTTATGCCGGTGCCGCAAGCATTGCTGGCGATCTGCGTAGGCGGAATGTATCCGTTCCACCAGAGGTAATTGGTGTACACATGGCCGTTGCGGTTATCGGTGATCGGATATTTGTGCTTGTAGACCTGGAGCGGGTTGGTCGGTCCCCAGTGCGTGGCGGTGATGGTGAAATCGCTGGAATAGAGATTGGCGTCACCGGCAATCTGGTAACCGCCAACAATCTCGTCGACAAGACGATTGGCAGTGCCGAAGAATTTCTTCCCGCGGCCCATGGGCAGGTCGACAATGTAGGTGTACTGGAGCTGCTTTTTCGGCGTTGCTGTATCCACCGTGCCGTAGTTCTCGAACTTGTCCAGCGCATGGTAGAACGCCCAACTGGGAGTGCCCGTGGGCGGCTTGGGTGGCAGAGCCATGGAAATGGGCGTGCCCGCAAAAGTGTCCGGTGCGCCCTTGGTGCACACCACGCCGGTGGTGCAGATGGGATAGCCGAAGGTGGTGTTGGCCGCAGCGGTGGTCAGATAGTTCTCGTAGGGATCCACCTGGTTATCGCGACTCCAGTTTCCACCGTTGCGCAGGTTCTTCTGCCAGTCGAACATGACCTGCCAGGCGATGCCGTGGTGATAAAGCTTCTGGTAGCTGGCTTGCAACTGGTTGTCGTTGGACCAGCCGCTCTTCTGGCTCATGGAATTGCCGCCCCAGGTGGTCTGGTCGTAGGGTCCGGTGGCCGTGCTGGAATAGGTGTTGGCCGCCGAGGTTCCGATGACCGAAGACCCGCCGCTGGGCACCGCATTCACGCCGTTCTGCATCTCCCACACGAAGTTCGACGGGTGATTGTTGTAGTAGAAGTACTGATCGAGCCGGCTGCCATGCGAAAACACATAGCTGATGCGGATGGCCGAGTTCCACTTTGTCGGCTGCTCGATAGTGAAGTTGATGTTGGTGGCGCGGTCGACCGGGTAATCGGGATTGATGGCAAAGTTCCCGAAGCCCGGCAAGATGGAATTGGTGGAGCTGCTGTTGACCGCGTTGCTGGAATTGACGCCCATGATCGGCATGGTGCCCACGGAGCTGGAGGGAGTGCAATTCTGCGGATAGGTTGAAACGCCCGATGCCCCGCTCTGCACCGCACGCAACTCGTAGCTGGAGATGCAATCGGGCGACTGCCCGGCGGAGTTGAACTGCATCTGGTAGTTGATCTGGTAAGGATTGTTGCCTGCAACGTTCTTGACGGAGCTGCGGAACGGAACCGGGAAGGCATAGATTCCATAGCCGCCGCGCAGAACCGTTCCCCAATGGCCAAACGGCTGCCAGGCCACGCCGACGCGCGGCAGGAAGACAAGATTGTCGTCGTTGATGAGCTTGTCGGGCAGTCCCGCCTGTGAAGCCGTTTCGAACTTTGCGCCGTCGTTCTCGTCGTTGCTGATGGCCGCCTGGGTGGTGAATCCCTCCGAGATCAGCGTCGCAATCGGAGCGCCCAGGACCATGGCGTCGTTCTTGAGATCGAAGCTGGTCATCAGGCCGTATTTCTCCCACATGGCCGGATGCGCTTCATAACGGAGTCCCAGGTTGAGGGTCAGGTTCCGCGCGATGCGGTAGTTGTCCTGCACGTAGGCGTCGAATTCCATGTCGTGCATGTGCTGATAAGAAGCCTGCTTGTTCACGGAATAAATCTGCGGCGCGCCGATGAAGAAGTCGGCGTTCAGTTGCCCCGTGTTGGTGACGCTCGAGTAGGCGCTCGGGCTGCTGGACGAGTTGAGCAAAGCCGTGCCGTAGCCGTTGAACTGGATGTTGTCCTGAGCTTCGTCGGGCCGGGAGCCGAAGCGCTCGTGACGGTAGCGCCCCCCGAAAAGCAACTGGTGCTTGCCCATGGTCTTGACAAGGTTTTCGTCGAGGTTGTCGATGATCTGGGTGACGCCGTAGATGAATTGCGTTCCGTCCACCGGGAAGACAATGTTTTCGAAGTACGGGAAGCCGGGTTCGCCAAAGTTGTTGGGCAGTCCCATCTGCGATTCGAAGTTCGCCAGCGGGGTACCGCCGGCATTGTTCTGCTCCTGGAACCACTGCTGGCTGGCAACGGTCTCCGAGTAGAACGTGGGTGAGAAGACGTGGGTGTAGCCGACGGAGACGGGAAGCATGAAGTACTGGTAGAACGTGTCGCCGCTGGCATTGGCCGGGTAATTGACGCCATTGACTGTGGCGGCAATCGTCGCCGGCTGCGCCGATGGCTGGTTGCGCAGCACGGTCTGCGTTTCCGGCGTCATGGTGAAGCGCAGGTAGGCGCGGTTGTTCTCGTTGAACGCGTGATCAAGGCGGAAGGTGTAGGTGGGAGCGCGTAATTCAGTGGGATTGTTTGCGCTCAGGTTGGTTCCCAGCAGCGGATTCACGCTGGCATATTGCGGGCTGGGAAGAGGCGAGATGGCATTCACGACTTGCGCGGTGGGAGACTCGCGGTTGAGCGGGATGCAATTGGTGTCGCCGTTGCAATTCGTGGGGCCGGCGCCGGGCCCCTCAGAGAACTCCTGCGTAAACGTCTGGCGGGTCCAGGTGCCGCCCTTGTAGACCGTAGTGTTGGGGTCGTAGAGGGTCTGCAAGGCGCCCGATGAGCCGATCATGGTGCTGAAGTCGCCGTTGCGCCACAGAGTCGATGGCACAGTAGCGGTTTCACCCGCGATGCTGGCCAGCGAGTAGCGCTCATATGCGAAAAAGAAGAACGACTTGTCTTTGCCGTGGTAGACGTGTGGAAGAACAATGGGTCCGCCAACCGATCCGCCGATCTCGTTGCGGATATATGGCGGAGAAACGTAGTTGGACGGGCTCTGGCGCTGCTTTGCCGTGCCCCAGTAGCTGTTGCGCGTGGTCCAGAAGAGCGAGCCGTGCAGGCTGTTGGTGCCGGACTTGGTCGTGATAACGCCCGTGGCCGGCGTCGCGTATTGCGCGTTCAGGCCGGTCGTCTCCACGCGCATTTCCTGAATGGAGTCGGGATCGGGAAACTGCGCCTGGCCCACGTGGCCGCCGCCAAACTCGCGGCCTTCCAGGGTGACGCCGTCGGCCACGTACTCCATGCCGTAGCCCATAAGCCCGTTGGCGCATTGTCCGTTCGAATCCTGGTTGCAACTGCCCAGTCCCGGCGTGGTCTCGGCCGCCAATTGCAGAATGTTGCGCCCGTTCATCGGCAACTGATTGATGCGCTGATTCTCCAGCGTCGACGCGATGGTGCCGTTGTCGGTGGTCGTCAATTGCACCGTGTCTGCCGTGACCGTTACCTGCTGGGTCACGTTGCCGGCGGTCATACTCGGGTTGATAGCCGCGTTCTGCGCTACCAGCAGTTCAATGGTCTGCTTGTAGGTCTTCATACCCGGCGCGGTGATGGTCACCACATAAGTTCCCGTGAACAGATCCGGGACCTGGTAGAAGCCGACCGCGTTCGATTTGGTATCGACCGCAATATTGGTGCCCTGGTTGACGACGTGGATGATAGCTCCGGGGATCACCGCCCCTGTGGAGTCGGTAACCGTGCCCTGGATGGAGCCGGCGCCGCTCTGCGCCATCGCGATGGAACAGCACAGGGCAATTCCGAGCACGACAACAACTGCGAGGAAAGTGTGTTTCCGATAACTGGCTAAGTCGTTCATTTCTACTTTTCCCTCCCGAACCTTTTCCTGTTGGTTGACTTGGTTTTTGGGTGTGAAATCGGCAACGAATTTGTGCGTTCAATACCCTTCTTCCGCCTGTAGCAGACAGCACAGGTGCATACGAAACGGAGCTTTCAAGCGACCGGCTGGTTCTACCTAGGTTGAAAGGGGGTTGACAAGTGACTCACCGTTTGCACCCGTCATGATTTGAGTTATCTATTGCAGATATAGCTATTTAGAGCGCAGACCAATTCCTGTGACAAACGTCCCGATCAGGGCGCTTATGCGGCTTGAGCTTCATTGGAGAACTGAATGGAACGGAAATTTAGCGGAGGATCTTGAAGGAGCCGGGAGCCGGCGCGGGCGCGCCAAAATCGGAGTCGAAGCCCAGATGCAATTTGGCGGCCTCGGACATGCGGCTCTTGTCCCAGGGCGGATCGAAGACTACCTCGACCTTGACCTCGCGCACCTCGGGCAGTGCGGCGAGCTTGCGCTCGACCTCGGCCTTGATCACGTCGGACATGCTACAGCCGGGAGCGGTCAGGGTCATGCGCACCTCGATGCGCTTGCCGCCGTTTTCGGCCGGCAGCGCTGCGGCCGCGTAAATCAGGCCCAGGTCGACGATGTTGACTGGGATCTCGGGATCGCGGACGGTCTTCAACTGCTTCCAGATCATTTCCTCGCGGAAGGGTTCCGGGGCGGAAGCGGGCTGCCGGTCGTCTTCAATACGCGTCATCGTATTCCCTTGTGCGGGCCAGGAGACCCGCAGTCGCCGCAGCGACCCGGCCTGGATAGGTTGCGGAAAAACTTGGCCGCCGAGAAGTCTCGTATCAGGGCGCAAATTTATTCGCGCCGCAAGCTGCACAAAATCAGTGCGGGGCTTTAGCCCCTGCCAATCCATACTTGGCCGAATCCGCTTCTCATTCAGGCCTTTCCACAACCTCTGGAGGCCTGCGCCACTTCCCTACTCGGTCGAAACGGCTTCCTGTTTTCTTTCGTCTTCGAGCGCGGATTGCAGCGTATGCCACGCCAGCGTGGCGCACTTCACCCGCGCCGGGAACTTGGAAACGCCTCCGAAAACCGCCATCTTGCCGAGATCGTCGGCTTTGGCTGCTTCGTCCTTGCCGGTGACCAGGTTGTGGAACTGCTCGAAGAGTTTCACAGCCTCGGCCTTGGTCTTGCCCTTCACCATCTGCGTCATCATCGAGGCCGAAGCGCGCGAAATGGCGCAGCCGGAGCCCTGGAAGCCTATCTCGTTAATCTTGTCGCCTTCCATATCGATGTAGATCGAGCAGTGGTCGCCGCACAGAGGGTTATATCCCTCGGCTTCGTGATTTGCGGACGCGGGGCGGCGAAAATTGCGCGGCGCCTTGCTGTGCTCGAGAATCACTTCCTGATAAAGATCGCCCAATTCTGTTGTCACGCGAACACCTCTTGCGCCTTGCGAATTCCTTCCACCAGCGCATCCACATCTTCGCGCGTGTTGTACACAGCAAAAGAGGCGCGCGCCGTGGCGGCGATTCCAAAACGATCCATGACCGGCTGCGCGCAGTGGTGGCCCGTGCGGATGGCAACGCCTTCGCGGTCGAGGATGGTTCCCAGGTCGTGAGGATGCACGAGGTCCATCACGAACGAAAGTACGCCTGCGCGTTCGCGCGCGGTTCCGATGAGATGCACGCCGGCGATGGCGCCGACTTTTTCTGTTGCGTATGTGAGGAGGTCGTGCTCGTGCGCCGCAATTTTGTCCATGCCCAGCTTGGAGATATACTCAAGCGCCGCGCCCAGGCCGATAGCGCCTGCAATATCGGGAGTGCCCGCTTCAAACTTGTAGGGCACCACATTGTAGGTGGTCTTCTCGAAGGTGACGGAGCTGATCATGTCGCCGCCACCTTGGTACGGAGACATCTCCGCGAGGATCTCATCTTTCCCGTACAGCACGCCGATGCCCGTGGGCCCGTAGACTTTGTGCCCGGAGAAAGCGTAGAAGTCGCAGCCGATGGCCTGCACGTCCACAGGCATATGCGGAACCGCCTGCGCACCATCGACGAGAACAGGCACGTCGTGCGCGTGAGCAAGCTGAACGATTTTGCGTAGCGGGTTCACCGTGCCCAGCGCATTCGACACATGGGTCACGGCCACGATACGCGTGCGCGGCGAGATCAGCTTTTCGAATGCGTCGAGCTCGAGCTCGCCGGCGTTGTTGATGGGCGCCACGCGCAGGTGTGCGCGCTTTTCCTCGCACAGCATCTGCCACGGCACAATATTGGAGTGGTGCTCCATGGCGGTGATGAGCACCTCGTCGCCTTCGCCCACGTTGGCGCGGCCATAGGTCTGTGCGACGAGATTGATGGCCTCGGTGGCGCTGCGGACAAAGATGATTTCGTCGGCGCTTGCAGCCTGGATAAAGCACCGCACCGTCTCCCGCGCCTCGTCGTGCGCCTCGGTGGCGCGCATGCTCAGCGTGTGTACGCCGCGATGGATGTTGGCATTGTCGTGCTCGTAATAACGCACCAGCGCGTCGATGACCGCGCGCGGCTTTTGCGAAGTGGCTGCGCTATCCAGATAGACCAGCTTGTGGCCGTGGATCTTCTGGTCAAGGATGGGGAAATCGCGCTTGATCCGTTCAATATCCAGCGCCGCCGAACCAGCATGATGTACCGCGGTGCTCATCCCAGTTCCTCCCAATTCTGCGCTCCATCTTCTTGCGTGGCGGCCGGCGTGGCAGCCTGTACAGCGCTTGCCAACTCCTTCAGCCGCTCGCCGATCAGGCCTCCGGCGAACTCGCGCGCCGCCGCATCCTTCATGCGATCAAGGCACTCTGCCGCGAACGCGTAGAGCAGCAGGTTGCGCGCATCTGCCTCAGCAATGCCGCGCGCGCGAAGATAAAAGAGTTGCGCTTCGTCGATCTGCCCGATGGTGGCGCCGTGCGTGCACTTCACGTCGTCAGCGTAGATTTCCAGCTGCGGCTTGGTGTCGATGCGCGCGCTATCGCTGAGCAATAAGTTGCGATTGGTTTGCTTGGCGTCGGTCTTCTGCGCGTCCTTGTGCACCACGATGCGGCCGTGAAACACGCCGCGCGCGTGATCGGCAAGGATGCCGTTGTAGAACTGGCGGCTGTTGCAGTGCGGCCGCGCGTGCTCCACCAGCATGTAATTGTCCATATGCTGGCGACCCTCGCCGACGAACAGGCCGTTGATCAAACACTCCGCGCCTTCGCCGTTGAGGACGGGGTGCACGTTGTTGCGCACCAGGCCGCCGCCCAGCAGGATGGAGTGCGAGTCGACATTGGCGCCGCGCGACTGCTCAATGCGCAGCGTCGAGACGTTGAAGGAGGCCAGATTTTCGCGCTCGATGAGGAAGTGCGAGATGACGGCATCCTGGCCGGCCGCGAGCTCGGTGACGGCGTTGGAAAATGCGGCTTCGCTGCCGAGTGAAACGTAATCCTCGATGATCGCTGCCTGGCTCGCGTCTTCCGCGATGATCAAAGTGCGGGGATGGGTGGAAATTTCAGCGCCAGTGCCCGCAGACACATATAACAGATGAATCGGCTTATCGAGTACGACGCCGCGATGGACGCGCAGGTACGCGCCATCTTCCCACAACGCCGTGTTGAGCGCGGTAAAGACGTCGCGGCTCATGTCGGCATAGCGGCCGAGATGCTGCTCGATGCCCTCGGGAGCGCAACCTTCCCTGCCGCAGTCGATGGCCTTGGCCAACGAACACACCAGCAAGCCTTCGGGCAGGTTGCCGAGATCGGAAAGCTCCGGCGCAAAGTGGCCGTTGATGAAAACCAGTTGGCAGGCTGCGCCCGCTACGCGATACGCCTCAAGCTGCGCGGGCAAAACCGCAAACTCACCCTTGGCCGCGCGGAGGAAGGGGGTCTTCGCGAGCGCCGCGAGATTGGTGAAGCGCCAGTCTTCGTCATGCGTCGAGGGAAATCCCTTGGCGCTGAATCGCGCCCAGCCGTCTTCGCGCAGTTGCTGGAGCCACACCGGCTCGCGTTCCAGGCCCTGTGCGCGCACGTCTTCGTAGGCTTCGAAATATTTTTCCAACTTCGAGGTTGTCGTTGCCATCGTTCTCTCGTTTCCCATTGTTCAGCTTGCGATCCCGTGCCCCATCCATTCGCGTTCTTTGCGAATGGGTGGGTTACCACTATCGTTTACGCCGGCAACGCCTGCTGCGCATCGGCTTCAATCTGGCCGTAGCCCTTCTCTTCAAGCTCCAGCGCCAGTTCCGGCCCGCCAGAGCGTTCGATCTTTCCGTCCACCAGCACATGCACGAAGTCGGTCGCGATGTAGTCGAGCAGCCGTTGGTAGTGCGTGATCACCAGGAACGAGCGATCGGGGCTGCGCATGGCGTTGACACCCTGCGCCACAATGCGCAGCGCATCAATGTCGAGGCCGGAATCAGTCTCGTCGAGAATGGCGAGCTTGGGCTCAAGCATCGAAAGCTGCAGAATCTCGTTGCGCTTTTTCTCGCCACCTGAAAAACCTTCGTTGACAGAGCGGTTCATGAACTTCTCATCCATTTCGAGCAGCTTCATCCGCTCCTTGTAGAGGGGCAGAAAATCCATCGCGTCCAATTCTTCCTGGCCGTGGTATTTGCGAACGGCGTTCATAGCCGAGCGCAAAAAATACGCATTGCCGATGCCGGGAATCTCCACCGGATACTGGAAGGCGAGAAACACGCCCTCGCAGGCAGCTACTTCGGGAGCCATCTCGAGCAGGTCCTTGCCGTTGAACAGAACCCTGCCGCTTGTGACCTGATAGGCATCGCGGCGCGCCAGCACCGCAGCCAGCGTGCTCTTCCCCGAGCCGTTGGGGCCCATAATGGAGTGCACTTCGCCCGCGTTGATCGTCAAATTCACGCCCTTCAGAATCTCGTGACCATCCACCGAGGCGTGCAAATCTTGAATCTCTAACAATGCCATTGCTTCTTCTCTCTCCTCGTAGCGCCGGTCTCCTGACCGGCTGTAGTGCGGACCTCCAGGTCCGCGCTCTCGCACCTGACCTCTGAAACCTGTCTTACCCAACGCTGCCTTCCAGGCTCACGCCCAGCAGCTTCTGCGCTTCCACGGCAAACTCCATGGGCAGCTCCTTGAAAACGGTCTTACAAAATCCGTTCACGATCATCGAAACCGCATCTTCGGTCTTGATGCCGCGCTGGCGCAGGTAGAAGAGCTGATCTTCGCCAATCTTGGAAGTGGACGCCTCGTGCTCCATGCGCGCCGAGCCGTTGCGCACATCGATATACGGAAACGTGTGCGCGCCGCACTTGTCGCCAATCAGCAGCGAGTCGCACTGCGTGTAGTTGCGCGCGCCCGTTGCGCCCTTCATGATCTTCACCTGGCCGCGATAAGTGTTCTGCCCGAAGCCGGCCGAGATGCCCTTGGACACAATCGTCGAGCGCGTGTTCTTGCCGATGTGAATCATCTTGGTGCCGGTATCGGCTTGCTGGCGATTGTTGGTCAACGCCACCGAGTAGAATTCGCCCACCGAGTTGTCGCCCTGCAAGATGCAGCTCGGATACTTCCACGTAATCGCGGAGCCCGTCTCCACCTGCGTCCACGAAATCTTTGAATTGCGGCCCAGACACTTGCCGCGCTTCGTCACAAAGTTGTAGATGCCGCCGCGCCCTTCCTTGTCGCCGGGATACCAGTTCTGCACCGTGGAGTACTTGATCTGCGCATCGTCGAGCGCGATGAGCTCGACCACCGCGGCGTGCAACTGGTTCGTGTCGCGAATCGGCGCAGTGCAGCCCTCTAAATAACTCACCGACGCGCCTTCGTCGGCAATGATCAAGGTGCGCTCGAACTGGCCCGTCTCCGCGGCGTTGATGCGGAAGTAAGTCGAAAGCTCCATCGGGCAGCGCACGCCCTTCGGCACGTAAACAAACGAGCCGTCGGTGAACACCGCAGCGTTGAGCGCCGCGTAGAAGTTGTCGGTATGCGGCACCACCGTGCCCAGGTACTTCTTGATGAGGTCGGGATGCTTCTGCACTGCCTCAGAGAACGAGCAGAAGATCACGCCCATCTCGCCGAGCTTGTCCTTGAAGGTCGTGGCCACAGAGACCGAATCGAAGACCGCGTCCACAGCCACATTCGAGAGCCGCTTCTGCTCATCGATCGGAATGCCCAGCTTCGCGTACGTCTTCAGCAGCTCCGGATCGACCTGGTTGAGGCTGTCGAGCGACGGCTTCTGCTTAGGCGCCGAGTAATAAACGATGTTCTGGTAGTCGATGGGCGGGAACTTGACGTTGGCCCACTTGGGCTCGCCCTGCTCCCGCTCCATTTGGAACCAGTGACGCAGCGCGTTCAGCCGCCACTCCAGCATGAACTCGGGCTCGCCTTTGCGCGCCGAAATCAGGCGCACGATGTCTTCATTCAGCCCTTTGGGCACGCGATCTTCGTCGATCTCGGTGATGAAGCCCCACTTGTAATCCTGGGCTGCCAGATCGCGAATGGTATCGACACTTGAACTCATTTATCCTCCACGGGAATCCGCGCTCGAAAAGGTTGAACTGGGCGCCTGCGGTACCGATCTATTTGGTCCCGGCGCCTACCACTCTATTAAGAGAGGGGAAGTAGCTTTACTCGGAATCCCGCAATATAGGACTTAATTAGTCCTATATTGATTTAAGTGTACCCTGAGAGCCTTCTGTTTTCAAGGGAGGCGGCAGGCCTGTGCAGGTTTTTGAGGCCTTTTCCGCCATCGGAGGCAGACTTGCACGGCTATCTTGATGATTTTGTGTGAGATAGGTTGCAGAAATCTTTTCGGGAACGGGGCAAGACCTTAGTGGAATTCGTTGCGCTTGTGCGGGCCGGTCCGGACGTGGCTGGCTTCAACGCTCACGATCTTCCACACACCGTGAGCATCGCGCACGTAAACGTGCGTATAGCGGTAGGCGCCCGTCACCGGGCCTTCGGGGTTGGTGGCATCAATGGTGGCCAGCGAGGTAACGACGGCGGTGGCTCCGTAGAAGCGCACCTTGCGGTCGCTGATGGTGAGCGAAGTGATATGCACGCGGCGGGAGCGCAGGTTTTGCAGGGCCTCATCGCGCGATTGCAGCGTGCCCGCGGGAGTGATGGCCATGTAGTCGTCAGACAGCAGGGAGTCCAGGGCTTTGGCGTCGGAGTTGAGGACCGCGTTGCGCCACCTGTCCTCGAGCTGATCGATCTCGTGGCGGCTATCGTGCTTCTGCGCCAGCGAGAAGCCGCCCGCGAATAGAGGGACGGCTCCGACCGCGAATACGAGAGCTGCGGCCATGGCTAACCCGGGGTTCAACCGGCGAAAGCGAATGGGGCTCAACGCGTCTTTCGATAACCCCAGCATACGCGTCCACGGTAGTACCGCAATGGGGTGATGGTCAAATGGAATTCCCATGAACAGGCGCCGGCAGTCACATCCGGAGATTACCGATTGGTGAGTGGACGCGCCCATTGGACGGGAAAGGAGAGGAAAAAGGGAGCGGAGGACAGAACGGCGCCAGGTTTCAGGTGTCAATGAGGCGGTGCGCTGTGGAAATGAACGCCTGGGAGGCTGCGGAAAAAGTCGTTGTTTTGAAAGGGCACGACTTCAGTCGTGCCGTAATCGGCACAAAATCAATCGGGCCTTTAGGCCCCGAGGGATGTTCTTAAGGAGGTTCGTCCTCTGCTCCCCATTTTTCCGCGGCCGCCTAGCTCCGCTAACACCGCCAGCCCCGCCAACCCCGCTGCTTTTACGCGTGGATGCAGTCCAGCGCCGCCGCGAACTCCGGCAGCACGATGGTATGGTCGCGGTCGGGACCCGTCGAGATCATGCCGATCTTCGCCCCGCTCTCGCGCTCCTGGAAGGCAAGATAATCGCGCGCGGCCTGCGGCAGCTTGTCGTATTCGGCAATGCCCGCGGTGGACTGGCGCCAGCCCTTGAGCGTGGTGTAGACAGGCTTGATGGCTTCGAGCCCGCGCACATCGGCAGGAATCTCGTCGCTGACTTTGCCGTCGATCTCGTAGCCGATGCAGACGGGAATTTCTTCGATCTCGTCCAGCACGTCGAGCTTGGTGACCACCAGCCATTCCGCACTGTTCACCTGGTTGGAGTAGCGGAGCAGCGGCATATCGAGCCAGCCGCAGCGGCGCGGTCGGCCGGTGACGGCGCCGTACTCGTTGCCGCGCGCACGCAGTTGTTCGCCAATGGCATTGTGAATCTCGGTGGGGAACGGTCCCTCGCCCACACGGGTAACGTAGGCCTTGGTAACGGAAATAACCGTGCCGATCGCGGTAGGCCCCACGCCGGTCCCAATGGACGCGCCGCCGGCCGTCGCAGAAGACGAGGTGACATAAGGATAGGTGCCGTGGTCGATGTCGAGCATGGTGCCCTGCGCGCCCTCGAACATCACACTGCCACCCTCGGCCAGAATGCCGTTGAGCAAGCGGCCGGTATCGGCAACCAGGGGCCGGATACGCTCAGCCGCCGCGGCATAATCGTCGTACATCTTCGCGGGATCGAGCGGATCGGTGCCGAAGAGGGCGTGCGCGATGGCATTTTTCTCTTCGCAGGCCGCTTCAATGTGCGTCTTGAGCAGCGACGTATTGAGCAGGTCGACGACGCGCAGGCCGCTGCGCGCCATCTTGTCTTCATAGGCTGGCCCGATGCCCTTGCTCGTAGTGCCGATCTTCTGGCGTCCCGGCGCAGTTTCGGCGGCCAGCTCGATCATGCGGTGGTAGGGCAGGATGACCTGCGCGCGGTTGGAGACGAACAGACGCCCGTCGATATCGAGGCCGGTCTTGCGCACGCGGTCGATCTCGTCCAGGAAATAAATAGGGTCGAGCACCACGCCGTTGCCGATCACACCCTTGCAGTTGGGACGAATCACGCCGCAGGGAACGAGTTGCAGCACAAACTTGTGCTCGCCGATGATGACGGTGTGCCCGGCGTTATGCCCGCCGGCGTAGCGCGCCACGGCACTGAACCGCTCGCTCAGCACGTCGACTATCTTTCCCTTACCCTCGTCGCCCCATTGGGCGCCCAGCACTACAGCCGTCTTTGCTCGCATTGCTTTCCTTGATTTCACACGATTACCCGCCGCAGCAGGTCTGTTGTGGTCCGCTGCGCGCGGGCATGGATTCTGGATGCGGTCAATGACCCCGCAACCTCTTCAATTTTAACCCTTGAGTGTGCTCAGCACTTCACAGAGGGAGTTCAAACTGCATGGGAACCGGCATAGAGCATGAGAAGGAACAGGGCGATTAAGAGACTGGGGATAGCGAGCCACCATTTTGTGCCGTGTTGAGCCGCGGATGCTCCGAAGATGCACGCCAGAAAACCCGCCGCGAACCCCACGGGCAATTGTGGCGCGAGAACTGCCAGCGCCAGGGAAAGGCTCAGCATCGCGAGGCTCGCAATTCCGAGTTTTGTCGAAAGCGACATAGGAAAGACTCGTCCCGCCATGGAACGAAACCATCATGGCTCCGCCGCCATTCTGTGATGTTAACCAATCGAGGCTCTTGTTCGTTCTACTGGCAGACGCGTCCCAGTGACTTTGAGAAACGAGGAAAACCGTCATGAACGCCCGAATCAGAACCGCCTCTTGGATCTTCTGCGCCATCAGCGCACTTGCGCTGGCCGCCACGCCCTTGGCCATTGCCCAAACCCACCCCGCAGCCGCGTCCACAGGGCAAGCACCCAGCGAGAAGGACGTGGCCGATGCCCAGGAACAATTGCTGCACCTGTTGCGCCTGAGCCCCACACTGACCGCAGCGGTCGCGGCCGATCCCTCGCTGCTGGCCGATCAGGCGTACGTGGCCCGCACCAATCCCGAGCTGGCGCAGTTCCTGGTCAACCACCCCGACGTCGCGCGCAACCCTGAGTTTTATCTGTTCGGCAAGCTCGATCCGTCCGAGAGACGCCGCGACAAGGCGCTCGAGCGCGTGGTTTGGCCGGACCTCACAACGGCGCCGTACCAGCGCTCCGCGGCGGCCGACGTGGTGGACAAGCTGACCCCCATTTTCATTGTCCCCGCGGTCTTCCTCGCCTTCGTCTGGGTCATACGCATCTTCGTCGACAGTCGCCGCTGGAACCGCACCTACAAGCAGCAGAGCGAGATTCACGGCCGCCTGATTGAAAAACTTGGCACCGGCCCGGACCTGGTTGCGTATATGGAGACAGAGGCTGGCAAGCAGTTCCTCATGGCCTCGCCCATCGCGGCGGGCCAGGAAATCGGCCAGCGCATGCCCAACGCCGTGGCGCGGGTTCTCACCTCGCTCTCGGCCGGCATCGTCATGGCGCTGCTGGGCATCGGGTTTCTGCTGCTGCGCAACGCCGGGCCCGATACGCCGGAGCCTATGCTGATTACGGGCACGCTTCTGCTGATGCCAGGCATCGGGTTTATCCTCTCGGCAGGAGTCACCTGGGTTCTGGCCCACCGCTTGGGCCTGATGCCCGAAAAGGATGTTGCACACACCGGGGCCGGCGCGCCCTTCGGCTCATAGGACACACCGTGAGCCAAGAAGGATCCGCACGTGGCCCCCGCGAAGAAACGAACGCGAATGACAACTCTCATGTCTTGGGAATTCACATTGCCGGATGCACTGTTGCACACATCGCCCGGCGGCGCACTGGATGCAGCCGCCGGCGCGTGTGACCCTGCGATGGAGAACGAGGCCTTCGCCGCGTTCTATTCGCGCTCCTCGCGCCCCCTCTGGGCCTACCTGGCGCGGTCCTCCTCCGACCCCGCGCTGGCTGACGACCTGATGCAGGAAAGCTACGTGCGCTTCCTCTGCGCGGCGGGCGCTCCGGCCCTCGCCACGGACGGTGAAGCAGCAGCGCGGCTTTATCTTTTCCGCATCGCCACCAACCTGCTGCGCGACCACTGGCGCCGGCCGCGCGCGGCTTCCATCGAAGAGATTCCCGAAGAGTTCTTCGCCGCACGCGGAGATACGGCGCAAACCGAGTCGCAGCTTTTGCTGGAGCCGGCTATGCGACAGATGAAGCCGCGCGAGCGCCAGATGCTTTGGCTGGCTCACGCCGAAGGCTACAGCCATCGCGAGATTGCGCAAGTGATGGGCTTGAATGCGGCCAGCGTCCGCCTGCTACTTTTCCGCGCGCGGCGCAAGATCGCAGCCCTCCTCCGCGCGCGCGCGGCGGACGCCGACGGGAGGAAATCATGAATCTGACATCTTGCCCGTACGAGAAAGAACTTCGCGAGCTGATGGCGCGCGGCCAGTGGCCGGATGCCTGCCCCCCGGAGCTTCGCGCGCACGTAAGCGGCTGCCGCTCGTGCGGCGACCTGGTGCTGATTTCCGAAGCCTTCCAGCACGCACGCGTGGAGTCGCTCGCCGCCGCGCGGCCGGTGGCCCCTGCGGTTTTGCTATGGCGCGCGCAACTGCGCCGCCGCAATGCCGCCGTGGAACGCATCGGCCGTCCCTTGCTGGGCGCACAGATCTTCGCTTGCGCCGTGGCGCTTTTTGCCGCTGCTGGATTTGCCGGCTTTGAGGCGCGCAGCGGCGTTGCGTGGCTCACCTGGAGCTACTGGCACGACTGGCTTGTGCAGCTGCCGCAAGCCGCCGCGGCGCAATGGACCACCGTGAGCGCTGGATCGCAAACCGGCTCCGCATGGAACTGGTTGGTGCTGCTTCCCGCGCTCGCAACCCTGCTGCTGCTGGGCGGCGTGGCCGTCTACGTTGCGACCGACAAACCATAGCAACACCGCGCACGAAAGGACTGGCCGCAGAATGAATAAGGACCGGCGCATTTTTGCATTGCGCAACGGGTTTTTTCTGACCGCTGTTTTAGCCACACTTTCCTCGGCCGCGGTCTGCCAGACTGCGCCGCCGCCACCGCAGCATCAGGATTCGCAGGCAACCTTCGCGTACGACGCCGTAACCATCAAGCCCGACCCCGACGGCCATGGGTTTTTCAAGCTCTCGCCCGATAGTTTTTCCATGGGCGGCATGCCGGCGTGGGTTTTGATTCGGAGCGCCTACGGCGTGCTGATGGAAGGCCAGGTCGTCGGCCTGCCCGGATGGGCCAAGACGGAACCCATCGCGGTCGAAGCCAAGATGGATGCCGACACGACGAGGGCGCTTAGGAAGCTTCCGCCGATGGAGCAGTGGAAGCAAATGCAACTGATGCTGCAGGCGATGCTGGCCGAGCGTTTTGCGCTCAAGGCGCACCGCGAAACCAATGATCTGCCGATTTACGAGCTCACCGTCGCGAAGGGCGGATCGAAGATGAAGCAGACTTCGCCCGACACTACCGGCGGCAACGCCAACTACGCCAGCGGTAAGGTTACGGCGCATCAAATTTCTATCGCGAGTCTGGCCGCCAACCTCTCTTTCGCAGTGGGCAGGGTCGTCGTGAACAAGACCGGCCTCGATGGCGGCTACGATTTCACGCTCGACTACGCCCCCGACGGCGCCGACCCCTCCGACACTCGGCCATCTATCTTCACCGCACTCGAAGAGCAGCTCGGCTTAAAGCTCGAACCTGCGCGCGGGCCAGTGGACGTGATCGTCGTCGACCACATCGAGCGGCCGACGGAGAACTAGCTCGCCCCTACTTTCGCCGCGACGACTCTCTCGCGATCAGCTCAGGCTCCAGAATCACGCTGCGTGATCGCGCCGAGGCCGGCTTTTCGAGCAGCGTCATGATCATTTTGGCTGCGCGCTCGCCGATCTCCCGCGACTTCTGGTCGACGCTCGAAAGCGGCACCCGCAGTTTGCTGCTGTAGTGAAAGTTGCCGCAGCCCACGAGAGCCATATTCTGTGGAATGCGCAGACCGGCTTCCAGGGCACGCTCCATGGCGCCGAGCGCGATCGTGTCGTTGAAGCAAAAGAGCCCGTCGGGGCGCGGCTTCAACGCCAGTATCTCTTCCATCGCGCGGCGGCCGCGCGTCTCGCCATCGGAATCGGATGCTTCGCCGCATGCCACCACGTAATTGCTTGCCACCCTCATGCCGTGCCGCGCCAGCGCGTTGCGGTAGCCTTCTACGCGAGCATCTCCAATGCTGGTTGCCGGCCCGCGGATGTGTGCAATGCGCTTGCAACCTTCCGCAATGAGGTGTTCGGTAGCCAGCTCGCCCACCTTCACATCGTCGACGCCGACAAAATTCGCGCGGAAACCCGGAAAGCTGCGATCGACGAGAACCAGCGGCACGCCCGCCTCGCTGATGCGGCGCAAGCTGTCGGTATCTTTGCGGCACGACGCCACAACAAAGCAGTCCAGGTGGTGCGCGAGCATGTGCTCCACTTCGTCCTGCTCCAATTGCGGATCGCTCTCGGAAGAGGAAACGATGAGGTAATACTCTTTTTCCCGCAGCATGCTGGAGAGTCCCTTGGCAATCTCTCCAAAGAAAGGATGAATGAGGTCGGGCACCACGAGCCCGATGAGCGAACTGCGGCCCGTGACCAAACTGCGCGCGGTGAGGTTGGGGCGGTAGTTCAGCCGCTTCACGCGTTCCAGAATTTTGGCCTTCGTTTCCTCGGCAATGTCGGGCCGGTTGCGCAACGCGCGCGAAACGGTGACCACCGAAACGCCTAGTTCGGCGGCAATGTCTTTCAGGCGGACGACCATGAAAAGAGTGTAGCTGCCGAATCCGCCCGGAATGAAGCATTTCGTGGGCATAGGCCGCCCGACGGCGCCTCCGCAACCGCGCGCGCGCCGGCAGCGCATCCCGCCCATCGCCGGGTCTGCTATATTGGCTCGGCGGCAATTTTGCGCGGTTTTCGTAAACGATAACGAAAAACCGGTCTGAGTGCCCCGGAGAGATGGACGCATAGAAACAAAAAGGCAGAAGGAGACAGCGATGGAATGGAGCGAAAGCACGAGACGGTCGTTTTTGAAACAATTTGGCGCGGCGGGCGCGGCGGCATTGGCCGTCACCAAGGCGGAGGGCCTGGGAATGGGTGCGCAAGCTCCCGCGGCCCCGCCGGCGCCCACGCCCACTGACCAGAAGCAGATCGCCACGCGCGATGCGCGCATGGCGTGGTGGCACGAGGCCAAATTCGGCATGTTCATCCACTGGGGGCTTTACAGCATCATCGGCCAGCACGAGTGGGTCAAGGAGCACGAGGGCGTGCCGATACCTCAATACGAGATTCTCGCCAGGCACCACCATCCCAAACCCAACGCGGCACGCGACTGGGCGCGGCTGGCCAGGCGCGCCGGGCAGAAGTACATGGTGATGACCACCAAGCACCACGAGGGCTTTTGCAACTGGGACACCAAGCTGACCGACTACAACGCCATGAAGCAGGGCCCGGGCCGCGACCTGGTGCGGGAGTATGTCGAAGCGGCGCGCGCCGAGGGCTTGCGCGTGGGCTTCTACTACTCGCTCATGGATTGGCACCATCCCGACGGCGCCACCTGCAAGACCGACGAAGCGGCGCGCCGGCGCTTTGTGGATTACACCCACGGCCTGATCCGCGAGCTGCTCACCAACTACGGCAAGATCGACGTTCTGTGGTACGACGTTTCGTGGCCGCTCACCGCCGCGCAGTGGGAGTCGGAGCGGATGAACGAGATGGTCTTCCAGTTGCAACCCGACATTATTGTGAACAACCGCAACGGATTGGACGGCGACTTCGCCACGCCGGAGCAACGCATCCAGGCTTCGGAAGCCGGCCGTGCATGGGAATCGTGCATGACGTTGAACGACAGTTGGGGATTCAATCGCGCCGACGATCAGTGGAAGACACCGAAGACCATTGTCGACAATCTCATTACATGCGCGCGCGGCGGCGGAAATTATCTGCTGAACATCGGGCCCGAGCCCGATGGCTCTGTGCCGCCCGCGACCATTGAGGTTCTGGAAGCGGTAGGTAAGTGGATGGATACGAACGGCAAGACCATCTACGGCTCGGAGCGGGGAACGCTGAATCCCGACGCGAGCTGCAACTATTCGCGCAAGGGCAACACGCTTTACGTGCACGTGTACAACTGGCCGGGGCGCACGCCCGCGGCCCAGTGGCTCGACTTTTACAAACCGGAAGTGGTGGTGGCCATCGGCGGCCTCAAGCCCAAGGTGCTCTCTGCGCGTGTGCTCAAGACCGGCAAGAAGGTAGAGTTCACGCAGGACGAGTTCAGCTTCCGGCTCACCGGCCTTCCACTGGTGGCGCCCGACCAGCCGGCCACAGTGATTGAAGTGGAGTGCGACGGCGAGCCGAGCGTGGATCACTCAGCAATGCGTCCGCTCTGGCCACGCTACAAAGTGGACATCAGCATCTAGTCGCTCTGAAATTCAGGTGTAGCGCCGGTCTCCAGACCGGCTGTACTGGCGGCGTCCACGCCGCCAGTACAGCCGTGGATCGCTCCGCAATGCGTTTGTGCCCCATCCATCGCGCGGCTTCTAGCGCGATGGGTGGGATCGGCGCCCAGCTTACGCGTATGCCGGCACCGCGCGAGCAAAAGTGTACGGACCCTCGGGCAGCAACGCAACACGCGCTCCCGGCGCAAGGCCGCTGAAGAGCGCGGCAACCGCCTGGTCCACATCGGCGAACGCGTTCGCTCCAAGGCTTCCGAGCGCCTCTCGCGGCGCGCCCGGCGTGTAAAACAGCAGTTCGTTTTTCAACCCCACCAGCGCCAGCTTCTCCAACTGCCATTGATCGATTTCTACTGGCGTGCTCTCGATCTCTTTGAGAAATTCCGCGTGGCCGCGATATCCCTTGAGCAGGCGCGCGTACTCGGGCGAGCCAACGCCCTCGGCGCATTCTGCGAGGAGCAGCATTTTTCCGCCCGGCTTGACGATGTGTTGCGCCGCGGTCAATCCCTTCAAGCACTGGTAGAAGGTGAGGTCGAGCGGATACCCGGCTGACGAGGTAATCACCGCATCGACAAGGCCGTCGAGCGGAGTGAGCGAGTTGCTCACCATGAATTCCACGCCCGCCGCGTGCGCTTTTTGAGGATGGCCTGCAAACACGCCGGAGATTTCGCGGTCCTGCGTCAGCGTAACGTCGAGAATGAAGTCGTGGCGCGCCAGTGCAGCGGCTTCCAGCAGTTCCGCGTGCAGCGGATTGCCCTCGATCGAGCCTTCAGTCGATAGGGGCTCGCGTATGAAGCGCGGCGAGTGAATGACTTTGATGGTTTCCTGCGCCGCCACTCCGGGCACGATAAGCTTGCGCCCGCCACTGAAGCCCAGCATGAGGTGCGGCTCAATGAAGCCGAGCGTGATGTGCAGATCGGCGGCGACAAAACGCTCATCAATATAGACAGGCGTCCCGCGCCGCGTGGTTCCAACGGCGCGATGACTGGCAAAATCGCGCGCGTCATGACTGACCACGTTGTATGTTGCCGCGATTTCAGGCCCGAGAATGATGTCGAGTTCTTCCCTGGTCGCCGCGCGGTGCAGGCCGGTGGCGATGAGGATGGTGACGCCATCTTTGGGAATGCCCGCGGCGTGCAGGCGCTTGAGCAGCGGCGGTAAAGTAATCCGATTCGGCGCGGGGCGCGTGATGTCGCAGACCGAGATGGCCGCAGTGCGCTTGCCCGCAGCCAGTTTCACCAGCGGCTCGCTGTGGATGGGGTAGTCGAGCGCCGCTTCAAGCGCGCCGGTCACGTCGTTGAGCGCCCGCGCGGCGCGGCTTCGCACCACCTGACAGTCGAATCCCTCCGGGACCTCAACGTCAATGCCGTTCTTGCCGAATGCGAAATGAGTTTTCATCTTTAGTGGAAGCCGGCCTTGTGGTTTCTTTGGGCCCGATCCTCACTGCCCATTCTAATTGTTTTGGTGATTCACTATTCTGCGCGTAACAGCGCTGACGCCTGGGACTGCACGAAGACGCCTGCCCGAGTTCCGTAAGGAACACGCAACGAATATAATGGCGCGAAGGGAAAAACCGCGATGACATTGCAACACGATGCGCCGAACCGGCGCGAAGTCTTGAAGGGTATGGGCGCGAGCGCAATGCTCGCGGCGGCGAGCCGCGGGGCGCGCGGCGCCGACTACCGCCGGGCCGATGCAAGCTGGCTGGCGGCGTGCAGTTTTGGCATTTCCACGCACTGGACTGCGCAATCGCAAACCGTGGACGCAGACGCCTGGCTGCCATTCGAAGAAACGGTGGCGCGCTTCAGCCCGGCCGATTATGTGGAGCAGATTGCCGGTTCAGGCGCACAATACGTGATCTTTACAGCGGCGCACGCCTTGCAGATGCTGCCCGCGCCCTGCGAGGCAATCGACCGCATTGCTCCTAACCGTTTTGCTTCAGGCAGAACCACAAAACGCGATCTCATCGGAGAGATTGCCGATGCCTGCCGCGCGCGCGGACTGCACTTGATTCTTTACTACAATCACTCCTGCAATCACGGCGACGATCCGGAGTGGGAATACGCGGTGGGGTATCACGCTCAAGACAAATCGAGACTGACCAGCAATCTGATGGGCATTATTCGCGAGTTGGGCGCGCGTTATGCATCGAGGGTGGCCGGGTGGTGGTTCGACAGTGTCGGTTCGCTCGATCCGCGCGGAGCCTACGACGCCACCACCACCGACATGCGCGACTTCCAGTTTCCCTGGGACGAGTGGGTGGAAACGGCGAGGACCGGTTTCGAGGACAGGCTGGTGACATTGAACAGCGGCGTGCTTTCGCATTACCTCTATTCCACTCATCAGGACTACGAGGCCGGAGAAGCAGGCAATCTGATTGCGGTTCCTTCGGCCCAATTCACTACGGATCATTTGCAGGATCATCGCTGGGTCTGCATCGACAATCCCGGCTGGGTGCATGGCAAAGTGAGGACCCCGCTGGCCGCTCCGCGCTTCCGCCTGGCGGCGGTGCTGGACTACGTAAGCGCGTGCAACAAGGTGAAGGTTCCCGTGACCTTCAACGTGGACATCGACCGCACCGGCAAGCTGAGCGCGGATTCGTTGGCGCAGCTTCGCGAAGTGAAGAAGAAGCTGGCCTGACGGCTACTTCTTGGTGGCGGGCGCATCCTGCATTGCCGAACCGCTGGCCAGAATGGCGTCGGCGATCCGCGCAGCCTCGACCGCCGGACGAACCTGATGCACGCGCACGATCGACGCGCCGTGAAGAATCGCCGCCGTCATCGCTGCAAGACTTGCGTTCTCGCGTGCGTCGAGTGGAGCGTCGCTGCCATCGAAGAGCGGCGCCAGCGTATGACCGAGAAACGATTTGCGGCTCAGGCCCGCGAGCAGCGGCCTGCCGAGCGTGAGAAGTTCCGCCTGACGGTTGAGCAGCACGTAATTCTCGCTGAACCGCTTGCCAAATCCGTATCCGGGATCGAGGACAATTTGATCCCGCGCGATTCCGGCCTCTTGCGCAGTGGCGAGGCTTGCGGCCAATCCGTCGTGGACCGCGGCTATCAGCGCGTCGGGGTCGAGCTGTGGCTGCATGCGCCATGCCTCGGGCCGGCCGCGCGTGTGCGACAGCACCACCCCTGCGCCGTACTCCGCGCAAACCTGCGCGACGCCGTGATCCCACGTGAAGCCGCTCACGTCATTGACGATCTCCGCGGCCGCCTGGAGCGCGGCGCGCGCCGTGGCCGCCTTGTACGTGTCCACCGAGACCACTGCGTGGGGCAGCGCCTTCAACACTCCCTCAAGAACAGGCAGCAGCCGCGCCTGCTCCTCGTCGGAGCTGACGAATACAGCTTCGCCGCCCGCGCGCGAGCCGGGCCGCGTGCTCTCGGCGCCAAGATCGAGAATGTCCGCGCCTTCATCCAGGCATTGCATGCAGCGGATCAATGCCGCTTCAGGATCGAGGAAGGATCCGCCGTCGGAAAATGAGTCGGGCGTAATATTCACCACGCCCATCACCAGCGTGCGCCGGCCCAGTTCAAGGGTGCGCGTGCGCAGCCGCCAATGTGCCAGGTTTCGCATCGCTTCTCATTTTCGATGGTACGCCGCGGCCCGCCATGTTTTGCTACACTCCGGGCATGACGATTTTTGGGCGCATCCCGGCAACTGCATTGAGCGGCCTCTTGGTTTGCGTTTCTGTTCTATCTGCACAAGCGCCCGCGCACCGCGCATCTCATCCGCCGCTGCGCCCAGCGCCGGCCACCGGCCCCCTCGCCGACCGCGTTCGCACCATTCTCGCCGACCCCGCGCTCAGCCACGCGCAGTTCGGAATCAGCGTCACCACGCTCGACGGCCAGCCGCTCTACGGCTTGAACGACGCGCAGTTATTTACTCCCGCCTCCAACGCCAAGCTCACCACCACTGCGGCCGCCTTCGCCCTGCTGCCCGTGGAAACCCTCACCTGGACCACGTTCGTGGTGGCCAATGGCGACGTGGACGCTGGGGGCACGCTGCACGGCGACATCGTTGTGATGGGCGTCGGCGATCCCACCATCAGCGCCCGCGCCTATCCCTATGTGGAGCCCGGAACCGCCCCAACGGCGCAGCCGGACACCGCTGCCAGCACGGCGCCAGCGGAGACAACTCCGCCAGCCGCAACTCCCGCTAGTACTGCTCAAACCAGTGAGGTCTCGCCCCAGGAAGCCGCGGAGACCGAGCGCGCGCTCAAGGTGATGGTGCCGCTCGATTTGCTTGCGGAGCAGGTGGAGCAATCCGGCGTGCGCGCGGTGGAAGGCGCCGTGGTCGGCGACGACACCTACTTTCTCGACGAGCCATGGGGCGAGGGCTGGGGCTGGGACGATTTGCAGTGGAGCTACGGCGCCCCGGTCTCCGCGCTCACCTTCAACGAAAATGCCGACGAGCTGAATGTCATCGAGCATCCTGCCGGCAGCGGCCACACGCTGGCCGAGTGGGTGCCGGAGGTTGACTACTTTACCGTGGACAACAGCATGAAGCCCGCCGCGCCCGGCGTAGAGGCGCAACCCGGCCTGGAACGCCGCCCCGGCTTGACGTTGGTGCGCACCTGGGGCACAGTTCCCGCCGGCGGCCTGCATGTTTCCATGGCCGTCGAGGACCCTGCGGAGTTCACCGCCGATGCATTCAAGCTCGCCCTGCTGCGCCGCGGCATCAAGGTAAGCGGAGATCCCGAATCGCGCCACAAGTATGCAACCGGCACGGGCGATTTTGCCGAAGAGCGCGAGAAACCGCTCAAGCTCGCGCCCGTTCAACTCACCACGATTGCCGGCGCACCCGAGGGCCGCCGCGTGCTCGCCGCGCGCATCTCCGTGCCCGTGGCTCAGGACATCAAAGTCATCAACAAGACCAGCCAGAACCTGCACGCCGAAATGCTCCTTCGCCTGCTTGGCAAGACCTTCGGCAGCGATGGCAGCTTTGAGCAGGGCACGCGCGTCGTGCGGCAGTTCCTGATCGACGCCGGCATCGATGACAACGATTTCTTTTTCTACGACGGCTCCGGCTTGAGCGCCAAGGACAAAATTTCTCCGCGCGCTTTCACGCGTCTGCTGGCGTACGCATCGCATCAGCCGTGGGGCGCGGCCTGGCGCGACACACTGCCCATCGCCGGAGTAGACGGCACGCTCGACAACCGCTTCAAGAACGCTCCGTTCAAAGGCAGAATGTGGGCCAAGACCGGCACGCTAGACGAGGCAAACGCGCTCTCCGGTTACGTGACCGCGGCCAGCGGGCGCGTCGTGGCCTTCTCGATTCTGGTCAACAACCACCTCCCCGGCAGCGACACCGAGCAGCAGGCCATCGACCGCATTGCCGAAGCCATCGCCGCCGCGGAGTAGCATCTGCCAGCGCGCTTTCTTCTCGCGTGCTGTTGCAAATCGGCAAACACCCTCCGACTCCATTTACTAGGTGTCGGACCGATTAAAGAAGAACCTTCCCGTGCCCCATCCATTCGCCTTTTTTGGCGAATGGGTGGGAAACCACCAAAGCCAAAGGTACGAACTCATGCAGTCAAAGACCTTGGACCCTCCATGCGCGGTATCATGAGAGGCAAATGTTCTTGCGCAATTCTTTTATGATCTTTGCCATCTCCACCGCCGCCCTCGGTATGGCCGGCTGCCGCCAACTGCCGCCGTCGAAACCGTCTTCCGAGTGGACGCCGCAGGAGGCACGCGGCGCGGCGGTCTACCAGGCCAAGTGCGCGCGTTGCCACTATCCCACGTCGACGCATTCCCTGCATGGGCCGGGGCTGCAAGCGCTCACGAAACTCAAGGCCATGCCCTCAGGCGCGCCGCCCACCGACGAGCGCCTCACAGCAGTCACCCTGCACGGGCGGGGCGACATGCCCGCCACAGCACTCACCGACGACCAACTCAGCGATCTGCTCGCCTACCTGCACACACTATGAGTCCTACCTGCAAACACCATGAGTATTGAAGCCAATTCGCATCCGCCCGCAACCGGCCTGCCCGGACCGCGCGTCAAGCCCGCCGCCGAGCCCGTCAAGCTGCTGAAGCTTCCCGGCCTCATCGCGATGAGCGCCTACATGATCCTGCTCGCCGTGGTCGCCGTAGTCTACGTCGTTCAGGGCCGCGTCGGAGCTCTCTATCTGATCTTTCCCGCCCTGTTTGTCGCCGCAGGACTCGGCATGCTGCTCCTGCTGCGCTGGGCCTGGGCGCTTACACTGGCCGCAGTCGCGCTGCTGGCGGGCTGGTTTCTGTGGTCGTTTACCACGCAGCACGATTCCGCTGCTCTGGTACAGGGCCTGCTGAACCTGGTCTTCTTCCTCTACCTCGTCCGCACCGACGTGCGCAGGAACCTGCATTAGGTCTCTGTCCGATTGAAGAAGAATCTTCCCGTGCCCCATCCATTCGCCTTTCTTCTGGCGAATGGGTGGGAAACCACCAAAGCCAAACGGACGAACTCATGCGGTCAGAGAACTGGCATTCGGCGGCATCGGCCCACCGCCTTCCATCTCGCCCCCGCTACAATAAAGGCGTGATGGACCTAGTCCAAATCGAGCCCGCGCGCCGCGCCCCCGCCCCCAAGCCGGAGTGGCTCAAGGCCCGCGCCCCTGTAGGCGAGAACTACCACTCCCTCAAGCGCCTCGCCCGCTCGCTCGGCCTGCACACGGTCTGCGAAAGCGCCCAGTGCCCCAACATCGGCGAGTGCTGGCACCACAAAACCGCCACCTTCATGATGCTCGGCAACCTCTGCACGCGCCGCTGCGGATTCTGCGCCGTCCCCAAGGGCCGTCCCGAGCCCATCGACTTTGACGAACCGCGCCGCATCGCCGAAGCAGTCGCTCAGTTAGGCCTGCTCCACGCAGTAATCACCAGCGTCAACCGCGACGACGATCTCGTAGGCGGCGCGCGCGTCTTCGCCATGGTCGTCGACGAAATTCGCCGCCAGGCCCCCGGCTGCCGCGTAGAAGTTCTCATCCCCGACTTCCAGGGCAACCGCGAAGCCATTCGCACGGTCGTCGACGTCCAGCCCGAAGTGCTCAACCACAACACCGAATCCGTGCCGCGCCTTTATCGCGTAGTCCGCTCCGGCGCGCGCTACGAGCGTTCCCTTGAGTTGTTACGCTACGCCAAAGAACTGCGGCCCGAAGGCGTCACCAAGTCCGGCGTAATGGTCGGCCTCGGCGAAGAAACCCACGAGCTCCTCGAAGTTTTCCGAGATCTGGCCGCCGTCGGCTGCGACATCCTCACCATCGGCCAGTATCTGCGCCCCTCGCGCGATCATCTCCCCATGAAGCGCCTCTACACTCCCCGCGAGTTTGCCGAACTAAAATCCGAAGCGCTCAAGATGGGCTTCCGCCACGTAGAGTCCGGCCCGCTGGTGCGCTCGAGCTACCGCGCCCACGAGCAGGCGGCAGCGACGCTAACGACGACCGCCGTTGCATAACGCCCTGATCGACGGGGGTAGCGCGTCAGTCTGAATCCGTCGTGAAAGGGCACGACTTCAGTCGTGCCGTAAAGGCTCCAAAAATGAATGGGGCTTTAGCCCCTGCTATTTCGAAGGGGGCTTTGTAACAAGGGCACGACCGGGGAACCCACGCAGTGCGTGGGTCGCGGGCCGATAAAATCAGCAAAATGACTGGGGGCTTTAGCCCCCGAGGGATGTCGCTCGTGGTCGTCGCATGGTTTATGAGTTGGGTTTTAAGATCATCAAGCCCGCTTGCGCGAAGTCGCCCGCGGGTGGCCTCAAGCACACGAAGCTTTAAAAAATGCGGGTGCCCCCGGTCCCTCGCCCTTGGGGACCGGGGATAGCATGCCTAACCGCCGGTAGTGGGTCAAGTGTTTTGCTCGGGCCCTTGAATGGCCGGTCGTTTGCGTGACATGGTTGCGATCTATTACATGTACTACAACTTCTGCCGCGTGCATCAGACGCTGCGCGTCACACCTGCGATGAAAGCAGGGATCGCAAATCATGTATGGTCGATTGAAGAGATGGTGAAACTCTTGGACGGACGGTCTATTCTGGCCGGTTCGTCTAAAGTGGCCTAAAAACTCCCTATTGCGGAGGGAACAGGGCGGCTTCTCCGTCAGTCAGCATAGCGACCCTCTTCTTTTTTCCGTCCATCTTTTTCATGGCTTTGTTTGCCGATTTAAGGCGCCCCTTAACTCCCCCAATGTTCTCAGCGATAGGTAGCTTCTCGGGCGCAGTCCCGCCATTCCTCGTCATAATCCCACGCACTTCCCGTCCGACTTTTGTAGCCGTAAACTTGAGTGCATCGAGTCCCTTAGTATCTTGTGATTTGATCCGAGCGGCAGTTTGGGTCACTCTAAATAAATTGCCAGCCAATTCGTCAAGCCCCATGAAATCATAAAGAATCTGACTACCGCCTACCCCTTTGCGCAGCTTTAAATCGTTTAGGCTCATGTTGTACATGCCACGGAATCCGGCATCCTTAAAAAGGGCGTATTCAAGAGAGGAAGATAGTCCAGCCGACTGCGCCACACCGCTCAAAACCCGTTCTGCAAGTTTCAAGTCGTCGCGTGTCTCGATTCTTCCAAGATCTGTGTCTGAAATGTGTTCCTGCACCAATTTAGCCGCGATTGCCGCAAGCGATGCTTTCGCCAATGCCACTTCGGGCTTTTTTGAATCCGCGTACATCGACACCAGGAAACACGCGAACCTTGAGAGCTTATATGTTTTAATCTCCTTGCCGTTTGCGATGTAGGATGCGGAGATGAACGTGTCGCTCGGGTCGATCCCCAACTTTGCGCAGGCCCCCATGGCTTTTACTACTACCTTTTGGAAAGTGGGCCAGGAATCGTATCCCAGTGATTCCATAAACTCATGGGCGTACCAGAAGCGAACGCCATTTTCATGGCCCTCATCCTCGAATTTTTGAATGCTAAATCCGTCCATATCGCACCATGCTCGAAGGGTATCCCTTAGAGGATACACCCGCGTTAGAAAGGCAAAAACAAAAAGAAATTGAGCTGGAATCACCTGTGGAAATCATCTGACCCACTACTTAACGCCTTGTCAACACGGGCACCCAGCCGCCGTAGTTGTAGAATATCCGTTGGCAATTCCGCTCGACCGAGGACCATCTACGATGACAGCTTTCATGGCCGGCATTCCGGCGCTCAAAGACCTTTACGGCGATCTCAAGCGGCGCATGGACCACGCGGTCGCCGCTTTCCAGTCGAACCTGGCCGCCACGCGCACCGGCCGCGCCAGCGTGCACATGCTCGATCAGGTCAAGGTGGACTACTACGGCACGCTCACGCCCATCAACCAGATGGCGCAGGTGTCGGCGCCCGAGCCGCAGCTCATCACCATCTCCCCCTGGGACCCCAGCGTACTTAAAGAAATCGAAAAGGCCATCCAGGCCGCCGATCTCGGCTTCAATCCCCAGTCCGATGGCAAGCTCATTCGCATTCCCGTCCCGCCCATGACCGAGGAGCGCCGCCGCGACGTCTGCAAGCACCTGAATAAAGTCCTCGAGGAGCACCGCACCGCAGTCCGCAATGTCCGCCGCGACGGCAACGACGCCCTGAAGAAACTCGCCAAGGACAAGAAGATCAGCGAGGACGATGAGAAGCGCGCCCTCGAAGAAGTGCAGAAGATGACCGACGGCGAGATCCGCCGCATGGAAGAGCTCTCGCAGAAGAAGGAAGCCGAAGTGATGCAGATCTGACGGCGCCAGCCCAAGGGGTCAAGGGGCCAGGCCGCATCTTCGCTCATGGTCGCTCTGAGCGCCGAGTAAACGCATTCCTGCCTGCAAATCGGCCCCCAAGATCCCCAAAAACGCGCGTCTGAGCCGTTTTGTCGTACTTATGGGAAATTCTGTGGTTTTCGCTTCTCTTATTTGGTCAATTTCACGGTTTTACTCACCAATTAAATGGCCAATTTCATGGTATTCCCGTCAAAAAATCGCAACCTAACGAGCGAACATTTGCGGGGGCAATGACACCATCCAAGCGAACATTTGGCCGGGTAAACGCACCCGCTAAACCGACATTTGCTCTGATTCCATAGGACTTCCAAGCTCGCACCGAGCAGCAGCAACAAAAACCGATTTTGCCGCCACTCCTCAGCCGCCGCTCCCTGCTTTTTCGATCCTGATTCAGAGCGCCTCTGCCTCTTCCACCGAGGCGGCGATCGGAACCACGCTGTCGACCCTGGTGAGCCGAAAAACCTCGCGCACCCGCGGCGTCATGCCCGCGGCTATCATCTTCATTCCCTTCTTGTTGCAGTGGACCATGTGGGAAACGATGATGCCCAGGCCGCTTGAATCCATATAGGGACACCCTGTCAGGTCGAGGATGTTCTTGACCGGCGGGGCCTCGCCCGGCGCCGGCTCCAGTTCGAGCACTTGTTTCAACGACATAGTGGGCAGGCTGCTGTAAGCATCGCGCAAGGTGAAGGGCCCATGAAAGCAGAGAATCACCGTGCCCGGCTTACTGCCCGGCTTGCGTTCGATGCTGAAAGGACCGCTGTTCCACGTCTGCCAAGAAAATGTCCCCATGCCAAGCTCCCTTCACCCTTCCATCGTCCAGCGGCTCAATCATTTGCAGGGCCTGCCCGTCGTCGGTGGGTTATGAGGATTCAACCGTGCCAGGGAATCCCGTCCCCGACCCCCGGTACTTCGGATTCTGATGGAGACGCAGGTGAGATGGCAAGAGTTTTCCTTGAGAATGCGGCAGGGTGGCTTCGCGCCGCCCCCCTCTATGCCACTTTGCCGAGAAAGAGATAGACGAGCTCTACGAGCAGGATGAGGACTACTACGACTTCAAGAAAGAAGCCGCGCGCCTGGTTGAACTGCTCGATCATGTCGTGGTAAAGGTCTTCGGCGGTCTTGAGCTTCTGGGCTACAAGATCCTTGTAATCAGGTACTCCGACCTTGGTGGCCGCAAGACGATAGAGACGCGCGGCAAACATGTCGCTCAAGAACTTGATGGAATTGTCGGCGCGCTCGGTGAGCTCGGCGATGTCGAGCAGCACGGTGTGGAGGCGCGTGGCCCGGCGCGCCATACGCCAGCGCGCGGGAAAGCCGCGCTTGCGCTCGAGCGAGTCGTAGACGTTCGAGAGAATTCCTGTGAGCAGCTCGTCGTAGTGGCGGAACTCGAGGAGCTGCGAGTTGGCGTACTCGAGGAGCTGAATGGCGGTCTCAGCGCCGGCCGCGCTGTCATAAAGAAACGCGGCGTTCCAGCCGATGACGGCGAGGTCGGTGGAGTAGTAGGAGATGCGCGATTGCAGCACCTCGGCACACTCGCCAGGGGAAAGCCGCATGCGGTCGCCGCGCACGATTTGCGCAATCTCAAGGCCGTGCTCGCGCTCGAGGTCGGCAGCCGTTTGCGCGTTTTCTTCATTGCGCAGGTGGAAGATGAAGTAGTCTTCGCTGAGCCAGCGCGCGTAGGGGTTGATGAGCGCGGCCGCGTTCCGCTCCAGACGCTGGCGCACGATGGGCTCGACGCGCGCCGCAAAGTCGACGTCCCACACCCAGCGGCTGGCGAGATGGACGAGGCTTTCCCAGTCGCCCGAGAAGGCGAGCTGGTAGATGACGCTGACGACGCCGTAATCGTAGTACTTGATTTCGCCTTCGAGCCGCTCGCCTCCGCTGAGGATGAGGGGATCGAGCGGACCGACGACCGGGGGCCGCTGGTAACGCACGTAGGCCGGCACAGAGTGCTTGATCCTGGGCTGCTGCACGGTGCGAGCGTCGACAGCCTGCTGCAACTGGTCGAGGCGCAGTTCTTCAGAGACGTCAAATTGAATGAGGACGAGGACCGAGCCGGTGAGTTCGGTTTGCGGCGGAGTTGCGATGGCGGTGGTCATGGGGCGAAGGCGAAGTTAGAGTTTCTTCGGACGCTTGTAGAAGGGGAGCGGGACCTGTTTGGCGCGGACGCGGTTGCCGCGTACATCGACAAGAACGTCTGCGCTCGACTCGGCGACGGCCAAGGGCACGAGGGCCATGGCAATGTTGGTTTTCAAGAACGGCGCGGGCGAGCCGGAGGTGATGACGCCGATGGGTTCGCCCGCGAGCGAGTGAACCGGATACGAGTCGCGGGCGATTCCACGCTCGACCATTTCGAGGCCGATGATTTTGCGCTTAGGTCCGCCTTCGGCCTGAATCGCCAGCAGGGCGTCGCGGCCGATGAAGTCGCCTTTATCGAGCTTGAGCCAGCGCGTGAGGCCGGCTTCGAAGACATTAATATCTTCAGAGATTTCGTGGCCGTAGAGGCTCATGCCGGCTTCGAGGCGGAGGGTGTTGCGCGCGCCCAGGCCGCAGGGGCGGATGCCGAACTCCGCGCCCGCGTCGAGCAGCGCGTTCCACGCGTTGGCGGTGGTGGTTTCGTCGGCAGAAATGTAGAGCTCGAAGCCGTCTTCGCCGGAGTAGCCGGTGCGGGCGACGATCACATTTGGAATGCCGGCGACTGTGCCCCAGGTGAACCAGTAGTTTTTGATGGCGGCGAGATCGAGTTTGGTCAGTTTGGCGAGAGTCTCAAGCGAGTGCGGGCCCTGCAAGGCGAGTTGCGAGTAGTAGGCGGAGTAGTCCCCCAGGTGAATCCCCGGCCAACGGCCAACCTGGCGGTAGATCCAGGCGAAGTCTTTATCCTTGGTGCCCGCGTTGACAACGAGCAGATAGTCGTTGGGGCCGAGGCGGTGCACGAGGATGTCGTCGATGAAGGTGCCCGCGGGCGTGAGCAGGGCGGAGTAGTGCGCCTGGCCATTCTCAAGCTTCGAGACATCGTTCATGGTGATTTGCTGCACGGCGGCGAGTGAGCCGGGGCCGCGGAACTGGATCTCGCCCATGTGACTGACGTCGAAGAGGCCGACGCCGGTGCGCACAGCCATGTGCTCCGCAATGAGGCCGCCGCCGGGGCATGGGTATTCAACCGGCATGTCCCAGCCGCCGAAGTTGACCATCTTCGCGTTGAGGGCGCGGTGCGTGGCGTTGAGTGTGGTCTTTTTGAGGGGCGTGGCAACGGAGGAAACTAGATCGGACATGGCAGATCCTCAGAGGAGCGGGGGCTTCACCTCTTTCAACATAGGCACTGCGGGGGGCGGGGGTCAATTGGAGGTGAGGCGCGCGGGCGCGCGGGCGGTTCTGGCGCGGGGGAACGATTAGGATGGATGCGTCGTTCGCAACCCCGAAATACACGGCAGGAAAGGCGCACGCATGAACCGCATTCGAGGCATTGTGATGTTGATCGCCGCCGCTCTGGCGATTTGGAAGGGCTGGCAGATTCATCGCGGCGAGATGGCGGTGCTGGCGTATGGGCTGGGCGTGATGGCGCTGGCTGTGGGGGTGTGGCACTTGACGCGGAAGGCACCGGCGGCGCGGCCCCGGTCGAAAGCTTGAGCGATTCCCTTCCGCTTTATACTCCCCGCCGCCACAAAGCGGGCTATAATTCCGGCAACTTACGCCTATGGATTTCATTGTCCTTCTAATTCTTGGGGTGTTGGCAACGATCATCATCCTGCCGATTGTTGCGATCGTGCGGGCGAATTCGTTCGCGCGAAGCTTGCGCGAAGAGATGGCCGAGGTCATGGATCGCATCCGCGATCTGGAGAGACGGCTGCTCAAGCTGGCGACGGAACGGAGTGCTGCGCATGCAGAGCCAACGGCCCAGGCTGCGCAAACAGCTCCGGCTCCTGCAGCGCCGGCTACGCCGTCCGCAGTGAAGGTTGAGCAACAGCGTCCGCCGCAGTCGGTTCCCGCAACGGATGCGTGGAAGACGCCGACCGCGCCCTCCTCGCCGGCGCCGGCACAAACCACGGCGACGCTACGTCCTGCGGCTGGCGCGCCGTTCCTCCCCGCTGTGCCGCAAGCTGCGCCCGCTCCTACGGCGGCTCCTCTTTCGCCCGCGCCGGTGCCGCCTGCACCGGCTCCTCCATCGCCTGGTCCAATATGGACAGCTCCGCCAGCGCGCGCTCGGTCCGCGCCTCTCTTTGAACAATCCGCCGGCACGACCGCGGATAAACAAGCACGTGCGGAGCGCGCGCTCAATCTTGAAGAGCGCCTGGGCACGAACTGGCTGAACAAGCTGGGCGTCGTTCTGCTGGTGCTGGGCGTGGCCTTCTTTCTAGCATGGAAATTGCAGACCTGGGGCCCGGCGGGCAAGGTGCTATGCGGCTTTGCCGTAAGCGTGACGTTGCTCGTGGGCGGCGTGTGGCTGGAACGCAAGGCGATGTACCGCGTCTTTGCGCGCGCCGGCATCGGCGGCGGCTGGGCGCTCATGTTTTTCACTACCTTTGCCATGCATCACATTCCGGCGGCGCGCGTGCTGCAATCGCTGGTCGTCGATCTGGTGCTGATGCTGCTGGTGGCGGCGGGCATGGTGGCGCATTCTCTGCGATACAACTCGCAGACCGTGACGGGACTGGCGTTCCTGCTGGGATTTGCCACGCTGCTCACGAGTCACTTTCAGGCGTCGGACGGAACCGTGATCTTCAGCCTCGCGGGCAGCGCAGTGCTGGCGCTGGGACTGGTGGTGGTGACGCACGTGCGCCACTGGGCGGCGCTCGAAGCAGTGGGAGTGGTGGCCGTTTACGGGAGCCACTTTGTGTGGCTTACGCGGGTTTTGCCGGACAACCACGCGAGCTTCACGGAGTTCTGGCCGTCGACGATCTTGATTCTTCTCTACTGGCTCATCTTCCGGCTAGCGTACGTTCTCCGCAAACCACTCGACCAAAACGAAGATAATATTTCAAGCCTGGCCGCGGTGATGAATGCCGGCGGCGTGCTGGCGCTGCTGAAGTACCAGTCGGCTCATCCGGAGTGGGCGTGGTGGGCGCTGGCGGCGCTGGGCATATGCGAAATGGCGCTGGCCTTCGCGATTCGCGCGCGGCGGCGCCAGACTTTTGTGGTTCTGTCGACCGTGGGCACGGTGTTGCTGGTGGCTGCTGTGCCGTTCAAGTTTCAAGGAGTCAGCTGGCCTGTGCTTTGGCTGGTGGAAGCGCAGGTCCTGGCGCTTTGCGGATTGCGTATGGGCGAGCCGGTCTTCCGGCGGCTCGGCCTGCTGGCGGGGCTGGCTACGGGAGCGGTTCTGGCGGCGCGCGATGTAGAGCCGCTGATGCTTTTCCGTGTCGATTACCCTGACCCCGCTCGTCACACGCAGTTGACGGTGGCGCTGGCACTGGCCGCGGTTCTTTATTGGATTCATGGCGAGGTTTATCCGCGCCGATGGCCGAAGATTCTGGAAAGCGCATTCGAGGCCGGCGCGATGACGGTGACGAGCTACATGGCTGCCGTTACGGCGGCCGCGGCCCTATGGGTAGCATTGCCCGACGAGTGGCTGCCGGTCGGTTGGCTCGCTTTATTTCTGTCGCTCGCGGTTCTTGCGCTGCGTTTTCGGACATCCTCGCTTCTGTTTCAGGGCGATCTTCTTTCGCTTACCGCCGCTGGCGTTTTGATTTTTCATCACGTTTTGCCGCTGGCCTCGTTGCGGCTGAGTTCTCCCGATCCCAGTCATCATCCGGTTGAGACTGCCGTTTTTGGATTCGCTGCCGTTGCCTTTTGGGTCCGAGGCGAATTGCTCCCGCGTGCGCTCCCGAAGTCCTGGGCTGACTCTGAAGTGAATCCCAACCTCACAACGTGGCAGGGATTCATGTTGCCCGTGGCCAGTTGCCTGGGTGCTGCCGCAGCCGCCGCTGCACTGTGGACGGCGCTGCCGACGCCCTGGATCGTGGTGGGCTGGCTTGCCTTGGCCTTATTGCTCGGGTTCCTGGCCGATAAAGCCAAGACCACCGTCCTCGCTTTTCAGGCTGATCTTTTGGCTTTGGCCTCAGTGATCGGCTGGTTTCCCTGGGTTCTTTGGAGCGGTGATCCGGGCTGGTGGGCGCGCAAGGTGCCGGAACTCGCCACGATTGCGCTGCTTTACGCGGGGATGGCGAGGAAAACGGCGCCGGAGGGATTGCGCGTGCCGGGCGGCGGCGCGTATTCGTGGGTTGCGTCCGCACTGCTGGCGATTGCTGCCTGGGATCTCGCACCGAGCTTGTATCTCGCGGTAATTTGGGTTGCGCTGGGCGTGGCGCTGTTTGAAGTGGGCCGGCTGACGGTAAAGACGGCACCGCGCTGGCAGGGATTCGTGCTGGCCGGCCTGGCGTTTGGCCGGTGCATCTTCTTCGATATTGATTCCGCGGGACCGGCCGCGCCGGCGAGTAATCCCGTTTTCAGTTTTGTGGATTCCGCGTTGTTCGAGGTGTGCGTGCTGACGGCAGCTGGCTCGTGGTTCTTGGATCAGACGATGAACCGGGAGCGCGTTGGCAAGGGCGAGCACATTGCCGGCACGATCGCCGATGGACTGGGAACGTTTGTGGTGGCGCTTTGGCTTGCCTTTCGCTTTCCTTCAGCATGGGTTCCGGTGGCGAATGGCGCGGTGTGGGTGACGGTCATTTGGGCGGGAATGGCGGCGTTGCTGATGGCTCTGGCTTGGTGGATGCGCCGCCGCGCTTTCGTGGTGTGGGCCATCCTGCTGGCCGTGGCTGTGGTGATTCGCGGACTGTTTCTCGATCTCGCCGACACGACGCCGGTGGGATTCTGGCAGAGACCACTGTTCCATGTCGCAGTGGCCGCAATAATTCTGCTCGCGGCGCTTCCCTTCGCGTTCCAGTTGCGCAAAACGGCATTCTGGGAGGGCGGATCGATCGAGCTGCCTGCTGAAATTGTGACGGTATTGCGGCGCTCGGATCAGTGGTTCTTCTTTGCTCCGTTTGGCCTGATGGTTGCAGCCTTGGCGCTCAAGCTCAGCTCCGGGTCGATCACGATTGCGTGGAGCCTGGTGGGCGTAACGGTCTTTCTGTTTGCGCTGGCGGTGGGCGAACGCAGCTACCGGCTCGCGGGCTTGGCGTTGCTGCTTTTGAGCGTGGTCAAAATTCTACTGATGGATGTTTGGGCGCTTTCGCCTCCCGACCGCTACATGACGTTGATCGTGATGGGGCTGGCGCTTTTGGCGGTCTCGTTCCTCTATACTCGGTTCGGTACGGTGATTCGCAGGTATCTTTAAGAAGAACCATACTTCGCCCATGCCCACTCTTTACAACCGCATTCAGGGACGCAACTTGGACCGGCTGGCGGCGCTGAGCGACGGCATCTTTGCCGTAGCCATGACGCTGCTGGTGCTGGATATGCATTTGCCTACCGCCGCGCAGGTGCACGGCGAGCGTGAATTGCTGGCCGCATTGGCGGTGCTGGGGCCGCAGTGGATCACGTATGGCATGAGCTTTCTGACGCTCGGCATCTTCTGGGCAGGGCAACAGACGCAGCTGAATCATTTTGCCGAAGGCTCACGCGATCTGACCTGGATCCATCTCGGATTTCTCTTCGCCGTCACGCTGCTTCCTCTCTCGACGCGGCTGCTGGCCGAGTTTTTTGTGTACCGCGCGGCGCTGGGGCTCTACTGGCTGAACATCTTGGTGCTGGGCGCGATGCTTTTCTGGAGCTGGTCGTATGCCACGCGCACCAATTTGGTAAAGGCCGATACGCCCGACGAGGTGAAGGGCAGCATCTGCCGGCGCATTGTGATCGCGCAGTCGCTTTATGCGGCGGGGGCGGCGCTCTGCTTGATCCATACATGGCTGAGCATCGCGGCCATCGTGCTGGTGCAGTTGAACTACGCACTGGCGCCGCGGCTGTGGGGTCGCAAACAACGCTGAGCAGACCCGCTCGACAGCTGGGTCTTCAAGAACAACTCTGTGGCACTTTCTGGGTTTCTTCCTGTACGGCCGGGCGCGCGTGCCTGCCGCTGGGGGAGATGATGGGAACGGCAGAGTTGAATGCACTGGCGTTGATGCGTTGGGGCGCGTTCCGGTTGATGCACGGCGGGGCGCGCGACGGATTGGGCTTTCTGCTGATCGGCCTGGTGGCGATTGGCGTGGCGCTGTGGGCGGTTGCGCGTGCCGAGCGCAACGAGGAGGCGAAGAACTAGCTCCGCTTGGAACGGCGGTTCGCCCGCCAGAAAGAGCTGATGCCGAGGTAGAGAAAGACCAGCGCGAGGCCGGTGAAGACGAGAAACCTCCAATGGTCCGGGCCGTGAGCGTAGCTGGCGCGAGCGGGCCAAATTCCTCGCCATGCAAAGACCGGCACAAAGATCAGAAAAAAGACGCCGGTCACTTCGAGCCAGAGAATGCCGCCCACGCGGCGGAAGGGACGCAAAAAGCCGCCCACGCCGCGGCTCACGGAATGACTGGCGTGGCCCACAGATTGCGCAGCTTGCATCGTGGCGTGGACTGCGGCCTGGCCGGCGGCGCGGTTCTGGTGGTTGGAACTCTGGGCTTGGGAGCCGGCAACCGGAGCCGCTTGATGCAGGTGGGGAACGGCAGCCGCTGATTGTGGACGGCCCTCCAGAATCTGCCCGGCCATGCGCCCGGCGACGCGCACTCCGACGCCCAGGGCGCGGCCAATGATGCGAGGTCTCATTCCGTTTATGATGGTAGCAGCGGTCCGTGACGCCTTGTGCCATGGTAGCGGTTCCCGGGTTGCTCTCAAAAGGGATTGGCAGTAAGGTAGAGAGATTCCACGCCGCAACCTGCATCTAATCGGGTGTGGGCCGCCGCTCCTGGAGGTACCCGTGACATCCCGTCTGCGCGAACTGATTCAGCAACTTGGCGAGGCCATCCATGAGTCGGTCATTGAGAGCGAGCAGATTGCGGGCGTGGTCCAGGACATCCGCAAGCATGGCTTTGATGTGCTGCTGATGCTGGAGGCGACGATCGGGCTGAACGAGGTGGTGGCAATGGCCAAGAACGCGGAGGCGCGCGATGCCAACGCCGAAGCCGCCAACCCCATGGGAACCTTCACCCAGAACGATCTGCATTTTCTGCGCTCCCTGCGCATTTCCGTCGAAGGCGAAAAGGACGAAGCCGGAACCGACATTAAATAAGCGCAGCGGATGAGCCGGAGTGAATTCGCAGGCGGGGCGCGATTACCGGTAATGCTGCATTTTTCAATAAACACAGTAGAAAATCTTCTGACGGCGATGGCGCGACGGCGCATGCTCACCGCGTTCGGCAATTGACCACGTTTACATCGCTTGCTAAGATAGGAGTGCGGGGTGGAGCAGCCCGGTAGCTCGTTGGGCTCATAACCCAAAGGTCGCTGGTTCAAATCCAGCCCCCGCAACCATTTAAGTAAACGACTTACGCGTTGCTGGCTGCATCCCATCAGGGACAGTTAGGGACAGATAACGGAGCCAGATGCTGGCTCCGTTCGTTTTTCCTCTCTATATTTCCGGCCGGCTGACAATACCTCCCAGCGCCGTTTAAGGCGTAGGCCATCCATAAAGGCGTAGGTCGCGACGTCTGCCGTGCAGACATCCGGCGACTGCGCCCACGGAGGAAAATCACAGACACTGCGCAGCTTCGGATTTCTGCCGTCATGCCGACTTGAACGAAGCCGCTGCGGCGGCGGACGCATCCGCGTGCGGTTGAGCCAGCCTTTGTGGCTGCCGGGGTAGTTTGGGACGCAGAGAAGGAGGATTCTCTGTGAACCAACTGCGTCAGCTCATGCTTGA
>Ga0302202_10000186_pt1 | contig 75451 bp, 50 predicted proteins | sample II_Bog_N3_3_FD_194579 | JGI IMG/M metagenome (GOLD analysis project Ga0302202, IMG submission 194579) | Peat permafrost microbial communities from Stordalen Mire near Abisko, Sweden - II_Bog_N3_3 | ecosystem: Environmental > Terrestrial > Soil > Wetlands > Peat | place: Sweden: Abisko... | reverse complement strand
AAGCCAGGACCAGAGAGATTCTCGATCAGGCGATCACTGAACTGCTTCCACAGATCACTCCCGACAATGCACAAGCTTGGTTCCGGTTTTCCGGATACGGAGTACACCTATGAGAGAAACGCTCTAATCACTTGAGGGTGCGTCCTTGGGGCGCGCCCGCAACCTCTTCAACGGTAGCCGCTCCCCTTCAAGCGTGGCGGCTTCAGGATCACAAACGCAACCTTTACACGGCGCTCCGAGCGGAAGTTATCTTCCGCTCGGAGCGCCATTATTTTGTGAGCAGGAAAGATAGGGAAAGAAGGGCGGAACCTATCGCCCGGGCTGGATCAAGGAGTTTCCATGGATGGCGGCACGCCGTTGGGAGGGGGCTTCAGTTCTCGGCGGCAGGAGAGGTAGGCACCGCGCCCGAGGGAGCGTGACCGGTGGACTTGCGCACCACCAGCCTGGGATAGACCGTGATGACGGCCGGATGCGGCTGTGGGATTTCGTGCCGGATGAGTTTGAGCAGCGTGCTGGCGGCGGCCTGCCCCATGGCGCGTAACGGCTGGTGAATGGTCGTCAGTGCCGGGTGGGTGGTGGCGGCGATCATCACGTCGTCAAAGCCCACCACGGAAACATCTTTGGGGACGCGCAGGCCGGCTTCGCGCAAGGCCAGGATGGCGCCGATCGCTGTGATGTCGTTGAAGGCAAAGATGGCGGTAAAGGGCTGCCTGGTTCTCAGCAACTCCTCGGTCACGGCCATGCCCGGTCCCGGACCAGGCTCCGGCCCTTGCAGCTGGACAACCAGCCTGGGGTCCACGGCAATTCCCAGGGTCTTGGCCACATCGGCAATGGCCTGCCAGCGCTGGCTGGTATCGGAGCTGAAGTCTTGCCCCTTGATGAAAGCGATGTGTCTGTGTCCCAGAGCCTTGAGGTGCTCGAGCGCCAGGTGCGCGGCCTGCTCGTGGTCCAGTTCGATATTGATGACCCCGTTGCGCCGATTGTGCCCGGAGACGGCGACCAGTGGAACCGGCAGTTCTTCCTCGATCATGGTATCGACGGCGATGATGCCCTCGACGGAGCGGGCCAGCATCATGCGCGGATAGCCCTTGCGCAGATCGGCGCGGTGACGATGGCTGACCACGAAGTAGAAGAAGCCCTCCTTCAGCAGTTCATCTTCGATGCCGCTGAGCACCGCGGTCGAGTAGCCTTCACTGATCTCCGGCAGGATGACGCCGATGTTGAAGGTCCGCTTCTGGCGCAGGCTCCTGGCCACGGTATTGGCGGAGTAGCCATACAGCGCCGCGGCATGGAGCACGCGCTCCTGGGTCTCGGCTGCAATACGATGCGCTGTTCCCGCGCCGTTGACAATGCGGGAGACCGTGGACTGAGAGAGCTCGAGGGTCGCCGCGAGTTCCTTCAGGGTGATCGGCTTAAGCGGGACTTTTGCCACGTGAGTGTACTCCAAGGATAGCGCGCTGGAGTGCCTGTCCGCCGGCAACAACACAAAAGGCTGCTTCTGCCCGGAGAGGTGAATTGGAATCGGATGCGGCTCGGCTCATCGCGCCAGGCCCTTTCCATGAAATCCAACTCGCTGCATGGCGCTCATGCTCTCGCGGTTGCGCATGAAGGTGCTCCACACCAGCCCCGAGCGGAGATTCTCGGCCATCAGCACAGAGATCCCCTGATCGATCCCCAGCACGTCGGGGTCATACCAGTTGGCCGCAGGATGGAAAGCGTCCACAAAGCCATAGCGCCCCCAGGCCTGTTTTCCCCATTTCGAGCGCATGGCGCGCAGAACCGAAAGGCACTCGGCGGGCAGGAAGGCCAGCGAGCCCGCCGCCGCGCACGGAACCACGGTCCCGTCGATGGGACCCTGCGCGGGTGGCCCGCCCCAGGCGGTATAGCCGCCCGCATAGTCGGAGGCCGAGATTCCCCAGTAATCCTCGTTGTACCACTTGGGATAGGAAAGGCAGAATGCCTTGTGGGCCCGCGTGGCCGTGACGGAATTGGTAAAGTAGTCGGCGTATGCGTCGCGCTGGTTGCGGAAGTCGTACCACGCCTGCGAATACTGGTGCGTAAACAGCGGGTCGTTTCCGCTGATGTAACTGTAGCCTGCGTAATGAATCGCAGGGCGCGTGAAGTTGTTCCAGAATTCCGGCGCCACCGGATGGGTGGGCGAACCGATCGCGAGCAGATAGATCATCATCAGCTCGCAATACTGCTTCCAGCGTGCCGCCAGAAAGCCGGCATCCGGATGCCAGCCCATCGAGAAGGTATTGCCGCCATTCAGCATCCACGGCCATTCCACCCGCTCGTAGATCTGTTGAGCCAGCGACTGGATTTGCGGGTCCTCAAAGTATGCCCGGGCAGTGAGAACGCCGCACAGCAGCAGCGAAGTATCGATGGAAGAAACCTCCACCCCGGAGACGCGCTGGCCGGTTTCAATATCGGAGAAGTGATAGAAGAACCCATGCACCTCCGGCAGACTGTTCAGGTGCCAATGCAGGGTCGTTCTTACGCGTTCGACGACCTGCTGGTGGGGCAGATAGCCGCGCCGGTCGGCAATGCACAGCGCGCTCAGGCCAAAGCCGGTGGAGGCGATGCTGGCCATCCGCCGGGGATCGCGCGCCCCGCCCAGGTCGTGGCGCGCCCGATCGAGAATCTGTCCGGTGCTGGGGCTGCCCTGCTCCCAAAAGAACAGGCAGCCCTGCCGTTCCAGATCGTCCAGGAAAGCTTCATCCTCTTTGGATATCTTCCAGGGCTCGCTGGCGAAGGCCATGCCTTGGGGCGCCAGCACACAACCCGCCGCCAGCGCCATCGACTGGAGCATCTGGCGCCGGCTCATCGTACCCATTCCGCGTTGCTGAGTCATTGAAACTCCTCGAAATCTCTTTCCGATTTGATTCCTTCTTCGCTTCGCCCGGCCCGATTTGGAGAGCACCGGCATATTATGCGCAGTGGTGCACGCAAGGGGATTGTGCGGGGCGATGCTACCGTGAACGGTCAACCGGTAGCAGATCAGCCAGGGCGCAATGCGCAATCGATTGCGCACGCGTCATTGATAGCATTCGCCGCTTTTCCCTGTCAAGTCATTCCGGCGCTGTTCCGTTCATTTTGAGCCTGCCTCACGCTGCAGATCGGAGGGCCAACTGGGGCTGCGCCGGCCCGGACTGCCCAGTCTGGGCCGCCCGCCCTCGCAACCAGGGCTTCCGCTGATCGATGAAGACTATGTTCGCACTTGACCGGAACGTGCTGGCGGCGGGACGTGCGACCGGCGCCCTATTGACTGAGTATCTTTGCCGGTGATACAAGAAACACCTGAGCGCAAACGATTGCGCTTGCCCGGCAAGAGGCCCGCGCCATCCCCTCGAAGCGCAGATTGTACGCGTACCATCCTCGTTTTTTGGGCATCAAACGCCGTAGGGCAATCAGCGCGCGTCCCGCAGATCATGCCTTGGAGAGATCTCATGTTGCGAATGAATTCGATGAATTGCCATGCTGCCGGTCTTATCAGCAGGCCCGCCGCCGGTTTCTGGACAAACTCGCGCGTCCACTCCATCCTCGCCTGGAGCACCCTCTGCATGGCAATGGCTGGGTTCGGCCCGTACGCAGCGGCGCAAGCAGCCACGCTTGCGACGTCGCATCCTGAGAGTCTGGCCGCGCATCCATCCAACGCCCAGCTCGCCGACCCGAAGATCGAAGCCCGCGTGGATCATCTGTTGCGCCAGATGACCTTGGAAGAAAAGATCGGGCAGCTCGTTCAATACAACGACACCGGCGACGCCGCGACGCCCGCAGCCCAGCCGGCAGCGAAGAAACCAGGCGCTCTGGCCGCCGTAAACCCCGCAACCGCCAATCGTGTGAATGCCATGCAACTGGCGACTGCCGGACAACTTGGTTCCATGCTCAACACCATCGGCGCGGAACGCACCAACACCTATCAACGTCTGGCGGTGGAGAAGAGCCGCCTGCACATCCCCCTGCTCTTTGGCGCGGATGTCATTCACGGCTTTCGCACCATCTATCCAGTGCCCCTGGGCCTGGCCGCCAGCTTCGATCCGCAGCTCGTCGCCGCTGTCTCGCACATGGCTGCCGAGGAGGCCAGCACTGCGGGCGTTCGCTGGTTCTATTCCCCGATGGTCGACATCAGCCGCGATCCCCGCTGGGGACGGACCGTGGAAGGCGCCGGCGAGGATCCTTATCTGGGCGCCGCCATGGCGCGGGCCTACATCCGCGGCTACCAGGGCGATGACCTCTCCCAGCCGGGCAGCGTCGCCGCTTCGGTCAAGCATTTCGCCGCCTATGGCGCCGCTGAGGCCGGCCGCGAGTACAACACCACGGACATGTCCGAGATCCGTCTTCGCCAGGTCTACCTGCCTCCTTACCAGGCCGCGATCAAGGCTGGCGCCGCCACCATCATGAGCGCCTTCAACTCTCTCAACGGCGTGCCCTGCACCGCCAATCCCCTTCTCCTCAGCAAGATCCTGCGCGGGGAGTGGGGCTTCAACGGGTTCGTCGTCAGCGACTACACCGCCGTGATGGAACTGATCAACCATGGCATTGCGCTCGATCCCGCCAGCGCTACCCGCAAGGCCATCACCGCCGGCGTCGATGTGGACATGATGTCCCACTTCTACGACACCCAGTTGCCGGCGCTCATCCGCTCCGGCCAGGTCCCCATGAGTGTGGTCGATGAGGCGGTGCGGCGCGTGCTCCGGGTCAAGTTCGCAACCGGTTTGTTTGAACATCCCTACGCCGAAGGCGTGGAGGTCACGGCGGCCGTTGCCGCGCACCGGCCGCTGGTCCGCAAAGCGGCGGAAGAGTCCTTCGTCCTGTTGCAGAACGACAAACTCGCCGGAGGCGAGTCGCTGCTCCCGCTCTCGCCCGCGCACAGACGGGTTGCTCTCATCGGACCGCTGGCCGGCGACGCGGAACAGATGATAGGAGCCTGGGGTGGCGCCGGCGCCGATCGCGACACGGTCACCCTGCGCCAGGCGCTGACAGATCGCGCCCAGCAAGCGGGAGGCACGCTGCTCTATGCCAAGGGAACCGAAATCGACGATCCCTCGCAAGCCGGTTTCCCCGCGGCCGTGCAGGCAGCCCAGGCGGCCGATGTGGTCATTCTGGCGCTGGGAGAATCGAGCGCCATGAGCGGCGAGGGCGGCTCACGCGCACACCTCGATCTGCCCGGCAATCAGCAGCAACTCCTGGAAGCCGTCGCCGCGACCGGCAAGCCTGTCGTTCTGCTCGTCTTCTCTGGCCGTCCCCTGGTTCTCGACTGGGCCAGCAAACACGTGGCCGCCATCATGGCCGTCTGGTTTCCCGGAACCGAGGCCGGCAACGCCCTCGCCAGCGTGCTCTACGGAGAGGTGTCGCCCAGCGGCAAGCTGCCCATGAGCTTCCCGCGCGCCGTCGGCCAGGAGCCGCTCTACTACAACCAGTTCCCCACCGGACGCCCGCCCACGGGGATCGACCTTTTCAAGCCGCCCACCGGCCAGGAGCGCTTCTTCTCCCGCTACATCGATGTCCCCAACAGTGCGCTCTTCCCCTATGGCTATGGACTCTCCTACTCCAGCTTCGCTTACCGCGACGTCAAGGTGTCTAGGAGCAGCATTCCGCTGCCCCAGGCCCTGGCCAACCGAAGCACGCCGCTTGTTGAAGCGACCGCGACGGTAATCAACACCGGCGATCGTTCGGCCACAGAAGTGGTCCAGTGCTACGTTCGCAACCTCGGCGCAAGCATCGAACAACCGGTACGGAGCCTCAAAGGATTTGAGCGAGTCACTCTGGCTCCAGGAGAATCGAAGCAGGTCAGCTTCCCTCTGGGCTTCAACGAACTTTCCTTCTTCAACCTGGAGAGTTCCCCAACGATTGAAGCGACCCGCTACACGGTCTGGATCGGTGGCAGTTCGCTGGCCAGCCAGGAAGCCGCATTCGAGGTGCTTTCTCCCGCACGCAAGGCAGATTTCCACTGATCTGTCGAGCGGCCTCGTCCTGCTCTATGCCCTGGATTGCATCCTGAATCCGGGGCATAGAGCTTTACCCGCGCCTGTGATCAACACGGCGTTGTTGCACGGACAAGGTGAAGATCGGGTACCCTGGGACAGATTCCTGAAAGGCTGCCAGTTCAATCCCGAACAAGCACAACGCCCCGCGCCGCCACCACATCCCCAAGATGAAGTCCCGGGTGAAGAATTGGGCGGAGTACGACGCAGGTCTCCGGCGTCGAGGCAGTCTGACTTTATGGATTTGCTGGACGGCTAACAGGCGGCACGTCGGACGACCCTATTGGTAGTACCTCCAATGGCCCGCACCTTACACCGGCCCAAAACCTACTCGGAGGCCCATGCTGCAGCTGCCGCGGCGCCTGCTACTTCGTTCTAACTGCCCATGCTGAAGTTATGGTTGCGTCAATAGCAAACATAGTATTAGCGTACTCACAATTTCCCCATTACCGATCAGGCACAAATCCGATCCAGGACCCTGCGGCGTTTTCGGGTACCGATCACATGCACGACTGCACGTTGCGCCGGGTTCTGTCCGGAGCACATGGCGGCGCTACGGACAGAACAGTTGGAGAGTCCTACTGAACCGTGAGACTGACCGCGCCCGAACTCGTAGCCTCGTGAGTCTGGGGCGGTGTGTAGTTGGATCCTCCGCCTCCACCTCCACCGCCGCAGCCGATGCCAAACGCCCCAGCGGCCAGCAGAACCAGCCCCAGGCAGGCGATGGCCCAGACTCCCTGCGCGGCCAGCTTCTTCCGCATAAACAGCAGAGGAAGAAGGAGAATTGGCAGCAGAACCCAACCGGAGGCGGCGCCGGAGACAGTCTCAGTAAAGACAACCGTGATTTGATACGTTCCTGTCGGCGTAGCCGGAGAGGTTGTGATCGTCACTGCATTCGTTGTCGAGGAGTAGCTGCAACTGGCGCCTGCGGGGAGATTCAGGCAGGACACGGAGAAACTCTGCACAGAAGAGGGTACAGTCACCGGATAGGTGGCTGTGGAACCTGAAGCCACTGTCGCTGTCGTTGAGGTGAATGTCGGCCCCGTCGTAGTCGCGGACGTGGAATCCACTTCAAACTGCCATGAATTCGATGTCCCTCCGCCTGGCGCTGGAGTTATCACCGTAATTGCGACCGCAATCCCACCAGTGGCAATGTCGGCCGCCGGAACTTGCGCTGTAAGTTGGGCTGCGCTTCCGTAGGTCGTGGAGAGCGCGGAGGTGGCCCAGTAGACCGTCGAGCCGCTTGTGAATCCCGATCCGCTGACCGTTAGCGGGAAAGCTGCGCCGCCAGCGTTGGTAAATGCAGGCAACGTGCCAACGACGACCGGCGCTGGATTAGCCGGTACGTTTACAGTAATCGAGGCCGATCCCGAGGCGCTGTTATAGGTAGTGGCGCCAGCGGTATCGGGTGCGTAGTTTGCCGTGAGCGTGTCGCTGCCCACAGCCAGCGAGCCGGCGGGAACGTTGATTGTTGCGCTCCCACTACTGAGTGGTTGTCGCCGGAGTAGAGTAGCTGCTGCTGGTCAGCGTCACCGAGCCGGTGGGCGTTGGGGTGCCCGTTCCACCGCTGACAGCAATTGTGACCGTCAGCGCTTGCGCCGTCGTGATGCTCGATGCGGACGGCGTTGCCGTCACTGTGGGCGTGGTCTTGGCCGGTACGGTCACGCTGACCGAATTCGATCCCTTCGCGCTGTTGTAGATTGAGGAACTGTTCGCGTCCGGCGTGTAGGTGACCGTGAGCGTGTCGCTGCCCACAGCCAGCGAGCCGGCGGGAACGTTGATTGTTGCGCTACCACTACTGAGGGTTGTCGCCGGAGAAGAGTAGCTGCCGCTGGTCAGCGTCACTGAACCGCTCGGTGTTGGGTTGCCCGTCCCGCCGCTGACAGCAACTGTGACCGTCAGCGCTTGCGCCGTCGTGATGCTCGATGCGGACGGCGTCACCGTCACTGTGGGCGTGGTCTTGGCCGGTACGGTCACGCTGACCGAATTCGATCCCTTCGCGCTGTTGTAGATTGAGGAACTGTTCGCGTCCGGCGTGTAGGTGACCGTGAGCGTGTCGCTGCCCACAGCCAGCGAGCCGGCGGGAACGTTGATTGTTGCGCTACCACTACTGAGGGTTGTCGCCGGAGAAGAGTAGCTGCCGCTGGTCAGCGTCACTGAACCACTCGGTGTTGGGTTGCCCGTCCCGCCGCTGACCGCTACCATGACCGACAGCGGCTGCGTGGTGGTGATTTTCGACGCCCCTGGAGTTACTGTCACAGTCGGCACCTGCGTCGTCACCGCGACCGAAGATGACGCTATTCCTGAAGCACTGCCGTATTCCGAGGAGCTGTTTGCATCCGGTGAGTAGCTGGCCTTGAAAATGTAGTTGCCTGCGCTCAGCGTATTCGCCGTGATGTTGATCGTCGCACTGCCACCAATCAACGCCGCTGCTGACGATGCGTAATTGCCGCCCGTCAGTGTGATGCTCCCGCTCGGCGTCGGATTCCCGGTCCCGCCGCTGACCGCTACCATGACCGACAGCGACTGCGTGGTGGTGATATTCGACGCCCCTGGAGTTACTGCCACAGTCGGCGTGGCAATCGATACCGTAACCTGAGAGGACGCTATGCCGCTAGCGTTGGCGTAAATCGAGGAACTACCGGTGTCCGGGGTGTAGCTAGCCGTGAAGGTGTAGCTGCCCACGGTCAGTGTGTTGGCCTCGATGTTGATCGTTGCGCTACCATTGGTCAGCGTCGCGGCTAACGACGTGTAGCTTCCGTCCGTCAGCGTCACGCTCCCGGTGGGCGTCGGGTAACCCGTATTCCCGGTCACCGCCACCGTCACCTGGAGAGGTTGCAAGGTCGTGATGCTTGACGCCCCCGGTGTCACCGACACTGTTGGAGTCTGCACCAAGGCCAGAACAAGGCCGGGCGAGATTCCGCCTTGCGGCGCAGGATTTGAGACAGTGATATCGCCAAATCCATTGGGGAACAACCCCGCTCCGGGATTTGCCGAGGAAAAATCACTACTCGGGATGATCGCCGTGAGTTGCGTCGAGCTCACAAAGGTGGTCGGTACGTCGGATTCACCCCAACGGACAGTCGAACCGGGGACGAAATTCTCTCCGTTCACCTGGATGTTCAGGTCCTGGCCCGGCGATACCGTGGTGGGACTGATCGACGCCATTTCCGGCGTGGGGTTTCCGCTGGTGGTTAATTGTAGAATTGACCCAACATCGCCTACAGCCCAGACGTAGTTTCCTGCGCCGGTCACCGCGGTCAAGTTTTCGGTGGTGGGAGATGCCTGAACCGTCCAGGATGTCCCGTCGTAGTGGAGAATGCGCCCGCCAAGCCCGACCGCGTAAACGTCTGAGCCGTTGAAACCCCACACACTTGTCAGGTCCTCCTGGACGTTGCTCTGCTGTACCATCCAGCTTGTGCCGTCGTAATGCAGAATGGTTCCAAAGTCCCCGACCGCAAAGACATCGGACTCCCTGTCGGTCCAAACCCCGTTTAGCCGCTGAATGGTCGGCACAGCCGAAACGGGAGTCCAGGCATTTCCATCGAAGTGCACTATCGTTCCCTGTTCACCCACTGCATACACGTTCCGACCGCCGGTGCCCCAAACGGCAGCCATGTCAAGCCAGGAACCGATGTCACCCCACCCGGAGCTCCACCACCCTCCGATGTTGCGACCGTAAACGGGATATGACGATCTTGCTGCGTTTTGACTGCCGACAAAGAATACATTGGCGGGATTACTTCCCCAAAGGCCAAAGTACTCTGGCGGGCTCCAGGTGCAACCGAGGTCGTTAAAAGAATTCGCCGACGCATTAAACTCGATGAGTTCGCCGCACCACCCCGTTGCAAACAAACCCGCCGGGGTAGCACCCCACATTGCGTAGACGTGATCGCGGCCGGGGCTGTTTATCACAGACCAGTTCGTGCCATCGAACTCAATGAAAGGCGGACCCGACCCTTCTCCAGAGGCGTAAACATGGGAATTGTCGAAACTGTAAACAGTTTGGAGCGACATTGCCGCAGGTGTCGCGGATACTGTCCAGGCGCTGGGAGAAGGCGTTGCTGCAACCGGCGTTCGCGCAGTACCGGAATTCGAACTATCTTGCAGAATCTGGCCGTAAATACAGCACTTAACCCCCGTGGTCTCGTTCCAAGCCGCAAGAAGCTTGCCACCCCCATATGCCACGCCCGGCCCCCACTGATGCGCAGCCCCGGTCGCAATGGGCGAAGGCTTCTCATCCAGCACCTGTCCTGAGGTCGAGATCCTTGTTCCGAATACGTCCGCAAGCCTGAACTTCTCGGGCTGATAAACGTGCCAGGTGACAAAATAGTTCGTGCCGTCGAACACCGGCTGTGTCCGCGATTCCCATAGCTGGCGCGAGTTGACGGCGATCGCGGGCTGGTCCAGCACAACGCCGCCAGGCGTCACGCGAGCCGCAGAGCCACTTCCATTGCTGTAGATGTCGGAATTGGCCCAATTGTGCCAGGCAACGAGGAAGTTCGTTCCATCGAAAGCGGCCGCGGCAGAGTCCTGCAGATCATTGGGGTCGCTGCTGATACCAAAGCCTCCGGGGTCCAACACCTGCCCAGCCGGGGTCACCCTCGCGCCGGCAATCGCTAACTGGCCCGCACAGCCCTGCGCCTGCAAACAACCCCCGCCTCCCGATCCGCCAACGCCCTGGTGCCAGACGACGAGATAGACGCCCCTGCCGAAGGCCACCCATGGATAATAGCGGCCGTCTGCTGCCACCAGGAATCCAGAACCCGCGTCCAGGTCCGCCAATGCCGGCGAGAATCGCGCCGCCTGGATGCTGTCGGTCAGGGTTCTCCATGCCACCAGGTAATTCTGATCTGCGCTGTCGTAGGCCACCCCGATCGGCTTGAACTTCGGCTGGGCGCCGCTGGTGATCTGAACCGGCGTTGAGTCCAACACCGTGCCGCCTGGCGACACCCGCGCGGCGAATATCTCTTGCGACGCATTTACTGCTCCAACCCAGACCACGACATAGTTTGTTCCGTCGCAAACAACGGAGGGGTCGGAGATTCCATTCGGGTTGTTTACAAGGTGGAGGGGCGTCGCATCGAGGACGTTGCCGCTCGACGAAACTCGCCTCGCGTATACGTCGGTCCCCACCTCGGAACTGGTGTTGGCCGAGACCACGATAAAATCCGTTCCATCTGAAGCGATGAAGTTGCCCAGACCGACACCTTCGCCGCTGTCACTGGAAATGGCGAACGACAAGCCGACCGGAACGGCTCCCACTTCGTTTCCAAGAATTTGCGCGAATAACGAGAATGGCGGCGACACAAATACGCACAGGATGAACACAATCGCGCAGGTATTCGCAGCTTTCGATCTCATAGCGTATCCCTCCGCAGGAGGGGCAAATTGCCGCTTGAAGAGAGGCCGCTCCCGCGAACCGTCACCCACTGGCTTCCATTCCAGGATTGGCGAATGCCCGTCCATGTTCCGTCGGCGTCCTGGCCGTATGCGGTTGTGACAGGTGGGCCATAATTGGCAAGGATCCAGCAGCAAGCAGGAACAGCACAAAATCGCGCGATGTGCCTCATTTGGGCCGCCCTCCTTTCCTGTCTCCGAGGTGCGCGCCCGGCGCATAAATGAGAACAATACAAAGAACCGCTGGTTGATGCCAGACACTCTAGCACTATCTGTTTCCGCTTGCAAAACGGACATGGCGAGGCACGCAGGCAAAGTCGGATCGAGGGCCCGGGACGAAGCCGGCACCAGGGTGTTCCAGTTTCTGATTGGGGCGAGCAGGTCGCCGACCGATCTGCCCAGCGGTCAAGACGCCAGACCAGCCCACCTAGTCCATTCCCTGTGCCTCGCCAAAACTTGATCCGGATGAAAGCGGAGCAAGACCTAATGGATAAGAGTTGAACAAGATTGGGTTTGGGAATGAGGGTGGGCGCTCGGCCAACTGTGGTCGAGGCGATGTTGAACAAGGCCACCGCTCATGTGGCGCCACGGCGTGTCGGACGAAAAGAGGAACTCCCTGACCGCCAACAGGCGGACGCAGCAAACGCCGCCCTTCCAATAACACTCTTACTTTCTGGAACGGCGGCATCCGCCCAAATCATCTCGTAGAATCAATAGCTTACAGCGGAAGGTTTCGGGAGGTTTTTGGAACGTCACTGGAGGGCCAAGTTGCGGAAGAAAGTCCCGCCGCATCAGGCCAATTGGAGATTCCGCAGAGAGACGATCATTCTGAATGCGTCCAGGACCAGTTCCGACTGGCGCGCCAGAAATAGCTCCCGTTAAGTCGCCTTCCCGACTGCCTGACGTCTTACCAAAGCCGCTGAATATCATACAACTTGTTGATTATAATGCACTTATATAGTCAATGGCGGAGAGAGTGGGATTCGAACCCACGTTAGAGTTTCCCCTAAACACGCTTTCCAAGCGTGCGCCTTCAACCACTCGGCCATCTCTCCGGAATCTCTGTGCCTTCTTGAATTTACCATGAACGGGGCGCCGACAACGGAGGCGGCAGGGGCGCATGGGACATCCCCTGGCCGTTCCCCTTCCGGGGTGCACCGCGCCCTGGCGGATGATGCGGCGGGCGTTGAGGATTTCTGGCCGCGTCCACAAAAAACCTCCTTCATCCGAAGGGCATTGAGACTGGCGCTGGCTCCTCGCATGTACCGCAAATCGGGACGCAACCGCTGTGAGAGCGGGCACTTGGAACATACTGAGCGATAGAGAAGGAACCCCGCCGCGGCCGCTGGCACCGCGTTTGCACCGGCGCGGAGGGCAACCAAAGCGGCCGGGCTTCTGCCCCCGCCCGTAAAGGAAGTTCAGCCGAGACGCGATTTTTTCGATATATTAAAGACTTCAGGTTAGTCCCAGACGCGGCCAGGCCTGCTCCGGCAGGCCGATTCAGAAAGACCACGGCGATTTCCCGCCACCGGGATCGTGACGCGGTAGTGTCTTTCAGGCCAGGCAATGCATTCTGCACTGAAAAACCAGTTCACCGAAAAGGTTGCCATGCATACATTGGATCGTCGTCTCCGCAATCATGCACCGCAAGGGCTCTATCATCCGCGCAACGAGCACGACGCCTGCGGAATGGGATTGGTCGCCAGCATTCGTGGGGAAAAAAGCCACGACATCATCCGCAAGGGCCTTGAGGTTCTCATCAATCTCACCCATCGCGGCGCGGCTGGCTGCGATCCGGAGACAGGCGACGGCGCGGGCATCCTGATTCAGATTCCGCACGTCTTTTTTGCGCGCGAATGCGGCGAGCTGGGAATCCAGTTGCCGGCGCCGGGAGCCTATGGCGTGGCCATGTGCTTTCTGCCGGTGGAGAAACACAGCCGGTTGCAGTGCGAGGGCGTCTTCGAACGCATTGCGCAGGAAGAGGGCCTGACGGTACTGGGCTGGCGCGATACGCCGGTGAACGGCGATGCGGTGGGCCGCGAAGCCCGCGCCTCGCAACCTTATATCGAGCAGTTTTTTGTGGGTCGGCCGAAAGGGCTGGAGGAAGACTCATTCGAGCGCCTTTTGTACCGGGTTCGCCGCCGCACCGAAAACGAGATTCTGGAATCGGAGATTGAAGACAAGGAGACCTTCTTTGTCCCTTCGTTCTCCTGCCGCACCATCGTCTACAAGGGCTTGATGTTGGCCCCGCAGATTGAAAAGTTCTACTACGAACTGGCCAATCCACTGGTGATCAGCGCGCTCTGCCTGGTGCATCAGCGCTTCTCCACCAACACCTTCCCGAGTTGGAAACTGGCGCACCCCTACCGCTATGTGGCGCACAACGGCGAGATCAACACCATCAAGGGCAACGTGAGCTGGATGAACGCGCGCCAGTCGGTGCTTGCGAGCCCGCTCTACGACGGGCAGATCGACAAGCTGTACCCGGTGATTTCGCCCGGCGGCAGCGATTCCGCTTCGCTGGACAATGCGGTGGAATTCCTCTTCCAGTCGGGCCGCTCGCTGCCGCACGTAATGGCCATGCTGATTCCCGAAGCTTGGTCCGGCAACCCGGACATGGACGAGGAAAAGCGCGCCTTCTACGAGTACCACGCCTCGCTGATGGAGCCTTGGGACGGACCAGCGGCCATCGCCTTCACCGATGGGCGGGTGATCGGCGCCACGCTGGACCGCAACGGATTGCGCCCTGGCCGCTACATTGTGACCAAGGACGACCTGGTGGTGCTAGCCTCGGAGGCCGGCGTGATCGATGTGCCCGCCGAAGATGTGCGCAAGAAGGGCCGTTTGCAGCCGGGACGCATGTTCCTGGTGGACACGGTGCAGAAGCGCATCATCTCCGACGCCGAGATCAAGAAGCAGTTGTCTGGCCGCCAGCCATACGCCGCCTGGCTCAAGGAGCAGCAGGTTACGCTGGACCACTTGCCGGAACCGGCGCGCGTGATTGCCTCCAATCCCGAGACGCTGCTGCGCCGGCAGCGCGCCTGCGGTTATAGCGAGGAGGACCTGAAGGTGCTGCTGGCGCCCATGGCCGCCACGGGGGCCGAGCCGATTGGCTCCATGGGCACCGACGTGCCGCTGGCCTGCCTTTCGGACCGGCCGCAGTCGCTGTTCAACTACTTCAAGCAACTGTTCGCCCAGGTCACCAATCCGCCCATCGATCCCATCCGCGAAGAGATGGTGATGTCGCTGATCAGCTACATCGGCACGGAGCGCAACATCCTGGACGAAGCGCCGGAAAACTGCCACACGCTGAAGCTTCCGCATCCCATCCTGACCAATCGCGATCTGGAAAAGCTGCGCCGCGTCTCCTCCGGCGACCTGCTGGCCACCACGCTGCCCACACTGTTCCGGGCCGAGGATGGCGAGACGGGCCTCAAGCACAGCCTGCAGGATTTGAGCGCGCGCGCCTCGCACGCTGTGCAGTCAGGCTACACGCTGCTGATTCTCTCCGACCGCGGCATCGATCCCACCTATGCGCCCATCCCCAGCCTGCTGGCCATGGCCGCGGTGCACAACCGCCTGGTGCGGGAGAAGACCCGCACCCAGGTGGCGCTGATTATCGAAAGCGGCGAACCGCGCGAGGTGATGCATTTCGCGCTGCTGATCGGCTACGGCGCCAGCGCCATCAATCCCTATCTGGCTTTTGAGACGCTGCAAGACCTGAAGCGCCGCAACCTGCTGCCGGAGAACGTCAGCGCCGAGTATGCGGAGAAGAACTTCATCAAGGCCATCAACAAGGGGCTGCTGAAGACCTTCTCGAAGATGGGCATCAGCACCCTGCAAAGCTACCGCGGCGCGCAGGTGTTTGAGGCGGTGGGCCTGAACGAGTCGCTGGTGAGTTCCTACTTCCCAGGAACCGCGTCGCGCATCGAGGGCGTGGGCCTGGACGTGCTCGCGCGCGAGGCTCTGATCAAGCATGAATACGCCTTCCAGCCGCTCAACGAGTCGGAGACCGACCTGGTGGTTGGCGGCCAGTATCAATATCGCGAGGGCGGCGAGTATCACCTGCTGAACCCGCTCACCATCAGCAAGCTGCAGCAGGCGGTGCGGCAGAACAACCCGGCCACCTTCCAGGAGTACACCGACCTGCTGGATGAGCAGAACCGCCATCTGTGCACGCTGCGCGGCCTGCTCAAGCTGAAGTACGCGGCCAAGCCTATCCCGCTGGACGAGGTGGAACCGGCCAAGGAAATTGTGAAGCGCTTCACCACCGGCGCCATGAGCTACGGATCAATAAGCAAGGAAGCGCACGAAACGCTGGCCATCGCCATGAACCGCCTGGGCGGCATGTCCAACACCGGCGAGGGCGGTGAAGACGAGGAGCGCTTCAAGCGCGACCCGAACGGCGACTCGCGGCGCAGCGCCGTGAAGCAGGTGGCCAGCGGGCGCTTCGGCGTGACGACCAACTACCTGGTGAACGCCGACGAGTTGCAGATCAAGATGGCGCAGGGCGCCAAGCCCGGCGAGGGCGGGCAGTTGCCCGGCCACAAGGTGGATGAGACCATCGCCCGCACCCGCCACTCGATTCCCGGCGTGGGCCTGATTTCGCCGCCGCCGCATCATGACATTTACTCCATTGAAGATCTGGCGCAACTGATCTACGACCTGAAGAACGTGAACCCGCAGGCGCGCATCGCCGTGAAGCTGGTTTCGGAGGTGGGCGTGGGCACGGTGGCCGCCGGCGTCAGCAAGGCGCACGCCGATGTGGTGCTGATCTCCGGCGACAACGGCGGTACCGGGGCATCACCGCTGAGTTCCATCAAGCACGCCGGCCTGCCCTGGGAACTGGGCCTGGCCGAGACGCAGCAAGTGCTGCTCTTGAACGATCTGCGCAGCCGCATCAAGGTGCAGACCGACGGCAAATTGCAAACCGGACGCGACGTGGTGATTGCCGCGCTGCTGGGCGCAGAGGAGTTCGGCTTTGCCACCATGCCGCTGATCAGCATGGGCTGCATCATGATGCGCAAGTGCCACCTGAACACCTGCGCGGTGGGCATCGCCACCCAGGACCCGATTCTGCGCGCGCGCTTCCAGGGCCAGCCAGAGCATGTGGTCAACCTGTTCTTCTTCATCGCCGAGCAGGTGCGCCAGCACATGGCTAAGTTGGGCTTCCGCACGGTGGATGAGATGGTGGGCCGCGTCGAACGGCTGGATGCCTCGATCGCCGATGTGCATTGGAAGGCCAAGGGCATCGATCTTACCTCGATTCTCTACTCGCCCGAGCTGCCTTCGCGCGTGGCCCGGCGCAAGATGCAGGCCCAGGATCACGGGCTGGAAGCGGCACTCGATCATGCGCTGATTGAGCGGGCCAAGCCGGCGCTGGAGTCAAAGAAGAAGGTGACCGGCAGCTTCGCCATCCGCAATGTGCATCGCACCGTGGGCGCCATGCTGGGCGGCGAAATCGCGCGCCGCTACGGCTCGGCCGGCCTGCCTGAGGAGACCATCCACTTCAACTTCCATGGCTCGGCCGGGCAGAGCTTCGGCGCCTTTGTGCCCAACGGCGTGACGCTCGAACTGGAAGGCGACTCCAACGATTACCTGGGCAAGGGGCTTTCCGGCGGACGCATCATTGTCTATCCGCCCAAGACCTCGAGCTTCCTGCCCGAGGAGAGCATCCTGGTGGGCAACGTGGTGCTCTACGGCGCCACCAGCGGCGAAGTCTTCCTCAACGGCATCGCCGGCGAGCGCTTTGCCGTCCGCAACTCCGGCGCCACGGCGGTGGTAGAGGGCGTGGGCGACCACGGCTGCGAGTACATGACCAACGGCACGGTGGTGGTGCTGGGCGCAACCGGACGCAACTTTGCCGCCGGCATGAGCGGCGGGCGCGCCTTTGTGTACGACGACCAGGGCGACTTCACTTCGCGCCGCTGCAACACGGCCAGCGTGGATCTGGAGCCGCTGGTCTCGAAAGAAGATGTGGCCGAGGTCCGCACCCTGCTGGAGCGGCACCGCGACCTGACCGGCAGTCCGCGCGCGGCCTGGATACTGGAGCATTGGGCCGAGGCGCAGCCGCAGTTCATCAAGGTCTTTCCGCACGAGTACAAGCGCGTACTGGGCATTGCGCGCGCCGAAGCGCTTTATGTTTCCCCCACAACTTCGTCGCCTCTGGTGGCGGCCACCGAGGTGCAGCATGGGTAAGGTCACTGGCTTTCTTGAGATTGAGCGCGAACAACCCTCACGCCGCAAGGTCGTGGACCGGGTTCACGACTGGTTCGAAATCTACCAGCCCTTCCCCGAAGAGAAGCAGCGCGAGCAAGGCGCCCGCTGCATGGATTGCGGTGTGCCCTTCTGCCACACCGGCTGCCCGGTCAACAACCTGATTCCCGACTGGAACGATCTGGTTTACAACGGCCGCTGGGAAAGCGCCGTTCGGCGGCTGCACGCCACCAACAACTTTCCCGAGTTCACCGGGCGCATTTGCCCGGCGCCGTGTGAAGCCGCCTGCGTGCTGGGCATCAATCAGCCGGCTGTCTCCATCAAGCTGATCGAGCGCAGCATTGTCGAGCGCGCCTGGGAGGAAGGCTGGATTCATCCCGAGCCGCCCGAGCAGAACACCGGCAAGCGCGTGGCCGTGGTGGGCAGCGGGCCCTCCGGCCTGGCGGCCGCGCAGCAGTTGCGCCGCGCCGGCCACTCGGTCACCGTGTATGAGAAGAACGACCGCATCGGCGGCCTGCTGCGTTACGGCATTCCCAACTTCAAGCTGGAGAAGCACGTCATCGACCGGCGCATCAACCAGATGCGCGCCGAGGGCGTCACCTTCATCACCAGCGCCCATGTGGGCGTGAACGTGCCCATCGGAACGCTCACCGAGCACTACGACGCCATCCTGCTGTGCGGCGGCTCAGAGCAGCCGCGCGACCTGCCGATCGTTGGCCGCGACCTGAAGGGCATCCACTTCGCCATGGAGTTTCTGCCCCAGCAGAACCACCGCTGCGAAGGCGACACCATGGATCCTTCGCTGGACATCCTGGCCAAGGACAAGCGCGTGGTCATCATCGGCGGCGGCGACACCGGCGCCGACTGCCTGGGCACCAGCCTGCGCCAGGGCGCCAAGAGCGTGCATCAGTTCGAGATCATGCCCAGGCCGCCGGAGCAGCGCGCCGCCTCCACTCCCTGGCCGATGTGGCCGCTGCAGTTGCGCACCGAGACCTCGCACGAAGAGGGCGGCATCCGCGACTGGAGCATCAACAGCGTGCGCTTTACCGGCGACGAAAAGGGCAACCTCAAGCAGTTGCACGCCGTGCGCGTGGGTCCGCCGCCGTCGTTTGAACCCATCTCCGGCTCGAAATTCACGCTCGACGTGGACCTGGTGCTGCTGGCCATGGGCTTCCTGGGGCCGGTGCGCGGCGGCATGATCGAGCAGATGGGCCTGGATCTGGACAAACGCGGCAACGTGGCCACCAAGGACGGCTACATGACCTCGGTGGACGGCATTTTTGCCGCCGGCGACATGCGGCGCGGGCAGTCGCTGGTGGTGTGGGCCATCTCCGAGGGCCGCAAGGCAGCGGCAGCCGTGGACAGCTACCTGGCCGCACATGAAGTAACCCCGGCGCACCGCCATCACGCGCTGGTTTAGCGCGTTTTCAAGGATAGTGTAAGGAACTGGGTGCCCCATCCTTTTCGCGTTTTTGTTTTTGCAGCTAGGGTGGGATCGCATGCACTTTACAAGCGTTCTTTGCCGGGTGCCGGACGCCCCAGGTCCCGATTTTGGGACCTGGGAAAGCACGATTCAAAGGCACCAAATCACGCGGTCAGAGACCTAGTGGCATCCAGACTTTAGTATGATGCCGTAGTATTCCATGTTCGGGAGTGCATTCACATGGAGTGGCTTGACCAACTGGTTCGGTTTACGAGTTCCTACCCTCTTTGGAGCCGCGTTCTGGTGTGTGTCGCGGTCGCCGTCATTGTGTTCACTTTGATTCTGGCACCGCGACGGAGTGCTGTTCAAACATCCACCGCGACTGTCGATACGAAAAATGCTGCGCTGAATGAGCGTTGGCTAATCGTTCAAGGGGTCGAGCTTTTCGGGTCTGGGTCTTCCTCCTTTGCTGGAGTGCGCGTGTCTGCGAAAGTCAATGGAGTCACGTATATGTATCCGACTTTTCCTGGAATCGAGTGGCTTGAAGTCGGGCCAGATATGGCTCCTCAGCAATTCAAGCTCCCACCCAGTGACAGGGGGTATGACGTGCAGTTCTCAATGACTGTAAAGCAAAAGAGATCCGCCCCAAGAGCTGGATACGTAAATGTGGAATTCACACACGTAAACGAGGTTCCATACGTTGGAAGGTATCGCTTATATTTGGCAGAGTGGAAGGGAAGAAGTGCCGCCCCAAGCGCCGCGGTCAAATACAAAATCTCAACCGCCCCGCAGTAGGACTGACGCGGCGCGGAGGGAACACGTTTCAGCCGTTCACGCCGTTGCTTCCCTGCCTGCCACAAACACACGCGGCCGCAAAGGCGCGGCGATGAAGTAGGAAAGCTCGCTATAATCGGTGAACTCGTGGATGAGAAAATCGGCTTCCTTGCCCGCTTCCAGGGAACCGATGCGGTGCCCCAGGCCAAGGCTCCACGCCGCGTTGAGGGTGGCGGCGGTCAGCGCCTCGGCCGGGCTCAGGCGCATCTGCAAACAGGCCAGCGACAGAATGAAGGGCATGGACGCCACCGGCGACGACCCTGGATTGAAGTCGGTGGCCAGCACGATGGCCAGCCCCAGTTCGATCATCTTGCGCGCGGGCGGATACTGCGTGCGACCCAGCGCAAAGACGGAGCCCGGCAACAGCACCGGCTGAACGCGCGCGTCTTTCAATAATTGAAGGCCCTCATCGGTCACGGCCTCCAGATGGTCGGCAGTGGCCGCGCCCAGATCCGCGGCCAGCGCGGCTCCCGTGCCGGGGCGAAACTGCTCGGCATGTACGCGCAGCCCCAGCCCGTGGCGGCGGGCCGCAGTGAGCACGATGCGCGCTTCTTCCACAGTCAATGCGTGATCGTCGCAGAAGGCATCGCAATACCGCGCGAGCTTCGGCGCCGCGACCTCGGGAATCAGCTCATCGGCGATCCAGCGGACATACTCGGCGCGGCGGCCATCGAACTCCGGGGGAACCATATGCGCGGCCAGCAGCGTGGGGACAATGCGCGCCGGGCCCCCGGCATTCAGCCGCGCCAGCACGCGCAAGATGCGCAACTCCGTGGCGCGCTCCAGCCCATAGCCCGATTTGGCTTCAATGGTGGTCGTGCCGGAGCGCAGCATCCAGTCGCGCCGCTGCCGCGCCCCCGTTAGCAGTTCTTCTTCCGTGGCCTCGCGCGTGGCCCGCACGGTGCTCAGAATACCCCCGCCGGCCGCGGCAATCTGCTGATAGGTGGCTCCGCCGATGCGCTGCTCGAACTCCGCGGCACGATTGCCGGCAAAGACCAGGTGGGTGTGCGCATCGATGAAGCCCGGAGTCACGCATCGGCCCCCCGCGTCGATGACGACGGCGTGCGGCGGGATCTTGCCGCGGAGTTCGGCATAGGCCACGGCCGCGATGATGCGTCCTTCTTCAATCAGCAGCGCGGCATCGGCGATAAGGCCCAGCTCGCCCAGTTCCGCACCCACACGCGGACGCGCGGGGCCAGCAAGCGTCACAAGCTGCCCAATATTGACGATGGCGAGAGTGTCAGCCACGATTATTTGCCCACGATGGGGATGTGAATGCCGCGTTCGCGCGCGGTTCGTTGCGCCAGTTCGTAGCCTGCGTCGGCATGGCGCACCACGCCCAGGCCGGGGTCGTTGTTGAGCACGCGGGCAATCTTGCGCGCCGCCATTTCCGTGCCGTCGGCCACGGTCACCTGCCCGGCGTGCAGCGAGTAGCCCATGCCCACGCCTCCGCCGTGATGGAAGCTGACCCAGGTTGCGCCCGATGCGGTGTTCAGCAGCGCGTTGAGGATGGGCCAGTCGGCCACCGCGTCCGAGCCATCGAGCATCTTCTCCGTCTCGCGATACGGGCTGGCCACGGAGCCGGCATCCAGGTGGTCGCGGCCCATGGCGATAGGCGCGGAAATCTCTCCTTTGCGGACCAGTTCGTTGATGGCCAGGCCCATGCGGGCGCGTTCGCCGTAACCCAGCCAGCAGATGCGCGCCGGCAGCCCCTGGAAGGCGAAGCGGCCCCGCGCCAGCTTGAGCCAGCGGGTGAGAATCTCGTTGTCTGGAAACAACTCAAGGGCCAGTTCGTCGGTGCGATCAATGTCCCTGGGGTCGCCGGAGAGCGCCACCCAGCGGAACGGCCCGGTGCCGGTGCAGAACAGCGGCCGGATGTACTCCGGCACAAAGCCCGGGATGAGGAACGCGTCCGCGCAGCCGGCGTCGAAGGCAAAACGGCGAATGTTGTTGCCGTAGTCGAAGGTGACCGCGCCTGCCCGCTGCAAGGCGAGCATGGCACTCACGTGCACCACCATGGTGGCTGTGGAGCGGCGCACATACTCCTGCGGGTCGCGCTGGCGCAACTCCGCGGCTTCGGCCAGCGCGAGGCCCTGCGGAACATAGCCGTTCAGCGGATCGTGGGCGCTGGTCTGGTCGGTCACCACGTCCACCTGGACACCGCGCCGCACAATCTCCGGCAGCAGGTCGCCGCAATTGCCCACCAGCCCCACAGAGAGCGCGCTGCCCTCGCGCCGGGCGGCCTCGCACAGTTGCAGCGCCTCGTCCAGGTCCTCGGTGATGCGGTCGCAATAGCGCGTGGCCACGCGGCGCTCAATGCGGCTGCGGTCCACGTCGATGGCCAGCACCACTCCGCCGTTCAGCGTGACGGACAAAGGCTGCGCGCCGCCCATGCCGCCCACCCCGCCGGTCACCACCAGCTTGCCTTTCAGTGATCCGTCAAAATGCCGCTCGGCCAGCGCGGCAAAGGTCTGGAAGGTCCCTTGCAGAATGCCCTGCGTACCGATGTAAATCCAACTGCCCGCGGTCATCTGGCCGTACATCATCAGGCCCTTGCGGTCGAGCTCGTTGAAGTGCTCCCAGTTGGCCCACTTGCCCACCAGGTTGGAGTTGGCGATGATCACGCGGGGAGCCATCTCGTGGGTGGGAAAGACAGCCACCGGCTTGCCCGACTGCACCAGCAGCGTGTCTTCGGGCCCCAGGTTTTCCAGTTCGCGGACGATGGCGTGATAGCACTCCCAGTTGCGCGCGGCCTTGCCGATGCCGCCATAGACCACCAGGTCCTGCGGGCGCTCGGCGTTCTCCGGATCGAGATTGTTCATCAGGCAGCGCAGCACCGCCTCCTGCTGCCAGCCCTTGCAGCGCAACTGGTTGCCGCGCGGCGCGCGAATCGTTGGAGCCATGGTCGTCGTCATTTGCTCTCCCCCTGCGGGAACTGCGGCTGCACAGGCAGGCAATTCCCTGAAGCCGTTACACAGGATACTACCCGCCGCCGCGGCTCGCCCCAGGGCGCACGAATTCATGTGACGGAAAGCGGCGACTCCGCTTTGCGCCGCCGCCTATAATCGCCCGGACCGTTTTCATCTCCAAATTGCAGAGGATTTCCATGTCTCATGTGACCCTCAAGAATAGCTATACGACGCTTTCCGACCGGCTCAACCTTTTCCCGCAGGGCGCGCCCCCTTCCGAGCTGCTTTTCAAGATATTGGAGGTGCTGTTTACCAGGGATGAGGCGGCGCTGGTGGCGCTGCTCCCCATCAAGCCTTTCAACATCGCCGCCGCGGCGAAGATCTGGAAGAAGCCCGCCGCCGAAACGCAGAAGATTCTCGAGACCCTGGCCTCGAAAGGCATGCTGCTGGACATGGAGATGCGGGGAGAGCAGATCTTTGTGCTGCCGCCGCCCATGGCCGGGTTCTTCGAGTTCTCCATGATGCGCCTGGGCAACGGCTACGACCAGAAGCTGCTGGCCGAACTCTACTACCAATACCTCAATGTGGAAGAGGATTTTGTGAAGAACCTCTTTGCCGGGGGCGAGACCCAGCTGGGCCGCACGTTTGTGAACGAGAAGGCGCTGGGCACGGACAACACGCTGACGGTGATGGACTACGAGCGAGCCAGCGAAGTGATCCACACCGCCGAGCACATGGGCGTGGGCGCCTGCTACTGCCGCCACAAGATGCAGCACCTGGGCAAGGCCTGCGATGCCCCCATGGACATCTGCATGACCTTCAGCGGCACCGCCCAGTCGCTCATCAAGCACGGCCACGCGCGGCGGGTAGACGTGAAGGAGGGCATGGACCTGCTGGACCAGGCCCGGGAGCACAATCTGGTGCAGTTCGGCGAGAACGTGCAGCAGAAGGTGGCCTTCATCTGCAACTGCTGCGGCTGCTGCTGCGAGGCCATGCTGGCGGCCAAGCGCTTTGCCGTGCTGAACCCCATTGCCACCACCAACTTTCTGCCGCAAGTGCATGAGGAGGCCTGCAACGGCTGCGGCAAATGCGCGGAGGCCTGCCCGGTGGAGGCCATGGCGCTGGTCTCGGCCGGCGACCCGCACAAGCCCAAGCGCAAAAAGGCCCGCCTGGACGAATCGCTGTGCCTGGGTTGCGGGGTCTGCGTGCGAGCCTGCCCCAACGGGGGAATCGCGCTGAAGGCCCGCAAGCAGCGGGTGCTCACCCCGGTCACCACCGCTCATCGCGCGGTGCTGATGGCCATCGAACGGGGGCAGCTTCAGAACCTGATTTTCGACAATCGGGCGCAGTGGAATCATCGCGCCATGGCCGCCATCCTGGGCGTGATTCTGAAACTGCCCCCCATCAAACAGGTGATGGCCAGCCGGCAGATGAAGTCGCGCTACCTGGAGCGGCTGATGGCTCCCAGGGACTTCGTCCGTGTGGAGCACTGAGCAAGAGATGTTTGCTATCCCAGGTCCCAAATGCCGGACCTGGGGCACCCGCAATGCTTTGCGGCCAGAGTGGGAGAGCACGAGCCCTCCGCCGGTTTGCCCCCTCGCCCCGCCGCTCTTTATCCTCTTGCTCATGTCCAGGCGGGTGGCCCACCTTTACACGACCCCCAAAACTGCCGGGTGCCCCAGGTCCCGCTTTTGGGACCTGGGATGCCGCCAAGTCCGACCGAACAAGGGCACCGGAAAATTCACAGCGGCGCGGGCAGTCTTCAGCGCGAAAGGAAAGCGCCGGGCGAAGCTCGATAGCATGAGATTGCCCGAAGCCTTCGACCCCGCTTGCCGACAATGACACTCCCTCGGCGCACATTTCGCGAGATGGCAGAGCACAAACCCTCCCCCGCGTTTGCCCTCTGCCCCCGCCGCTCTTTATCCTCTTGCTCATGTCCAGCACGCTTGTTGAATGCGTTCCCAATTTTTCCGAAGGCCGCGATGCGGCCAAAGTCGACGCCATTGTCGAAGCCATGAAGATCCCCGGCGTCTATCTGCTCGACCGGGAGATGGATTCCGACCACAACCGCTGCGTGATCACGCTGGTGGGCGAGCGGGAAGCCATTCAGGAAGCCGCCATCCGCGGCGCAGGCAAGGCCGCCGAGCTGATCGACCTGACCCATCACCAGGGCGCGCACCCGCGCATGGGCGCCACCGACGTGATCCCCTTCATCCCCATTGACGGCGTCACGCTGGAAGACTGCGTGGCCATGGCCAGGCACGTGGGCGCGGAAATCGCGCGGCGCTTTCAGATTCCGGTCTACCTGTATGAGGCCGCGGCCACCACGCCTGAGCGGCAGAACCTGGAAAACATTCGCCGCGGCCAGTTCGAGGGGATTCGCGACGAGATTGCCACCAACCCCGCCCGCCGGCCCGATTTCGGCGAGCCGCGCGTGCATCCCACTGCCGGGGCAACGGTGGTGGGCGCGCGCAAGCCCCTGATTGCCTACAACATCTTTCTGAACACCGCCGACGTGGCCCTTGCCAAAAAAATCGCCAAGGCGGTGCGCTTCTCCTCCGGCGGGTTGCGCTACGTGAAGGGAGCGGGCTTCTTGGTGCGCGGGATGGCCCAGGTGTCCATGAACCTGACCGACTTTGAGCAGACGCCGATTCACCGCGTTTTTGAATTCGTGAAGCGCGAAGCGGCGCGCTACGGGGTGGTTCCGGTTTCCAGCGAGATTGTCGGGCTGATTCCCAAACTGGCTTTGGAGCAGGCCGCGGAGTGGTTCCTGCAAGTGGAGAACTTCGACTCCTCGCTCATCCTGGAGAACCGGCTGGCCGCGGTGATGGGCGGCAAACTGGCCGTGGGCGGCCTTCGCGCTGGAGTGGAGCCGTTTATCGAGCAATTGGCCGCGCCCACGGCGACTCCCGGCGGAGGCAGCGCCGCAGCCGCCAGCGGCGCCATGGCCGCAGGGCTGGCCGGCATGGTGGCCTCGATGTGCCGCGGCAAGAAGGCCTATCTACAGCACGAAAGCCAGCTCAGCGAAGCCATTGCACGGCTGGGCGCGCTGCGCGAGGAGCTGAAAGCCGCCATCGACGCCGATGCCGCGTCCTACAACGTGGTGATGAAGGCGTACAAGGCGGCCAAGGACGCGCCCGACGGCGGGCGGGCGATCAATGCGGCGCTCGAACAGGCGGCCGGCGTGCCCCTGGGCGTGGCGGAAAAGGCCGCGGAAGTGGCGCAGCTCGCGGCCAGTTTGAGGCCAATTACGAGCCCCAACATGAAGTCCGATTTGACCACTGCCATTGCCCTGGCCAGGGCCGCCGTCGAGGGAGCGCTGGCCAACGTGGAGATCAACCTGGATTCCTTCAAGCCGGAATCACCGGAGGACAAGGCCTTTGTGAGCCAGACGCGGAGGCGTGCGGAAGCGCTGAAGGGGCAGGCTTGAAGGCAGCGCAGACAACAAAACCTCCGGCAGTGACGCTGTCGGAGGCGGGATGAAGCTCTTCTTGGTTGCTGAGAATGTTCTGGTTGCCCACCAGGGATTCGAACCCCAATATGCTGCTCCAGAGGCAGCTGTCCTACCATTGAACGAGTGGGCAACAACCGCAAACTGCGCGGGCGGCTTGCAACCGCAGGGGTCCGGGCCGCGGCAGGACGCCGGGAACCAAAACCCAACTTGTTCATCATAAGGGGATTTCCCGGCTCGGTCAACCACCCACGGCCACAACCATCGGCGGGGCCCGGAGCATCGTTTTCCGATCTCATGCCGTTGCCTCGGCGAGCCCGCAGATTGCTTGAAATCCTCTCCAGGCCCAAGCCGGGATGAAACGCGGCTGATGTAGAATCGTGGCTGAGCATGGAGTTTGCCCTTAATACCGGATGGGTGCTGCTGGCCGCCCTGATGTTCTGCCTGTGGCTGCGATTTGGCCCCCGCACCGGCACGGACCGGCGCTTGCAGTTTGTGGCGCTGGCATTGCTCATCCTGATCCTGTTCCCGGTCATCTCGGTCACCGACGACCTGCTGGCAGCTCAGAATCCCGCCGAGGTGGACTCCTGCCTGCGGCGCGACCATGCGGCTTCAACCCCGCACTCCATCTTTCCCGCGGCCGCCACTCTTCCGCCGTCCATTGTTGCCGAGATTCCCTTTGGGTTTCTGCGCTTCACAGCGCCGCGCGAGCTCTCCGCCCCGACAGTGGATCATCCAGGCCTGGAAGACCTCCAGAACCGCCCTCCTCCGGCAGCCTGACCCCGCACCCCAGCACTTCCTTCATCGTTGGCCTCCTTCTTTCCTGTGTTCGCCGTGCAAACAACGGCGCAAAGGCTGTGTATGAAGCACGTATTCCCTTCCCTGTCTGTTCCGGCAGCGGCCGCGCTGCTGTTGCTTGCGCCGGCCCTGGCCATGGGGCAGCAAGGCCTCACCTGGGACCAGGTGAAGGCCAGGTTTGAAGCCGCAAACCCCGCGCTCAAGGCCGATGGCCTGGGCGTGGACGAGATGAAAGCGGCGGAGACGACCGCTTTCCTGCGCCCCAATCCGCAGTTCACCGCCGCCACCGACGGGACGCAGATCGCCCCTCACAGCGGAGTCTGGCAGCCGCTCTCGGGCAGCCAGGTTCAGACCAACTTCAGCTACCTGCACGAGCGGGATCGCAAGCGCGAACTGCGCCTGGAGAGCGCCAGGGAAGGCACGCAAATTTCCGCGTCGCAGCACGCCGACCTGGAGCGCAATCTGCTCTTCGACCTGCGCGCCCAGTTCGTTCAGACCCTGCAAGCCAAGGCGGTTCTGGAGCTGGCCAAAGCCGACCTGGCCTACTACGACAACATCATCCAGATCAGCCGCGACCGCTTCAAGGCCGGAGACATTGCGCGGATCGACCTGGACCGCATCGAGTTGCTGCGCGTGCAATACGAAGCTGAGATCCAGACGGCGCTGGTGAACCTGCGCACGTCGAAGATTCAACTGCTGCAACTGCTCAACGACCGCACCCCGGTGGAGCAGTTCGACGTAACCGGTCCGTTCGACTTCGCCGATGATCTGAAGCCTCTGGACGACTTCCGCCAGATTGCGCTGGATGAGCGGCCGGACCTGCGCGCCGCGCTCGAAGCGGTGCAGCAGGCTCAAACCAACCACAAGCTGGCCCAAGCCAACGGTTCCACCGACCCGACGTTCAGCGGCTGGTACACCTGGAACCCGTCGTTCAACAATCCCAACGACCAGCAGACGCTGGGGCTCAGCGTGAGCATTCCGCTGCGCATCTTCGACCGCAACCAGGGCGAGAAGCAGCGGACACAAATCGACATCGGGCGCAACCAGCAGTTGACCGAAGCCGCGCGGGCGCAGGTCTTCAGCGATGTGGACTCGGCCTACGCGCAGGTGGAAAGCAACCTGGCGCTGCTGAGGCCCTACAAGGCGCAATACAAGGCGCAGTCCACGCGGGTGCGCGATACCGTGACTTACTCCTATCAGCACGGCGGCGCATCGCTCATGGACTTCCTGAACGCGCAAAGCGACTACCGGGCCGTGCAACTGGCCTACCTGCAACTGATCGGCTCGTATCTGACCGCCGCCGGGCAACTGAATCTTGCCGTGGGACGAGAGGTAATCCAATGAATCCGCATTCCTTCCTGAAGCAACTCCCCACGGCCTCTCTGGCGCTCGGTCTGGCGGCATCGGCCGGGCTGCTACTCACCGGCTGCAAGCCCAAAGCGCAGGGCGATGGCGCGCCGCCGCCGGCCAAGGTGATCCAGGTGGCTGATATGAACCTGATCTCCATCGACCCGAACGACGTGGCCAAGTTTCCCCTGGCCAGCGCCGGCCAGGTGGAGTCCGCGGCCCAGGTGAGCGCTACGGGCACGGTGTTTCCCGACATCTCCCGCGAGGTTCCGGTCATCTCCCTGGCCAATGGCCGGGTGGTGGACATCAAGACGCGCCTGGATGACAACGTGAAGAAGGGCCAACTGCTGCTCAAAGTGCAGAGCCCGGACATCACCAGCGCCTTCAACGCCTATCTGAAAGCCGCCAACGACGAGCAACTGGCAAACAGGGCCTACCTGCGGGCCGAAGATCTGCTCAAGCACGGCGCCATCTCCCAGGCCATGGTGGAGGGCGCGGAGGACACGGCCAAGGACGCCAAGGCCGACCTGACCGCGGCGGAAGAGCAGTTGAAGACGCTGGGCGTGGACAAGAACCACCCCAGCAGCATTGTGAATGTGTATGCGCCCATCTCCGGCGTCGTCGTGGCCCAGAATGTGACCAATGCGGCCGCGGCGGGCGTGGGCCTGTCGGGCTCGGCAACGGCCTTCACCATCGCCGACCTCTCCACGGTGTGGATTGTGTGCGATGTCTACGAGACCGACATTCCCAAGCTGCAACTGGGACAGGAAGCAAAGATCAAGCTGAACGCGTATCCTGACCGCCCGCTCAGCGGACGCGTCAGCGACATCGGCCCGATTCTCGATCCCTCGCTGCGCACCGCCAAGGTGCGCATCGAGGTTCCCAATCCCGGCTTCCTCAAGCTGGGCATGTTTGCCACCGCCGTCTTTACCAGCCGCAGCAAGGAGGCGCACGCTGTGGTTCCGGCAGACGCCGTGCTGCACCTGCACGACCGCGACTGGGTCTATCTGCCGGCGGGCGGAAATCAGTTCAAGCGCACCGAGGTGCACGCCGGGCAAATGCTCGACGGCAACCGCCAGGAGATTCTGAATGGCCTGCAACCCGGCCAGCAGGTGGTGACCAACGCACTGTTGCTTGAAACCGCGGGGAACCAGTAGATGATTCGCGCACTCGTCGATTTTGCGCTCAAGAACCGCTGGCTGGTGCTGGCGGGCACGGTGGTCCTGGTTGCGTGGGGCGTCATCTCCTTCCGCAGCCTGCCCATCGAGGCCTACCCCGACGTAGCCAACAACTACGTGCAGATCATCACCCAGTGGCCGGGCCGCTCGGCTGAGGAGATCGAGCGCCAGGTGACGGTGCCGGTGGAAATCCAGATGGCCGGCATTCCCCACCTCACCCATCTGCGCTCCACCACGCTGGCCGGCCTGAGCAGCCTGATGCTGATCTTCGATGACGACTCCACAAGCGACGTGAACCGCGAGCATGTATTGGAGCGGCTCAGCCAGGTGAACCTGCCCAACAACCTGGCTCCCCAGATGGGCACAGACTGGAGCCCGGTCGGGCAAATCTACTGGTACACGCTGGAGAGCACCAACCCTGCCTACGACGTGATGGAGAAGAAGTCGCTGGAAGACTGGACCCTGGAGAAATCCTTCAAGGGCGTCAACGGCGTGGTGGATGTCTCCAGCTTCGGCGGGCCGACCAAGGAATACCAGATCAAGCTGGACCCGGAGAAGATGGTCTCCTACGGGCTGAGCATCGGCCAGGTTGAGCAGCAGGTGGCGGCCAACAACAGCAATGGCGGCGGCAGCTTCATCGAGCAGGGCGCGCAGCAGATCAACGTGCAGTCCGCCGGCCTGTTCACCAGCGTGCAGGACATTGAGAACACGGTCGTCAAAGCGTCCAACGGCGCCGCCATCAAAATCAAGGACATCGCCACCGTGACGCAGGGGCCCAAGATTCGCCTGGGCCAGATCGGTCGCGCCACGCACCGTGCCGACGGCGCCATCGTGGACAATCCCGACACCGTCGAAGGCATCGTGCTGCTGCAAAAGGGCGCCGACTCCGACCCGGTCCTGCAAGGCATTCACGATGAGGTGAAGAAGCTCAACAACGGCATCCTGCCCAAGGGCGTCAAGATCGTGCCGTTCCTCGACCGCTCCGACCTGGTTTCCTATACGGTCGAGACCGTCGAGCACAACCTCACCGAAGGCATGATCCTGGTCACGATCGTCCTTTTCCTCTTCCTGGGCAATGTGCGCGGCGCCATCATTGTGGCGCTCACCATTCCCTTCGCGCTGATGTTCGCCTCCATCTGCCTGGACCTGAGCCACATTCCCGCCAACCTGCTCTCATTGGGCGCGCTGGACTTCGGCATGGTGGTGGACGGGTCGGTGATCATGATCGAAAACATGGTCCGGCATCTGGCCCTGAAGGACGACACCCGCACAGTGGCCCAGAAAATCCGCGACGCCGCCCACGAAGTGCTGCGCCCGGTCTTCTTTGCCCGCGGCATCATCATTACCTCCTACCTGCCCATCTTCACCCTGAAGGCCGTGGAAGGCCGGCTGTTCAAACCCATGGCCTGGACGGTGTGCTTTGCGTTGATCGGCGCGGTGGTCTTCGCCATCGTGGTGGCTCCGGTCATGGCCATCTTCCTCTTCCGCAAGGGCGCCAAGGAGTGGCAGAACCCGATCATGATGTGGCTCACCCGCCACTATCGGGTCGCGGTGCGCGCGGCCATTGTGCACCGCAACGTGACCGTGGGCATCTCCACCCTGCTGTTCGCCATTGGCGTCTACCTCACCGTGGGCGGGCCCATCGGCTCGGAATTCCTGCCCCACCTGGACGAAGGCTCCATCTGGGTGCGCGGCACGCTGCCGCCCAGTGAAGGCCCCACCGCCAGCATCGACTTTACCAACAAGGCGCGCGTGGTGATGGCCTCGTTCCCTGAGGTCACGCAGGTGGTCAGCCAGACCGGCCGCCCCGACGATGGAACGGACACCGCCGGCTTCTTCAACACCGAATACTTCGTCGACCTGAAGCGCAAGGAGCTGTGGCGGCCCGTCTTCCACCAGAACAAGGAAGCCCTGATCGCCGCCATGGACAAGCAGCTCTCGCAGTTCCCCGGCGTCATCTGGAACTACTCCCAGCCCATCTCCGACAACATGGAAGAAGCCGTTTCCGGCGTCAAGGGCGAACTGGCCGTGAAGCTCTACGGCGACGATCTGCGCACCCTGGAGAAACGGGCAGAAGACATCCAGGCGCAGATGGCCTCGGTCAAGGGCATCGAGGATCTGGGCATCTTCCGCATCGTAGGCCAGCCCAACCTGAGCCTCCAGGTGGATCGCGCCGCCGCCGCCCGCTGGGGCATCAACGTGGCCGATATTCAGGACGCCATCCAAACCGCGGTGGGCGCCAACGCGGTCACCCAGTTGCAGCAGGGCGAGGCCCGCTACGACGTAACCCTCCGCTATCAACAGCAATACCGCGATACCCGCGAGGCCATCGAGAATGTGCGTCTGCTGGCGCCTTCGGGCGAGCGGGTGTCACTTGCTCAATTGACCAAGGTCTCCACCGACGACGGCGCCGAAGAGATCAATCGCGAGGGCGGACAGCGCTACATCGCCATCAAGTATTCGGTGAGAGGGCGCGACCTGGGGTCCACGGTGGAAGAGGCCATTGCCAAGGTGGAGCACAACGTGAAACTGCCTGCCGGCTACCACCTGGAGTGGGCCGGCGAGTACGAAAGCCAGAAGCGCGCCAACAAGCGCATGGCAGTGGTGGTCCCCATCACCATCCTGGCCATCTTTCTCATCCTTTACACCATGTTCCGCTCCTACAAGTGGGCCTCGCTCATCCTGGGCAGCGTGGTCATGGCCTCCATCGGCGGCCCGCTGGCGCTGTTCCTCACCCACACCAACTTTTCGGTCTCTTCGGCGGTCGGTTTCCTGGCGCTGTTCGGCGTCTCGGTCGAGACCGGCGTGATCATGATCGAATTCATCAACCAGTTGCGGGCGCGGCGCAAGGGCATGGAGGTTTCAAACCAGGAGCATATCGTGGAGGCCGCCGTCGAGGGGGCCGTTCTGCGCCTGCGCCCGGTGATGATGACCATGCTGGTGGCCACGCTGGGCCTGCTGCCCGCGGCGCTTTCGCATGCCATCGGCTCCGACTCGCAGCGGCCTTTCGCCATCGTGATTGTGGGCGGCCTGCTGGCCAACCTGGTGATCGGCGTCTTCCTGCTGCCCACGCTCTATGTGTGGGTGGCCGGCGAAAACGACGTGCTGCCGGCGGTGGAAGCGGCGGAGGACTTCTGAGAACGGGGGAATCGATTGGCTTGAAAGCGGCAAACGCTGGGTACCCCATCCTTTTCGCGCTCTTTGCGAAAAGGGTGGGAAAGCAGCCAGCCGGGTGCCCCGCCTTCACCGCAGTCTCATCGCGGTCAAGGTGGGATACCCATATCGAAAGCCCTTTATTGCCCCTTATTGCTTTTTATTGCCGGTGCCCCCGATCTCGCTCTTGAGACCTGGGGTGCCTTTACCTTTATAGGGATCGAGTTCGAGGCGGTCAGGCGAACTACCGCAGCGGCGAGAGGCCGTCGATCCAGTTGCCCAGGAGCGCCGGGAAGCAGCCCAGCAGCACCACGGCGGCAGCGATCGCGAGCAGCACGGCCATGGTGACCGGGTGCGCCTTGATGGGCGTCTCGTCCACGGCAGGCATTACATAAGCCCGCTTGAGCACTTGCAGGTAGTAATAGAGCGAGACCGCGCTGAAGGCCACCGCCAGCGCCACCAGAGTAAACGGAACCGGCCCGGCTGAGACGCCCAGCACCGCGGCAAAGAGATTGAACTTGGCCCAGAAGCCGACCAGCGGGGGGATTCCGGCCAGGGAGAGAAACAGCACCAGCAGCACCGCGGCCAGCAGCGGATTGCGCTTGTGCAGGCCGAGGAACGAGTCCATGCGGTCGCTGCCCGTGGCCCGCTCCACCACCGCAACCACGCCGAAAGCGCCGATGGTGGTGAGGCCGTAGGTAAGCACGTAATAGAGCACCGCGTTCGAACTGCGGATGGCCGGATTGACCGCGCCGGCAAAAAACTGGAGAGCGCTTCCCTGCCCGGAAAAGGTCGAGTGCACGCCAATGCCCAGCAGCATGTACCCCGCGTGGGCAATGGCCGAGTAGGCCAGCAGCCGGCGCACGCTGACCTGCGCCAGCGCCGCCAGATTGCCCACCACCATGGAGGCCGCGGCCACCACCAGCAGAATGGTCGCCAACTGCGGCCAGGTCTGGTAGACCCCGCGCAGATAGCCCTCAACCGCGTCCTTTGAGGCGGCAGCGGCGCTGCCGGGCATCAGCCAGCCCATGCTGAGGCTCACCAGCAGCGCAAAACTCGCCACCTTGGAGACGGAGGCGATGAACGCGGCAGCCGGAGCGGGCGCGCCTTCGTAGGTATCCGGCGCCCACAGATGGAACGGAACCGCGGCGATCTTGAAGCCCAGCCCGGTCACCACCAGAATCCACGCCACATAGAAGAGCGGGCTCGGCCCCGTGGCCGCAATGGCGCGCTGAATCTCAGCCAGGTTGGTGCTGCCGCTGAGCCCATAGAAGTAGCTGAATCCGAAGAGGAGAAAGGCCGCCGCCATGCCGCCGAAGAGGTAGTACTTCATGGCGGCTTCCGCGCTCTTGCCCGAGCGCTTGGCGAAGGCGGTGAGGATGTAAAGACCCAGGCTGAGCAGTTCCAGGCCGATGAAGATGACCAGCAGGTCCTGCGCGCCGGCGATGAGCAGGCCACCCACAGCCGCCATCAGCACCACGGCAACGTATTCGCCCACATGGCGAGTGAAATTTGCATCGATCAGCAGCAGCAGCGTGAGCGCCGTCAGCACCAGGATTCCCGCCTGGGCCACGGCGATGATGCCTCCGCTCCCCAGCAAGGCAGGCCCGGCAGGGTCCGTAAGCCGGAACCAGCAACCGCCCTGGAACTGCATGGCCCACAGCGCCGCGCCGCATCCGGCCACGCCTAACAGCGCCGCCACGGTTACCCGCGCCTTGAGCGCGGCCCGGCGCAGAAAGCCCAGGTCCGCCACGATCACCAGCAGCGCGGCAATTTCAAGCGCCGTCTCCGGCAGCGTGGCGCGAAAGAGATCTGCGTAGTTCATTGTCCCCCTCCCGCAAGCAGCGCCTTCACTGCCGGTTCAATGGTATCGAGCAGAATTCTTGGATAGAGACCCACAAACAAACTCACTCCGGCAAGCAGCGTTACGCCGGTCACTTCCGGCCAGGTGATGGCGGCGAACTCATGGCCGTGTTCACTTTCCAGCGCGTGTGCGCTGGCTGGCGCATCGCTGAAGAAGGCCTTCTGCAAGGCGCGCCAGGTGTAAGCCACGCCCACCACGATGCCGATGCCGGCCCCCACCGTCCACCAGGGCTTCACCATCCATGCGCCGACCAGCACCTGCAACTCGGCCACAAAACCGGAGAAGCCGGGCAGCCCCATGGAGGCCATGCCGGCAATGACAAAGGCCCAGGCCGCAAACGGCAGCCGCCTGGAGAGGTGCATGGTTTCCAGCTCCGCCAACTGGCGGGTGTGGGTGCGCTCATAGACGATGCGGCCCACAATGGCGAAGAGCAGCCCGGCCAGGATGCCGTGCGAGAACATCTGCAGCACCGCGCCGGTGACGCCGATCTGGTTGAGAGCCATCAGGCCCAGCAGCACAAAGCCCATGTGGCTCACGCTGGAGTAGCCGATGACGAATTTGAAGTCGGTCTGCACCAGAGCCACCAGCGCGCCGTAGACAATGCCCACGACGGCCAGGATGGCAAAGACATCGCGCCAGGAGCCGACGCCGATGAAAGAAAAGCCCCAGGGATCGAGGCCGTGCGGGAAGAGCGCAATGCCCACGCGCAGGCAGCCGTAAGCGCCCAGCTTCATGACCACGCCGGCCAGCAGCATGGAGGCGGCGGTAGGCGCGGCTACGTGGCCGGTGGGCGCCCAGGTGTGGAAGGGCCACATGCCGGCCAGAATCGCAAAGCCGGTAAAGACCAGCGGGAAGCACCACATCTGGAAGCTCACCGGGAAGCCGGCATGACCCAGCGCAATCAGGCTGGTGGAGTGGCTGCCCGAAGTGGCGTACGCCGCCAGCAGGCCGATGAGCACCATGGCCGAACCCACGAAGGAGTAGAGAGCCAGCTTCATGGCCGCGTACTCCCGCCGCGTGGAACCCCAGATGGAGATCAGGAAGTACTTGGGCACGATGGCGACTTCGTAGAAGACAAAGAGCAGGAAGAGGTCGAAGCTGAGAAAGACGCCGTAGACGCCGCCGATGAGCGCCAGGAAGAAGGCAAAAAACTCATTGGTGCGCAGCTCGATATTCCAACTGAAGAGCACGCCGGCCACCGCGGCCAGGCCGGTGAGCAGCACCAGCACGCGGCTGATGCCGTCGGCGGCCAGCAGAAAATGAACGCCCATGGTGGGAACCCAGGGCAAATCCACCAGCACCGTGCGCCCCTGCCCCATGCCGGCCACAAACCCCTGCACAGCGAGGGCCAGGCCGCCCACGGCCACGGCCAGCGCCAGCCAGCGCGCCAGCCCGTTCTTGCCTTTGGGCAGCAGCGCCAGCATCAGCGCCCCGGCAAACGAGAGATAGATCGTCCAAGCCAACATCTAGAATCTCCAGTGCGCCAGCAGGTTGACGACGGTTGGGTTCACGGCGCCCACAATCAACTGGGGCAGAAGGCCGATGAGCAGCATCAGACCGATGATGGGAGCCAGCGCCAGCCGCTCGCCATGGTGCAGATCGGGGAAGTTGACGCAGTGTTCCGCCACGGGCCCGGTAAAGACCTTCTGAATGACCGTCAGGATCACCGCCGCGGTGACCAGCAGGCCGAGAATCGAAACCGTGGCCGCCACCCAGGCCAGCGGGAAGACGCCGCGGAAGATGAGGAACTCGCCCACAAAGCCGTTCAGCCCCGGCAGGCCCAGCGAAGAGAAGAGCGCAATGCCCATCAGCCCGGCCAGCACCGGAGCGGGCTTGCGCAGGCCGCCAAAGTCGTCGATGCCTCGATGGCCGCCGGTGCGCTCCTGCAGCATGGCCACAAACCAGAAGAGCGCCGCGGCGGTGATGCCGTGGTTGAACATTTGCAGGATGACGCCGTTCAGCGCAGCCGCCTGGCTGGCGAAGACCGCCGCGCCGCCCGCGGGAACCGCGATGGCGAAGATGCCCAGCAGGCAATAGCCCAGGTGGTTCACCGAGGAGTAGGCAAAGATGCGCTTCATGTCCGTTTGCGCCGCTGCCGCCCAGGCTCCCATCACCACCGTGACCGCGGCCAGCACCAGCAGCGGGGTACGAATCTGCGCGATCTGGTGGCCGAAGAGGGGAATCGCAATCCGCAGCAGGCCATAGACGCCCATCTTCGACATGGCGCCGGTCAGCAACATGGTCACCGGCGAAGGCGCCTCGGCATAAGCCGCGGGCAGCCAGGTATGGAAGGGCACCATGGGCACCTTGACCGCAAATCCGGCGAGCACGCCGATGGCCAGCCACAGGGTTACGGGACCGAGGTGGGCCGTGACCGCCCGGTCCAGAGCGCCGGTGGAGGCCATCTGGGTCAGGTGGCCAAAGTCCATGCTGCCGGTGGAGAGAAAGACGGCCAGAAAACACACCAGCAGCGCCACGGAACCGGCCATGGTGTAGACAAAGAACTGCGTGGCCGCCGGCCCGCGCCGCGCGCCGCCCCACAGCCTGATGAGGAAGAAGGCGGGAATCAGGCTCAACTCCCAGAAGAGAAACCAGTGGAAGAAGTTGAGCGCCGTGAAGGAGCCGAAGAGGCCGGACTCCAGCAGCAGCACCAGCCCGAAGTAGAGACCGGGCTGATGATGAACGCGATGCGCCGCGTCTACCGACATGAGCGTCACAATGGCCGCGAGCACCAGCATCAGCGCGCCCAGCCCATCCACGCCCAGATGATATTCAATGCCCAGCGAGGGCGCCCAGGCGGCACGCTCCACCATGCCCATGGAGCCATCCGCGGGCAGCCAGGTCCACACCACCAGCGCCAGCGCCAGGCTGGCCAGGGTGGTGACCAGCGCCACGTTGCGCGCGTGCTTGCCTGACCAGAGCGCAATCGCCGCCCCCACCAGGGGCAGCACGGTCAACAGCGTCAATATCGGAAATCCGCTCATGCCCGGCTGCTCCAAATCAGAATTGCGGCCAACGCCACCACGGCCAAAGCCAGAATGCGCAGGTAGGTTTGTACGCGGCCGGTCTGGATGCGGGACAGCAGCCCACCGCCGGTGGCCAGCTCTTCGCAGCTCTTGTCGAAGCCGCCATCCACCCAGTTGGTGTCGAGGAACTTGTTGAACTGCGCCCATCCGCGGAAGGCCCAGGCCACGCCGGTCACCAGACCGCCCCAGACGCGGCGATCCAGCCAGTCGGCAACGCGCGCCCACCAGGCGTAGAAGGCGATCACCGTCACGCCGTAGAACTCATCCACATAGAGCCGGTCGCGCAGCGCAGCCCAGGCCCAGGGAACGGCCTTTTCCAGCACATCCGGGTCCTCCGGCTTGGGATCCGGTCCGCCAACCTTTCCGCCATAGAGCCACCAGCCCAGCCCCAGGCCAAGAAAAACCACCAGGGTGGAAGTTCCCATGAGCGCCATCAGCCCCGGCTCGGCAAAGCCGTGCAGGTGGAAGCTGACGGCGTGGCCGTCAAGGAAGGCCCGGAACCACGGCCAGGCGGGAGTGCCAATGAGGCCCAAAGCCATGGCAAAGAACGCCAGAATCGCCAGCGGCAGGGTCATCACCAGGGGGCTCTCATGCGCTGGTTTCTTGCCGCGCCAGTGGCCGAAGAAGACGTAGGCCACCTGCCGCGTCATGTAGAAGGCGGTGAGCACCGCGCCAAAGACCAGCAGATAAAACGGCCCTTTGGCAAGGCTCCAGTGCTGGGCCGCTTCAAGAATGCCGTCCTTGCTCCAGAAGCCGGAGAAGAACAGCGGGAAGCCGCACAGCGCCAACATGCCGATGGCGTAGGTGATGAAAGTGAAGGGCATGTCGGCCTTCAGGCCGCCCATGCGGCGCACATCCTGCTCCTCGTGGCAGCCATGGATTACCGAGCCTGCGCCCATGAACAGGAGCGCCTTGAAGAAGGCGTGGGTAATGAGGTGGAACATGCCCACGGCCACGCCGCCCATGCCCAGGCCGGCCATCATGTAGCCGAGTTGCGAAACCGTCGAGTAAGCCAGGATGCGCTTGATGTCGTTCTGAGCCACGGCGATGAGCGCGGCAAAAACCGCGGTGAACGCACCGACCCAGGTGACGACGATGAGCGCCGTGGTGGTACCGCCGGTGAGCGCGCCCGCCTGCATCAGCGGATAGACCCTGGCGACCAGATAAACGCCCGCGGCCACCATGGTGGCCGCGTGAATCAGCGCGGAAACCGGGGTGGGGCCTTCCATGGCGTCGGGCAGCCACACATGCAGCGGAAACTGGCCGCTCTTGCCCGCCGCGCCGGCAAAGATCAGCAGGCCGATGGCGCCCGCCGCGGTCAATCCCAGGGCCGCATGCTGGCCGAGCAACCCGGCCAGGGCCGCGGGTTCCATGGAACCGAAGCCGCCGTTATAAAACAGCAGCGTGCCGGTCTGGGCAAACAGCCAGACCATGCCCAGCAGGAAGAAGACATCGCCCACGCGGGTGACAAGAAAGGCCTTCTTGGCAGCCGCCGAGGCCGCGGGCTTCTGGTACCAGAAGCCGATGAGCAGATAGGACGTCAGTCCCACGATCTCCCAGCCCATGAAGAGCAGCAGCAGGCTGTTGGCGATCACCACCGTCAACATGCCGCCGGCAAACAGGGCCAGAAAGCAGAAGAAGCGGGTGAAGTTCTCGTCATGGGCCATGTAGCCAACGGAGTAGATGAAGATCAGCAAGCCCACCAGCGTGACCATGACCAGCATCACGGCGGAGAGCGGATCGAGCACCCAGCCCAGGTCCACGTTGGTTGAGCCCGCCTGAAACCAGGCAAAGTTGACAGTCTCGCGGGCTGCGGCGCCGCCAGCCCAACTGCCGACAACATGCACAAAGGCAACCAGCGCCAGCAGCAGCGACAAGCTCATCGACCCGATGGCCAGGCCGGCCGCAGTCTTACGGCGGGCCTGCTTGAGCAGCGCGGAGATGCCCGCGGCCACGATGGGCAGGGCGGGGATCAGCCACAGCAACTGTGCAATGGGCGAAGCCGCCAACTGTGGAGTGAACGAAATCGATTCCTGCATCAACCCCTCACCCCTTCATCCTGTTCATGTCGTCCAGATTCGTGGAGTGGGCGTGGCGATGGATCTGAATCACCAGGCCCAGCCCCACCGCCGCTTCGGCCGCCGCCACGGCAATGGAGAAGATGGCGAACATCATGCCGGTAAGCGCCTCGGGATGCGGCCCGTAGCGCCAGAAGGCAATCAGGTTCAGATTGGCCGCGTTCAGCATCAGCTCGATGCCGATCAGCACCAGGATGGCGTTGCGCCGCGTGAGCGCCCCGGCCAGCCCGATGGCGAACAGCAGCGCGGCCACCAGAAGATACCCGGCAAGCGGCGTCATTTGGCCCTCTCTTTCTCATGCATGGCCACAATCACCGCCCCGATCAGCGCCGCGGTCAGCAACAGCGCCACAATCTCCAGCGGCAGCACGTAGCGGCCCATGAGCGCATTGCCAATCTGCAAAACGGTTACCGAGGGCACGGCTGTCTGGTGCGGCAAAACGCGCACGCTCTGCAACACCGCCCAGCCCAGCGCCGCAAAAACGCCCGCAGCGATCACCAACCCGCTGAACCAGTAGCGGCTATAGACGCCGTCCTTGGGCGTTTCAGAGCCCTGCGTGAGCAGAATGGCGAAGACCACCAGGATGGCCACCGCGCCGATGTAGACCAGAATCTGCGCAAAGCCGGCAAACTGCGCGTCCAACTCCAGGAACAGCAGCGCCAGCCCGGCAAAGGCCACGGTCAGCGCCAACGCGCAGTGCACGGTGTTCTTGAGCATCACGGCAGCCAAGCCGCCGGCCAGCGTCAAGGCCGCCAGCACATAAAAAACAAAGCTCATCGGCAAGCGCTCCTTTCAACTGCGATGGAAGAACTTTCCTCAGGCGCTAAAGCCCGCGCCGAGTTTGCCACACTTGCGGCACGACTGAAGCCGTGCCCTTTCAAAGCGTAGTTACTCGGCATAGCGGTATCTCCTCGGCCCGAAGTGTCCTCTGCGCATCCCTATCAGTCCCATGGCCACATAGACCACCACCAGGATCGCCGAGCAGAACACCCACCGCTCCCATCCTTCGCCCAGGAAGCGCCACAGCGCGGCCACAAACAGGTTCAGCATGGTCAAGGGCAGAACGAACTTCCAGGCAAAGTTCATCAGCTGGTCCTGGCGCAGCCGCGGCAGGGTTCCGCGCAGCCAGATGAAGACGAAGATGGAAAGCATCAGCTTGCCGAAGAACCAGATCCACGACGGAATCCATCCCAGGAACGAGAAGGGCGCCGACCAGCCGCCCAGAAACAGCGTGGTGCCGAGGCCGGAGATCGAGAACATGGCCAGATACTCGCCCAGGAAAAAGAGCGCGAACTTGAAGCCCGAATACTCCGTGAAGTAGCCGGCCACCAGTTCCGACTCGCCTTCCGGCAAGTCAAAGGGCGAGCGGTTGGTCTCCGCGGTGGCGGCGATGGCATACATCACGAAGCCGGCAAATCCCCAGGGAGTAAAGATGTACCAGTGCGGAAATCCGTGGGTGTACTGGTTCTGCGCGGCAACGATTTTGGTGAGCGAGAGCGAGCCGGTAATCATCACCACGGCCACGCTGGACAACAGCAGCGGCACCTCGTAGCTGATCATCTGGGCCACGGCGCGCATGGCGCCCAGCAGCGAATATTTGTTGCGGCTGGACCATCCGGCCATGAAGACGGAAAGCTCGGTGGAGGCGCCGATGGCGTAGAAAAACAGCAGCCCGGCGTCCATGTCCACCAGTACCATGTTGCGCCCCATGGGCAGCACCGCAAAGCCCAAGAAAACCGCCACCACCAGCAGCACCGGGGCCAAAAAGTGCACCGCCGCATCGGCGCTGAGGGGAACAATGTCTTCCTTGGTCAGCGACTTGATGGCGTCGGCGATGGGCTGCAAAAGTCCGTAGGGTCCCACGCGATTGGGGCCTAGCCGGTTCTGCATGCGCCCCAGGCCCTTGCGCTCCAGCAGCACGGTGAGGGCAAACAGGGCCGGGAAAACGGCGACAATCGCCACCACGCCCAGCAGCACGCCGGCCAGCGGCTGCCACCCGGCAGGCAAAAAGCCCACCAGCCAGTGCTGGAGAAGAACGAAGATCTGGTCCATTGTGTCGAACATGGGCTAGGCTTCCCCTCCGGCTGTTGCGGCTTTGGCTGCGGCATCGGCGGCGGCCTTGGCTGCGGCGGCATCGGCGGCGGCCTTGACCTTGGCGTCGGCCTTGGCCTTTTCCCCGGCAAGATGGGCATCCACCTTGGCCGCCTCGGTGGGATGAATCTTGTGATAGTACTCGTTGGGCTTGGCCAGTTGCTCGCGGTCCAGCAGCAGGCCGCCAAAGCGGTCGGTGGTGCTCAGCTCAAACTCCGTGTCCATCTTGATGGCTTCAAAGGGGCAGACCTCGACGCAGATCTGGCAGCTCATGCAGACAGAAATGTCGATATCGAAGCGGGCTGGATAGTACTGCGCTTTGCCCAGGTAGTCCAGCTTCTTGTCCTTGGACTTCTCGATATAGATGCATTTGGGCGGGCACTCCTTCTCGCAAATCTGGCAGGCCACGCAGCGCAGCCCCGCCTCCCACTCCGGCCCTCCGCCGTCCCGGTTCTCCGCGTCAAAAACCAGGAAGGGAAAATCGCGCGTCGCCTCGATGGGAGCGATCCGCTGCTCCGGATACTCGACCGTGGTCAGCCGTTCCGCGGAGAAATAGCTGCCGGCAAAATTCTTTGCCGTCTCCGCCAGTCCCTTCAGTATGCCCTCGCCCAGCAATGAAATCCTCCAAAAACAGTGGTCAGTTGTTAGTTGTCAGTCGCCGGTCACAAAACTGACCACTGATTCCTGACCACTGACAGCTATCTATCCACTTCTCCCAGCACAATGTCCACGCTGCCGAAGATGAGAACCACGTCGGCCACGTTCTGGCCCAGGCACATATCTTCCAGCACCGTCAGGTTGATCAGGCTGGGCGGCCGCACCCGGTAACGATAGGGATTCGGCCCGCCGTCGCTGATCAGATAAAAGCCCAACTCGCCCTTGGGCGCCTCGATGCGCCCGTAGGCCTCGCCCGGTTTGGGCCGGAAGCCGCGAATCTTGGCCTTGGGGTCCATCACCGGACCGCCTGGAATGTCCTTGAGCGCCTGCTCCAAGATGCCGATCGACTCGCGCATCTCCAGCATGCGGATCATGAAGCGGTCATAGACATCCCAATGATCGCCCAGCGGCACGCGGAACTGGAAGCGGTCGTAGATGCCGTAGTGGTCCACCTTGCGAATGTCGTAGTTGATTCCCGAGGCGCGCAGCATCGGCCCGGTGACCCCGGCATTGATGGCCAGCTCCGGCCGCAGAATGCCCACGCCCTGGCAGCGCGCCATCAGAATCTCGTTGGAGCAGAGCAGCCGGTCGATCTCGTCCACGAATCCCGGCAGGCCCGCAACCACCTTGCGCGCCTCGTCCAGCCAGGCGGCCGAGGCGTCCACGCGGCAGCCGCCGAAGCGCATGTAGTTGCACATCATGCGCGAGCCGGTGAGGCCCTCGAAGAGGTCCAGAATCTTTTCCCGCTCGCGGAAGGCGTACATGAGCGGCGTGCCGCTGGCGCCCATCTCCTGAAGCAGAAAGCCGATGGCGCTGGCATGGTTCTGAATCCGCGTCAGCTCGGCCAGAATCACGCGCAGGTACTGGGCGCGCTCGGGAACCTCCTGGCCGGTAAGCTTCTCCACCGCCAGCGCGTAGGCCCAGTTGTTGGTCAGCGAACAGATGTAGTCCAGCCGGTCAGTGAAGGGCATGGAGGCCAGGTAGCTGATGCTTTCGCCAATCTTCTCGTGGTTGCGGTGCAGATAGCCGAAGACCGGCTTGAGGCGGATCACGCGCTCGCCGTCCAGGGCAATATCCATGCGGAAGACGCCATGCGTGGAGGGATGGTGCGGCCCCATGGCCACTTCCAGCAGCTCGCCCTCGCCGTCCGGCTCAATGATCGGCGGACGGTTCCAGTCTTCCGGCTTGTTCCGGGCGCTCTCAAAAGCCGCAACTTTGTTTGTGGATGTCATTCTCCGGAGACCGTTCCTTCCTGGCCCGCGGGTGAAGCCGATTGTGCTGCGCGGTGCGCCTGCGCCCTGGCCAGCACTTCGTCGTGGGCCGTGGGTTCGTATTCAAAGTCGTCAGGTTCCACATAGTCGCGGCGCATGGGGTGGTCCTTGAAGCCATCCCACATCAGCAGGCGGCGCAGGTCCGGATGGCCTGTAAAGACAATGCCGAAGAGGTCGAAGATCTCGCGCTCCTGGAAATCCGCCGAGCGCCAGATGGGGGTCAGCGAGGGCAGTTCCACCTCGTCGGTGCGATTCACGGTGCGCATCCTGATGACCAGCGGCCCCTGGCCCAGCGCTATGGAAAACAGGTGATAAACGGCCTCAAGGCAACCGGGCTCGACGCGCTTGCGAGTCTCTTCGACGCTCTCCTCGACCGCCTGCTCCACGCCGTCCACGGTCTTGGTCACCGTGCGGGCGACCTTCACCTTTTCCGAGATTTCCTTGTCCGGCCAGTCCACGCCGGTGGCGTTCGACAGGAAATCGAAGGACAACTCGTCGCGCAGGAATTTCGCCACCTGGAACGCGTGGCTGGGGGCGAGGCGCAGCGAGCGCTGCCCGCTGGGGCTGGGGTTGGGAACAATCTCGAGCACAGCGCCCGGCAGGGCCGCGTCGATCGCCGCTTTGATTTCTTCCATGGTCTTCATCAGCGAATCACCACCGGCAGCGGCCACACGCCCTGGTTCGAGGTGGGCTCCAGATCGTGCTCTCCCTGCACGGGCACGGGAAACTCGCCTTGCGCCTCGGCGTCCAGGAAACGGGGACGGCCCTCGCCGGTCAAAGGCTGGGCGTCAATCTTCTTTTGCAGGGTCATGAAGGCCTGGATCAGCGCCTCCGGCCGGGGCGGACAGCCGGGAATGTGCACATCCACGGGAATGTAGCGGTCGATGCCCTTGAGCACGTTGTATCCCTGCTTGAAGGGCCCGCCGGAGATGGCGCAGGCGCCCATGGCGATCACGTACTTGGGCTCGGCCATCTGGTTGTAAAGCCGCACCACCTGCGGCGCCATTTTCTTGGTCACGGTGCCGGAGATGATCATCATGTCGGCCTGGCGGGGCGAGGGCCGAAAGACCTCGGCGCCGAAGCGGGCCAGATCGTAGCGGGCCATGGTGGTGGCGATCATCTCGATGGCGCAGCAGGCCAGCCCGAACTGCATGGGCCAGATGGAATTGCGCCGCCCCCAGTTGTAGAGCTCCTGGAGAGTCGTGACGAAGACGCCCTGCTTGCCCAGTTCGATCTTCAATGTTTCATCTACCATCGTCGCTTCGCTCCGCTCCCGTTGTCAGTCATCGGTGTCAGTGGTCAGTTCTTTCGTACCGCCCCCAGCTCTTTGCATTTACGACCACGTCAGCACGCCCTTGGCCCAGGCCCAGGCCAGCCCCTCGATCAGCAGCAGCACAAACACCAGCATCGCCAGGCAGGCGGAAACCCCCAGCCCGCTGAATGCCACCGCAAAAGGCAGCAGAAACACCGCCTCCACATCGAAGATGAGGAAAATGATGGCGTAGAGGTAATAGGCGGAGCGGAACTGCAGCCAGGCATCGCCCTTGGAGACCAGCCCGCACTCGTAGATGGCGTTTTTGATCGCGTTCGGCTTGGCCGGCGAGTAGGCCTTTCCCCACAGCCACGCCAGCCCCAAAGGGGCGAGCCCAAAGCCCAGCGCCGCCGCAAAAAGAATTGCCAGAGAAAAAAAGGGGTTTGAGGCCATCGTCGAAATTGAAATCCTTCTGCAACAACGTACCAGTTTGATGGCATCTTTGGCCAAAAGATGCACCCCGCCGGCGCCGTCCGGCTTCATTTTCACCCCGTTCATCCCACCTTGTGAACCGCTCAATGCGGCCTCAGCCCCCGGCGACCCCGGCAGCGGACAGAGCCCCTCATCCTTTCGATGGAAGACAGCCCCGCCCTCACCCCTGCTACGTTTCTTGTGTTCCCACGGCCTTCCCCGCAGCCCCGCCGCTGGAGAGCAACCTGTTCCCCCGGAGATCACTGGACGATGTTCAAAACTGCGTTGCGCCCCTGGCTGGTGACAGCCTGTCTCGTGCTTCTTTCTCTCACGGCCACCTGGGCTGTGCGCGCCGCCACGGAACCGAGCACGCCCACCGGCGCCGGCTCCAATCCCTCCCCCACACCCTCCACCGCCTACGGCGCCCCCACAGGAACCACCGGCCCCACCACGGCCTTTCACGATTCGGTGGCCGCGCGCTACAACTACGCCTTCGGCAAGGAGACGCCGTTCCTGCCATCCAACGCCACCTCGTCCAACGGCCAGTTCCTCAATCCCCGCAGCTTCTACACGGCGGAATACTGCGGACACTGCCACCAGGAGGCATACCACCAGTGGCGGCAGTCGGTGCATTCCAACAGCTTCCGCCCTTCCTGGTACCTGAAAAACGTGAACGCGCTCATCGACGAGAAGGGCGTGCAGTACTCGCGCCACTGCGAGGGCTGCCACAACCCGGTCGCGCTGCTCTCCGGCGACCTTTCGCAGGGGATGCCCAAGAAACGCCCGTTTGAGCAGGAAGGCCTCACCTGCTCCACCTGCCACTCGATCGTTTCGACGGACACCACCGGAACCGGCAGCTACGTGATGGGCGCGCCGGCCGTGCTGGTGGATGAAAACGGCGCACCGATCACGCGCCCAGTCTCCGACGCCGAAATCCTGGCCCATCTCGACCGCCACTCGAAGGCCGTGATGCGTCCCCTCTACCGAACAGCAGAATTTTGCGCTGCCTGCCACAAGGCGGCCATTCCCCGCTCTTTGGACGACTACAAGTGGCTTCGCGCCATCTCTCTCTACGACGAGTGGCAGGGCGCCAGCTTCACCAGGCAATCGCCCCTGCCGTTCTATCGCAAAGACACGGTCTCAACCTGCCAGACCTGCCATATGCCGAGCGAGCCGCTGGCCGCCGGCGCGGAAGACTCCGGGGCCAAGGACGGCAAACTCGCCAGCCACCGCTGGGTGGGCGGCAACACCCTGGTTCCCGCGTACTACAAGTTCGATGAGCAGGCCGCAAAGGTGGCCGCGTTCCTCAAGAACGGCGTGTTCAACGTGGACATCTTCGCCCTGGAAAAGGAGAGCGCCGAGGCGACTCCCAAAGATCAGGTGCTGGTGGCGCCGCTGGGCCTGACCAGCTTTTCTCTCACCCCCGGCGAAACCCTGGTAGCCGACGTTGTGATCCAGAACAAGGGCATCGGACACTCCTTCATCCCCGAGCAGCGCGACTTCTACGAGGCCTGGGTGGATTTCACGGTGAAGGATGGCACGGGAAAGGTTCTGGCCGAGAGCGGCTTCCTTCAGCCGGACGGCTACCTGGACCCAGCGGCGCACTCCTTCACCAATCGCCTCATCAACAACAAGGGCGAATTGAACGACCTGCACCAGATCTGGCACAACCGGGTGCTGGCCTACAACAACACCATCCAATCCGGCCGCTCGCAACTGGTGCGCTACCGCTTCCGCCTGCCCAAGGAGATCACCGGTCAGATCGCCATCACCGCCAGCGTGAAGTATCGGCGCTTCGACCAGCACTTCATCGACTATGCGATGGGCCAGAAGCACTACCCACAGCCCATCATCGACATGGCCTCGGAAACCAGGACCTTCAATATCGGCTTGAATTCCCCGGCCCCCCCCCAGCCCGGCGAGAACCCGGAGTGGATGCGCTGGAACAACTACGGCATCGGGCTGCTGGACGCGCAGCAATACCAGGCCAGCGTAGAAGCCTTTGAGCGGGTGGCCGCCCTGCGCCCCAACTACGCCGATGTCTACACCAACATGGCGGTGGTAGAAACCTCCTGGGAGCGCTACAACGACGCCAAAGCCAACCTGGCCAAGGCCCTGGCCCTGTTGCCCGGCGATCCGCGCGCGCTCTACTACCGCGCCCTGGTGGAGCGCAACGCCGGAGAGGTGAGCGAAGCCACCGCCGATCTTCGCGCCGTGCTGGAGAAGTACCCGCGCTCCAAGGACGCCCTGCGCGAACTGGGCTTCAGCTACTTCCAGCACCACGAATACGCGCAGGCGCGCGAATTCTACGAGCGCATCCAGGTGATCGATCCCGACGACCTGGGCGCCCACTACGCACTGGCCATCATTTACCGCCGCCTGGGCGAAAAGCAGAAGGCGAGCATCGAGTCCGCCAAGTTTGCCGATCAGAAAGACGACCCCACGGCCAGCTTCTATGCCCTTGAATTCCTGCGCAAACACCCCGAGGTGGCCAGCGAGAGCGTCGTCTGGCACGCCCACGACCTGACCGGAGACCTGCCCAAGGAGCCGGTGAAGATCGAATACAAATACATCCCCGGCGCCGGAGAATAGCCGAAGCGCCGGGAAACCAGGGGCGGGATAGGAAAACTGGGTGCCCCACCCTCGCGGCGCTTTTGTTCTTGCCGCTGGGCTCTGACCGTTTGAAGTTAAACCAACTTGGGTGCCCCAGGTCCCGATTTTGGGACCTGGGAAAGCACGATCCAAAGGCACGAAATCAAGCGGTCAGAGACCCAGGTTGGGATAGCTCCACCCACTAAGGGCTTTTATGGCTTTTTAAAGAGCCTCTGATTAAGCCCTTGGCTTGAAAGGGCACGACTTTAGTCGTGCCGTAAGTGTTGCAATATCAGCGGGGGCTTTAGCCCCTGAGGGAATGCTCGTCCGCAGAATCGATTTGTTCAGAGCTTCCTTAAAGATTGAAAAAGAAGACCGGTGCCATGGACGCCAGTACGGCCCCCGCTTGCAGCGCCAGGACGCCCAGCGCGGGCCGCGGAGCCCGCGGCAGCCACCTGATGGCGAAGAACACCAGCACCGGCAACTGACCGGCCATCAGGATCTGCCAGAGATGCGCCGTGGCTCCCTCATCGGCCTCGCGGACAGCGCCGTAGATAGCAATGTGACCCAGCACCAGCGCCAGCGCGGTGAGCGACATGGCCAGGGGAAGCAAGGCGCTCGGCCGGCGCACCACCGCGCCAAATGAAGAGGGATATTGATTCATGGGAAGACCTCCCGTGGGGAGAATCTTCTCATAAAATGACGGCCGCATGGCATTTTCCGAAACGCAAAAATTGCGGAGGCAAACGCAGGGCAGGATGAACGGAGCCGGTCGTGTTTTGAGTTTTCCCACCCTTTCGCCAGGAAAAAGGCGAAAGGATGGGGCACGGAGCTTTACGCGGCTACCGGCAGACGGTTCGCTTCAGCCGTAACTCGCGGCGGAGAGTCGAGCGGCTATGTTGGACAGAAAGGATCGGGCACAGGGCGCCACGCATCGTGCTGGGCGGAGCGGCCTGCCGCCTGGTTCCCCAGTTTGCCCGCGAAACCAGGTCAAGGGAAACCTATAATGATGCCGATCTGCGCCAGGCCTTGGCAGCCCTCTGCGCGTAAGTCGAGCCACCACCAAAGGGATGAGGCGGCGCCCATCATGGCATGAGAAAATCGTCTCCGTGATCGACTATCTGAAGCCCTATCGCGCCGTCCTGCTGCTGGCGTTTTTTGCATTCGCCGCGCTCCCCGCCCACGCCCTCTTCGGCTCCAAGACCAGGGCCGCCGAGCGCGCCGGCGCGCTGCTGTTTCGCGACAAGGGGTGCGCTCACTGCCACGGCGTTGGCGGCATCGGCGGGAAGAAGGCGCCGGCGCTCACCGGGCTGCGCAAGGACAAGCTCTGGCCCCCGGCCAGGATCACCAGCCAGATCCTCAACGGCGGCCAGAAAATGCCGCCCTTCAGCGACTCGCTCACCGACCAGGAAATCGCCCAGGTGGTCGCCTATCTCCGCGCCAAGCACCAGCCCGCGCCACCGCCGGCGCCGCCCGCCACACAGTAGGGCAACAGCGGCCGCGGGTCCTTCGACTTGCTGCGCTCGCTCAGGATGACAAATCTGCGGTGATGCCGCCTTTCGGGGGCCTGTCAATAAGCCGGCATCACACCACCACCGGCATGTCCGCCACGCCCGCTGTTCCAAATACACGCCGGTAACGCGCCGATTCGCTGGCCTCTCCCAGCGCCTTGGAGTAGTTATCCGAAAGCTTCACCGCCGGCCGGCCTTCCACATCGCTCAGCTTGCACACCAGGCTGACCGGGTCAAAGCTGTCATCGCCCCGCGGATTGCAGTTGCGGAAGTCGTTGGTCAGGAAGGTGCCCCACCCCGCGCTGAAGCGCACGCGGGGCTCGGGAACCCACTTGCTCTCATCCTGAAAATCGGCGGCGCGGCGGAAATCGCCGGGCAAGGCGCCGTTGCGCAGCGTGCCGCCAAAATAGGCGTGCAAGCCGAGAATCTGGTCCACATCGAGCGAGTCGGAGGCGATGAGCAGCTTTTTGCGCGGATCGCGGCCGCGCTGCTGAAGCCACGCGATGTATTCGTCGCCCGCCAGGTAGGGGTCCTTGCTGTCGATGCGCTGCCCGGTCCAATTCGCCACCCAATCCGGCGCATGGCCAAGGAACTGTGTGGTTCCAAACGTGTCCGGGAGCAGAATCAGCAGTTCGCCCCGATAGGTCTGCTGCCATAACTCCAGCAGGCGGTACTGCGCGGTCATCAGTTCCTCGTCGCTGTTGGCCAGGGCAGCCAGCGCCATGGGCAGCTCGTGGGCATTGGTGCCGATCGCCTCGAGGTCGTGCTTGTAGGCCAGATAGGCATTGGAGCTTCCGGCGAAATTGGCCTGCAGCACATCGCTCATGGCCTTGACCACGTACTCATGCCACAGGAAGCTGTGCCGCCGCCGGGTTCCAAAGTCGCTGACGCTGAGCCGCGGAACCCCGCGCATGCGCTCCATCTTTTCCCATAGCTTGGTCTTGGCGCGGGCATAGAGAATGTCGAGCTCGAACTCGCTGAGGCGCTTGAGGCTGGCGCGCGTCTTGAGTTCGTCGATGGCCGAGAGCGCATAAATCTCCCACAGCGTTGTCTCGGTCCAGAGGCCGTGAAAGCTGAGGGAGAGCTGCCCGTCGTGAACGGACAAATCGTAATCGGAGAGGCGGAAGTCCCGCTCCAGCCATTCCAGAAAAGCCGGCTCGAAGATGCCCCTGTGCCCATAGAACGTATTGCCCGCCAGCCAGATCAGCTCCGACTTGTGGAAGCGCAGCTTTCTGGTTTCCTCCAGTTGCTCGCGCAACTGATCCACGCTGACCATCTCGCCCAGGCGAACCGCCGAGGAGCGGTTGAGAAGCGTAAAGGAGGCATGGGTTGCAGGAAAATGCTTCCAGATGAACTGCAGCATGAGCAACTTGTAAAAGTCGGTGTCCAACAGGGATCGCGTGATGGGATCGAGTTCCCAATTATGATCGTGCGCGCGCCGGGCCAGATTGATTATCACAATGTGAATACTCTACTTGAACCGCCCGCGGGCTGCCGCTGCCAGAAGAGGGGCAAGAATGGGCGCGGGGTGAAACCGCCGGAGGCTCGAGTTCCCTGCTCTTTCGTGCCCCCCTCTCTGCATCCCCGGCGCTCGCCGCCCGTCTACAATCTAGAGAGATGGCCGACACGCTTTATCTGAGTTTGTGGTATCCCAATCTGCGCCTGGCGTCGCTTGCCGACAAGCTGACGGCGGTGCTGGGCGCTTTTGCCGCGCATGGCGGCGACGCGCACGTTTATGCCGCCACCACCTGGCCGGTGAGCTGGAGCGAGTCGCCGGTGCTTCAGCGCGTCTGGGGCCGGGGCGAGAACGGCGCGGACCCGCGCCTAGCCGTGCAAGAAGCGCTGGAGCTGCTGCATGAGGACTACGCCTACGAGTTCCAGATCGAATGGCGCCTGTGGGAGTTGGATGAAGAAGCCGGGCTCGATGCCCGCTGGCTGCGGCAGCCGCGGCTGGTGCGGGTGACGGGCTTTGGGCCGTTGTTCGACGAGGGGACCTACGAGGCCGACGGGCACATTCGCGTGGAGTTCGGCTCCGACGCGCCTTTCCTGGAGGAAGACCTGGAGCTGGACTCCGTGGGCGCCGCCCATGTGGCGGAAAATGTGCTCCAGCTGGTGGCGCTCACCGGCGCCGTCGAAAAGCGTTCGGGGGCTACGGCGCGGCTGTTGTGGAGCGAGCTGGGCGAGAGCCTGGCGCAGCGCCTGTCTGCTCGGCTGGGGATGAGGAACTAGCTTGCGACTCACCATCGAGCGGATGCGGACACTGGTGCTGACGGCGGGAATCCTGCTGGTGGTGGCCCTGGTGGCTTTCCTGGCCATTGGCAAATGGAAGAACCCTTTCAATCGCCGCGACCTGCCCAAGCGTCTGGGCATCGACATTCAGCAGGACTTCAACGGAGTGACCTATACCCAGTCGCACGGCGGGCACACGCTGTTCAAGATTCATGCCTCCAAAGTGGTCCAGTTGAAGCAGGGCAACGCCTTGCTGCACGACGTGAAGATCGAGCTCTACGGCCTGGACGGCAGCCGCGTTGATCGCATCGAGGGCAACGAGTTCGAGTACGACAAGCAGGCGGGAACGGCCACGGCCACCGGGCCGGTGGAGATTACGCTGATGCGGCCGGGGGTGGCGCCGGCCATCGCCCCCAAGGCGACGCCGGGGCAGGCGCTGGGCGACAAGACCAAGGGCAAGCCGCTGTCCGCGGCCGCTGAAACCGCCGCGGCGGGCGAAATTCACGTCAAGACCTCCGGGCTCACATTCGACCAGAACAGCGCCGTGGCGCGCACCAGCCAGCATGTGGAGTTCTCCATGGCCCAGGGAACGGGCAGCGCCATGGGGGCCTCCTACGACTCCAAGCAGGGGCTGCTGGTGCTGGATCAGGCGGTGGAGTTGAACACCCGGCGCGGCGGCCAGACGGTCCAGTTGCATGCCCGGCATGCGGAGTTTGAGCGCACGGCCCAGCTGTGCCGCCTACAAAGCGCCACCGCGGATTACCGGGGCGGACAAGCCACCGCGGGCGACGCGAAAATCCTCTTCCGCGCCGATGGATCGGCCGTGCGGCTGGATGCGACCGGCGGGTTCACCCTGGCCACGGCCACCGGCAGCCACCTGGCAGCGCCCTCGGGATCGCTGGATTTTAACGAGCACAACCAGCCCCGGCACGGGCATCTGGAGGGCGGAGTCACGATGGACTCGGCCAGCCAGACTGGCAAGAGCGAGCGGCAAATGCACGGCAGCGCGCCGGCCGTGGAGCTTGAATTCACAGCCCAGGGCGGGCTGCGCCATGCGCACCTGGAGCGCGGGGTGGCGCTGGACAGCAAGGAAATCAGCGCTTCGCCAGCCGGGCCGCTGCGGATAAGCCGGAACTGGCGTTCGCCGGTGGCCGATGTGGAGTTCCGCGACGCCGGACAAGGCAAGGTTGAGCCGGCCACGCTGCACGGCGCCGGGGGCGTGGTGGTCACCAGCCAGAGCCAGCGCGGCAAGGAAGCGCCAGTGCCCTCCCGGCTGGCGGCCGACGAGGTAACCGGCAGCTTCGGGCAGGGTTCGGAGTTGACGTCCATGACCGGGGTTGGCCACGCACAGATTGAGGAGACCACCGCCACGGGAACCCGCATGACCACCAGCGGCGACCGGGTTGAGGCGCATTTTGCCGCCGGGCCGGCAAATGGAGCAAAGACCGCCCAGGGCGGCGCAACCCAGATCCAGTCGGCGAACGTCGAGGGCCACGTGGTGCTGGTCGAGAGTCCGGCAGCCAAACCGGGAGAAGCCGCGGCGGCGCCCATGCACGCCACGGCGGGACGCGCCGTCTACGAGGGTGCAGGGGAATGGCTGCACCTGACGCTGAGCCCGCGCGTTGAGGACGGCGCCCTGCAGCTCACCGCAGACAAGATCGACGTATCCCAGGACTCGGGCGACGCCTTTGCGCACGGCAATGTGAAGGCCACCTGGAGCGGGAGCGATGCAGGCAAAACCGGCCGGGCCGGAAGCAATCAACCGGGCAAGTCCGAGGGCAGCGTGGACCTGGGCGGGCAGGGTCCGGTGCATGCCATTTCCGCCGAGGTGCAACTGCACCAGGCCAGCGGCGAAGCCACCTTCCGGGGTCATGCGCGGCTGTGGCAGCAGGCCAACTCGATCTCCGCGCCGGTGATCGTGCTGGATCGCCAGCGGCAGACTTTGGTGGCGCGAAGCACTGACCAGGCAGAGCCGGTGCGGGCGGTGCTGGTGAGCGCGGCCGGGCCGGAGCCAGGCCGGCCGGCCGGCAAAGAAGCGGCGGGCAAGCCGGCCGAGCCTTCCGTGATTCGGATGCGCGGCAGCGACCTGAAATACTCTTACGCCGAGCGCAAGGCGAGGATGCAGGGCGGCGCGGCGGGCCCGGTGGTTGCGGAGACGGGAACGGCCACCTCGGTCTCCAATGAGGTTGAGCTGCTCTTGCTGCCCCCCGGCAATCACGCCGGCAAGGGCGGCGCTGCGGCGCAGGTGGACAGGATGACGGCCAGGGGGCGGGTAACGGTCAGCTCCCAGGGGAGGCGTGGAACCGGGGAGCAGTTGGTGTATTCCGGCGGGAGCGGAGAATATGTACTCACCGGAACCGCCGCCGCCCCGCCCCGCATGACCGACCCCGAGCGGGGTACAGTGACCGGGGAAGCTTTGATTTTCAATAGCCGGGATGATAGCGTCAGCATCGAAGGTGGCGGACGCAAGACAACCACAGAGACGACGGCGCCAAGGTAAGGGCGGAAGCGAGCCTCAAACTAGATGGACACACTGATAGCCGAAAACATCGGCAAGACATACAAGGGACGGCAGGTCGTCCGCGGAGTCAACCTGAGGATCTCCCGCGGGGAGGTGGTGGGGCTGCTGGGGCCGAACGGCGCCGGCAAAACGACCAGCTTCTACATGATTGTGGGCCTGGTAACACCGGAAACCGGGCGCGTGCTGGTGGACGAGACCGACATCACGCGGGTGCCTATGTATCTGCGCGCGCGCAATTATGGGATCAGCTACCTGCCCCAGGAGCCCTCGGTCTTCCGCAAGCTGACCGTCGAGGAGAACATCCTGGCCGTGCTGGAGGCACAGCCGCTGGGCAATCGGGAACGGCGCACCAGGGCCGAGCGGCTGATCAACCAGTTGAATCTGGGCCACATCCGCACCACCCGAGGCTACGCGCTCTCCGGCGGCGAACGGCGCCGCGTGGAGATTGCGCGCTCGCTGTGCATCCAGCCGAATTTCATCCTGCTCGACGAGCCTTTCAGCGGCATCGACCCCATTGCCGTGCTGGAGTTGCAAAAGATCATCTTCGACCTGAAAGCCAGCGGCATCGGGATCCTGATCACCGACCACAATGTGCGCGAGACGCTCAGCGTAACCGACCGGGCGTATATCATCGCCGAAGGCAAGATTTTCCGCCAGGGTACGCCGCATGAGCTGGGCAACGACGTGGAGGTAAGGCGCGTCTACCTGGGCGAGGGCTTCTCGCTGGGTTGATGCCGGGGTCTGGCGAGTTGGGGGAGAGCGTGGCTCAACGAATCCCCAGGCGGGTAAAACGCCGCCAAGGTATTTACCGCGAGGATTCCCGGAATGGCTATCGGCCAAACCGGGACGATGGCCGCCAGGCAAGGCGGTTTGCCCTTTGGTATATTTGGTGCACGATTACACTTGTTTTGTGAGCAATTGGGGATAGAGTCCCGTCTATGGCACTGTTACAACCCAGATTGAGCTTGAAGGTCTCGCAACGCCAGGTCCTGACTCCTGGCCTGATGCAGATGGTGAGCGTGCTGGCGCTCAACAAGCTCGAGCTGAAGGAGATGATCGATGCCGAGATGGTTGAAAATCCCGTCCTTGAAGAGATTGATGAATCGGTTCCGATGCTGGATCAGGTGGCAGGCAAGGAAAAGCGCCTGGAGCAGGGAGCGGAGGAGGCAGCGGCTCCGCCCAAAGACTCTTTCAGCGAGGTCGACTTCGGATCTTACTTCCAGGACTATCTGGACCCCGGCTACCGCACGCAACCGGAGTTTGAGGAGAGTGAAAAGCCCTCGTTCGAAAACTTCCTCTCCCAGCCAACGAGTTTGTCCGATCACCTGGCGTGGCAACTGGGAGCTCTGACGCTCGAGCCCGAGCTGCACCAGGCGGTGGAATATGTCATCGGCAATCTGGACGAAGATGGATACCTGGCCGCCAGCGAGGAAGAACTGGCCGAGGCCTTCCGCCAGGACCCTGAGCAGGATGCGCAGCCAGACCCGCAGCAGAGCATTCAGGAAGCGGAAAAGGGCACGCGGTTGGTGCGGCGCGCCATTGACCTTGTGCAGCAGCTCGATCCCGCCGGGATTGGCGCCCGCGATTTGCGCGAGTGCCTGCTGATCCAGATCAAAGCCCAGCAGCGCGAGTTCGACCTGTTGTATGCCCGCCAGGCGGCCGATGCGGCCGAGGACCCCCATCGCGGCTTCCGCGCCGAGGCCGAGGCCCAGTTGGAGGAGCGCCGGCGCAGCATGGAAGTAGCGGTGCTGATTGTGGACCAGCACCTACATTTGCTGCAAAAGCGCGACCTGAAGGACCTGGCGCGGGCGGCCCAGATCACTCCCGATGAAGCCCATGCCGGGTTGGAGTTCATCCGCACCCTCGATCCCCGGCCCGGCCGCCTCTACAACCGCGAACAGACCCGCCTGATCGAACCGGACGTGGTGTTCGTCAAGCGCGGCGGCGAATGGGCGGTTTCAATGAACGAAGAAGATTTGCCCAGCCTGCGCCTCAGCCGGCGCTACCGGCGGATGCTGGTCGCGGAAGGCACCGACAAAGAGGTCAAGGATTATGTGAAGGAGCGGTTCCGCTCCGCCTTGCAACTGATGCGCAACATCGCCCAGCGCAAGAGCACGATTCTGCGGACGTGCGAAGTCATCGTACGCCGCCAGCAGGACTTTCTGGAGCTCGGCATCGAGGCCCTGCGCCCGATGATGATCAAGGAAGTGGCGGAGGAGATCGGGGTTCATCCCTCCACGGTGAGCCGCGCGGTGGCCAACAAGTATGCGCACACCCCGCAGGGGGTGCTGGAGCTGCGCTCCTTCTTCTCCGAGGGATCGAACGGGCCGGAGGGCGCCGACACGCCGCTGCTGGTGCTGAAGCGCAAGGTGCGCAAGCTGATCGAGGAGGAGGATGCCCGCCATCCGCTGACCGACGACCAGTTGGCCGCCATGCTGGGCGCGCAGGGAATCCAGCTGACCCGGCGCACGGTGGCCAAGTACCGCGAGGACCTGAATATCCCCTCGACTCACCAGCGGCGACGCCGCGACCAGTAGGAAAACTCCGCGCCATCGCCGTTGACCTCGGGCCGCAACCGGGAAATCGTATTCCGATTCTTTCCGGGGGCGCAAGCAGCCCCCTTCCGCTCGCGCACAACCAGGGCGCAGGAGCCGCGGCGCTTTGCCGGCGGGCCCAAAATGAAATCGTTTACTGCTGCCCGCCGCATGGTTTATAGTTCCCCCGTTGCTCGCCGCGCGCTCCGCTGTCCCTCTCCACGGCGAGACTTTCTCCCCAAGGAGATTTCTATGCCTGGTTTCTCTCGTCGCAACCTGCTTTGTTCCGGACTCGCCCTTTCCGCCACTTCCCTGCTGACCCGCTCGGCCTGGGGACGCACCGCCGCGCTGCTCACCGGCTATCCGGGCCCGGCCTCCGCCGAGGCGCTGGCCGCTGTGGCGCCGCGCGAGCAACTGCTCTTCGATTTCGACTGGAAGTTCCTGTTCGGCCACGGTACCGACCCGGCCCGCGACCTGGGCTTTGGCAACAGCCAGGAGGATTTTTCCAAGACCGGCGATTTCGAGTTTGCCAAAGCGAAATTCGACGACTCGAAATGGCGTCCGCAGAACCTGCCCCACGACTGGGCGGTAGAGCTGCCCTTTGTGCGCGACGACGTGCAGCAGTCCCATGGTTACAAGCCCATCGGCCGCCGCTATCCCGAGACCAGCGTGGGCTGGTACCGGCGCGAATTCGATATTCCCGCCGGCGACCTGGGACGCCGCGTCACGGTCGAGTTCGACGGCGCCTTCCGCAGCGTGCTGATCTTTGTGAACGGCTGCTTTGTCGGGCGCAACGACAACGGCTACGCTCCTTTCCGCTTCGACCTGACGGATTTCCTGGCCTACGGCGCCAAAAACTACATCGTGCTGCGCGTGGACGCCAGCTTTGGCGACGGCTGGTTCTACGAGGGCGCGGGCCTCTATCGCCATGTGTGGCTCACCAAAACCGACGCGCTGCACCTGGGCAAGTGGGAAAGCACCGTGCGCACCACGGTCGGCGCTGGCTCCGCCAATCTGACCCTGAGCACCGTGGTGGCCAATGAAGGCAAGCAGGCGGAAAACGCCAAGGTGAGCTGGAAGATTGTGGACGCCGCGGGCAAGACCGTGGCCACCGCCGAGGCCGCACCGCAAGCGGTCGCGGTGGAAGGATGCGCCACCTTCACCGCAACCGCCAGGCTGGCCAATCCTGCGCTGTGGTCCGTGGACCAGCCTAACCTCTATTCGGCCATTGTGACTGTGGAAGCAGGCGGCAAGCCGCGCGACGCCGAGCGGGTGAGCTTTGGCGTGCGCACGGCGGTCTTCGACCCGGAGAAGGGCTTCTTCCTCAACGGCAAATCCATCAAGATTCAGGGCACCTGCAATCACCAGGACCACGCCGGCGTGGGCGCTGCGCTGCCCGACCGCCTTCAGTGGTTCCGGCTGGGCGTGCTCAAGGAGATGGGCGGCAACGCGGTGCGCACCTCGCACAACATGCCCACCCCGGAGTGGGTTGAAGCCTGCGACCGCATGGGCATGATGATGATGTGCGAGACGCGCCAGATGAGCTCCAGCCCCGAAGGTCTTGCGCAACTGGAAACGATGATCAAGCGCTACCGCAATTCGCCTTCGATCATCCTGTGGTCCGTGGGCAATGAAGAGGAGGAACTGCAAACCGTGGAGGCGGAGCAGGGCGCCAAGATTGCCCGCACCATGGTGCGCAAGTGCCATGAACTGGACCCCACGCGCATGGTCTCGGCCGCGGTCAACGGGGACAACGAAAAGGGCGTTTCTGAAGCGCTGGACGTCATCGGCTTCAACTACCACCTGGACCAGCCCGACAAGTTCCACAAGAACTACCCAAAGCGGCCGGTCTATGGCTCGGAGACGTCCAGCGCCGTCTGCACTCGCGGCGTCTATGCGACCGACCCGCTGCGCAATACGCTGAGCGCCTACGACGCCAACCCAGTTCCGTGGGGCGAGACGGCTGAAAGATGGTGGACATTCCAGGGAACGCGGGAGTGGGAAGCGGGCGGCTTTGCCTGGACCGGCTTCGACTATCGCGGCGAGCCCACGCCCTACGGCTGGCCCTCGATCAACTCGCAATTCGGCATTGTGGATATGTGCGGTTTTCCCAAGGACACCTTCTACTACTACAAGGCGTGGTGGGGCTCCGAGCCGGTGCTGCACCTGTTCCCGCACTGGAACTTCGAGGGCCGCGAGGGCGACACGATCCCGGTGTGGGTGTACACGAACCTGGACGAGGTGGAACTGTTCGTCAATGGCACGAGCCTGGGCAGCCAGAAGGTGCCGCACCTGGGCCACGTGGAGTGGAAGGCGAAGTACGAGCCGGGCACGATCGAGGCGCGGGGTTCCAAGGACGGCAAGGTGGTGCTGACCGAAAAGCGCGAAACCACCGGCCCGGCAGTCTCTATCCGCCTGACCGCGGACCGCACGGAAATCGGTGCCGACGGCGAGGACATTGCCCTCCTCAAAGTGGAGGCCCTGGACAAGGAGGGGCGCGCGGTTCCCACGGCCAACAACTTCATCGGCTTCAAGGTCTCCGGCGAGGGCGCGCTGATCGGAGTGGGCAACGGCGACCCCAACTGCCAGGAGAGCGACAAGGAGCCCAAGCGCTCGCTCTTCAACGGGCTGGCGCAGGTGATTGTGCAGGCCAGCAAGCAGCCGGGCGAAATCCGCGTCGAGGCAGTGAAGGAAGGCTGGGATGGGCCCGAGCTGACCCCGGCCAAGCTGGTCATCGTCACCAAAAAGGCCGAATTACGGCCAGAAGTCGGGTAAAAAGGCCCGGATTTGCCCCGAAAAGGCGGCCTTTGGGCCGCCTTTTTCTGCCCAAGACAACCGGGCAAGCGGATGTAAGTCACGCAGAATCAACAGATACATTAATGAAAAAGCGAAGACAAAGAGAAGAAGGGGGGGGAGGGGGGGTATCCGGTTTTTCCTGGGCGAAGCACGGGATTGGCGCACTTCTCTTACCTCTGCCAGTGTGCGCCAACGGAGGGAAATTTTCGGCAAAGTCCTACCGCGGAGCGAGCGCCTTCGGCAGATGTCCTTTCCCAGGTCCGAAGATCCGGACCTGGGGCACCCGGCTGTTGCGCAGCAACCCGCCTGCGCGACATTCACACGTTTGTAACGACAACGGCCTTTTTATTCCTTACACTTGTCACACTATGGCAGCAGATTCCCCTCTCTCCATCGAACGCACAGAAGGCACGGCTCCCGGGACAATCGTCTTTCGCCTCAGCGGCCCGGTGACCCTGCGCAATCTCTTCGATTTTCAGGCCCAGTTGCGCAACGGCGATCTACCCAGCGTTTCCATCTTCGACCTGAGCGGAGTTCCCTACATGGATTCGGCGGGCATGGGCGCCGTGATCAACTACTACGTCCACTGCGAGAACCGGAAAGTGAAGATGATCGCGGCCGGGGTCAGCCCCCGCGTCCTGGAACTCTTCAGAATGACCAGAGTGGACAGCATCATTCCCCTGGCGGCCACGGTGGAAGAAGCAGAAGCCCGCGCGTAACCGCCAGCCAGCCCCAAAGCCGGGTGCCCCATCCTTTCCGCGCTTTTTGCGGAAAGGGTGGGAAAGCACCAGGTCCACGCCCGGAACCAGCCAGTCTCCGTCCCTCAAGTACACTGGTCCATGGAGCGAACCATGGCAGGCTTGTGGACCAAGACGCGCACGACGCTGGAGATGATCAAGTGGGAGCACTCGATCTTTGCCTTGCCATTTGCTTTCACGGCTGTACTGCTGGCTGCCCGCGGATTGCCGGGCTGGCGGACGGTGGTCTGGATTCTGCTGGCGATGGTGGCGGCGCGCTCCTGCGCCATGGCCTTCAACCGCTGGGCCGATGCCGAGCTGGACGCGGCCAATCCGCGCACCAGGAGCCGCGCCATTCCCGCCGGGCTGCTGTCGCGGCAGTTTGTGCTGGGCTTCACGGTGCTCGCGGGGCTGGTGTTCGTGCTGGCCACCGCCCAACTGAACCGGCTCACGCTGTATCTGTCGCCGCTGGTGCTGGTGGTGCTGCTGGGCTACAGCTACATGAAGAGGATCACGCGCTGGTCGCACCTGGTGCTGGGGCTGGCGCTGGGACTGGCGCCCTCCGCGGCCTGGATTGCGGTGCGCGGCAGCCTGGATGCGCGCATCCTGGTGCTGACCGCCGCGGTGACGCTGTGGGCGGGCGGGTTCGATGTGCTCTACGCCTGCCAGGACTTTGAGCACGACCGCGCCGTGGGACTGCGCAGCCTGCCCCAGGCCATTGGCATTCCCGCCGCTTTCGCGGCCGCCCGCGCCATGCATCTGGCCATGCTGGGGCTGCTGGTGTGGTTCGGCTGGCTCTTCCACTTCGGCGTGGCCGGATGGCTGGGAGTGGCCGCGGTGGGCCTGCTGCTGGCCTATGAACATGCGCTGGTTTCACCCCGCGATCTGCGCCGGCTCAATGCCGCCTTTTTCACCATGAACGGCGTCATTGCCATGGTTTTTCTAGCCTTTGTGGCAGCCGACCTGTGGCTGCGGAGCTGACACCATGCCTTCCGGCGCGCCTCCTCAAGGAAATCCAATGGACCTGTGGTATGGTGCCAGAAAGCACGCAGAAAACGCGTCGCGCCCATCCCCCGCCACTCGGCCCTCAGGAGCAGACACCGGTATGAGAATTGCGATCCAGGGAGAACCCGGCTCATTCAGCCACGAAGCCGCAATGAAGCTGGCCACCGATGCGGTGATTGTTCCATGCACGCTTTCGGCGGACGTGTTTGCGGCGCTGGACGAGGAAACCGTCGACGCCGCGGTCATTCCCATCGAGAACAGCCTGGCGGGCTCGGTCTCGGAGCACTTCGACCTGCTGCTCAGCCACGATGTGAAGGTGGAGCAGGAGACGCTGCTCCGCATCCGCCACAACCTCATCGCCATCTCCGGCGCGGGCATCGGGGAGATCGACCGCGTCTTCTCCCACCCGGTGGCTCTGGCCCAGTGCCGGCGCTTCCTGGCCAACCACCCGCGCATGGAGTCTTTTGCCTTTTACGACACCGCGGGAAGCGTGAAGCAACTGGTCGAGGTGCGCGACCGGCACGCGGCGGCCATCGCCAGCGAGGCTGCGGCGCACTACTATGGGGCGCAGATTCTCGAGGCCGGCATCGAAGACAACGCGGAGAATTTCACCCGCTTTTTCCTGGTGCGGCGCAGCAAAGACGCCGTCACCGATCCTGAGTCGAACAAGATGAGCCTGGCGTTCTCCTTGGAGAACAAGCCGGGTTCGCTGGTGGCGGCGCTCTCGGAACTGGCGGCCATCGGGACCAACCTCACCAAGATCGAGTCCCGCCCGGTCCACGGCAAGCCCTGGGAATACATTTTTTATGTGGATTGCCAGATTCAGTCGCCCGAGGAGGGATCGCGCGCCGTCAAGGCGCTGGCGCCTCATTGCGCCATGGTGAAGGAGTTGGGGCGCTACCGGGAAGCGCAGTAAGGCGGAGCGGAAGAGATCGCGCGGCAAGCAGTGATCTCATCGAACGCAAAAGCCCCCAAGTAACCAACCTGGGGGCTTTTGCCTATCTGGATGTCCCTGTGTACTGGACGCCGTCTGCGAAACTGCGAAGATAGTAGCACACCAAACGGGGCTGGTCAAATCTTGAAGTCGAGCGCCTGGCGGAGGGCAAGGCAGTTGAACCCTAATGGCTGGTTAGGCCACTCGACCGTTTCGCAGACGACGTCCAGTACCCACTGGCAACACCCTCCAAACGCTCATCTGCGAAGAATGACTATACACCCTCACTCGGCGCCTAGGTCTCTGGCCGGATGATTTCGTACCTTGAATTCATCCTCTCCCAGGTCCCAGAATCGGGACCTGGGGCACCCAAGTTGGTACAACTTCAAGCGGTCAGAGACCTAGCGAGTTGCATTTTGAATCGGCAAGGATGTCGCCAAGCATACTGCCGTCTAAAAAAAGGGACGGGCCGAAGCCCGTCCCCTCTTCATTTGCAGTGCACAGCAGCCTTAGAAGTGATAGGCCACGCCGAGAACCGGATTGTAGATGTTGTAGTACTTGTTGGTGTTGAACTGCGTGTAGCCGAAGGTGGGCACCTTGGTCACATTGCCGCGGAATTCGGCGCGGATGTCGAAGCTGGGGCTGATCTCGTAGGCGATGCCGGCGCCATAAATGCCGCCGATGCCGGTCTGCTGCTTCACGTCAAGCGATGTGGTCCCGGAGTTGCGGATGGGCAGAAAGATGAAGGCTGCCGGACCGGCTTCGAGAAAGGGATTGAACTTGCGGTAGTTGAAGCTGCGGACGTAGGCGGCAGAAATTTCCTGGGTACGGGTCAGCACATCGTAGTGGTTGGTGTTGCTGATTACGTAGTGAATGCTGTTCTGGTAGGTGATTCCGTAGTTGGCCTCGAGGGCGCTCGAGGGAGTGAGCATGAATCGGTAGCTGGCCAATGCGCCAAAGGCGCGGTTCGCGCTCACCTGAACGTCGGTGGACGAGGCGATGAACGGCTCAATAAGCCCGGTTCCGCTGATGCTGACGTCCTGGCGGCTCTCCTGAGCGCGGCCTGCGGCCACGCCAACGACCAGCAGGAATGCAATGATGGCGATCTTCTTCATTCGGTTCTGAACCTCACGACTGCACAACCGTCCGGCTGGCAACGAGCTTGTCGATTCCGGCGCTCCGGTTCGAGCCGGGCCCCGCTCTCAGCATTGTAACTGGCCGGGACGGTCCTTGGCAGAAGCGGTTGCGCGGGAATGATCTAAGCCTATAGACGCAGGGCCGGCAAAAGGGGCGCCTGGCCCGCTGCATATTGCTGAAACGGCGCGCTCAACCGGCCCGCTCCACCTGGTAGTGGAAGGGCGGCCCCTTCTCCAGCGCCAGCGTTCTGACGGTGCGCAGAAAGGCCTTGGCCGCGTAGGAAAGAGCAGCCTGGCGGCGATGCACCAGGCGCAGCACCCGGCGCATCTCCAGCTCGTCCACGGGCACTCGCACCAGGTCCCCGGTCTCCAGTTCGCGGGCCACGGTCAAGTGGGGCACCAGCGCCACCCCGTTGCCCATGGCCACAAAGCGCTTGATGGCCTCGATGGTGGGCAGCTCAATGCCCATGTTCAAGGGGGTCCGGTAGCGCTGGAAGGCCTCGATCACTTTGCGCCGCAGCGGCGAGGCCACGTTGTGGGCAATGAAGTTCTCTTCCCCCAGCTCGTTGATCGAGACCCGATCGGCGCCGGCCAGCGGGTGGCTGGGGCTCACGATGAACGCCAGGCTGTCCGCATAGACGGCGATGGTGCGGAACTGCACCGGGTCGGGGCGAAAAGAGACCACGCCGATCTCGAAGGTGCGCAGATTCAGCTCTTCGGGAATATGCGAAGCCAACATGCGGTGCACGGTCACGCTGATGTGAGGGAACTCCCGGCGGAAGTCGTCGATGGCCGGCAGCAGGTACATGCAGGTGTACTCGTTGGCGGCCAGTTGCAGCCGCCCGCGCTCCAGGCTCTTCAACTCGTCCAGGGCGCTGGTGGCCTCGCGGCGCAGGGCCAGCAGGCGCAGCGCGTAGTCGCGCAACAGCACGCCGGGAGCGGTGAGCGAGCCGTCGCGGGCGGCGCGGTCAAAGAGCATCTCGCCCACATCTTCCTCCAGCTTCTTGATCACCTGGCTCACAGCCGGCTGGGTGCGGTGCAGGCGTACGGCGGCGCGGGAGAAGCTGCGCTCCTCGGCTACCGCCAGAAAGGTCTCGAGTTGGCTCAGTTCCATAGTGCCTCCGGCGAAAGTTCAGTAGTCAGTGGATAGTGGTCAGTAGTCAGTGGTCAGGGAACAGAGATCAGAACACGGATATTGCCTGCGTGGGAAGAAAACACAACGGGACAACTGCCGGTGAGGGTTTTTGTCATCCCACCCTTGCCGCAAGAACAAAGACGCGGCAAGGATGGGGCACCCAAGTGTTTCAGCTACTCTCTACTCCCTACTCCCTGTTCCCTGTTTCCTGTTTCCTGTTTCCTGTTCCCTACTCCCTGTTCCTTGTTCCCTGTTCCCTGTTCCCTGTTCTCTGTTCTCTGTTCTCTGTTCTCTGTTCTCTGTTCCCTGTTCTCTGTTCTCTGTTCTCTGTTCTCTCCGCCATCATAAGCATTTTTTATCGACACTACAAAAAGAATAACTTTGCGTTATACAGGCCGGATGCGAGACACTGGCAACAATCGCAAGAGGCTTCCCCTGGCAGGCACGCACATGAACACGAATCACGTAGTCTTCTTCGACACCACGTTGCGCGACGGCGAACAGTCTCCCGGCTGCAGCATGACCACGCAGGAAAAGCTCACCATGGCCCATGCCCTCGAGGATCTGGGCGTGGACATCATCGAGGCCGGGTTCGCCATGGCTTCAGAAGGCGACTTCGCGGCCATTGCCACCATCACCCAGGCCGTGAGGAAGCCGCGCATCGCGTCGTTGGCTCGCGCCAAGGCCGAAGACATCGAGATGGCCGCGCGCTCCGTGCAGTTTGCCGATCGCGCCCGCATTCATGTGTTTCTGGCCTGCAGCGACCTGCACCTGGAGTACAAGCTCAAGATGAGCCGCGCGCAGGCGCTGGATCAGACCGCCGAGTCGGTGCGCCTGGCCCGCTCGTTTGTGGACGATGTGGAGTTCTCGCCCGAGGACGCTACCCGCTCCGATCGCGATTTTCTGGTGGAGATGGTGAGGGTGGCCGTCGAGGCCGGCGCAACTACGATCAATATGCCGGACACCGTGGGCTACAGCACCCCCGAGGAATATGGGCGCATGTTCGCCGAGGTCCGCGAGCGCGTACCGGCTATCGACGCCGAGGGCGTCGTCCTCTCCTCGCACTGCCACAACGACCTGGGCCTGGCCGTGGCCAACTCGCTGGCTGCCATCACCAACGGCGCGCGCCAGGTGGAGTGCACCATCAACGGCATCGGCGAGCGGGCCGGCAACGCCGCCCTGGAAGAGATTGCCGCCGCGCTCTATGTGCGCGGCGACCGCTATGGCGTGAGCAACAGCATCAAGCTGGAGAACCTCTACCCCACCAGCCAGGTGCTGGGCCAGATCATCACCTTCCACCCTTCGCCCAACAAGGCGGTGGTGGGCGACAACGCATTTGCTCACGAGTCCGGCATTCACCAGCACGGCATGCTGGCCAATCCGCTCTGCTACGAAATCATGACTCCCGCCCTGGTGGGCGTGGCCAAAACGCACCTGGTGCTGGGCAAGCACTCTGGCCGCGCGGCGCTGCGCCATCGGCTGGAGCAGCTCGGATTCACGCTTTCGCGCGAAGAGCTGCAGCAAACCTACTACCGCTTTGTGGCCCTGGCCGACCGCAAGAAGAACATCTACGACCAGGACCTGGTCGGCATCGTGCCCGACCAGATTCGCGAGACGCGCCGCGAGCCGGTTGCGGAACTGGATTAAGCACCTGTTCACCGATTGCGTTTTGAATGAAGGGTGCGGGCGTTGCCCCGTACAGATGAGACCGCGGTAAACTAGGGATTCAGCCCCGGAGAGAAGTTTCTCGTCCAATGGGCGTTCTCTCAGAGGTTAGAGCGGCATCCAGGATCGACGCCAGACGGACGGGCCAGAGCCTGTCCCCTTCAACCCCCTGGCTTATGGATGGATTCGAAGCTTTTTCGAAGGAACGAATGAAGAAGCGCTTTTTTGCACGCCTGGCATGCACGGGGATTGCTGCCCCTCTGCTCATGCTACTGGCGTTCGAGATGGACGGGAGCGGATTTGCCTGGCTGGCGGCTCCGTTTTATGCGCCCGGCCTGATGATCGCGCCCCTGGTTTCTCGCCTGGCCGGCCAGGCAGGCAACCTTGAGATTGATCTGAAGGTGGCGTTCGGCCTGAACTTTGTTTTCATCTGGATCGCGCTGCTGTTGGTTCTGAATCTGGTCGAGCGCTTTGTGGCTCGATCCAGGGCCAAAGCGGCACACTGACAACCGATAACCGATCTCTGACGACTGGAAAGAGCAAGAATGAAGCTGAATATCCTGGTAGTGGCGGGCGACGGTATCGGCCCGGAAGTGACCAACGAAGCGGTAGCAGTCCTCAAGGACGTGGCAGCCCTGGGCGGCCACGAGTTCGCTTTCTCTGAGCGCCGCATCGGCGGCGTGGCCATTGTGCAGGACGGCACGCCCCTGCCCGCCGAGACCCTTGAGGCCGCGCTGGCCTCTGACGCCGTGCTGCTGGGCGCGGTGGGCGGCAATGAGTTCAATTCCCTTTCCCCCGACAAGCGGCCTGAAGCCGGCCTGCTCGGACTGCGTTCCGCCCTGGGCGGATTCGCCAATCTGCGCCCCGCCTTCGCCTTCAAGGAACTGGCCGTCAACAGCCCGCTGCGCCCTGAAATTACCGACGGCGTGGACATTCTGTTTGTGCGCGAGTTGCTGGGCGGCCTCTACTTTGGCCAGCCGCGCGCGTGGGATCGCGAAGCCGGCGAAGCCTGGAACACCATGCGCTATACCAAGGGCGAAGTGGTTCGCGTGGCCCGCATCGCCTTTGAACTGGCCCGCAAGCGCAGCAAGAAGGTCACCAGCGTGGACAAGGCCAACGTGCTTGAAGTTTCGCAACTGTGGCGCGCCACGGTCAACGAAGTGGCCGCGGAGTTCCCCGATGTGGAGCTGGAACACCAGTATGTGGACGCCATGTCCATGCACCTGATGAACCGCCCGCGCAGCTTTGACGTGGTGGTGACGGAAAATCTCTTCGGCGACATTCTGAGCGACGAAGCGGGCGTGATTACCGGCTCGCTGGGCATGTTGCCCTCGGCCACCATCGGCGGCAAAGTCAACCTCTTTGAGCCGGTGCACGGCTCGGCGCCCGACATCGCCGGCAAGGGCCTGGCCAATCCGCTGGGAGCGATTCTGACCGCGGCCTTGATTCTGCGCCACTCGGCAGGGCTTGAGGCGGAAGCCGCGGCCATTGAGAAGGCCGTGCGCAAGGTGCTCGAGCAGGGCTTCCGCACGCCGGACCTGGCCCGCGACAACCCGCAAGGCTTCCCGGTGCTTTCGACCTCCGAGATGGGCGCAAAAGTACGTGAGACGGTAAAGACGCTGCTGGCTTAGGGCATTTGTTTTCCCACCCTTCCCGCAAAAAACGCGGCAAGGATGGGGCACCCGGCGAAACGGTGAAGCAGCTTCTAGCTGCTAGCCTCTAGCTTTTAACTTTTCGTGCTCCAGAGAACGGCATTGAAAATCGGCTCAGAGAAGAGTCAAAGCAGTTCGATCAGCAAGAGCGGGCTAGTGGCTAGAAGCTGGCAGCTAGAAGCTGAAACAAGCGGCTGAAACAGAGGAGTTCCATGAGTTCAGGACCGAAGACGCTATTTGAGAAGGTATGGGAGCAGCATGTGGTGGTGGAGCCCAAGGGCGAGCCCACCGTGCTCTACATCGACCTGCAATTGCTGCACGAGGTGACCTCGCCACAGGCATTTGAGGGCCTGCGCCTGGCCGGGCGCACGGTGCGCCGTCCCGACCGCTCCATCGCCACGGTGGACCACAATGTACCCACCACCATCGAAGGCCGGCTGAACATCGTGGACCAGATTGCCGCCAAACAGATTGCCACGCTGCGCAAGAACTGCGCCGACTTCGGCATCGAACTCTATGACGTGGACTCGGCGGACCAGGGCATCGTGCATGTGATCGGGCCGGAGCTGGGCTTGACCAAGCCGGGCATGACCATTGTCTGCGGCGACTCGCACACCTCGACCCACGGCGCATTCGGAGCCTTGGCGTTTGGTATCGGCACCAGCGAAGTGGAGCATGTGCTGGCCACGCAGACCCTGCCGCAGTCCACGCCCAAGACCTTCCGCATCGCCATTGAGGGCAAGCTGGCCCAGGGCGTTACGGCCAAGGACATCATTCTGGCCATCATCGGGCAGATCGGCACCGACGGCGCGACTGGTTGCGTGATTGAGTACGCCGGCTCGGCCATCCGCTCGCTCTCCATGGAAGGCCGCATGACGGTCTGCAACATGAGCATCGAGGCTGGCGCGCGCGCGGGCATGATCGCTCCCGACGAAACGACCTTCGCCTATCTCAAGGGCCGCCGCTACAGTCCCAAAGGCGCGGCATGGGACGAGGCCGTGGCCGAGTGGAGCAAGCTGCCCAGCGATCCGGGCGCAAAGTTCGACCGCGAACTGGTGATCGACGCCGCCACCCTGGTGCCGTATGTGAGTTGGGGCACCAGCCCCGGCATGGTTGCGCCCATCACCTCCGCCGTGCCCGACCCGGCCGCCGCCTCCAGCGAGCGCGAACGCAAGAACCTGGAGAGCGCTCTTGCTTATATGGGAATCGCCGCAGGGACTCCGCTTGATGCAATCACCATCGACCGCGTCTTCATCGGCTCCTGCACCAACGGCCGCATCGAAGACATGCGCGCCGCGGCCCGCATCGCCGCCGGCTACACGGTTTCAAAGCACGTAGGCGCCATGGTGGTTCCCGGCTCGCAGGCGGTGAAGGCGCAAGCCGAGGCCGAAGGCCTTGACCGCATCTTCCGCGCGGCTGGATTCGATTGGCGGGAGCCGGGCTGCTCCATGTGCCTGGCCATGAACCCCGACATTCTGGCCCCCGGCGAGCGCTGCGCCTCCACCAGCAACCGCAACTTCGAGGGCCGCCAGGGCCGCGGCGGACGCACCCACCTGGTTTCGCCGGAGATGGCCGCGGCAGCCGCCATTGCCGGGCACTTTGTCGACATTCGCAGCTGGAAAGTTAACGAACTGGCTACGCCGGAGGTGAAGGCTTAATGGAACCCTTTCGCACACTCACAGCATTGGCCGCGCCGCTCGACCGCAGCAACGTCGATACCGACCAGATCATTCCCAAGCAGTTTTTGAAGCGCATCGAGCGTACCGGCTACGGCGATTTCCTCTTCTATGACTGGCGCCGCACCGCCTCTGGCGATCCCGACCCGGCCTTCGTGCTCAACGACCCGCTCTACCAGGGCGCGCAGATTCTCGTCGCCGGCAAGAACTTTGCCTGCGGATCGAGCCGCGAACACGCCGCCTGGGCGCTCTCCGACTTCGGCTTTCGCGCGGTCATTGCGCCCACCTTCGCCGACATCTTCTTCTCCAACGCGGGCAAGAACGGCATTGTGCTGGCGCGCCTCACCGAGACGGAAGTCGCTCAGTTGCTCCACAACGCCAAGACCATTCCCGGCTACCAGTTGACCGTCTCGCTTGAAGACCAGACCGTCACCGACAGCCAGGGTTTCAAAGCCACCTTCGAGGTCGATCCGTTCCGCAAGTTCTGCCTGCTCGAGGGCCTCGACGACATTGGCCTGACGCTCAGGCACGCCGCGGCGCTGGATGCCTTTGAAGCCAGGCACGACGAAGCCGGATGGCTGAAGGCGAAGAACTAAAATCAGCTTCTAGCTGCTAGCTTCCAGCCTCTAGCTCAAGGCTGGAAAGCATAAGTTCAAAAACTGGGAGGGTGGCCGGAGTGACCTTCAACAGACTCTCTGGATGCCTTCTCCAAAGCAGCACAACCAACCTGGCACCACCCGGAAGCAAGCTAGAAGCTAGTAGCTAGAAGCTGAAAGCTGACAAAGGAGTTTCACATGGGAAGCAACGCAAACACGCAAGCCTCGAATGCCCATCTCACCACTCCCACGCGCCTCACCGGCGCTGAGATTGTGTGGGCCACGCTGGTGGGCGAGGGCGTCACCGACGTCTTCGGCTATCCGGGCGGCGCCATCCTGCCGGTCTATGACGCGCTGCGCAAGTTTCCCATTCACCACACCCTGGTGCGCCACGAGCAGGGCGCCTCGCACATGGCCGACGGCTATGCGCGCGCCTCGGGCAAGGTGGGCGTAGCCATCGCCACCAGCGGTCCCGGCGCCACCAATCTCGTCACCGGCATCGCCACCGCCATGCTGGACTCGATTCCGGTGGTCTGCATCACCGGCAACGTCTCCAGCAAGGTGCTGGGCACAGACGCCTTTCAGGAAGTGGACATCACCGGCATCACCCTGCCGGTGACCAAGCACAACTTCCTCATTAACAAGACCGAGGACATTGCTCCGGCGCTGCGCTACGCCTTCCAGATTGCCAAGTCCGGCCGTCCCGGTCCGGTATTGGTAGACATTACCAAGGACGCGCAGCAAGGCACGGCCATCTTCGACTTTGCCGCCGCCAAGCCGCGCCCTTATCGCCCCCACCCCATGCTCCATGTGGACGAGCCCGGCCTGGAGCAGGCCGCGGAGATGATCCGCCACGCCAAGCGCCCGGTCATCCTGGGCGGCCACGGGATCGTCGAATCGGGCGCCATGGAACAGGTGCGCACCCTGGCTGAGCGCGCGCAGATTCCCGTGGGCCTCACGCTGCTCGGCCTGGGCGCCTTCCCTGCCTCGCACCCGCTGAACCTGGGCATGATGGGCATGCACGGCGAGGCCTGGGTCAATCACGCCATTCAGGAAGCCGACCTGCTCATCGCCTGCGGCATGAGGTTCGACGATCGCGTCACCGGCACCATCGCCACCTATGCGCAGAAGGCCAAGAAGATCCACATCGAGGTGGACCCCTCCGAGATCAACAAGAACGTCAAGGTGGACGTGGCCCTGGTGGGCGACCTGCGCGAGGTGCTCGAGCAGTTGCTGCCCCGCATCCCCGGCCGCGACGGCGCTGCCTGGCTCAAGACCATCGCCGGCATCAAGGGCGAGGCCGCGGTGCTCGACATCAAGAACCTGCCCGACGACGGCCACCTTTACGCGGCCCACGTGATGCACGACCTGTGGCGCATCACCGGCGGCAACGCCATCGTGGTGACCGACGTGGGCCAGCATCAGATGTGGGAGGCGCAATACTTCCACCACGAGCGGCCGCGCACGCTGATCACCTCTGGCGGCCTGGGCACCATGGGCTTCGCGCTGCCCGCCGCCATCGGGGCCAAGTTCGCCTGCCCGGACAAGGAAGTCTGGGTCATCGCCGGCGACGGCGGCTTCCAGATGACCTCGGCGGAGCTGTCGACCATCGCCCAGGAAGGCATCAAGGTCAACATCGCCGTCATCAACAACGGTTTTCTGGGCATGGTTCGCCAGTGGCAGGAGTTCTTCTACGACCGCAACTATGAGTCCACGCCGCTGATCAGCCCCGACTTCGTCAAGCTGGCCGAGGCTCACGGCATCCCCGGACGCGCGGTGCGTACCCGCGCCGAACTGGCCGGAGCGGTCGCGGAAGCCCGCTCCGCGCCGGGCGCTTACCTGCTCAATTTCATGGTGGAACAGGAAGACTCGGTGTACCCGATGATTCCCGTCGGCTCCGCGCTGCACGAGATGATCCGCCGCCCCGGCAAGAGCCCGCTGCTGGAAACGCCGGACGACAAGTAGCAAGACAGTGGTCAGTTTTCAGTGGTCAGTGGTCAGTTGCGCTAAGGCGCGACAACGGAATATTAAGAGCTGATCAGTATCCACCGTTCCCTGACGCTATTCACTGACCATTGTTCACTGACCACTGACCACTGACCACTGACCACTGAGGCCTCATCATGCTGCACACATTCGTCGCATACGTTGAAGACCGGCCGGGCGTACTTACGCGCGTGGCTTCGCTGTTTCGCCGCCTGAACATCAACATCAACTCGCTCACCGTAGGCCGCAGCGAGCGCGTTGGGCTGTCGCGGATGACCATGGTGGCCGACGCCTCCGCCGAGGCCGGGCACCGCATCCGCGCCAGTTTGTTTAAACTGGAGAATGTAGTGGATGTCGACGACATCGGCCTGACCCCGTCGGTAACGCGCGAACTGGCGCTCATCAAGGTGGCCGCCACGCCCCGCGATCGCTCTTACATCTTCGAACTGGTCGAGGTGTTTCGCGCGCGCATTGTGGACCTGGCGCCGGAATCGCTGATGATCGAAATGACCGGCGTCGAAAGCAAGATCGAAGGGCTCATCCAGGTGCTCAACGAGAACGAAGGCAGGGTGCTGGAGATTTGCCGCAGCGGCAAAATGACCATGCGCCGCGGCCAGCACACCAGCCGGGTGCTCAGGGCCATGGAAACCGGCGATGCCGACCCGCCTGCGTCTGAAGACGAAGCCTTGGAAGCGGTGGAAGAAGGCGCCGCCATCGAGCCGGAATAACATCGGGCAGTCCTCCTGAGCGAAGGATCTGCGGTTGCTCTTTCACTCAGGGCGGCCGATCGGCCAAAAGTTTGCGAGCCGGACCATTTCGACCCGCTCTAAAGAACCATCTAACCCGCAAGCAAAGGAAAAAGAGAAAATCATGGCGAAGACTTATTACGACAAAGATGCCGACCTCTCCCTCATCCAAGGCAAAAAAGTAGCCATCATCGGCTACGGCTCCCAGGGTCATGCCCACGCCCTCAACTTGAAGGACTCCGGCGTGCATGTGAAGGTCGGCCTTGCGCCCACCTCCAAGTCCATCGCCAAGGCGCAGAAGGCCGGGCTGGAAGTGGACACCGTCGCCAATGTCACCAAGTGGGCCGACGTGGTCATGGTTCTGGTTCCCGACCAGACCGCGGCCAAGCTGTATGCCGAAGAGATTGGCCCCAACCTGGCAGACGGCAAGCTGCTCATGTTCGCGCACGGCTTCAACATCCACTACAAGACCATCGTTCCTTCCAAGGGCATCGACGTGGGCATGGCCGCTCCCAAGGCTCCCGGCCATCGCGTGCGTGAGATCTTCCCCGAGGGCGGCGGCGTACCCGGACTGATCGCGGTTCACCAGGACGCCACGGGCAATGCGCATGCGCTCTGCCTCAGCTACCTGAAGGGCATCGGTTGCACCCGCGCCGGAGTTCTCGAGACCACCTTCAAGGAAGAGACCGAGACCGATCTCTTCGGCGAGCAGGCCGTCCTCTGCGGTGGCGTCAGCGCGCTCATCAAGGCGGGCTTTGACACCCTGGTCGAAGCCGGCTACCAGCCCGAGAGTGCCTACTTCGAGTGCCTGCACGAGCTCAAGCTGATTGTCGATCTCATCTATCGCGGCGGCCTGGCCTACATGCGCTACTCCATCAGCGACACCGCCGAGTGGGGCGACTACGTCAGCGGCCCGCGCGTCATCAACGCCGAGAGCCGCAAGGCCATGAAGGAAATCCTGACCGAAATCCAGAACGGCGCATTCGCCAAGCGCTTCCTCGCCGACCAGAACTCCGGCCGCAAGGAGTTCCAGGCCTTCCGCGACGCCGAAGCCAAGCTGCAAGTGGAAATTGTCGGCAAGGAACTCCGCGCCAGCATGCCCTTCCTCGACCCCATCACCGTGGAAGAGAGCAAGAAGAACGTGTAAAAGCAGCTGTCAGCCATCAGCTTTCAGCGATCAGCAAAAGCCGCCGGACAGCAGTACGCTGTCTGGCGGTTTTGTTGTTCCTGCTCTCCCAGGTCCCAGAAGCGGGACCTGGGGCACCCTGCAGAATCGGGCTGATTTGCGTATCCCGGTAAATCATCGGAGAATGAAGGGCAACATATCAGGACAACGAGGCTCGATGAACAAGACCAACGACATCATTCCGGAATATCAGGCCGGAAGCGCCATCGAGTTCTGGGAATTTCTCTCCCCACATCGGTATATTCTCAGACCCAATGAGAGGCTGATTTTCCGAGGTCAGGCTGATTCTACTTGGCCTCTAGAGCCGTCGATACTCCGAGGTAAGAACCACCCCGTCTACTCGCAGCCGTTAATGAAATCCAATCCCGACTTATCAGACTTTCAGATCATTGCAGAAGTTGGCGCTCTCAAGACCTTTACAGACCATTGTGACTCGTCCGGCTTGCAAATCCCAGGCATCACTGCGAAGTTCAAGCGCAAGTACTTGGATAAACCAGAAGCAATATTCAGCGATACCATCGTGTCGGGCAAATTACTTTGGCCGTTGGAAGAGTATTTTGACCTTATGTCAGTGGCTCAACACTATGGACTACCAACACGCCTCTTAGACTGGACAGGAAATCCGTACGTAGCAGCCTTCTTTGCCTCCGCAGAACTGGTTCTGAAATCTAACACTTCAGACAGTGCAAGACTAGCTGTTTGGGCACTCGACCTTGAAGTGTTGCCGAATGAGATTGAGATCGTTCGCGTCCCGAGTTCAGGCAATCAGAATATTGCCGCACAACAAGGGGTGTTCACATTGCTGCGGCAACCTTACCACATGCGACAGGGATTTGAGGGCACTCATCTGCTCGATGAACACATGAGAAATCTTGTGACAGTCCAAGGCAGGCAGCGGTTGATTAAGATTACCCTGCCACAAAGCGAGTGCTATAAGGTAATGGACTTATGCAGTAAGTACAGAGTGACCGCAGCGACTCTGCATCCCGACTTTTACGGTGCTGCCAAGGCAACGAGAATTGCACTCGCAATAACGTCAAAGAGTGAGATTTCGGATTGCTCGGATGTGAAAATCAATAAAGAACCGGCGCTTCGTAATCGCTAGAAGCCCCAAATTCCGAAAGAGCGCGAATGGTCTGCCACGCACCCAATTGCTGGAAGCTGCTTGTATTTCCTACAGTCTCTCCAGTTGCGGTCCAATATCCCTTCCGCCATATAGAATCCGCAAAATCTCTACCCGTTCGTCTCCTACTCTGAACAGAATGGTCGCCCTGTGTTCAAAGAGCTGGTTCCGCAAATTCAGACAGGGGTTTAAGTGGAGGGTCTGTTCGCCCGCAGCCTAAAATGGCTGGGATGAGGAGAGCAGATGAGCAGACGTCCGCGTCGGAACCACACAGCGTCCTTCAAG